>ERZ869929.98-NODE-98-length-45526-cov-205.804931_pt1 | contig 45526 bp, 65 predicted proteins | sample MGYA00579312_ERZ869929 | MGnify/ENA primary metagenome ERZ869929 (study PRJEB32216, sample SAMN09231818) | wastewater metagenome | place: USA: Maryland | collected 2016-08-09 | study: EMG produced TPA metagenomics assembly of the PRJNA472060 data set (Reclaimed... | reverse complement strand
CCTGCTGAACCGCTCTTCCGATCTGTTTTCGTTCTGCCACTGCATTAAAAAAAATAAAATCAATAGGTTAAAATCTAAGTGACATTTTATTAACCTGAAATTCAGTGCATTAAAAAGCAGCCTAAAACATAAAATTTGGGCTATTTCATGTCCCTTTTTTTCACTACAAACTGAAACATATTTGAATATCGATGAGTGACACTAAGGTACATAAAGTTGGCAATGATGTAGTCGTTTTAAACGATGGATCAAACTCTGTTGCAACTATCATTGCAGCAAATGGCTTGACTACTACAACTAATTCAGTACCTGATTCCAAATCTAATGTTAAAGAACCTAAAGACCCTGATGATATTAAAACGTCTAGGGAATGGAGTATTTGGGGAGATAATGATGATTGGCCAAATGTTCTGCAAGAGACTCTACAAAAATTAGGAGTAGCCAGATCAGCTCTCGATATTAATAGCGATTTTCATTTTGGGCAGGGCATACAGTGGGTTAAACAGGAATCTAATGCAGATGGAACTGTTAAACACGTTATATCTAATCCTAGTGACTGGAGAGAATGGGCTTATACATCTGGATTTTACAGCGCTCTAAGTGATGATATCAATTCAAGAGATACTTTTGGAATCTCATTTATCAGAGTTCGTTTGACGAATAATGGCAAAATTTACTCAATGGATACATTGGATACTCCAAGTTGTAGATTGGGCATGAGAAATAGCAAAGGATTTATTGAAAAAATATACTATGATTATAACATACATGAGAAATCTTCTGGAGAAGAAGCTGTCAAGTTAGAAGTTTATGATCCATCAAACCATGATGCCTTTATAAAGAAAAACAAAGTATTTGTTTTAGTCAACAAAATCAGAACTTGGGGAAGATTCTATTATCCGGAGCCTAACTATTATGCTACCATAAGAAACGGATGGGCAGATATTGCACTGGAAGTTCCAAAGTTGATTAAAAACATCTATAAGAATCAAGCGACTTTAAAGTATCACATAAAAATTCCTTACAATAACTTACTGGCAGCTTATCCATGTTTCGAAGAAAAAAGTGAATCTGAAAAATTAAGTCTTATTGCAGAATACAAGCGCGGTATTGATGAAGTAATCAGTGGCGCTGAAGCAGCTGGCAAGAGTGTTTTTACATTATTTCAGGATGGAGCTGAAAAGGTTGAGATTACAGATATCAAGTCAGCTATTGATAATACTAAAGACTTACCAAACAATATTGCTGCAAACTCAGAAATATTGTTTGCCATTGGTGTAGCTCCTAGCATCATTGGATTAAACATGCCAGGTGGAAAAGATTTGAATGGCAGTGGTGGTTCTCAACTCAGAGAATCCATAAAAGCAAAGCAGGCAACTCTAACAAGAGAAAGATTGAAGTCATTGGAGCTTTGCTATTTCGTTAAAAAAATGAACGGTTATCCATCTGATATTCATCCGGTGTTTGTTGACATTGATATTTCTCAAACATTAGATGAAAATCCGACTGGAAAGAAAAATGTAATTCAAGGATAATGAGAGTATCACAAGTTAGACAAATACAGGCATTGACTCTTACCAGAGATTTTAAGAAGAATCAAAATAAATTGGTTCGAAAAGCTGAGAAACTAGCTCTTAAAAATAACTGGATAATCAATAGTCATACATACCTGGAAGTGGTAAATCATCCTTGGATACCATTTTTAAGTATTGCAAACGGTGAATTTAGATTTTACGATAAAAATAAGAGATAATGGAAGGACTTCTGTTTAATAGCTTTGATGAAATTAAAGAGCATGTAAGTGCTGTTAATGGTGATTTTAACATGGAGTCTATTCAGAGCTACATTAAATCTGCTTTACCTGATGTAAGAATCATGACAGGTGAATCAGTTTTAAATGACTTGATAGCTGCCTTTGATTCTAATAATTTGAGTGAAATTCAGGAAGAATTATTAGAGATTATCAGAAAGCCAATAGCAAATATGGCTTTCTATAAATATGCCAATGCCGGGAGCCTGAAAATTAGTGATAGTGGTTTTTCTTCTGAAGAAACAGAAACGACAAAAAGGCCTTATCAGTGGCAAATAAGAGCTTTTCAGAAGCAGTGTTTGGACGACTATTCATCTGGAATGGTTGCATTATGGGAGTTTTTGCAGAACAATTCAGGTGATTTTGCTGATTGGGATTCATCTAAAGAATACATCTGGCTACAACAAAGGCCGATTAATGAACTGGAAGAATGGAATAAGTCAGGCAGAAGGATTTCAAATTGGCGTACTCACTGGACTTTGCTTCCAGAAATGCAAATGGTTTGGGAAGATTTAAAAGTAGAGTTGAGTGATGAATTATGGGAAGAGATTAATGATGAACTCTTAAATGGATTTTCTTCTGAAACAGAGGATCTGATGCCATACATTCAAAGATATGTAGCTCATGCCACAATCGAGAGAGCAGCGCAAACATTACCTGTAATTATTGATGCCGATGGATTGCTTATTAAAGAAGTTGCAAGCTCAACTGCCAATAGTGATACCATTAAACAGGAGAGCGATAGAAATACTATCCAAAAAAGTGCAAAGGTTGAAGCAGATAAGGCTCTTTGTAAATTATTGAAATATTTAGATAACAATGCGGATGAATTTACTTATTCATCATACTATGAAAGTTTTTTAGCGAATCAGGAGGAAACTCCCAAATTAAATGATGCAGAGGACAAATTAATTTTCATGTAACAATGAGCACATATACGAAAATGAGTAACCATACAACGGAAATTATTGCAGGGCTTGGTGGCTTTTTAGCTGCTATTATTTTTAAAGTACCACTTAATATGGTGGATACAGATTTTAACAGACTCAAAATAGCTGTAGCTGGTGGTATTATATCAGCTGTAGCCGGTTGGTTTATTAGACTTTTTTTAGACAGGATGAAGGAAAGATATGAAGACAAAAAGCGACAAAAAGAATGGAAGGATAAATTGGATGAATAAAATTAGCGAATTTTTGAAAAAACAGTCTACCAGGGCATACATGGCCATGGGCATAGTGGTATTTGCATTAACCTATATGCTTTTCATCACATTTATTCAAGTGCCGGAGAAAAACCATGATTTAGCAGTGCAATCACTGAGTTATGTGCAATCAGCATTGTTTGTAGTGCTTGGATACTATTTTGGGAGTAAAAAAATTGATGAAGAAGTAAAAAATGTCGGACAATAGACAGCTTTTTGAATTAGACCCTGTAGTACAGGGTACAACAGGCGATGAAGTTACCATTGAATTGAAGGTAAATACTGTGCCGGTTAATCTTACTTCATCTACTATAAAGATTGCTTTTGTAAAATATGGTTCTAAAAAAGCTATTGATGAATTATCAGTGGGCAATGGAATTACAATTACAAATGCATCCGGAGGCATATTTAAGATTGATAGTAGAATTTACAACTGGTTAACAGGGGTTTATTTCGCTGATGCTGATATTACTTTATCAGATGGGACAAAGTGCAACTATTTAAAATTAAAACTTGAAATAACAGAAAACAAAGGGAAAGATGCCTGATACCATTACCATCAATGTGACTAAAGTAAATAGAGTGATTACTGTAAATGTGACCAAGACAGTTAATGAGGTTGAATTGAATATTTACAGAAGTCATCAGGGCGCTAATTTGATTATTTCAGATACAGAGCCAGATGGTGTTGAAGGTTTGGTTTGGATAGGCCCAGAGAATCCATAATTATGAATGATTTTTTAGAAATAGTAAACAAGACATTTAGCTTCGAGGGTGGTTTTCAGGCTGATCCTGATGATAGTGCAAACTATTATAATGGCATTCTTATTGGCACAAATAGAGGAATTTCAGCACAGGCTTATGGCACTTATATTGGCAGAAGGCCAACAGTTGAGGAAATGAAAGCCATTGATGTTGAAACTGCCAGAGCTGTCTATAAAAAACTATTCTGGGATAGACTTCTACTAGATCAAATTAATTCGAAAGGATTAAAATGGATTATGTTTCAATACTACATTGGAGATGGCAATGTAATTCATTTAAGGAGAGCAATTGATGGATATTTAGCAAGTGTCAAAGGCCCATCAATATCTAAAGGCAATCAAGCATTCAATAAATCATTGATTGAGTTAATTAACAAGCAAGATGCAGAGTCTCTTTTTAATTACTTGAAAAATTACAGATTTGAAAGATTTGAAAAAATAGTACAAGCCTATCCAAGTAAAGCAAAATTCTTGAAAGGTTGGCAAAACAGATTAAACAAAATAACATTTAAATAAATCAGCAGCATGGATATTAAAAAATTAGTTTACATATTTTTGGCAATAGTAACTATCTCGCCAATTAGTTTACATTGTCAGGATACGGTATGGCTTTCAGGTACTAATAAAGTATCATTTAAAGTACAGCCTACTCAGTTATTCTTTGTTAATTGTACGCTCCAGCACAATACAGCTACCACAACTGTAAGGACTATTACTGGAGTTGGTAAAGTTTTATTCAAGCCTGATGGAAGTGGTTACATTATTCCAGTATCTACATTTAAAAATGGGTCATTTACCTATTATGCTACTGGCTGTAAATTGGCACAAAAAGAACTAGTATTTGCAACAAAGACAATAGTTATAACTCCACCACCAAGCGGAGGTGGTACCGGGACAAATCCACCACCTAGTACTTCAACAGAAAGTACCTGGTACGGTCCTAAAGGTGCTAGTTATACAACTACCACTCCTACTCCTTACTCTTGGGGAAGAACGATAGGAAATACATCTTCAGTACAATACGGATCTGCATGGTTAAAATCTCTAAGAACTCCAACTGATATTGCAGAAGTAAATGGCAACATGGTTATATCAACAGGATTTGTTGAAGGTAATTCAGGATTATATTCAATTGCTCCTTCAGGTGCTATCATTGAGATTGCCCATCCGTTAAATGGAGATATTGTATTAGGACCAACTCATATAACTAGTTATAATGGGATACTATATGTAGCTGGTTTTGACTCATACGGAGCAATTACATCAGCAGTTGTAGCTTATAACAATGGAGCAGAAGTAATATTTCAGTATGGGCAATCATTTAAATGTAAATGGCAAGACAATGCTTATAAAAGTGGTATCCATGTAAACAAAGCCAAGATAACAGGATTAGATGCAGATGCTACTACATTGTATGTATATTGTGGTACAACTTGCTATACTTACAATAGGTTGACAGGGCAAAGTACAGGTACTGTAACTGTTACCATTCCTACAAGCATTGATAAATCAACTAATGGGAAGCATACAGTTGAGATGTTTAATGATAAAGTAACTTTAAATGGGAAAACAATTTGCACTACTCCTGCCAGCCCAAAAGTAACTTACTATAATTTTATACCTAAAGATTTCAACTTCTACTCAGTCAAAGGTTCTGTATGTGTCACTAATAATTCTGTTTGGATAGCTGATGCCGGCAATTGCAGAATACTGAAATATGACACTTTAGGAAAGTACATTGGACAGATTGCATATCTACCAATGAATTATAACTGTAGTGTGGATCGTAATAATCCAAAAAGAGTTTTCGCTAAGGAGTTAGAATTTGAAATTAACTATAGTACTATGCAATGGAGACTTGTAGCGAATTGGGGTTACAATGCTTCTCAGTATCAATATGAAGGTGATAATCTTGTCAAATACTTTTTAAAAGATGTGGTCACTACTTCTTCAGGAACATTTGCCATTGTAAGGACAAACTCTGGACACGATGTAGTTAAGCTAACAGAAACAGGTTTACAGAAAGTGAGCAGTCATACAGGGTATATTAGTTTGACAATGGATGCCAAAGTCATTAAGATGACTAAAGCCAGTGGTAAAGCTAACTTTTATCTGGATGGTGTATTAAAAGAATCTGTTTCCATTACTTCTGAAAGCGCCCTGAATGGAGATAGTTATATTGGATATACCGATGATGGTTCTTTTGTAATGTATAATGACAATAAGAATTTTAATGGTTATCACTTAGCATGGGTAAAAGGCGGAGTAGTAAAACACGCTATGCCTTCCAGGAACTTAACTCAAAATGAAAGTATTGCATCTCCATTCGCTTATGGGGATTTCTTTGCTACAGGATTTTATCCAACTAAGAATGGAGCAAGAGAAGGATATGCTGGAGGGAATCAAGTTTATGTAATAGGGAATAGAGTATTTGTAAACTATCTTGGAGAATTCTTTGGTGGTGATGATGGACAAACAAATCTTTGGTATGAATACTCTAATGCCACTTTTGTTAAAAGAGTCGGGATGACCGTTTGGGAAAGCTATGCCTTAGATGGCAAAACTAATCCAAGAGTACAAGCTGGCAATACATGGGGCGGAGGTGTAGTATATTACAATGGAAGCACTTACATTTTTGCTAATTGTGAGCATACTTCAGCAATTCAATGGTTCAAATATTAATCAATGTCAGAAAACAATATACCTAGAAGAATCAGAATAGACCTTTTCACAAAGGAAGAAAAGGCTATCTACGATGTTCAACAAATGATTGAACACATGGATGCAGACACAATATTAACAGATGTTGGTTTGTTGCTTAGTCAAGCTCGTAACAGATTATCTGATTACATTGATAAAAAAATAGCAGAATCATCTCAAAATACTAATTAAAATATAAATGGCAGACGTAGTTTACAATAGCGCGAAAAGAGATTCCTTTAATGGGGCAATTGACTATAATACGGACACTTTTAAAGCAATGCTTGTTTCCGGTTATACACCAAATAAAGATTCTCATTCAAAAAGAAGTGATATCACAGGGGAAATTTCTGGTACTGGTTATATTTCCGGCGGAAAGGCATTAACTGGTGTTACATTTACTCAGGATAATACCGACAATGAAGGAGTTGTAGATTGTGATGATATTGTTTGGACTGGTGCTACTTTCAGTGCTGATGGTTGTGTAATATACAAAAGTAGAGGTGGCGCTTCTAGTGCAGATGAATTGGTTAAATATATTGATTTTGGGGGCACAGCTACAGCAAGCGGTGGTGATTTTAAAATAACTATTGCAGCAGAAGGGTTGATTAACTTTAATTCATCTGATTTTGTTTACAATAGCGCCAAAAAAGAGTTGTTTGATGGCACTATAAATCTAGTAACTGATGACATTGGATTAATGCTTGTAAATGGGTATGTTCCAAACATTGATAGTCATTCTAAAAGGAGTGATATAACTAATGAGGTGAGTGGTCCTGGTTATACTGCAGGGGGTGTTTCTTTAACTGGAAAATCGGTTACACAAGACAATACCGATGATGAAGGCGTTTTTGATGCAGATGATGTAACATTGGCAAACAGCAGTATTTCAGCAGATGGGGCAGTTCTTTACAAAAAGCGCGGAGGCTTGGCTAGTGCTGATGAACTGATCAACTATATTCCATTTGGAAGCGTAATTACTTCAACTAATAGCAACTTCAATATTGTTTGGGGCGCAGAAGGTATCTTAAACTTAAACGACTTATAATGGAATTTAAAAATTTTGCTTTCGGTTCAGTAGCATCAGCTCCAAGTCCAGATACTTCTGGTACATCTTTAACTCTACAATCAGGTGAAGGTGCTAAATTTCCAAGTGTTTATCCATTTAACATTGTAATATGGCCTACTGGAGATATTCCATCTTCTTCTAATGCTGAAATTGCTACCGTTACAGGTAAAGCATCTGATGTTTTAACGATTGTCAGAGCAAAAGAAGGTACAAGTGCCAGAGCTGTTGTAAATGGTGACAATGTTATGTTTGCACCTACAGCAGAAATGATGCGAAGATTTGAAGGGCATTGGACTATACTTCAAAGCGCTAACACATTAAATAATGCTTCTGCTTCTGCTCAAAATGCTTTTTCTTCTGGTCAAGATGAATTTGCAGCAGAGGCTAATACTTTATATTATGTAGAATTGTCATTAGACATAAGAACCGGTACAACTTCTCATTCTACTGGTTTATTATTGGGGGGCACTGCAACATTTAACTGGGTTAAGACATTCGATGATGGATATAAAGGTGGTGTAGGTGCTACAGTTACTGCAAACAATAGCTTAACTAGAGCAGCTGCAACTAACATAGTGGAAACACCTGCAAACGCTACAGCCAATAGCACAATTAAAGTAAGAGGTTTATTGAGAGTAACCAACGCTGGCACGATTATTCCACAAGTACAATTTAGTGCTGGCCCAGGTGGAACATGTGAAGTTCAAGTTGGCTCATATTGTCTTATTAAAAAAATAGGAATAGATACTACCAATGTAGTTGGTGATTGGAGTTAATGAATGAGCATATTTGGGTATAATACAATAGGTGGAACTACTGGTGGATTATTCAGTGGTGGCTCGTTTGTTGGTACTTACTTTGATGCTCCTGTAGATGGGACTATCAATTTAATTGAAATTCAGTGTCAATGTCCTTTTACTACCTTAACTGATCCAATTCATACTGCCTTATTTGATAGATCAGGCACAAGTCCAAATAATTTATTAAGCAACAGCTCAACTCCTGGTGCTGTTGGAACGGCATTCGATTGGTATGGAGCTGCATTAAGTTATCACATGACACAAGGTCAACAGCTTTTTGGGGCTGCTTGGATTGATGGAGCTTATAATATAAAATATGATGCTGGATTAACTAATCAAAGTTTTGAGAAGTATAATCAAACATTTCCTTCATGGCCATCTACTGTAAACAATTTAGTTGATTTTAATGCTTACAATACTGTAATATCCATTAGGATTACATATACACCAGATTCTAATCCTGATCAGAGAATAACAGTAACCTATCTTGCAGGTACAGTTTTAGGTGGCCATTTACTTGACAATCCTGATCCTGCTGTATTAGTCTCAAGTAATCTTCCTTTTGGCTATTTAGGTGGTGCGTATTTAGCAGGCAAATTACTAGAGGCAGGTTCTGCAAATGCGAATGTTAATACAGGAGTTTCTTCAGTTGCCTTAAACATTATTAGTCCTTCAGTTCAAGGTAGCGCGAATGTCAATGCAGGCATTTCATCTGTAAATTTAAATGTCATTTCTCCTTCAGTCAGTGTTTCTGCAAACATTGCAGCAGGAGTAAGTAGTATAGAATTAAATGTCATTGCACCTTCTTTAGTTGCCAGCGCAAATGTTAATGCAGGTGTAAGTGAAATTGATTTACAAGTAATTGATCCTGCAGTATCTGGTTCTGCCAATTACAATGCAGCAGTAAGCGCTATTGAATTAAATGTAATTTCTCCAATTGTCAGCTCCGGAAGTGGATTTAATGCAAATATGTCAGTAGTAGCATTAAATGTCATCCAGCCAACTGTCACTGCCAGTGCAAATGTAAATGTAAGTGTTTCCGGCGTTTCAATAAATTTAATTGCACCAAGTATTCAAGTTAGTGCTAATGTGGCAGCAGGTGTAAGTAGTATTGCATTAAATATTCAAAGCCCTGTAGTATTTGGACAGGCAAATGTTAGTGCCAATGTAAGCAGTGTCAATTTAAACATTGTCAGCCCATCTGTACAAGGTAATTCAAATGTAAATGCAGGGTTATCCATAATAAATATTGTACAAATTGCACCTGGTGTGATTGGGTATGCAAATGTTGATGCAGGAGTTAGTTCAATAGATTTAAATCTCATTGCACCTAATGTTTTTGTCTCCACAATCCAATATTGGGGTTATACCCGGTATTGGAATGGCTCTACTTTTGTCAGAGGTGTAATCAGGCTTTATAAAAATGGTCAGTGGACCAGACCACAGATTAAGATTTACAAAGGTGGTGAATGGAAATATATTGAAAACTAAACTATAAACATACATCAGAGTTTAAAATATTTAATTTTAGTATATGAATAACGTTATAAGGCAATATTGTGATTGGTACAATGAATTCAAAGATATTTACATTCTCATTGAAGGTATTGGGATAGTCAAAGTATATAGTTTTAATGATAAACCAACCGAATTTTATATTTCAAATCTTTATGTAAATGAAAGTGAAAGGCGTAATGGTTATGGTACAGAACTTTTAAAAGAAGCTATTAAAGAGGCTATTTATAAAGGGGCTACTAATATATCATTGTGGGTTAAAAAGTATCAATCTAAAGAAATAGAATGGTATAAATCACATGGCTTTGAATATCTTAAAGACTACCCAAAAGAAGATGCTATTTGGTTAACAAAGAATTTGCAAGGCGTGAAGGGTGACTAAGTTCACGATTTAGATTCAATAAGCACATTTTAAAACCCCTTTAATTAGGGGTTTTTCATATATTTGCTACAAATCAATATATTTATGAAAATAGAAATCCGTTATGATGAAGCAAAACAACAATTTGAAGTGCTTCAAAAAATTGACCCATTTGATATTATTATATCATTAATTATTGTCATAATGATACTTTTTGCATTAAGATCATTTATGAGAATTGGGGGCTTTCAAAAGCAACTAGACGAAACTAACCGATTATTGAAAAAGATTGCTAATGAGCCAGATGAAATACCCAAAGAGGAAGTGGAATAATCATTGACATAAGTCGGATTGAAACAAAATTTGGTTTTTTAATGCTTTTGCACATACATTTGTAGCGCGAAGAGAATTATTTATGAGAACTCAATTTAACTTATTGCCTGCAGAGAGTCTAGGAAACTCATTGATTTGCCCACTTAAGTGTGGGGTTCTCTTCGCAGCTGCAGGCATTTTTTTAATCAATATATTATGCGAAGAGAACAAAAAAATCAAAGAACAAGAAATTCAGGAGCGGGCTCCAAGGTTTCTAAAAAACAAGCCGAGTTAAATCAAATTTGCTCTAACATTGGGTATGAAGTTAGACTTTTAGATGGCTTAATCGACCAACTTCCATCTTTTATCCATTACCTATCAAATACCTACGTTTTAGTAGATTACTACCATGAAGGTATGGCATCCAGGTACAAGCAAATAGCAATTAAAGACCCTGAATACCTAGAGGAACAATTTTTAATTGACTCTGAAATATTAAAGGATTTAATTGAGACTATTAACTATATTCAAGAGGTGTTTATACAGTTGCTCAATATCACTCATAATCATTCATTGAAAGTTATGAAAAAAGATTATGTTGGTTTGACAGATATTGACTTTGAAATTGGAGAGATTTTAAAGACATTTCTTGATAGTATAGATATGATGGAAGTTGTAAAAACACTTGAAACTTACAACGAATTTATTATAATGGATGAACCTGGGCTTTTACCTTATGGGTATCAGTTAAATTATCATTATAGTAAAATCATGAGTCTTTTTTCTATTGTTAATCATTTATTATATTCGAAAAAATGAAATCAAAACTATTCCTAATATTGATAGTTGTTTTTTGTTCATGTGACAAAAAAGACAACAAAGCCACTTGTGAAGCTGTTAATTATGAAATTTATCTCAATGGCCAAAAATACAATGCATGGTGGTATAACATCACCAAAGGTAACAGGCAAATTAATTTTGAGGCTACTGATAGTTTTAGCCATTTTGAAGTATTGTTTAATCTGGATCATCAATATCCAGTGCCTACAATAAGGTACAATCCCGGAAATGAAAATGATTTTTTTTCAGCCATGCCAGGTAAGATGATAATTGCCAGTAGTGGCAATGAATCAAATTTTACAGGTATATTTACCGGAACTTTAACCAATGGTGATGATACTTTAAATTTGAAAGGATTTTTAAAATGGCAGAAGAACTAGAAAACCTATAATTCTTATGAGTAATAAAATAGCGAAAAATCTGGATTCAGCATGGGAAATGCAGGAAACATACAAAGATAAACCACACGGATGGATTCAATGGAAAGGAACGGATGTATGTATGGATATTCACTGCAAATGTGGTGAAATATCTCATGTAGATGCCTCGTTTGCATACAATGTAAAATGCCCATCGTGCGGAACTGTTTATATGTGTAACGGTCATATTGAATTAATAGAATTGATTGAAGACCCTGAAAATTGTGTTATTGCAGAAGAATAAATCATGACCACATACGACATAAAGAGACGAATAATAAGCCTGGAGAACATAGCCAAGCGAAACGCAAACAAAGAAAAGACTGGAATTGCTCAAAGAATCTAAAATAAGGAAACTAAAATGGCAGAAGAACTAGAAATAACTATCGATTGGGTTAGTCAAGTCTTACCTAATGACCAAAACAGTGGAGAGGATTTTGTACTTTTCGTAGGGAGTAATTGCGATAAAAGGCTTTTAAATTTAAGTAATTCCAAATTTACTGTTCGTGTCCTTTCTGATAAATCGAAGACTAAAAAGCCAAAAAGACCTGTTTCTAAGGAAATCAGGATGAACAAACTTGTATTACTCAAAGAATCTAAAATAAGGAAATTCAAATGGCAGAAGAACTAGAGAAAATAAGCCTTTTTCAGAGGTGGATGGCAGATTGGATGGATTCCCATCCAGCTGCAGCGGATTTATACGAAGCAAAAGACATTATCCCATCAGTTACTATTGGCATTCAATATTTTTTGGATACCGGTGATGATTCTATGAGTGAGTTTGAATTCCATGAAATTATGCAAAATTCTGAGTATGTTTTTAAAGGTGGAGGCTGGCTTGTGAAAAGCTAATATTGTCCCTTTTTTATTGAAATTTGAGTGGCATCTTCGAACTTATGAAGGTGCCATTTTTTTTGTCGCTTATTTTAATTGTATCCTGTTTAAGCCCAAAACAGAAGTTTGACAGGCTTATTAAAAAGCATCCTGAGTTTGTTTCAACAAAAATTATTGCCGACACTGTTATTGTGCCAGGTGAAAGTGATTCTGTTATTACAAAATTGGTTTTCAGAAATTTAAAGATTGATTTAGAGGGGGGTAAAGAAATTCAGATTAAAGATGGAAAAATGGTTCCTGATAGCTTTACATTATCTAAGCCCGGTGTTTTTGTTAAAGTTTTAATCGATACATCTAGCATAGGCATTAAAGTCGAATACCAAAAAAAGGAGCTTGAGCATCAAACAGTGTCCACAAAAGGGAAACGAATTAAATCTACTGCTGAGATAACGGATTCTACTTTAAAGCTGTTTTCAAAGGTTGAGCATGATACGGTTTACAAGCTATTGGAGTGCCCTGAGTATAAATCATGCACTGATGCTGAACATAAAGAATTAAAAGTTACCTGGTTTATAATAGGTGTAATTTCTACAGTAGCAGTTTTATCTATGATTCTTTGGCTTTTCAGAAAAGTATCATGACTCTGAATGAAAAAATAAACTACAGAGCTGCCTTGGTAAAATGGGCCGATGATACTCATAGATTTTTAGTGAGTAGTATCAGTAATAAAGGGCTGGTTGATTCAGGTAATTTAAGAAAATCTGTAAAGCATGAAATTAGTGGATTGACAACTGAAGTTAGAACTTTTGTTTTCAGGTTCAGTCTACATGGAATGTTTGTAGATATGGGTGTTTTTGGGGGTAAAAGTCTGAGTGATGTAAAAGAGCAGAAACTGAGCAACAAACTGCTTGGACTTCGAAGCAAAAGAAATTCCATGCTCAAAAACAGAACTAAGAAACAATATATGTGGTACAGCAGAACCATGTATGGAAGTATAAACTACTTGAATCAACTTCTCCTGCAAGAGTATGGAGACAGATACATTCAAAGCATTGATTTACCTGAAATAATCGAAGTATAAAATATGGCACTAGTATTTCCTGATACACCGGCAAATTATAAGGCTTTCTTTCAAGAATTAGCCCAAAAGCATAAAAGTATAAAACACCTGGAAAACCCAGGTCGAAATAATTTTACTGTTGTTTCAATCGATAGTCTTATAAAAGGCTTGAGTGATTCTGATTTAAGGGCATTTCTTAATAAAACCAGAAGCTCTACTAAGGCAAAGCAAAAAATTGAAAGTAGCAATTGCCTAATGATACTGGTTCAGAAAGGTAGTGAAAAAGACAAAGATTTAATTAAAATCAATAGAAGTATTCAATTTGCTTCATTCTTAATTTTAACTAAGCCATTGGATAGTAAAGAAGAATCAATTGATCAGGCTTATGATATTGCCAACAGGGTTGGTGAAGATATCATGAGTGCTGTAATACAGTTTTTTAAATTGAATTACTTAAAAGGCACAATTATAAGCTCAGAAGATGAAGCTGCAAGGGTGAATGACTATGTTGGTTGGCGCTGGAGCTTTAGCTATCAATTAACAAGCGTTAACTGTTATAACACTGATGTACAATCAAATTTCGATGATTTAACAATAGAAAGTTTGGACGAATGACAATATCTAAATTAAATATGCCAGAAGATGTGGTATTAAGCCACAATCCTATACCTGTAGTAGTGGAAACGGATAAATACCGTACTACTTTGGGCACAAAACAAGTATTGAAATTATTCTTTACAGCTAATACTACCAATGGTAAGAAAATTATAATTTCATGGAAGGATTTTGATATGGAGCTGGTTTTTGCTACTACTCCTGATGATACAGGTTTGCAACTGCCCCTCTACAATGGTGCAATTAGTTCCGGGTACGACACTTTACTTGCTGCCTTAAAAACAAACTACTACTTAGACAGATATTATTCCATCTCATTGAGCACATCATTAGTGAGTGGTTACTATCAAGGCACAATTACATTAACTCAAAGAAGTTTTGGACAAATTTGGGCAGCAACGGCAATCGATGGTGATGATCCAAGCAGTTATACTCCTAGTATTTTAACCGCCCAGGTAATGCCTGCTTATGGTGCAAACTTTCGTTTTCTTTGCGACATTTATCATCAAGTTAGTCCATCAAGTGCTAGGTCATACACAGGATTTATAACACAATTAGATGCCAGTGGAGATGATGCTAATACTGCAAAGTTTAACTTGAGTGAGGTATTTAAAAATTGGAAAACTCTAAAACCTGATTTTCCATATACAATTTCTTTTGAAACATGCCCAAATGTTTTGGCAAACTATTACTTAGTGCTAAGTGAATCCTATGGATCTGTAGAACAGGCAAAAAATACAGTAACAGAACCGGCAACATTAGGAGCTAATTTATACAATCAGGTTATTTTAGGTGGATTGCCATTCTTAGAGTATCCAGGTAATTCTTTCATTGCAGATTATATCGATGCTACTTATGTTAAGTTTTTAACCAGAAAACAAAGTGGTAAACATTATGTATGCAAACAAATGCCTCATTGGCTGTATTGGTATAATAAAAGCGATCAAACAGATTTGGAATTGAAAGTGACATTGTATATGGATGATGGCACCAATACCACTGTTACCAAAACAACTTTTTCAGGAACTGCCGGACAAAAGAAGATATATAGTGTTGCTGTTGGTTATAATGATTTGGATTTAGATTCAGATCTGACTGCTCTTACTGATGTAGAGAAATATGAAGTTTGGGTTGAGAACGGAGCCGGAACACGATTAACTGAAAAATTTGTATTCATGGTGGATACCCGGTACAACGAATACAATAATTATTTGTTTGTACATAACAGTTTAGGTGGTGTCGATACAATTTGGTTAAGTGGTGATTGTTTAATTCAGCCTGAATCATTTGGAACTGAATTGGAATATGCTGTAGCAGTTGACTATGAAGAAGGTAACATTGAAGCTGCCAATAGCAAGTTAAGATACAGTTATAAGTTTAATAGTGGATGGAAGTTTAACATCACTGAAATTGAAGTTTTTAAAGAGCTCCTAAGAAGTAATGATGTTAGATGGATTCCAGATTCTAAAATTAGACCAGGATATCCACTGGAAGAGCCATTTACTTCAATAAAAATGGTAATCGACAAAGGCAGTATTGAGGAATGGCCAAATGATGTTGATTCTATGTATGCATTATCGTTTATTGGTAAGGAGGGCCACTATGAATGGTAATTGATATAGTACTTTCCAATGGTAAACATTTAATACTGGATGCAGATATACAGATTGATTGGGTGCAGGAAAATATGTTTTTTGAGGAAGATGTTAAACTGAGAGGAAAATATTCTTACCCTTTCTCAATTGATAGAAGAAGTAATAGCGATGCTCTGGGCTTTCCTGATCTTATTCAGGTGAATGAGGAAATTATTAAAGTAGGATGCAGAGTATATGTTTCTGGAATTGAGTTTTATAAGGGTCAACTGAACATTCTCGATTGGGATGATGATGTGATAAATATTGCCATCACCAGAAATACTGAAGAAATTGATACAAATCAGTTTATTGATGAAATGGATTTGCCTTCTTACTCTGGGATAGCTGCATATTCACAGAGAAATACTGACAATCCTAAGACATTCCCAGAAATCGATTATGCTTGGCCACAATTGTATAATTATAATGAAACTTCAAATATTAAATATGGATTAAGTTCATCTCCAGGGGCTTTCGTTATAATAAATTATAATAATGGGAACAGTGAACAGTTATTTGGGACAGAGTTGGCAATTCCTATGTTCTACATGTATAGCGTTTTAAAAAATATATTTTTAAAACTTGGACTTAGTTTGAAGAGCCCTATATATACTGATTCATTTTTAAGTAAAGTTCTAATTTTTAATACTACAGTTCCTGGAACTAATATAACTTCAAATCATAAAGTTTACTTTGCATTAAGTAATTCAACTAAAACTGAAGCTACTTTTATACTGCTTAATAAAACAACAATTAATGCCCCTGTTGGTGGTGTTATTGTTTTTGATGTAGTTGAATATAATAACTCAGAAATATTAAATACAACTACAGTAACTTATACAATTACTAGTACGGATGTTAGTTTAGGATATACTACTCTAATGCAAAATATTAGAGACCAAATAACAACAGATGTTAGTGGGACTTCTGTTACTTCTGAAAACTATACTAGTCCACAACCTGCATTTAGTATAGAATTTACATCTGGTAGCAATATAGCTTTTGTAAATTATGGACAGGATGTAACTTTAGAAAATCTAAATAATTTCAGTTTAGCCTTTATTAATTTACTAATTGATTATAAATTAGTATATACATATTCTGGTTCCGTTGAGATGAAAAATCACCTCCCACATATTACAATAAGTTCACTTTTAAATTCTATAAGAAGTTATTTTAATTTAGCAATTATTATAGATGAAGTAAATCAAGTCGTTAAAATATACAGGAGAAATGACATTGTAAAACCTTACACCAAAGAGGATATGAGCCAATATCTGCTGAATGTAAATGAAGGAGAGCCTTATAAAGCGCCAAACTATAAATTTACATTTGATCATGACTCTGACAATGACTCATTAACTGAATTTTTACAATCTGAAACATCAAATATTGAGGCTGGCATCGACCCTGTTACAGAATGGGAAATAAATGCAGGAACTTTAGCTACTGAACTTTTAAGAAATAGTAATAGTGGTTTTATTACTACTCCTAAAATAAATCAAGAATTAGGAGATTATTATGAAAGAGCTAGATTTGGGCTTAGATTCTTATTCCATAATGGATATATAGCTGATACAGCAGGTAAAAAGATAGTTTCTGCTACAAATGATGGATTACTTCCTGACCAGGTATTTAACAACCAAGTTAAAGATTGGTATGATATCATAAAACGCATGAGAAAAGCTCCGGTGATGTACATGGATTTTGGTTTTGATAAATTGAAGTCTATGGAACCATTTGTTTGGAAAGTAATGGATAATGACTTTTTATGGAAAAGAATTACTACTACTATCCATAATACAAATGGAATAATGCCAAGTAAAGTTGAAGGTTTTAAACTATGAAGACAATTGAAATAAACGATGTAAAATTTAATGTGCCCACTTCATACAATGAATTGAATGGAAAAGCACTAGAGATGATAAGTAAATTGCATGTTGGTCAAAATCCAGTAACACAATTCAATGCTTTGTTTTATCTGCTAGGCTTGAAATGGTGGAAAATATCGGACCTTAAAAAGTGGAAAATAGTGTATCAACTCCCAGCAGAATGGATTCATACTTTATTGGTAGACAAATCGCTTTTTGGCTGGATATGGGATAAATCAAAATTGACAACTTACAAGCTCTCAAAATTCAGATTAGGTTTTGTGATGTATTACGGTCCTAAAAAGAATGTGCTTAATATGAATGCTATTGAAATTACTTCATGTTACGAACTTTTTAAACTGTATGCTGAAACTAAAAACTTAAAATTTCTGGACATGTTGATTGCCATCATTTACCGGGAAAAGAATTGGTTCTGGTGGATTAAACGCTGGAAATATGGATTTGATGGTGATGTGAGAGTGCCATTGAGTGAATATGGAGTAACCAAAAGAACTGAAAAGTTTAAAAAGCTGGCAGAATGGAAGAAAGTATTAATATTCCTTCAATTCGCTGGCAAATGGGAAGAGTTTGAAAACTTGGAAAGAAACAAACTAATTTTTCCAAAATTCGACATGGTAAATGCTAATAAAAAGCATGACCCTGATGCTTGGAAAAAAATAATGATGAAAATGGCTGAAAGTAATGTTTTTGGCACATTGAGTGAAGTTGAAAAAACTGATAAAGACAGATTCTTCCTGAATATGGTTAGAGCTGTTGAAGAATATTTAGCAATAAAAGATAAAACACCAAAGAAATAAAATGGCAACATCTACAGAAGAAAAAAAGGTTAAGATTATAGCTGATGGGAGACAAGCTGAAGCTAGTATTAATCAAATTACCAAGGCTACTCGATTATTAAATGCTGAGCGAAACAAGGAAAAAGTAGGCAGTGATAGATATAAGCAGTTGACTAAGGATTTGGACAGTATGAATGCCAGATTGAAAACTGCTAGAAATGAAGTGGCTGGATTGGATAAAGGAGCAAAACTATTTGGCAGCAATTTTAAAAGTACTCTTACTGCCATTGTTGGTGCAAATTTGCTTGGTAATTTAACAAATGGAGTTAAAAATTTAGCACAAGCTACTTTTGGTTATGCTATTGAATTGAGTGATGCCTATGCAAATATTAAAAGAGTAACCGGGTTAACCGATCAGCAGGTAAAACAACTTGATGAAACTTTACTCAACTTAAATACCAGAACCAGTGCAAATGATTTAAGACAGTTGGCTATAGAAGCCGGTAAACTTGGTATTGAAGGAGTAGACAATATTGCCAAATTTGTAAAAGAAGCGGACCAGATTAAAGTTGCTCTTGGTGAAGATTTGGGAGAGGAAGCTATAACTCAAATTGGCAGGCTTAGTAAAATGTTTAATGTCAGTATGCTTGAGATTGGGAGTGCTATCAATGAAATTGGTGCTCAATCAGCAGCTACAGAAGCGTTTCAGGTTGATTTCTTAAATAGAATGGCCGGAACTGGTCCTACTGCCAAAATTGCAGCAGATGAATTACTTGGATATAGTGCCACTTTAGAAAATTTGGGCCAAAGTGCAGAGGTTTCCGGCACTGCACTAAGTAAGTTCTTCATTGATTTTATTAAAGATGTTGAGAAATTTGGGCAAATAGCTGGCATGCAGAAAGGTCAAATTACTGAGATATTTAACAGTAAGGGAACCAATGCTGCTTTTATGGCATTCCTTGAAAACTTAAATAAAAGTAAAAATGGATCTGTTGAACTTGCTAGAGCTTTGGATGAAATGGGTATTGATGGTGCCAGAAGCACCGGTGTTTTCTTGGCATTGGCTAATAATACAGCTGAGGTTGCCAAACAGCAAGGTGTAGCAAATAAGGCAATCAAAGAAGGGACTAGTTTAACCAATGAATTTAATACAAAAAACACTAATCTGGCTGCAACTTGGGAGAAGTTTAAAAAGAGCTTGAAAGAGTTTGCTTTAAATAATGAGTTTAGTAGGGCACTGGCTGGATTTGCAGGTAGAATTTTTGATTTGTTTACTACAACAAAAACTGCTAATGAAGAATTTGCAGAAATGATATACAATGAGAAACAAATGCAAATTGCAATGAATGCTTCCATTGATACATTAAAAAATAGTAATCTCTCTCAGGATGCCAGAAAAATGCTCATAGATGATATCAATAAGCAATATGGAGAATATCTTCCTTATTTATTAACTGAAAAAAGTACTATTGAAGAAATTACCAAAGCACAGAATGAAGCTAACAAAGCCTTTCAAAAGAAAATACTGTTACAGACTTATGAAAAAGAACTAGCGGATGCCACAAAAAAACTGATTGATGCAAATAAAGCACTGGCTCTTTCAGAAATTGAAAAAGGGAAAGCTGCACAAGATGGATTTGATAATATGAGGAAACAAGCGGGTTTCACTAAAAATCTTAAAAATGAAGTAACTGCTCTTGATGCTATAAATCTTAAAGCTCAAAAGGATGCTCAGAATACAATTGCAGCTATTCAGGAAACTTATCAAAAATTATCCAAAGACATGTTTGGTGAAGATATTACCAGCTCAGGTAGTAAGAGTTCTTCTAATACAGGTCAAAATTCAACTCCAGTTCCAGGTGCTCCCAGCAAGTCTTCATTAAATAAAATGAATACAGACTTAAATGCTGCTGAGCAAATGCTAAAGGAGTATGAGCGAAATATTACTCTCTTGAAAATTGATTCTGAATATGAGAGGCAGAAAAAGGCTGTCGAATTAGAATATCAGTCAGAGCTTGACAGAATTGGGAATTTGCAGATAAGTGAAGAAAAAAAGAATGAACTCAGAGTATTGGCTAAGCAAAATTTAGATGAAACTTTGCTGGATATGGAGCAGCAAAGAATTGCCAGAGAGGATGCGTTAAGAGAAAAACAGGATAATAAAGAAATTGCTGCAGCAGAGAAAAAAGCAGAGAAAGAAGAAGATATTGAAAAAGAAAAGCAGGAGCGCCTAAAAGAGCTTAGAAAAGATTCTTTAAAATCTACATCAAATGAGCTCAGACAAATGGCATTCACTTTCTTAGAACAGGAACAGGATGAAAAATATAACCGTTTGCTAACTGAACTAGAAAATCAAAAACAGTTAGAATTAAGTAATAGTGCTTTGACTCAGGAGCAAAAAGAACAGATCAATAGAACTTATGATGAAAAACGTAGAGCTCTATTAAATGAACAAGCTAAGAAGGAGAAAGAATTAGCCATTTTTAGAATTGCTGTTGAAACTGCTGTTGCTGCTGTTTCTGCATTAAAAACTGATCCTACAGGAGTTTTAAGTGCTTTAATTATTGCACAAGGTTTGGCTCAAACTGCTTTAGTTGCTGCTAAAGAAGTGCCTCAGTTTGCTTATGGTGGTAATACTATGGTTAAAGGTTCGACTGATGGTAAATTATACAATGCTGAAAACATTGGTTCTTTTTCTTCTGGTGGAGCTGTAAATAATGCTTCTGTTGGATTGATCGGTGAAAAAGGAGCTGAATTAGTTATTCCTAATTGGCTTTATACTATGCCAAGCATGGTTGATACAATGAGTGCACTTGAAGGAATGATTTATGCCAGAAACTTTGCAGGTGGTGGCAATACTGTAAATAATAGTGTCAACTCCACTATTCCATCAGAAGTAAGTGCTTTGATTGCTGCCAATACAAAAACTATGGCTTTATTGAATAAGCAACTTCAATCTGGCATTCATGCCAAAATGTATTGGGGCCAGCAAACGCAAACTGATTATGAGAAATTTGTTGGAAGACGTGAACGCGTTAAACAGATTTCTGAACTTTAATTAAATAAGGCAATTATATATTTGGATGTACCAATTATTTGACTTACATTTGTACTGTATTTGATACAACAACATGAAAAACAAGCCAGTAACAACCGAATTTAAGTCCTTCTATGAATTGCTACAAGTTCTTCCGACAGATGAATCTTGTAGAGAATATTTAGAAAATATGTTGTGGAGCGGTGAGCCTGTATGTCCTCATTGTGGTTCTAAAAGAAAAGACCATTTTCAACTTAAAACAAAGGGTGTTTTCAAGGGTCTTTATAAATGTAAAGAAAAAGAGTGTAGAAAGCGTTTTACAGTTACGGTCGGAACCATGTTTGAAGGTTCACACATACCGCTTAGAAAATGGTTTATAGCTATCTATATCTTCACTAATCATAAGAAAGGTATTTCAAGCATCCAATTAGCTAAGGATTTAGGGTTAACTCAAAAGTCTGCATGGTTCGTTTTGCATAGAATTAGAAACGCATACAATACAAGACCACAAGTTAAATTTAGTGGTGTTATTCAAGCCGATGAATCGTTTATAGGTGGCAAGTCAAAAAACAAGCATGTTGACCAAAGAGCCGAAAACACACAAGGTCGTTCTACAAAAAACAAAACACCTGTATTTGGTATGATGAAAAACGGAAATCAGGTTCAAACATTTGTAGTTCCCAATACAAAAGGTACGACATTAAAGCCAATAATTGAAAGTGCTGTAAAACAAGGCTCACTAATCATTACAGACGAGTGGGGAGCTTATAATGGCTTAGAAAATGGACAGAAGTTTAACCATGTGGTTTTGAATCATAAAAATAATGAGTATGTTCGTGGTGGTTTTCACACTAACGGTATTGAGAATTTTTGGAGTCATTTGAAACGTGGAATTTATGGCATTTATCATCAAGCAAGTCCAAAACACCTGCATAGATACTGCAATGAGTTTACACACAGATATAACACAAGATTGATTGATGATAGTAAGAGGTTTGAGGTATCGTTAAAGCATGTGGGAGCTAAATTAACATACAAAGAACTTATCGCTAAAAATGGCTAACGAAAGGAAAACAGAACAATTGGTTAGGAATATGCTTCTTGATAGGGGCTATCTTAACGATAATAATATTGTCATCGAAGAGCAATCGTCTGATAATCCTAGGATAAACAAACAGCTCAAAACGGCATCAAAAAGCGGAAACGGTAAAGGTTATCCAGAATTTATAATTTCATTTAAGAACGACCCAGATAAATTAATTGTTATTGAATGTAAGGCAAGTGTTACTTATCACGAAAGTAATGATAGAAAAAATTATAAATCGTACGCTGTTGATGGGGTATTATTATATGCTTCATATTTAAAAGATGAGTTTAATGTAACTGCAATAGCTATTAGCGGAGAGAATGAGAGGGAAAAAAAGATTTCATCGTTTTTATGGCTTAAAAACAATTACACATATAAGAACATTCAAGATAAAACCTTATTAACTCCTGATGAAATAACAAGTATTGTTATTGAGCAATCAAAACCAATTACAGAAGATGAGTTAGTAAAAAAAGCCATAGAATATAACTCATTTTTACATACATATTCTATACCTGAGGTTGAGAGATGCACACTCATAAGTGCAATTTTAATTGCTTTACAAGACAGGCCATTTCTTAATAGTTATAAAATATATGACTCTAATAAGGATTTAATTGAAAACTTATTGGCAGCATGCGAAAGGGTATTAAAAACAAATCAATTAGATAAAGCTAAAACAAGTATAATTATTGATGAATATTCAAAATTCAAAAATAATGACTCATTTAATTCTGAAATTATATATAATAAAAAGACAAGAAAAGAGGAAGTAAATAAAATACTAAGAGATTTTATAATATCAATAAATGACAACATATTACCTTATGTAAATACAAGCCAATTTGATATTCTTGGTAAATTTTACACTCAGTTCATTCGTTATGCAGGAGGAGATAAAAAAACAGGTTTAGTATTAACACCTACGCACATAACTGACTTTTTCTGCGACATCGCTGATTTAAATGTAGATGATGTTGTATTTGATGAATGTTGTGGTACTGCTGGATTTTTGGTTTCTGCAATGAATTATATGTTAAATAAAGCAGGCAATAATTCGGAAAAAAAGAGACATATAAAATCAAATCAATTGTTAGGTATAGAACAAAGACCTGACATGTTCTCTCACGCATGTTCCAACATGATGATGCGTGGTGATGGAAAAAGCCACATTTTGTATGGAAGTTGTTTTGATGAAAAGAAGAAAGACATAATAAAGAAGCAAAAACCGACTGTTGCATTTTTGAATCCCCCATATCAAGATGGTAACGCTGATGAACAATTAGAGTTTATAGAAAACGCTTTGGAATGTATAACAATTGGAGGAACATGTATTGCAATATGCCAAATGTCAACTACGGTTTCTGAGGATAAATCTGTAATTAAGATAAGAGAAAGACTCTTAAAAAATCACAGTTTAGATGCTGTATTTTCTATGCCTACCGAGCTATTTCATCCTGTTGGTGTAAATACGTGTATCTTGGTATTTAAAGCGCATACACCCCACCCTAAAAACAAAAAAACATTTTTTGGGTATTTTAAAAATGATGGATTTGAAAAAACAAAAAATCATGGTAGAATAGATAAATATAAAAAGTGGGAAATAATAAAGAAACAATGGATTAATTCATATTTAAATAAAGAATCCATAATGGGATTAAGTGTAATGGCTAAAGTTATGCATGATGATGAATGGTGTGCAGAAGCATATATGCAAACAGATTATCAATCTATAAAAAAAGAAGATTTTATTAAAAACATTCATTCACTATCAACTCTATTGTTTTCAATTGGAAATTTAAAAACTGCATCATCTGAATCATTGTTTAATAAGATAGTAAAAATAGAAGACAGAAAATGGGATTGGTTTGAACTTAATAAGTATTTTGAAATGTATGCTGGGAAGTATTATCCTAAGGATAGTTATGAGCAAGGCGATATTCCACTCGTATCTTCCTCGGATACCAACAATGGTATAATGAATTTTACAGATTTAAAGCCAAAGTACTTTAATTGTATAACAATTGGTAAAATAGGCATGTCAACTTATTATCAACCATTTGGATTTGTAGCAAGTTCTGATGTTACTATTCTTAAACCTAACTTTCAAATGAGTGTTTATACCGCAATGTTTATAGTGTCAATATTGAGTATGGATAAATATAAATGGAGTTATGGTCGGCAAATTAGATTAAATGATTCACAAAAATTGTGTGTGATGTTTCCTGTAAATTCGGATGGAGAACCAGATTGGAATTTTATGGATTATTACATAAAATGTTTACCATATAGCAAAAATTTAGATTCCATAAAGCACATTAATAATATCCCATTGTCAGATGAGCAACTGATTTCAAAATATGAATCAGGTGGAATAGAATTATCTAAAGCAATGGAGCCAATGTTACAGACACCAAGTAATTCATCAACACTTAAAAAATCAAAGAAAAAATAAGCCTATGAATCCCGAAAACGCAAACCCGAAAAATTTTGAAGTTGATAGAATAGTATTTACTTCAGAAAACGGTGATTTTTCTATTGCGGTGGGGTATTGGGTTGAAGATGAAATGGAACGCTATGCAATGCGTTGGAATGGAGATTTAAATAATCCTGATGATATAGGTTACCCCTCTGTGCGTGGGAATCCTATGTGGTTTCAATTGCCCTATGATTTTAGGGAATTGTTAGCTTTTTTAAATGAAAATAGTGAACCTTTAAATCAATAAAATTTTCAAAATTGGTACACTAAACTATATAATTGCCTTTGCGAATACTTTTTTTTCTAGCATTTTAAAATTTATCATTCTGAATGTCAACGCAATGACATAGATGTTGATAAACTTATCAGCATGATGATAAATTTATCACTTCTTTTGTGGTGTCATTTAACGACGACAACCGCAAAAATGCCAAAATCAATGCCAAAAGACAAGAAGAAAGCACAATTTATTGATAATCAGCTACAAAATAAATGTAAAGTACTGATTGACACTAAAGATAAATTGAAAATTGCCAAGCAAACAGGTTTATCAGTAGGCTATATAGATAGAGTAATAGCAGGAACAAGGTATAATGAAAACATCATTAAGTGCCTGGAAAAACAAGTTTCTAAAAAATTAGAATCATTCAAATGAGCTGCGATATTCAGTATAAAAATTTCAAAGTTGCTTTACAATCATGGGTTGATTGTTTAAAGCATCAGTTATCAATGACTGATAAAAATGAGGACCCAATCTCATTTAAAAGGATTGAATCAGACTTGAAAGAAAGTCAGGCAATGCTCTATAAACTAACTGGTACAAAGTCAAGAGAATTTAAGGAATTTCTATGTGCAGAATAGATACTTATTATGTGGCTTCTCTCTTTAATGAAAGTGAACATTGGCGCAATAAGCTAATGGCTGCCAAAATCTCTTACCAATCTAGCATTGGTGAAAAAACTAAAATCTTCTGGCAGAAAGCTATTGAATGGGCAAAGAATGAATTAAATCAAACTGAGCAAGAAATTGAAGAATGGGCAGACCAGATGTGGGAGAATGATAAACCTTACACAAAATTTTGAGTATGAATTACGATAGCAGAAAATTTAAAGTTGGTGAGCGCTTGAGAATTAAAGGCACACAAATAAAAGCTACTGTTCAAGAGTGCATACAAGTAGATAAAAAATGGCAATACAAACTTGAAGGATGGCCTAATCCAGTTGAAGAAAATAAACTAAGCAAACTATCATGATATTAGCCAGCAGCATAGAGAAAGTAAAAAATGAAGCCAATATAGTTGATGTTATTACCTCAACTGGTATTGCTTTAAAAAAGAAAGGTAGCAATTATACATGTACCTGCCCATTCCATAATGAGAAATCTGCAAGTTTTTCAGTTGACCCTTCAAAACAAATTTATAAATGCTTTGGCTGTGGTGCCAGTGGTGATTCCATCAAATTTTTACAAGAGCACAAAGGCTTTCAATTTCATGAAGCTATAGAATGGCTTGCTGAAAAATACAACATAGCTCTGGAATATGATGGTGCAACAGTTACTAAGGAGGAAAAAGACGAAAAGAAGAAAGCACTTGACTTTATGGGTACTGTTAAACGCATGTATCATGATGCTTTGAGAAATAATGAAGCTGCAATGGCATATTTAACTAACAGAGGCTTTACTACTGAAACAATTGCACTTTGGGAACTTGGATATGCTCCTGATGCATGGAGAACTATTACAGATTATGCCATTAAAAACAATTGCTGGGATTTAGCAGTAAAATGTGGTGTATGCGTAGAAAGTGGTGAAAAAAACAGAGACTTCTTTAAAAATAGAATTATCATCCCGATTTCTGATGAAAAAGGTAATACGATCAGTTTTGGTGGAAGAATCTGGACTCAAGACCAGGATGATAAGAAAGAACCAAAGTACTTAAATGGACCTGAGACTTTCATTTACGATAAAGGTAAAGTATTGTTTGGCCTTTACCGGGCAATGAGCCATATAAATAAACAAGGAGCTGCTTACCTGGTTGAAGGATACTTTGATGTAATAATGTCACATCAATACGAATTGAATCATGTCATTGCGGCATGTGGTACCGGTGTAACTGATTGGCATGTAAAATCCATTGTTAAACGTGCAAAAAAAATAGTACTGGCTGGTGACAATGATGCAGCTGGTGAAAAGAGTATTCTAAAATCTATCGATATGTTTTTGGAGGCAGGAGCCTTACAGGTAGATGTGATTGAATGGCCAGAAGGCATAAAAGACATTGACCAATATTTAAAACAAGCTATATGATACAAACACAAAATGAAAAAAGGACTTTGAGTGATTTAGGCAAAAAAAGAAATAGCCTATTTGAACAGAAGCATTCACTTGATAAAAAGATTGAAAAAATGTTAAGCGACATTGCCTTATTAGTAATTGAGCGAGACAAGCTAACCAGTGAGATGCTTAAAGTGGATTATGAAACTAATCAAATTTTAGGTATATGAACACACCAACAATCAAAATCAATGAGAAATCGAGTTTAATTCAGGAAATTAAATCGGTTTTAAACCAAAGAAGAGTTGTTTTCTTCTCTAAGTATCCTGATGCCAGGATGCAGCAATTAATTAATGATGCAGAGGCAAAAGTATCTATTCTAAGAAGTGCCAGTGGAGATCAGTTTATCCAAATGTTAAAGACTTTCAATGTCAGATACATTTATCCATTGATACCAAGTGCCAAAAGCCCAATGCATAAATCCATTTGTAATCTTTATCGCAAAATCAATAATCTATGAGCGCACCAATAAAATACAGAATGAAGCATCATTCAACCTATAAGGGAGTTAAGATTTATCAGGATTTAGTTTTCAGATATTTTGAAGCTCAGATAAATGGAGACTTTAGTTTAAGGTCAAATGAGTTTCAATTACATATTTGGATAGATGGGAAATTAAAAGAAAACAAAAAAGCTATATGATATACTTAATTATTCTCCTGTTTTTGGTAGTGAAAGATGAATTAAATAGTGCAAACAAAAAATACATTTTCTAATGAAACTACTATCAATACAAACCGAAACTCACTATGGTGAATATGCCCTGTATGCAGGTTGCCTATTCGCTTCAATAGCCTTAATCTGGCTGATTATAGAATGGAGACGCTATAAGGACTATTGGGATGGATTTTAAAAATTAAATCAATATTTATGACTAGAAATATCGCTATCAGAGGTTCAAAGAAAAATCCTCAATTCAGAATCGAACTCCTAAAGAAGTTTGGAGCTTCAAATGACTACAAGCATGTTGGCAATGATGAAACAGGCTACTATTACATCAACTTTCACAATGAAATAGTTTGCAATAATCCTGATGATGTACCGGCAGAGTTTATTAAATCTGAGGGATTGCTTCCTATCCTATTCAGTACTGAAATGGTAAGATCTATTTTGAGTGGTTGTAAGAAAAAGACCAGGAGGACTCGAGGACTGGAGGCAATAAATAAAAACCCAAGCCATTGGGACATATTCGAGAGCAAGAACGAAGGTATTTTTACACTCCAACACCTCGATCATACCGAAACTTACGCCGATGTTTTGTGCCCATACGGCCAGCCAGGCGACATCCTTTGGGTGAGAGAGACTTATGGTATAAATGAACTTCTCCCTTATATCCCAGAATATGTGGTTTACAAAACTGATTTCAATCCAGAAGATATGATTGCATGGAAATGGAAACCATCCATCCACATGCCATTCGAGGCAGCTCGTATTTTCCTGCGCATCAAATCGGTCAGAGTTGAGAGACTGCAGGATATAACTGAGAAAGATGCAATTTCTGAAGGGATTAAAGTTTTAAATTCTAGCATCCCTCCTAATATAGTGTATCAAGCACCAATTTTAAATCATCATGGTTGTTCATTTCATGCTAAAAGTGAATTTGGAACATTATGGGAGTCAATAAACGGAAGGGGCTCCTGGAGAGAAAATCCTTGGGTTTGGGTAGTAGAATTCGAGAAACTTTAATTCAGTTGTAATTTATGAGTAATGATGTAACAAATCTTAGATACATTTTATTTCTTATTGACAGTAAAATAAAAGAGCATGATGGTAAAATATTCTCAAGTTACAAAGATGCTAAAGAATATGCAACGGATTGTATTAATGAAGAATATTGCGATAAAGCTGTAATAGGTGCATTTTATTTAGACAATTCCATTAAGGAAATGCTTATCTCAAATGTAGAAACAATAGGATTCACCGGAGACAAAAAAAATGTAAATCAATTACAACTATTTAAACCAGTATTATAAAATGAGCAAAAATATTATTATATCCGGACCACCTGCTAGCGGTAAAAGTCATATAGCACAAGCAATTATGAATACACATCGTAAGGCTTGCAAAGTATATTCTCCTGATTTTTTTAGCACAATTAGAACACATCCTGATTTGATTATTGACAAAAATCAATGTGTACCAAAGTATGACTTAATAACCATTGATGAATGTAGAATTAGTGAAATTGGAATTCTATGCGAAATGCTAAATGAAAATACAAGTAAAGTTTTTATAACACAAGGCAGAATAGATGAAAATGAAATTGATACAGATAAGTTCTTTGTAATCAATTTGTATAGGAACATCGAATAACACAGATATCACTTAATGAAAATCAATATAGATCAACTTAGAAAAGATGGTGTTTTATTTAAAGCACAAAAATTAAAGGACAGAGCTGGAGACAATGTAATGGATTTGGCTAATGCAAAATCAACAATATGCGTAACACTGTCAAAAATCAGCAATCAGTTTATTCGCGAAGATTACACAAAGAAAGTAGCAAAAGTATTTGGCGATAAAAGCCCAAAAAATTTAGTGGCTGAGGTCAACAGAATTTTAAAAGAGAGCGAACCAGGTAGAGCCAGTGATGATGAAGATACAAGGCAAATGATTAATTGGCCTGATTACTTCAATGAAGATAACCGAAATGATTTCTTAAAGAATGGTTTTACCATGACATATAAGGAGAATGATAGAAGGGTTACCGGTATTCATTTCGCAGTTGGCAATTTCTCCAGGATAGAAACTGTCTCAAACTTTGTTATCAGGCCATTATTCCACGTTTGGAGTCAGAATGTGAATGAAAACAAAAAGCTATTTGAGGTAAAGAATGCCTATGAAACTGCTGTATTAGATTTTGAGGCAGCTGCCACTATTTCTGTAGATAGATTCAGTGCTACTATAAACGCAAAGCACAATTTCATGTGGACCGGAAACTTACTTCAATTGAAGCGATTGATGGAGTATTTAGGCTATAATGTACAGCGATGTGAAGAAGTTAAGATATTAGGCTGGCAGCCGGAAGGATTCTTTGCCTATACTGATAAATTTCTAAGCAATCAGGAACTTATAGAACTGGATGAATATGGTATTGGAAAGCATAATGATAGGTTATACTTCTCTCCTTCCAGATCAATTCTGAATAAAAATGCCAGGCAGGATGATAATCAATATGAGACTTTGAAATACCTAAACTTCAATCAGTCTCCTATATCATTCGAGAAGTGGGCCAAACTAATGCATGTTGCTTATCCTGGAAATGGTAAATATGCAGTTGGATTTGCTTTCATCTGCTTATTCAGAGATTTAGTTCTGAAGATTGATGGCAACTGCCCACATTTATATGCTTGGGGTTCTCCAGGTTCAGGTAAAAGTAAAATGATGGAGTCATTGGTTGCTTTGTTCTTTTGTGAAACAAGGTCATTCCAGTTGAACTCAGGTACCGATTTCGCTTTAAGTAGATTCTTAGAGGTATTCAGAAATACTTTCCACTTTTTAAATGAGCTGGATGATTCTACGATTAAACCAATTTGGCTACAATGGATTAAAGGCGCTTATGATAATGAAGGTAGAGAGCGCGGTAAAGGTGGAAGTAAAAACATGACTGAAGTAATGAAGGTCAATTCTGCAATTGGTTTAGCTGGTCAGAAAATTGTTTCAGTGGATGATAATGCTCTTCCAATGAGATGTATCATACGCAACTTTAAACCACTTTCAATTGATTCAATTCCACAAGAACAGTTGGATGCTTATAATGAATTGAAACGCCTAGAAAGTGAAGGTGGCTTTAATTCATTGCTATCTGAAATTCTAAAGGAAAGACAGTTTTTTGCCAAAGAATATCACAAAACTTTCAGTGACATATTTGTAGAAATCAGGAAGATTGTAAAGGATAAAAATCTAAAGTGGAATGAAAGGATAGCCAGAAATTACTCTTATCTGTTGGCTATGGTAAAATTAGCATGCGAAAAATTTACTCTCCCATTTAATTACAGGCAAATGTTTGATGAAGTTGTAGATCAGGTGCACGATATGACTTCTATGATAACCGGCACTGATGCAACTTCTGAATTTTGGAGAATCCTTAATAAAATGGCTGACCAGGGCAAAATTGTCAAAGGACGTCATTATACAATTGAAGTTTCAACTGGCCATGTCCGTCTTTATAACAAGGAAATTACTTTACCAGAGCCTACAAGACTGTTGTATTTAAGACTTGGCACTACTCACTCCTACTACAAGCAAGATTACAGAAGTGAAACCGGTAAAGAGGGTATCAACTCTAAATCCCTTGAAACATACTTAGAGACTAAAGACTACTTCATAGGTACTCAGAATAAGAAAAGATTCAATGGTGCAATACCTGGCACTAATCAAACAAAGGCGCTAATAACAAGCTGTCATGTTTTCAATTATGACATGATGGAGAAGAATGGCTACTATCTGGATTTTGATATAGCACAAACGCATTCACAGCCACAAGATGTACCAGTTGAAGACAAACAAGAAGAATTACCATTTTAAAATAATAAATCATGAAAGCAATAAAACCACTTAAAAAATATTATGTAGCCGTTTTAAATGGCAATGTAGACCTTACAAGTATTTCAGGTTATAGAAAGTGTTGTCAGAATGAATTTATGAAATATACCCCAAAAGACTGGACATGGGAGACTGCAAAAAAGTTTGGATGGAGAATTATAAAAGTGAATATTAATTTTGAACTAACAAAATGAACTCTGATAGAATAAAAGAAATTCAGAAAGCAACTGCTCATCCTGATAGCCATAGTGTTCAATTAGCATTACTGCAAGTATGGAATGAATGTGGGCAGGAATATGATGCAGAAAACAAGCAACTTCAACACCAAATCAATCAGTTAAATCTTGATAAGACAATGCTACAAGAAAAGCATGACTTTGAAAAGGCTGGACTTCAATTAGAAATTGACAAGCTCAAATCAGAAATACAAAAATTGCCGCAAATCCCATATGGTGATTGCCGGGAATTTAGGCCAGATTACCTAAATTCGAGAGTCACTTGTTTGTTTTGTGGCAAAACAAGATTTGAACACCCAATCCCTTAATTCCATTTAAAACAATGAATATTCAAAACGAAGTAGCAAAAATCCATAACCAGTTTGGAACAACTGAAATGGCAAACTACAAAATTGAAAAACTCTTTGAACAGTTGTTATCAAATAAAACATCCCAGATGCAGCAAAAAATTGACAAGCTGAATTTTGATTTGGAGTATATCACCGGAGTTAATAATGATCTTCTCAATGAGGAAAAATGGCAGAACATTGATGAGCAGTTACCAACCATTGAAAAACACGGAGAAAAAGTACTGATTCACCGGAAGGTTAATCCCAGTCAGGCATCCTTGGCTACTTCCATCCATGACACAGATAAAGTTAAATATTGTGAACCTGGTACATTATGGAGAGTTTTACCTAAACCAATTTAAATAGTTATGTTAATAGATGGAGGATTTGACTATTCCGTTAAACGTGAACGGGAGCAAAGAATAAGAAAAGCTGAGAAAACAGCCAAAGACCTTAACAATCGAATATTGGATTATTTAGAAGGAATAGGGAAAAGTGGTTACATTACTGCAGCCAAAAGAAAAGAATTATTGGAAACACTTTTAAAAGACGTGAAATGAAAAGAGAACAACTTGAACAAGGGTTAATTGAGTCTATAAAAGGTTATTATGGCTCAAAAATAAATCCAAAAAGCGTAGTAGAAACATTGTTATTAGGTATTGACCAATATACACAATCCCAAACCACCGAACTTAAAAAACATCTTCAAATACTACTTGCTTCAATGGATGGTGAATTAGAGGCAAATAGAATCGAATATGGACAATCTTATCCTGAATCTATATACTCAATTAAGGCTAAAGAATTTTTAAAATCAATGAAATAACTTATATAAAATGAATAGAGAACCACTCCCAGAAAAATTAATAGAAGATAGGTATATTGAAATTACAACCGATTTGAGAAAAGGTGAGGTAAAGATAATCCACAACTACACTAACAACGAAATACTTATCAAGACACTTGAGAACGCAATTAAAAAAATAAAAGAACAATGAGCGGAAATAAACAACAAACAGCGGTAAACTTCCTAGTTGATGAACTTATAAAATTAGGCTATTTAAACTCAGATGGATACGGTTGCAGTCCTCAACTGCATAATGTAATTAAACAAGCTAAAGAACTTAATAAAGTGCAATTAGTAACTGCATACGATGATGGTCAGAGAGATTCTATAAATATACTACTTGAATCCCTAAAGGAAGAAGGTTTCGACTTGACTAAAGAATTTGAATTGAATAGCAACAAAGAAGATGGTGAACAATATTACAAAGAAACCTTTAAAACAGAATAATAAAATGACTGAATTACAAATAAAGCGAGATGCAATTTTTGATAAGGATAAAAACCATAGGTATATCCTTACAAGGATATGGAATGAAAATAAACCATTTGTAATGTTTATTGGACTAAACCCATCTACCGCCAATGCAACTGAAGATGACCCAACAATAAGAAGCGTTCAAAGAATCGCTAATAAAAATGGATTTGGAGGTATTTATATGGTTAATTGTTTTCCATATATATCTACTAACCCAAAGGAGATGAAACAATGTAGTGAACAGGATATTGTAATTAATGATAAATTCATTTTAAACGCAAAATCAAATTGTTTAGAAGTTGTTTTTGCTTGGGGAAACTTTGAAATAGTTAAATCATTAAATAGAGATAAGAGTTTGATTGAGTTGTTAGGAGTTGCTAAATGTTTAGGTCAAAATAAAAATGGCTCACCTAAACATCCTCTATATATTAAATCTGAAACTAAATTTATTGATTTCAAACTATGAGAAGACTTTCTGAAAACGATTTCCTCTGGTCAGTTAAATTAGGTGCTCAGCTCAGAGTGCTGAGTTATGAGCAGCCATTTGAATACATTTACCAAACTGAAGAAGAACCAGGTACACGTTTCAGAAAAGTGATAAACTGCAGTAAAGGATATTGTGTTTTATGTAAACCAGATGTATGTGGTAAAGGTGTATTCTGGGTTATAAAGATTGATGAATTGGAAAGCCAGATAGTATCCGGTAAACTGATCTTGAATAATATCCCAATGAATTGGAATGAACTAAAACTGCAATTAAATAGATGATGTGTTGACATAATATATTGATTTAAAGAAAAGCTGCCTGTTTAGGTGGCTTTTTTTTTATTTCCATATTTTGAACTCATAGTAAAATTATAGCCTATTTTGTTTAATAAATCACCATGACCTTATTTGTCAAAAAAAATCAAAAAACATATACATGCCATTTTCTTTAAAAATCAGAGTTTTTCTTACCTACAATACCTACAAACACTTAAATAGATGAATATTAATTAATTATCCTTTAAAAGTCTGTAGGTAAGTGTAGGTATCCGTAGGTAAGCGTAGGTAATGGCATAGATTTTTGATTCAAAAATGGGTACCCCAGAAAGAAATTGAGATGTTTTTTCATTTTTTACCTAATTAATTTACATTTTAAGACAAATATTAATCAAAATAGAAACATTAAACAAAAATCTAAAATAATATACACTTTTATCAACATTATGATATTAATATCATTCAGTTGATATTATCTAACTTTGCTTTAATGATCATCCACTCATTAAAAATTAGTGTTACAGCTTATCAGAAGCAATTATTAACTGTAATGTTAGGTCCTTCACCTTATAAAGCGAATTATAAAAACACTTTTGGTAAGATGATTTTTCACTCTTATGGTAAAGGAGCTCCAAAAGCAAAGCAGCATTTTAATGATGAATTGTTTTATGAGATAGAAATTCCATCCAGTTGGGTTGAAAGACATGGTTTAAGTTTCCCGGATAAAGAGTCAATTGATGATTTTATTGAAACTTTAGATAAGCAGTTTAAAAATAGATTATATACCTATATAGAAGGAGTGCTTGATTTTAAAGGTCAGTATAATAAATTGAATAAGGTAAAATTAGTAGCTAAAATGAAGGATGCTGCCTGTATGTTTTTAGAAAAAAATGGCTTCAATGAAGACCTGGTGAAGTTTGAAACCATAAAAAAAGGGTATCAGCGATATATTAAAAATCGTCAAAGCCTTGATAGAGTAGCATAAATAAAAAATATTGAAAGATTTGTCCCCGAAAAAATGGAAGCAGCAAACATAGTAAATACAACATGCCATGAAATTATTAATATTCGAAATGTATATTATGAGTTTTATGAGAATGTCTTAAATATAAATAAAGTAAAACGTCAAGCCAATTGGCGAATAAGCAGTTTTGAGCTGGTTCCAGGTTCTACATTCAAAAAATTCAATGTAGATGTTACTGATTGGGATATTGAAGAAACTATCAATAGAACAGTTAATGGCCCTGTATCTGGTAACAGGCTCAAAGGATTCACTCCTAAATTAAATGAGTTTGTTGAATGCTACTTTAATGAATTTGTTAGAAGACCATTAGTAGTGGTATATGAGACATTTAATGGAGAATTTTACTTGTTTGGAGGTACTTCATGTAAGACCAGATTCTCTTTTAAGAAAGCAATTGCCGGAAGGAATGGATATGAAGTTGAATTTGCATCCAGCAATTCTGAAAGCAGTTTAATTATTGATGATACGGATATTTTTCCGGCTCCGGCCAATGTCACCAATAAGGTAACTATCACTATGAATGGTGATGACTTTGTAGAAGTAGTTTGTGGTAATACATATAATGTAGTGGTTAAAAATGAAGATGACACTGAAGTTGGTGAAAAGATTGGAAGTGAGTGGATAGTTCCATCAGGTGAAGCACCATCAGGAGTTCTTCTTCAATGGCCAATGGGTCAACAATACACCTCATTTAGAACCGGTGATGAAGGTTCAAGAATGCAAGCTGGTTATTTCAATTACTCAAGACCTGCAATGCCGGAAGTGATTGCTGAATTAGATTATTCTTTGGGTGCAAATTATTGGGCCAGATTAGTTGCTGATTTAAAAGTTAATGGTGTCAGTAGTAAAATCAGATTTACTGATGTTGATGGTGGTCAAACATGGTCAGGAACCGGGAATAAAGATAAAGTCACCATTGATAAACTATCTGGTACCATGTTTTACAGGATTGAAAATGATTTAGGTGGTCAGAAAACATGGAATAATTCAATAGATGATGCTCTGACATTTTCAGTTGTAGTGGATGGTATTACTTATGATGATTGGTATTTAGTAACAAGAGAAGAATTTGAATTACTTATGGGAGAAATAACAGCAGCAGGCACCGGTAATATTGAAGACCCAATTTCAGCAGCTGTTATCTGGGATAGAGTTTCAAGCGGAGCTTCTGAGAACTGGACTTCTACTACTCAATCCAACAGTTCTTCTAATGCTTATTCAAAAGGATACAATCCAAGTACATATATAAGGCCATCAGCTAAAACTACTACATATTATCCTTTCCTCGTTCGCGACGCTAGATCATTAATTACAGCACCATAATGGACTCATTTCAATTATCAGGAAAATATAGAATTGATAAAGGGGTTACAGTTAAAGACCCTACAATTACTATTGAAAAAGCAACGTATGATTACAATGCCATGATTGTTACTTTAACAGTACTATTCACAAACAATCAGTATTCATTTTCAAGAGAAATGGATCCAGCTCAGATTGTAGATACAAACGGACTTAGTAAAGAGCAAATCATTTCAATTGTAGAAACAAATATTACATTAAAGAAAGCGTAATTTCTTTAGCTTTCTGTCCCTTTTTTATTGCCAGTGTGCTATCAAATTTGTAATTGCAGAATTATAAATTAATAAAGCAATAATATGTAATGACAGGTTTCAGCACCATTTCGGCAATTTTAAGAGGATCATGGTTGATAGATTCAAACTATGCTGAATCCATGTTGCCAATTGTGCACAATATTCTTAATAAGAATAGTGGCATTTCTATGGGCCCTGCCAGTAAAGATGCTTTTGAGCAGTACAAAAATGAAGAATGGCAAAAATTTCCTCAAGCCGGTCATATTGAAGCCGGTGTTTTTGTTGCCAGCAGATGGGAATCATTTAATGAAGCCCCGGATGACTCTATTGCAGTAATTAATATTTCAGGCCCAATTCTTAAATCAGGTGGTGAATGTGGAGAACCTGGAGCTATTCATTTTAATTCATGGATTAAAATGGCTAATGCTTCTCCTAGAATTAAAGGTATTTTACTTCAGATTGATTCTCCTGGTGGAATGGTCGATGGCACTCAAACGGTTGTAGATGCTATCAGAAGTTCTGAAAAGCCAATAGTGGCATTTATTGATGATGGCATGATGGCTTCTGCTGCCACATGGATTGGAACAGCTGCCAAAGAAGTATATGCCTCACAAAAAACTGATAGAATAGGAAGTATTGGTGTATTCAGAACCATTTACGATTACTCAGGTTGGTTTGAAAATAATGGCATTAAGGTTCATGAAATATATGCACCTCAGAGCACTGATAAGAATAAGGACTATTATGATGCTTTGAAAGGCAACTATGACCCGGCTAAAAAACAATTGGCATTTATAGCGGATCAATTTATCAGTTCGGTAAAATCATTTAGAGAAGGTAAACTGGATATTTCTAAAGGAGATCCATTTACCGGCAAAATGTTTAATGCAGATCAGGCCATTGAGATTGGACTTATTGATGGTTATATGACTATTGAACAAGCAGTATCAAGAGTATATGAGTTGGCTAAAAACGACAGTAAAACAGAAGTTTACATTTAATAAAATGTTTGAAAAAAAGATAAAAATCGAAAGTTTGTCTGCCATCGTAGATAAGAAGGCTGATGAAGTAAGTGCTGAACAAATTGCAGCAATTAACACTGAACTTCAAGCTGCTGGTATCAGTGGTATAGAAGTTTCTGTTGCCGGCACAATTAGTGGTTTGCAAGAAACTATCACTGAAAAAGATTCAGCCATTAGCACCGCGAATGCTGATCTTAAAAAAGCAAATGAAACTGTAGCAGAATTGCAGACAAAACTTGGTGCTGCCCCTGCTGCTGAAACTGAAGAAATCCAAGTTGAGAAAGACAAAATCAAAGATGAAAAGGAATCAAAGGAATTTAACTTTGATGAATCACCATCTGCCAAAGTCTTAAATAAATTTTTCTAAAATAATTTTTACATAAAATGGCGCTTACAATAACCGATGTACTTACCGAATTTGGTAGCTACTACAGAAACGAAGGTCAAGGTGTTAAAGACATCATTGGTATTTATTACCAGCCTGAAAGAACTCATGCTTATTTCAATCCAGTTCCAACTGAGCAAACTCAGGAAAGAAGGGTTAAATTTTTGAAAAGCAGAGTGCTTCAAAGATACCAAAAGACATTCACTCCTACTGGTGGAGCTGAATTTAAACCATGCAAAATTGATTTGGCGTGGATGAAGGTTGATGAACAGGAAACTATTGATGATTTGGAAAAATCATATCTTGGTTTCTTAACTAAACTCGATACCAATGACAGAAAGCAATGGCCTTTTGTTCGCTGGTATATGACCCAAATCATTAAGCAGGCTAAACACGATTATGAACTTAATGAAGTTTATAAAGGCGTTGAAGGTGTAGTTACTCCTGGAACAGCTACAACAGCTGGTGCATCCATGAATGGTTTAGGCAAGCAAATTGCCGACGGTATTTCTGCCGGTTCTATCACTCCAGTGTCTGGTCCAGCTGCCTGGGCAACTGATGCTAAAGATTTCGTAACTGAAATTGAAGAATGGGTAAAATCTGTTGCAGCAACTGACAACGAAAAAAGATTAATAGTTGAGAACGAAATCGACAACATATTTATGTCAGTTCAATTGAGAGACAGATATGCTCAAGGTTTGCGTGAAAAGTACAACATGAGTTACAATCAAACTGGCCTGAACATATTTGGTGTTAAAGAAGAATTACCATTGGTTGATTCTAACATCAAAATTGTTGGTTTGCCTTCAATGACTGGTCAGAACAGAGTATTCATGACTCCATCAGAAAACAGAGCAGCTTTTGATAGAAAGCCAAATTCTGCTACTGTTCTTCAATTGGAATCTGTAGACAGAAGCATCAAAATTTTTGGTGACATCTGGAAAGGTATCGGTTTCTGGTACAAAGAATTTGTATTCTGTAATCAATTAGCTTAATCAAAATAAGAAAAAGGTATGGCAGAAAAAAATAAAGCCCAGCTCATTGAGGAAATCAATGGGCTGCAGGCTCAAATCGAAAAAATGGCAACTGATGCAGGCATTGGTGAAGTCATGAAATCAAAGGATGATAAAATTGCCGAATTAACAGAGGCACTTGATCAAGCCAATTCTCAAGTCATTGAATTAACAAAAATCAATGAAGAACTCTCTACTCAAAACAAAAGTGTTGTAAGCGAAAGCGGAAACATTGTTGAATTTGAAGGTGAAAAGCATGAATGTATTGCTCAAGCATTCTATCATCAAGGTAAAAAAATCACCTTAGAAGAGTTGAGAAAGAACAAAACAAAAGCATCTGTAGCTAAAGAGCTCGGATACTTGGTTCCATTAACCGAAAAATAAAGGAGGACAAAAAGTAATGAAAAAGTTAATATTCCTGCTGACTGCAATGGTAGCCTTTGCAACAGCGACATCGGCACAATCAGTTACCACAATGACCGGAAGCGGTGATTCTATTGTCAATACCGGCACAAAGTATCTTACTGCCGATTTGAGTGGAAATGTTACTGCAGCATCCATCCAGGTAATTTTCACCAAAACATCTGGCACTGTTGCCGGTACTGCTACAATTGAGTATTCAATTGATGGTACCAATTATTACCGGGTAAGCACTGATAGTATTAAATTAACCAATACTACTACTCAGGGTAAGCTATGGACATTATCTCTCCCCAATAGTTATAAGTACGTTCGTATTAAGATTGTGGGATCAGGTACCAGCCGGTATATTTTAACCGGGACAATTTTCAGAAGAAAGGAGTAAAAATATAATGAAAAGAAGTCTTATATCTGTACAAGCTCTGCTCCTGTTGAGCAGATTAAGAGGGCCACAATTTTGCCTTCCATACGATGCGGTAACTCAGGCTGATGCTTGTGATGTGAATGTTAATGGTTTAAAAACCACTGCATGGATTAACTCCCGCAAAAACATCACTGCATATCCAGCTGGCCCAGGTTCTCCTACCGGTTCTGATGATCTTGGTATTTTGACCGGGGATTATACAGTTGCATCCGGAAAGCCATTTGTGCCAATTGGACTTGACCATGAAGTATCCGATATAAAGTTGGAAGGTGTAGCACCAGGTGTTGGCCCTTTCAAAGTTACCGGTAAACTTTTTCTAAGAGGTTCAAAAGCGGTAATTGATGGTTTCGCATCTCAGGTTCTGTACGATGATGTTGTTTTAGTTGTAGCTCAATCTGATGGCACTAGAAGACCAATCGGTAATGCTGATTTTGCATGCAGAGTGAAGCCAATGTTTGATTCTAAAGTTGTAGGAGCTACTGATCCTAGAGGCTGGGAATTTGAATTTACATCTTACAGCGTTTACTCTGAAAGATTAGGCCCATTGGTTGAAGTTCCTTTAACATAATAGATTATGGCAAAATCTCAGAAAGCTGAAAATAAAATATCAATCTTGGATGGTAAATTCCAATTAATTGATAGAGAGCCAAAAGGTAAGATTGCTATGCAATTTGGTACATTTGATTTAGCAAACTTAACAGAATCACAAGCTGAGCTGTTGGTAGCTAAAAAAGTAACCTGGATTGAAAAAGTAGCTGAGTAGCGATATCATATAGTTTTTAAATTGGAAAATCCCGATTATCATTAATCGGGATTTTTTTATGCTTAAAATCAATAAGATATGGAACAAAGTAGACATTTATATCAATGTATTGACATTTTCATTATATTTGTCTCCACGTTCTTTATTTTTCATAGGATTTTAGGTAGTGCTTAAAATCCAGCCCCAACGGAAGTCTGGGGCAACATCGCGAAGTGGCGCAGCGGTAGCGCGAATGACTCATAATCATTAGGTCATAGGTTCGATCCCTATCTTCGCAACAACGCAAATTAATAAGGGAGATTAAAAGATTCTTCTAGCGGTTAGCGATGTGACATTAGGTGTGTGTCCCTCTCCCTATTGTCCGATTTCTCTGAATGCAAGGCATGAGATGGAAAACTACAAAGGGCAATGCTAATTGAGTCTTCTCCAACTAACGGAAAGTTTAAGCTATCCTTGTGTGCTTGGAAGCCGGTAGAAATACCGGCTTTTTTTACATATTAAAAATAACCAATAATGCCAAAATCTTAATAATCTTCTTTAATTGCTTAATTTCCTTTTTGCTGATTTTAAATTTTAATACCATATACTTTAAAAATTTGTTTCGAAACTATTGAGGGCTTTAACTTCTTTGTTGTCCATTATTTTACCATTTTCACTTTGCCCTTCTAATTACAAGACGACTTCGATTGCAGATTTTCCTTTGTCCCTTTTTAAATATTTCTTTTTGGTCAAATTGCAATTGCAAAATGAATGTTGCTCAACAGATAAATAAGTGGATTGATACTGGCTGCAAGTTTGAAGAAGGTGTGGCTATTTATGAAGCACATGGCACAAACTCAGTGCTGAAAGACTTATTCAAGAAATTCAAAAGCAGATACTACAATGAAAAGCTTTATGAGGAACTGATTAATATAAAAGTAAACTTTGAAGCTGAAAATACAATTGTACCTGTTGTAGTAAGAACACAAAAAACACCTTATGAAGATTTGCCACAAAAGTTACAGTTTTTAGAAAGAGAAAAGTCGAGACTTTACAGGCAAATACTCCATAACCGGAAACTCCTAAAAAAACGATTAAAGCTGAAAACCAATGGCCAAATTACCATGGCCGAAGCATTGGAAGAAATGGCTCATACTGATAAGTATGGAAGAATGAAGCCATTTTCTATTACTTACATTAGTTTCAATAAGAGAACCGGTAAAGGTGGGCAGGTTATTTCTTATCCGAATTGTTATTTAAAAGTCCTTAACAATACCGGCTCCAAAACTATCAGGAACAAAAAAAGAATTGAAGCAAGGCAGCCTAACCATTGGAAGAATAGCACAAGGAATATTGAACCAATTGGAAGTGGCGAAATCAGAAAATTTCATATTTGGCTTATGATTGAATTTAACGGTAAGGAGGTCGTAATAAGTGATCTTGGATAATGAACAGGAAATGGCAATACTGGCTAGTGAGATAGTCAGTGATAGTGATAAATTAACTGATATCTGGGATCAGTTAAACTACTTTGATAAACACAAAGTACTTCGAGATGATTCCAATGCAAGGCCTTCTGTTGTAGAAGACATGGAAACATCTGAGATAATTACCAGGCTACTTACTCTCCCATCCTTCATTTCTAAATCGATTAAGAAATTGAAATCAATGCCGGAAGGAGATGCCAAAGAGAATTTTAAGAAGCTCATTGAAGACAAACAAAAGGAATTGGAATCAATTAAAAATTTAAGGAAGAAATAATGGCCGGAAACGAAAAAAGCGGTCGTGATGATATATTCACCATCATCCGCGATGCATACACTAAATCAGACCCTAAACTTAGTATCTATGAAATTGGTTTAGAAAGCAAGCTCATAGAAATTTTAGAGAGGTGGATTTTCATTGATCAACTTAGGTCCAGAGACTATCCTAAGAAGAATACTAAAGAGATTCTCAATATCTACAAGCGAAAGTACAAACTTTCTGATAGGCAGTTTTTTGATGATAAGAAGAATTGTGAGAGGTTATTTGGGCCATTGGTAGTAATCAACAAAGAGTATGAAAAAAGACTTGCAATTGATGCTTATCAGACATTGTTTAATTTGGCAGTTGCAAAGAATGATTTTAAAAGTGCTGTAAAGGCACTTGAAAACAAAATTGCACTTTTGGGTATATTCGATAAGAATGATTATGAATCAAAAGAAGGAGGCAATAAATCTTACATCATGCAAACCAATTTCATCCTGGATGGGAAATTGATTGAGAAAAGACAAATTGACATATCTAATCTTCAGCAATATGATTTTAAGCAGCTCAGAGAAATATCTGCAGCCATTGACGTACCGGAAGCAAATATGGAATTGATGGAGGCAGAAATAGACAAGTTGCATGAATAGCCTGTATTTCAATAGAGCTCAAAAAAACTTCATTACTTACCTGCCCACTTCAAAAAATGTTAAAGCAATTTGGGGGCGCGGTACTGGTAAGTCGGCAATTATTGCTTGGCTGATGCATCAGATAAATGAAACAATGCCAAGAGCTTGTTTTATTTTACAAGGTGCTTCATTTCAACAGATACTAACCAGAACATTACCGGGCACATTGGCAGCTTTGGAAAAATTGGGTTATGAAAAAGACACTGACTATTTTATTAATCGCTTTCCACCACCTGGATACTATTTGCCTTATCAGTCACCAGCCAAGAGCGATAACTGTCTTTTCCTAGTCAATCACAAACTCAAGACATCTGTAGCCTTTACGATGTTTTCTCAGGATAGATCATCATCAAGGGGCCCAAATAGAGATGGCTGTATCTGTGATGAATCATTACTATTGGATATCGATAAATTTACTGCAGAAACAAAACCTACAATTAGGGGCAATAAAGAGTACTTTGGGAAAAACATCATGCATGGTGGTATTTTCCATTTTAGTTCAATGCCACATACTGAGTCATTTCTTTTTAATGACAATGAGTATTATTCTAAAGATGAAGTCAACTCCTTAGAACTTAGAGATAAAATTTGTGACCTTCAATTCGAATTCATTAATCTCACTGATAAGAATGAGATGCTCGAGCTCTGGTCAGAAATTTATGAGATGGATAAGAAACTCCACTTCCATTCTTATAAAGGTAATTACTACTCTGAGTTCAATGCTTTTGACAATATTAAGGCGCTTGGCTTGCAATACATCAAGGATCAGTTAAATGATTCAACTGAGACATTATTCAAGCTAGAGATATTGAATAAAAGATTGCATAAGATTGAAGGGTCATTCTATGCAAACCTGAATAGAAACCATCATGGATACAAGGGCAGCTATGACTACAGCCACATTGATAAGCTAGACTATGACTTCGAAAAACTAAAACAGGTAAATTCACTCCAGGATAAAGATTGCATCAGTGATCAGCCATTGTATATTGGCTTAGACTTTGGAACTGCTATCAATTGGCTTATTGTGGGTCAATACTTGAGAAGCATCAATCAATTCAACTTCATCAATAATATCATAGTCAAGTCTCCTAAGATTATAGATGACATGGTACTACAGTTCTGTGAGTACTACAAACATCATAAGAACAAAACAGTCTATATGTATGCTGATGCTGAAGGTAACAACAGGCGCGCTAACATACCAGGTCAAACATCATACAATGAGCAGGTGATTAAACTACTTAGAAAGAATGGCTGGAGTGTTATTAATAAGTCAGAGAACAAAACCAATCCGGAACATCACATCAAGTATCTGTTATGGAACAGATGTTTGAATCCTAAAGAAGAAGTAAAAGGATACTACCCTACTATCAGGTTCAATCTCATTAACTGCAAAGAGCTTCTGTTGTCTATGGAACGTACACCAGCTAAGGACAATGACAATCGAATGGGAAAAGATAAGAGCAGTGAACGTAAGTTAAAACACAATAGAGAACAGGCTACTGATGGAGGTGATGCAGCTGATCAGATTATATATGGTTTGTTCTCACCACTGCTTAAAGAAATCAATGTAATAACGAAAGGGTTATTCTAATACATTGATTAACAATACATTATATATAAAGCATAAAAACATAAATGACTGAAAACGAGTTGATTATACATCGTTTTCATATTTCGTTTTTTCTAAAAGAAATTGCAAAAAACAGCAGAGAGATCGGAAGAGCGTCGTGT
>ERZ869929.97-NODE-97-length-45545-cov-5.710618_pt1 | contig 45545 bp, 41 predicted proteins | sample MGYA00579312_ERZ869929 | MGnify/ENA primary metagenome ERZ869929 (study PRJEB32216, sample SAMN09231818) | wastewater metagenome | place: USA: Maryland | collected 2016-08-09 | study: EMG produced TPA metagenomics assembly of the PRJNA472060 data set (Reclaimed water... | reverse complement strand
GAGCCGAACACGAAGTAAGCGGGGCTTACCGAAGCGCAATTACAGGCGTTCGTCGCCGCGTCCGATCCGGGCAAGGTGCTTAATTACGATTCTTGGACTGACCCAGAGACCGGAAAAGCTCTTTTTCCTAAGGGATATAAGGAACCTACGAACGTAGCCACCTCTCTATCTGAGGGTGTTGTTCATAGTTATTTCAGCTCTGTACGCCCTTTGTTAGGCACGCAGTTGGAAATGCTTGGACAAACATTTGGCAACCCAGAGATGATCCGCATGGGTGAAAAGGTGTCTGACTTTGCTGTTGCTCAGTATATGCAGCGGCCGGAATTGCTACCGAGTGGCCGGGCCGCTAAGCCGCTTCTTGAAGGCGGCTATAAGGATTCTCTCGCGGTCTCGCGTACCGTTGGAGAAATGATCCCGTTCATGGCGTCCGTATTTGGTACGTCCATCGTGGGCGGCTTGGTCGCCGGGCCTCCTGGTGCTTATGCAGGCGCGTTCTCTGCCAGCGCAGCGGCAGAATCTGCCGGTGCGTACCGTGAAATGGTTGGTCGTGGTATCTCCCCGGATGATGCCGTGGTTCCGTCACAGGCATATGGGGCTATTGCGGCTATCCTTGAAAACGCTATCGGGTATAAGCCATCCTCCATGGTTGCCAGTGCGTTGAAGGGAACGGCACAGAAGGCCGCCGTGAACACGGTCAAAAAGGACTTCAAGACGTTCTTGATTAAAGAATTACCGAAATACGGGAAGGATTTGTTAAAGAAAACGATTGAGGAAGGTGAAGAAGAAGCGATCCAGCAACTCTCACAGAACCTCATTACGAAATGGCAGGACGAATCTAAGCCCGTTTGGGAGAACGTCGCTGAAAGTTTCGCGGCCGGTGCTATTGGCTCGCTCGGCTTCCTTCCGGCTTCCCTGCTTTCTAAGGCAAAGACCAGCTTTGACAACCGTGGTTCTAAAAATACAGGCGAACCTAAAGAAAAAGGCCCAGATAGTGCTGGCCCATCTGCTCCTCCGGCCCCTCCGTCCGATCCTGTGGACGTGATGATTGCTGAGGCAGTCAATGAAGTGAAGGGGAAGTTGGAGGAGGGTGTACCTGGTGAGAAAGTGGTGCTGGAATTAACAAAGGAAATGCCGGTGGATACAGCAAAGGCATTGGTTGAACAGGCACAGACTGAATTGAAAGAGGCCGAACCTACACCTGTTGCCCCAGTAGAACCCACGCCCGCTGCTCCTGCCGCGACCGTAGCCGTTGAAAAGACCGACAAGAAGGTCAAGACACCCGTGGCAACTACGGAAGTAGCCCAGGACACTACAGGGGCACGCAGCCCTCTTGCTGAGGTTGCTGACAAAATGTCGGAACTTGGTGCGAAAATCCTTGATAAGTCCGCGGCTGACCTCCACGGGGAATTTCAGGATGCCCAGAATAAGGTTGAGGAAAACCTAACGGAAGTCCGTGCGCGTATCGCTGCCTTAGAAGAAAAGGCCGCAACAGTAAAAGGTGCTGCTCGCAAGGAAATCCGCAAGGAAATTGACGCATTGAATAAAGAAATTGAAGACGCGAACACAAAGGCACAAGACGAGTTCTTGATTCAGGCTGGCTATATCCGCTCCCATACACGCCAACGTGTTCAGAAGTTGTGGCCCGAAGCCAGTGAAGAACAGGTCAGCGCAATCGTTGAGGACTTGCTGGATACTGTGACAGATGAACAGAACGCGGCAGCACTCGCTACACGCAGTCTTGGTGAAGTGGCTGATGTCATTACCCAGCAAGCAAAAGCGCAGGCTTTAGGGGAGAGTTCTGAGGAACAAGGTCAGGCACAGGAACCGTCCGAAACTGCTGAAAAACCTAAGGAATCAGAGGAGCAAGCGGAAACACCTAAGAAGAAAAATGGTCAAGAAGCTATTGACAAATCCACTAAATCTGCTAAGACAAAAGCATATGACAAACCCAGTGATGGTAGCGGGTCTGAAAATCAACCCGAAGACAATGCCAAACCTGGCGAAAATGGCGGAGAAGAACAAGGAGGGGCTGGCGGAACAGCTACAAAGCCTGGCGAAAGCGTCGGGCGGGACGTTGGTGATGGCGGCCGTGAACCTGGAGAACGATCTACAACACGGCTAACCAACGATGAAATTGATACCGTTCTTTCGGGTATCACTGAAATTGGTGCTGATGGAGAGGTCAAATTGACCGGCCCTGTCACCGAGAACATCCGCGAGGCAGCCAACCAGTTCAAGACGGGAGGCGTAGCGAAGGAAGGTCGTGGAATTTTGGACGAATACTACACATCCTCCACCATTGTAGACATGGTGAAGTCAATCTTGAATTTGCCGCAGAAGCCATTAAAGGTTCTTGAACCGTCGGTTGGGTCAGGCAATTTCCTTTACGCGCTGCCTGAAGGATCGCAGAACACAGTGTACGGAATGGAAGTGAACCCAATCTCCGCCAAGATTGCTAAGGTGTTCCATGAGAACGCCCGCATTTTCAACGCGCCGTTTGAGAGCCTGTTCATGGACAAGAACGGCAAGGCCGTTGCGTTCAAGGCAGACTACGACCTCGTGATCGGCAACCCGCCTTACGGCGACCACCGTGGCCTGTACAAAGGTTTGGGTGAAGAATCTGGTATCAGCCGCTATGAGGAGTATTTCATTAAGCGTGGGCTTGATTTGCTGAAACCAGGTGGAAAACTTGTGATGGTTGTCCCGTCTTCATTTATCCGTTCTGGTGAAAACAAAGCCAAGGTAAGTATATTTGGGCGCGGGAAACTCATAACCGCATTCCGTCTTCCTAATGGTGTTTTCTCGGGAACAACTGTAGGAACAGACATTGTAGTTTTTGAGAAAACAAAAGCGGGATATGCCGGTGAAATTTCTCCTTTTGTTGATGATGGCTTCTTTATAGAGAATCCCCAGAATATCCTAGGTGTTTCTAAGAAGCGCAAGGATCGCTTCGGTAAAATGGAGACCTTCGTTGATGGTTCTATTGACGACGCGGTAAGCATCTTCCACTCCATTACCAGTCTTCAGGCTATGGGGTTGCTGGAAAAGACCGAAACACCAGTCACACCAGTTAATGTAGAGATCGCACAAGCAGCGGTTGAGGAATCTGGCAATCAGAACGCAGACAAACTGCTTAAAGAGGCCACCAAAAAAGGAAAGGAAATCATTGATAAGAAGGTAAAGAAAACAACCAGCAAGAAGGGTGCGGTCGTTTCCCTCTCTACTCATTACGAAGGCCAGTTTACTGACCAGGAGATTGCCTACTGGAAGGCAACCAAGTCCGACGGCTCTATTGATACGGCCCTTATTGCTGAGCCAGATGGCAAAATCGTGAACTCAATGGGGGGAAAGTGGTACGTTGATTTTAACTACCTACAGGGTGACATCTACGAGAAGCTGGAAACCCTTGAAAGCGAGAAGGGCAAGATCGGCAAGGAGCAATACGCCCGCCAGAAGGCGAAGTTGGAAGCCGTGCTTCCGAAGCGTGAAACAGCATCAAACATTAAGATTGCTCCGAACTCTCAGTTTGTAGCCACTCTTGAAATTACCGACGCGGAAGGCGAGAAAGTGCTACTTCGCCAAGCGTTTATTGATTGGATGCGCCAGTTGCCTAACGGGGCTTTTAGCCGGTCTTCTGCGTGGGAAGTGACGGCGTTCATCAAGAACGAGCAGGTACGCGGCAACGACAAAGAGATGAACGAGGCTATCCGCACACGCCGAAAGGTCGTTGCTGATCGCCTGTTCTCACGGTTCATCCGCGAGGAATTGAGCGACGAATCCCGCAAGAAGTTTGAGGATTCCTATAACCGCACGTTCAATTTCTTCTATACGCCGGACTTCAAGAAGGTTCCGATGTTTTCAGATACTCATGCTACTTTCCAAGGGGATACCTTCAAGCCGACCGACACCCAAAAGCACGGCATTGGTCGCCTTGTAAACATGGGCGGCGGCATCCTCGCGCATGAGGTGGGCTTCGGGAAGACTATCAGCGGCATCCTGTCCGTCCACGAAATGATGACGCGCGGATGGGTGAAGAAGCCTGTGCTTGTTGTTCCTAGCGACCAGCTCATCAAACAGTGGACGCACACGCTTAACGAGTTGGTTCCTAATGCCAAGGTAAACGTCCTGGGCAATCTTGGGGCCGCGTTCCATGGCGATCTGGCTTCGTTGAAGATTGAGGATGGGTCTTGGACATTCCTTACCTATGAGGGTCTTGAACGCCTGTCTTTCAAGGATGAGACCTACGACAAGCTATCCAGCGCGTTTGCCTACATTGGCGATGATTTGACCGAGAGCAGAAACAAGCGCGACGCAGAGAAGGCCAAGGCCCGCGCAGAGGAAACGTCTGGCAAGATGCGCCGTGGCGCACGCGGCGACCTGTTCTTTGAGGATTTGGGCTTTGACCACCTCACAATGGACGAGGCGCACAACGCCAACCACATTGTTTCCAAGGTAAAGCTAGAGAAGGGCCAGGCTTCCGAGTTCAACCAGTTTGCCCAGAAGACATCCAACCTTGGTATCAAGACGTGGATTACGGCCAAGTTCATTCAGGACGGTCACGAAGGCCGCAACGTGAACCTACTGACCGCCACACCGTTCACCAACCACCCGCTTGAATACTACTCAATGCTCTCCTTGGTGGCTGATAAGGCTTTGGAGCAGATGGGTGCTTACAACGTCAATGAATTCTTCGGGATGTTCATGGAGGCCGAAAGCCAGTACGAGTTCAAGGCTGACGGTTCCTACCAGAAGAAGACTGACGTTCGGAAGTTCCGCAATTTCCGCCAGTTCCGCAAACTGCTGGATTCTTTTATTGACTTCAAGACGGACGACCCAAGTCTTGTCCGCCCGGAGCGCACCCAGCAAAACTACGAGATTCCGCAGAATGACTTTGGTCGCTCGCTAGAATCCCAGGCCAATGCGCTGTTCCAAGATAAGGAAAACGCAGGCACACTTCGGGCCATCGGGGAACTTCGCAAGATTTCATTCTCCCCGTTTGCCTCCCGCTTCTATCAAGGCGCGGCTCCATCGTATAAGCAGTTCGTTGAGGAAAGCCCAAAGATTAAGACGCTCATGGCGTTGATCGGGCAAAACCTGAAAGACAAGCCGGAGGCCGGTCAGATTGTCTACGTTGATGACATTGGCGTTGGATTCCTCCCGGACATGAAGCAGTACCTTGTCAAAGAAATGGGACTGAAGGCAGATGAGGTTGAAATAATCTCAGGGGCCACGCCGAAGGCCAAACGCCCGGACATCCAAGACCGCTTCAACGCAGGAAAGGTGAAGGTTTTGCTTGGTTCTGAGGCGATCAAGGAGGGCATGAACCTACAGAAAAACAGCACAGACCTTTATATCCTGTCGCTCCCTTGGAATTTCACCCAGCTCCGTCAGGTCATTGGTCGTCTGTGGCGTCAGGGGAACCAGTGGAAGAACGTGCGTATCAACAACCTGTTCATTCAGGACAGTATTGACGTGTTCCTCTCGCAAAAGCTGGACAACAAGCAGAAGCGGTACGAAGCCGCGCTCTCGTCCGGCGAAAATGAGGTGGACGTTGGCGACGTTGATTATCAGGAATTGAAGTTCCAGTTGGTTAAAGACCCGGCCATGCGTGCGAAGTTGGAGCTTACGGCCGAGGTGGAACAGATTAACCAGGTTCTTGACCAGCAGAAGTCCGAGCTTGCGTTCGTGACCAAAAAGGCTGGCATGACCGAAGCCTTAAAAGACCAGGTGAAGAATGATGAGGTTTACCTCGCAAAGACCAAGGAACAACTGGATAAAGCACGCCCAGACGAAATTGAGTTTTATCAAGGTCGCCTTGGCCGCTACCAGCGTGAACTAGAAAAATCCCAGAAGGCCCTATTGGATCACCAGGAAACGCTGAAAGCACGCGGCCTCACTGATGAAGTCTTGGCCGAAAAGAAGGTCGCTCTTGAAAAAGAGGTAGCGGATTTGGACGCGAAAAAGAAGGTATCCAATGAGCAGTTTGACCAGCGCGTAAAGGAAATTGCCGCATCCATGCCCGTCCCTGTTCAGTTCTCCGATAAAATCGTGAGCCAGTTTGTTGCTGACCGGGCCGAGCAGAACAAGACCTTCTACCAGCTCCGCGAGAAAGAGAGCCAGACGACCATCGCGCCTGTGGAAACAACCAAGGAAATCAAGAACGCCGCAGGGACTAAGGTTTTGGAAACGAAGAAGGTCGTGAAGGTAAAGCGCAGTACAGCCAAAGAATCCAAGGCCAACAAGGAATCGGCTGTGCTTTCCGATAGCAACCTGTCTGTATCTGAAAAGGTAGACGCTCTCTTGTCGGTAAAGCAGGAGGGCAAGGACTTTAAGGATATTGGCGAGCGCGTGGCAGGTTCCAAGAAGGAACGTGCCGCTATTGTGACCGTCATGGAATCGGGCGATCAGTCCCTCTTGGACGAAATGGTGCTGCGCCTTGGCGTTGAGGCTGTGGCAGACGTGATTAACAAGGACAAAATCCTTGAAAATACGAAGAAGCCAGACCCAGCACAGGACAAGTTGGATGGCGTTCCGGCTATTATTGCGTATGTGAAGAAGGACATTTTCAACAAAATCCCTAAGGTTTTCACACCTGTAAAGACTGGTCGTGGCCGATACTCCGTTCCGCATACGGCTGTCTACTTCAGCCGTTCTGATGAGGACAAATACCGTTCTGGTGTTTTATCCATGAGCGGCGAGAACAAGCTGATTATGGCCGAGGCGTTCGCACGCTACCCGGAACTCCTACGGGAATTCGTTGGGAAACTGGCCGATGTGAAGTCTGTGCCCGATCTTGCCGCGTTTTGGAAATGGTACGGCGATACCTACATGATGAACGGTGGCCGTCAGTTTGACCTTGCCGACAAGAAGTTGCTCATCGGAAGTGCCATCTTTGGCTTCGGAATGAAGAACTATGAGATGCCGTCTTTCGTTGGGGAGTTCTCCCGTTCACCAGAAAACTTTGCGGAATACGCTAAGTCAGTTCTTGAAAACCCGACCTATCGGGATAAGACCGAAGCAGAACTAGCCACCTACCGGGCCAAATTCAATGAGTTCTTAAACCGACAGGATTGGTGGGACAAGGCTATGGGCAAGCGTGAGAAGAAGGACGGAGTGACAGACACATCCCATGGCAACTTTGTGCCGATGACTGACATCCGCCGCACAGCCCAGGCGATCCCTGCGGCCCGCGTGAAGGCTGAAACCCTAAAGACCGACCTTGGGTTCAAGTCCGTTCAGTTCGGCAACTACATGGACGACGTGACCTCGCGCGAGCATATCCGCCACACCATTGGTGCGATTGAAGACATTGGAACCGCGCTTGATCTGAACGTGCCGAAACTTATCAACGACCTTGGGCTTTCTATTGCCTACGGCGCACGCGGCGGAAGCAAGGCATTGGCGCACTTTGAGCCAACCAAGACCATCATCAACCTGACGAAAGGCAAGGGTGATGGGTCGTTCTTCCACGAGTTCTTTCATTTCCTTGATTTCACCTATCCGAAGAAGGCCGGAAGCTACCGAAAGGCATGGTCTTCCAACAAGGAACGGTACTACCGATCTGACGCAGTAGACCCTGTATCTGTCCGCCTCCTACAGACGATTACAGGTAAATACTATCGCGCTGTTCGTGAATTGAAGCCTGGATTTACTGATGAGTATGTACAGGATGAGGTCAAGAAACTCTTTGCTGCTGGCGTAAGCGCAGAGGCCGCAGCGAAAGAAGCACCAGAGGGTGCTATGAAGCGACGCTGGCTTCAAGACGTGGCCGATATGTACCGCGTTCCTGTGTCTGGCGAAGTCATTATTTGGAATGAGGATACGCAATTCGTGAAGGATTCCGCCCAGGTTGGCGGTGACTACTGGACGCGCCCAGAGGAATTACTAGCCCGCGCATCTCAGGCGTACATTGAAGACAAGATGGCCGAGAAGGGAATGGTAAACGATTACGTCACCCGTTCTACGATTGGCCACAAAGCCTATCCGCAGGGGGAAGAACGTGAACGGTTCAACAAGCTGTTTGATGAGCTGTTTGCTGCCCTTCGTGAGAAATACGCGCGTACGGAAGGCGAAGCCCCCAAGTTCAAGGTGTCTGATGAGAAGCCACACCAGACCATGACCGAAGCGGCAGCGGTGCTGGAAGACTACAAAAACCGCCTGAACATAGACTTTGACGTTCAGTTCGTCGATTCCATCCTTGTTGGTACTGATCCGGCCGCCTTCGCGCGTATGAACGGCCGAGTACAGGGTGTGACGGTGGACAATACATTGGTTTTGTTGAAGGAAATGGCGTCGCGCACGGCCGAGCATGAAGTCGTTCACTTGACCCTTGCGAACCTTGACCGCATTGAAGCGTTCAAGTCAGAAGGATTGACCCGTGATGCCGTATTACAGGCCAAGGCAAACCAGTTGGGCATTTCCCTTATTGGGAATGAGCGGAAGGTTGAAGAATCACTGGCAGAGGACTTTGAGAAATACGTTGATGGAAAGGAACAAGCAGGCCCCGTCCGTCGCTTCTTCTCTACCTTGAAGCGTCTGCTCCTGCGCTTTGCTCGTGCGATTGGTCTTACACAGGGCAACATTGTCCGAGACTACTACGACATTCTCCATTCCGGCCGTTCCGTGGATTCCGAGATGGTACGCCTTGAAAACAAGGGGATCGTTGATGCCTTCTCCGAGGATGGGGCATTCACGATTGAGGACATGGAGACATTCGGGGTTGCCAAATTCGGCACAGCTAAGAGTGATATTGCCGAGTTCGCGCGTCAGTTCCCGACCGCGCTGGAATGGAAATTAGAGCTGGCGAAGGAAGCAGTCGCGGCCACCCGGCTCACCGACCGCATCTATACCGTCCCTATTTCCATGATTTCCGAGCAGACAGAACACGGTGCTAGCTTTGCTGAGGGTATTAAAGCGAAGGGTATCAAGCCAGGACGCATCGTTCAGTCACCCATCACCTTGTTCAGCACTCCAACAAATTTGGTGGCAGAGGATGGCAACCACCGTCTTTTACAAGCAGTCGCAAATGGTGAAACGGAAATAACCGCTGTAGTTGTTGAGCGCGGCGCACCTATCCCGTCTGAATTAGGTAATGGAATGACAACAGATGAATTCTGGCAGGCCGCTACCGATACGCCCGTGTTCTTCAAGATGGAACCTACCGACAGTACAAAGGCGGACAAACGCTTGAATGAACTTTCCGAAGGATTTAATGAGACCGCCGCGAAACTTCAGGAAACCCAGCAGAAGATGGAAGCCTGGTTCCTAGCCTTACAGCAGTCCGCCGCGTCTAAGGAATCGTCACAGGCAGCGGTCGCGGAAACACCAGAGGAAATTAAACGCCTAGCAAAGTTCACTAAGCGCACACCGCCGGTTGGCGCACTGACCAAGCGTGGCCAGCAGGAAGTTGTGGCCCAGTTCGCGGATCCAAAGGCCGCCGAAGAACAGTTGAACGACTACTTGAAGCGCAAGACCCAACTTATTGAGGTTCGCAATCGGTTGCGCCAGCTCCGCAAGGACATCGCACAGGCCCGCAAAGACAAGCGTGCTTCCGCGTCTTCCCTGCGTGACCTAGAACGTCGCCTGCGCCTTCGCAAGAAAGCTTTGGAACGAAACGACCACTACATTGACCTCGGACGCATCCGTGGGAAGAAGGAGGGCATCCAGTTCGTAATGAAGCGGAAGTCCGCCATTTACCAGATCGCGGGGAGTATCGGAATTGACAACAAAAAGATGCGTGACTTGGTTGGTGGTCGGCATATTGAAACCATGACGGAGATGGACTTCAACGATTATCTGATTGAGCTTTCCAACAAGGCCAACATTATCCGACGAACAGAAGAAATGCGTGAGGACTTAGGCGAGTTCATTGAGGCCAACCAGCTACGCAATACGGACAACCTGCGCCTTGCTATGGGGCTTCCGTCAGTCTCTAAGATGACGCTAGAACAGGTTACGCGGTTCATGGAGGCATTGTCTGGGTATCGCCTGGGTGACGTATTCCTGTCCAAGCGTGAGCTTGAAACAATCCACCGCACGGAATGGGGCGACGTAAAGACCGCGTTTGAGTTGGTCGGGAAACTAGAGCAGCACATGGGCGTTCCTAAGGATCAGCTTGCCGGTCTAAAAGACCCTGGTGAGCGTTCTGAACTCATGTCGTGGATTGCCCTGTCTCGCCAGCACCCGTTCTATAAATGGCTTGTGGAGAAGCGTATCGCCGCATCCATCGTTGCCGAGCGTGAATCGGTTGAATTAACCGATAAGCTGTTTGTCCTGGCAAACGCAGCCCGAAAGAGCCGCGCACCGCTCCTGTCGCTGAAGGATCGCCTTGTTCAGACCATGGTTCCAACGGATAACCTTGTAGCCGGATACATTGAATCCCAAAACAAGGATGCCTTTGCTACAGCGAACAAGATGACGGCCGAGGAAATAAAGTTTGCGGATAAGTACATCGCTCTGATGCACCAAATCTACGAACACTTGAAGGAAGAATATGCCACGCCTGAGCGTCAGAATTACATGACGCACATTCGCCGGACATTCCTTGAAACATTGAAGGAGGACGGCATTAAAAAGGCGGTGGGGGAATTGTTCAGTGGTCAGATTCAAGATCAAGCAGCCTTCACAATTCTCACAGGGAAGACTGGTGAAATACTCGCCTTTGAGAAATTCATGGGCAACCTGCTCCCGCGTACAGGCGTTCTGACACCGAGTAAGAACGTCGCTCGTGTGGCTTCGCAGTACATCCGCGCCTTCACGAAGAAGAAGGCCCTGGATTCGTTCATTCCTGATGTGATGCTAACCCTTCACGCACACCAACTCGCATTTGGGCCTGGCACAACCGAGAAGGGTGTACTGAAAGACACCCGCATAGAAGACTTCGTAAAGTCATGGCTGAATGACGCAAAGGGACGCAAGATTGAAGTGACCTTGCTTAAACAGGGTTCCAAGGCGGAGATTTCGCTGGCGGCGGCGGTAAAGTTCCAACGCCTATTGATCCTTGGTTTTAACGTAGTCAGTGGTTTGGTAAACATCGTGGGCGACATGGTTTCGGTAACGACGGCTCTAGGCCCAGTTAAAACATTGGTTGCCGCGAAGCGCACCGTGTTGGACTTCAAGCAATCACGGACATTCGGAAAGGCACAGCAGGCTTTCACAGGAAAAAACCCGTTCATTGAATTGGTCACAGACCCGACCAAGAACCTTCCACCGAAGATTTTGGACGCTTCCATGCTCTTGTTCGGATGGACTGCCTACATCGCTGACCGCTTCTACTTGCGCGGGGCCGCGACCCAGCAGGAGTTTGAGAAGACGGTCATTGAGGACAAACGCCTTGTAGAGATCGCGCGGGAGCTGGCGAAGTGGAAGGCATCTAAGTTCTACATCCCGTCTTTGCTCGGTTCTACGACGTTCGGAAAGGCTGGCACGGAGTTCAATACATGGGCTTTCCCTGTATTTAACGCAGCGGTCTCGAACATCCAGGAGTATTACAAGAGCTTCAAGGATAAGAAGTTTGATGAGCTGAAGCCTAACGGTTCTGAACACGCCCGCGACCTGACGAAGTTGGTCGTGAATATCATGGTGGTTGGTATCCTCGTCACTCTCTTGGGGCCGCCAGACGATGAAGACAAGAGCCAGTGGGGTAAGGCACGGCGCAAGGCGTATCAAGAAATGGGTACGCTCGGCCAAGCCCTGATGAGTTCCATGAACGTAGGCAATTACTTCCCCGTTCTTCGCTCCTACATCCGCGCAGCCAAGATTTTTGGCCTCGCCGTGACATGGGAAAAGTACACGACGGACGGTGAGGGATACGCAAAGGGTGACTTAAAGTGGATCAAGCAGGCCAAAGAATTGTTCACCCCTTCCGCTATCAAGCAGTTAATGCCCCCGCCGGAACAAATGAACAGCCGGAACATATTGCTAGAAGAAGCCGCGCAGACAGGCGACTTTGACGCGGAGGCTATCGGCAGCTTCCTGAATCCCGAAAAATGGGAGGAACAAACGGAAGAAGCGGAATCGTACCGGCAGCGAACAATGGCGGCTCTCACTGTGGAGTACAACGCCATTCGGAAATACCCAGGTTCTCAGGTAGTAGACATCATCCGCACGACCACAAAGAACGCAGACCGTGTGGCTGATCTGCTCACGTTGGCAAATGAAATTGGTATAGACCAAGTTGAATCCCAGCTCCGTGAGTTGCGAGAGGACGCAGAGTTATACACGAACGCATCTACCGGCACGGGTGCGCTCGTATCCTCCAACCTCTATCTGAAGTTCCAAGAGGCCGCAGCCAAGTATCGAGCCGCTGAGTAGTCCAGCAAATTAAAACCCAGCCTAGGCCCGTTAAAAGGCTTTGGCTGGGTGGGTATTGACAGATTCGTATTGCTGTGCTTAAAATGCTTTGTGTTAATCTACTAAACAAACAGAATATGAAGACTGTATTGCTCGAAGGGAAGAAGGTTTGGCAGGTATCTGCTTTGTGGGATAAGGCGATCTACTGCTTGGGATGGTTTATGGCAGTGTCGTTCGCTCTCGGATTCCTTAAAGGATTTTGGAGCGCATTGTAAAAGCAATAAAAACCAGGCTTTTGGGCCTGGTCTTTTGTTTGTCCACATCTTGTCCCCAAAAACAAACACCGGGCGTTTCCCGTGAGGGGCGTATCCGGTGTATGATGCACTCAATCGTAGCGCACTCATCGTAGCAGATGCGCGCTCACGGTTCAAGGGTGTTTTTTATTTTGCACCCGGACGGTGGGCTACCTAAGTCCTAGAGGCCGTCCTGAAAACAACTGCTCTGGGCGAGTATCCAGTCTTCCGAACTTCGGCGGCAGGATAGTTTTGATAGGCGGACAATGAAAGTACCCTCCTAGATTAGTCGGGGTACGCAGGATGGGAGAGTAAACCCTATAACACCTGTTTGTATTAACCTCCATTCGTCTTGGGGGGTAGGGGGGGCTACCCGTTCCGTCTAACCCGACTTCTCTGGCAGTAATGACGAACTCGTGCTAAACTGCGGCCGTATGCCTATCACAGTTGGCAATAAATTTGGTTCTCGGACAGTCACAAAATGCCTTAAAAACGGCCAGTTTGACGTTGTTTGTGATTGTGGGGCCAAGGCAACTATCAAGAAGTCCGGCCTTTTCTCTGCCCGTCATGCCAGCAATCTTGGGATTGGTGGTAAGTGTAATAAATGCCGCACCCGTAAATGGGAGACCCGCCTACAAAATGTCTTCACCAAGTACAAGAAAATGATTGGGAAGCAGTTTGGCGAATGGACGGTCATTGGATTGAAGCACGTTGATCGTGAGCCTCGCCTGCGATTTGAGCTGGAATGTTCCTGCGGGAATATCGGCATCACGTCCGTCTATCACATCCTTAGAGGCCGTTCCCGCTCCTGCGCCCGCTGTAAGAAAGGCGTGCGTGAATGGCGTGCCCCCAAGGTGGTTCTGGTTGTGGACAAGATGAAAAATAAGCAGAAAACAACAGCAAAATGAGGGCTTGCGCTATGATGGAAGTGTGATAAACTGTAGAACAAGAAGGACGTTTATACCCTTATACGCCGACATATGAAGTACATCACCTCACGACGGATACTGTTTGAGAGGAAGGTTAAACGCCTTCAGCTCGCCGGTTCCGTCGTTTTGATTATCCTCGCGCTCCTGTTCTCTACCCTCCAACCCGTATGACCGATTACGACCTTTACCTGCTCCGCCTAGCCGAAGAACAGATTGAACCTGATTACAAATAATTATATGGAAAACCAAACACAAACCACTGACTTGTCCGCGATCCGCGCCGGAGTAGAGCTGGAACTTACCAAAGCAGAGAATGTAGCCCTACTGATTCAGACCACGTTCAAGGGCCTACAGCCAGAGGTGATGAAGCGGGCCATGATGGAAGGGATAATGCGTGGCTTTACCTTCAAGGATTTCTTGGAGAAGAACATCTACGCGATCCCGTTCAAGGATGGATACTCACTCGTCACATCCATTGACCATGCCCGTAAGATTGGGATGCGTTCTGGTGTTGTTGGAAAGAGCGCACCTGTCTACACGGAGAAAGAAGGAAAGATTGTCTCCTGCGAAATTACCATTAAACGAAAGTGTGCGAACGAAATTGGCGAGTTTACTTCCCTAGTGTTCTTTGACGAATACTACAAAGAAGGTTCCAAGTGGGACGGGAAGTACAAGCCGAGTATGTGGGACTTGAAGCCGCACACAATGATTGCAAAGGTTGCCGAGATGCACGCACTCCGCATGGCTTGCCCAGAAGAAATGTCCCAAATGTACGCAGAGGAAGAAATTATCCAAGACATCACGCCGAAGGTCATCAAGGATATGGGTTCGTATGAAACCAAAGTCCGCGCCGTGAAGGACATAGATGAACTACAGCGCGTCTGGGCGTTGCTCCCGATTGAGGCAAAACTGGAACTCGGTCGTGTAAAGGACGAAGTGAAGGCCAAGTTTATGCCTGTTGTCGCAGCCGTAGAGCAGCCACAAGCCTCCCCAGTCCCGCCAATGGTCACAAAGATTACGCCCAAAGAGGCAGGAGAGGCTGCCGATGCTATTGGACACATTTTAGACAAGGACTTGGCCGAACCCATGTTTGTAGACAAGAAACCAAAGGCGGTGGAAATGATTAAGGAATACAAAAAGGCAGCAGATAGCAAATCAACCCAGCAGGAACTAGAAGACTTGCTCCAAGTTGCCGAAAGCGATGAACGATTGGACAGCCCCGCCCGCAAGAACGCTGTGAAAGGTGTCATCCAAGGCCGTCTGAATGACCTTTTATCTTTACCAACTATCACCCGCGATTAATATGAATCTTTTGGAAAGGGCCAAAATGCTTGGAAATCAGAATAGAGCAAAATATAAATATAGCGACGAAGACAGGCAACTCGCTATCGCATATGCACTTGGGCAGGTGACCGAACCGCAAGTCAGATCAGTAATTGGTAAATCGTCAGCTAGTGGAACGTATGCCTATCTTGCATTCGTCATGTGCGAGATTATCCGAGACTTGAATCAGAAGACTTCGCCATTACCCTCATCCACCACACACGAATAATATGAAAGTACAGGTATTTGAGAGCCATGATGAATGGATGGCTGGGCGGCGCGGCAAGATTACAGGTTCCCGCCTAAAGGATGTCGTGGCCAAGCGTGCCTTTACGAAAGAGGAAGTTATCGCCTACCTGACCGCCAAAGGAATTGAACACAACCCAAAGGCTAAGAAAGAAGAATTGGAAATGCTGCTTACAGCAGCGGACATCGCCGCATTGACCGTAAAAGCAGAGAAGAAAATCGGCTTCTACGAGCTAATTGCGGAACGATTGGGCATCCCGTCAGACGATGAAAGTGCCATGGATCGTGGCCACCGCCTTGAACCACAGGCGATTGAGGAGTTTGAGAAGGCAACAAATACTGTCGTGGATCGTTCCCTGGTGATTTGGAGCCGCGAAGATAATGAAAGCATCGCTGTATCCCCAGACGGCATTGTCAGCCCTACAGAAGCGGTAGAGGTGAAGTGCCTGTCTTCTGCCAACCACATCAAGGCTGTACTCACAAAACAGATTCCCGACGAGTACGAATTCCAAAAACTCCAGTATTTCATCGTAAATGATAAGTTGAAGAAACTGTACTTTGTCTTCTACGACCCGCGCCTACTCGCCAAACCGTTCTTCGTAATTGAAGTGAACCGTTCCGAGGTACAGGCGGACGTGGATAAGTACCTTGCCTATCAAAAGGCCATGGTTGCGGAGGTGGAAGCAATCGTTAATGAACTGTCGGGATTCTAGTATGCGTTGTTCTTGTGAACTGCTCATCTGGTTTGGATGGCCGTTCTGGTCAATAAAACATACGCCTAAGTGTCCGTGGGATAATCCTGAACAAAAGTAGTATGGAAAAGCTCATTACAGCCCAAATGGATCAGGCGGCATTCCTGGTCTACCGAGGCGCAACAGCAAAATTCTTGTGGTCGGGAGGTCACTGCACATTCGTTTTGGAAGGCGATAGTCTGTCCAGCCTGCTCGATTCATTTATGTCGGAAGGCCACAACGTAAACGCCAAAGCCTTCATCTATTCCTACCGGCAGCTCGCGGAGCAAATGAAAAAGAGTAAACCTGCCTAATATGGCCAAAAAACAACAGGCTACCGGCACGTTCATCCTTGGTAAGTCCATGGATGATATTCGGGAAGCATATTTCAACGGCAAGGTGGACAAACTGTGTGCGGACATCCTCGCAGCGGGCACTGTAGCCCCTGAGGGCCTCCAAGAACTGACCAAGGCCCTGGAAGGTATGAAAGCCGAGGAAGATGCCCTACGCGCCAGCCTGACGGCCAAGATGGGGCCTACGCTGTTTCCTGGGGTTGATTCCAAGCCGCCTACAATCGGGCAGCTCAAACGGAATATGTCGGACGAGGAGTTAGAAGCCTACGCCAAGTGGTGTTCAGAGCGTGATTACTGCGTGCGAGAAACGCGCAAGATCATTAAGGAGACCGCAAAGAGTGCCATGACTGTTCCAAAACTCGACACAGCCAAGCTCATGAACGGCGCACACGCCATCACGGGATTCTTGCTCTATCTAACGGAGGATAAGAACGAGAAGAAGACACGCCTTGCGGAACGGATTATCAACATCATTGACGAGTACGGCGTGTCACGCCGAGAAGCCCAAGACCGCGCCGAAGTGACGCAGGAGTACCTAGACTACGAGAACGCCAAAGACCTTGAACTTGTAGCAAACGCCTTCGTGATGAACGCCAAGAAAGAATTTAGCGGCGCGGGAGCGTACTAATATGTCTTGGGGGAACATAAAAATTGATCCAGCGGATAAGATTTTCTCTCTCTACATCCGCGCCCGCGACAAGAGGTGTCAGCGTTGTGGAAGACCCGGAATGACTGATGCGTCTGGGCTGCCGGTTCTAGGGCTTCAGAATAGCCATTACTTTGGCCGCAGAGCGGAATCAACACGGTTCCACCCGTCTAACTGTGATGCTCTCTGCGCCCGCTGTCACCAGATTTGGGGATCGGAAAACCACGAAGAATACAGGAGGTTCAAGTTGAAACAACTTGGTTCGCGCGGACTTCTTGAACTTGAACTACTACACAACACTTTCCAAAAGAAAGACAGGAAATTGGCCCTGGTTGTTTCTAAGGCGTTGCTCGATTCACTAAAGAAATAAACCCGTATGTCTCGTTGCATACGTTCCTGTCTCATTGGCCTGGTGGTCGGAAGTTTAATAACCATTCTCATCGCAAATATGTATGTCTAAGGAAATCACGATTGACGGTATCAAGTACGTCCCGGCCGACAGCTTTCAGACTGCCGCACCCGCGCAGTCCGTCAAAGGAATGAAGTATTGCATTGTCCGCACATATTCGGCTGGTGTCTTCGCTGGATACGTTAAGAGCCGTGAAGGAAAGGAAGCTGTCGTCTTGAACGCCCGTCGTCTGTGGCAATGGAACGGAGCAGCCTCGCTCTCTCAACTCTCACAAGAAGGCGTAAGTAATCCAGATGGCTGCAAGTTCCCGTGTGAAATGCCTTCTGTTGAATTGACTGAGGTGATTGAAGTGATCGAATGTTCCGAAAAGGCTCGTCTGAACATTGCAGCCGTTCCTGTTTGGAAAGCATAAATCTATGGCAAATCTAATTCAGTACGGCTCCGGCTACGGCGACGGCGACGGCTACGGCTACGGCTCAGGCTCCGGCTACGGCGACGGCTCCGGCACCGGCACCGGCGACGGCGACGGCTCCGGCACCGGCTACGGCTACGGCTCCGGCTCCGGCTACGGCGACGGCTCCGGCACCGGCTACGGCTACGGCTCCGGCTCCGGCTACGGCTCCGGCTACGGCGACGGCTCCGGCTCCGGCTACGGCGACGGCTAGTTTACTCATTATCGCGTTCGCGCATGGGGTGTATGGCATTACCAATAAGTGACGTCACGGTTCAACAGGTGATTATTACGAACCTACAACGGCGTGGGAAAGGTGTTGAAGGCGACCCAATCCGTATCATCACACAGATTTGGACAATGGATGGCGAACTGCTTACAGAGATTGACCCGTGCAAGTCCTAACCCCGCGTCCTTAATCACTAGATGGAGAGTATGACCACTTACCGCACACTTAAAGAGCTACCCGGAGTGCCCGTCGGATCGGAGGTAAAACTAGAAGATGAAAGTGGTGACGAATATTATGTCTATTTCCAAGACAATGGTGTTGCCTATATTCCCAAGTCAGACCTCCCCCTCTGGCTCCAAGAAGTCGTGGTGAAGAAGATTGAGCCCATCCAAACCTACACAAGCAAAGATCCAGACGGAGCGGACATGAGTCAGTTTGTTTCTAAATTGAACGAACTCATCACCGCCTTCAACTCCCTCCCACCCGCCGATAAGATTATGGTGAAGGAATAGTGTATGACCCTCTCACTTGAAGAAGCGGTGGCTCAACTTGTCCCGCCGCACTTGGAACCAAAAGACCCGCAACACGGAGACATGGCTAAGGCATTTTATGAAGTCATGCGCTCCACGGCCCGTGAAACTCTAAGGGCCTACGCCCGGCACATTGTGGAGAAGGCAGCCCCCAAGGATGGTTTCAACACGGGTACATCCGACTACCACTCCCGGTTATTAGAGGAGATAAGTAAGTGAGGTATGGATGACCACGGCCTAAGGAAAATTGCGCAGGCAATCATTTGTGTAGGTCTTGCCGCAGTAGGAGCGTGGGTAGAGTTCCACGGTGGCGATGGTTTCTGGTATTTCCTCGGTTCATTTATTGCTTTTCTATGACCGCCTCACTTTGGAAGCGTGTAAAAGCCGCCGCGTTCATCCTTGTAGGCCACGAACCGATCCCAAAGAAGGCCAATTATTCATTCTTCCACAGCGTCAAGGTTGAATCTCCCAATTGGGTAGAGATCGGCATTACCTTGGAACTGGATTATCTGGGCGATACCTACGTCAAAAAGGTTTATCAGAACGCGGTAAACGAAAAGAACGAGACTGGGAAACTAAGCGTCAGTGGGATAACGACGACTTTATGCCCAAACTAATCCCCGCTGTGATGGTGGTATGACACATAACCCATCCAGCACGACGCATTACATTTGTCCTAAGCACGCGGCTGTGGTCTGCGAGAAGGGGTGGTCATGCTGTGCCTGTCGCGTAGCCACAGACTGTGGAGACAACCTTTGCCGCGAGTTGATTCACTGTTTCATTGAAGGTGAGGAAGGTTTCTCGGAGTGTATGAAGCCACTCCCTTGCGATGCGCTGAACCATGTGGACAACTCCAGCTAACCCTATGCTCTCCCTAGAACAGTTGGACGCGCTGCCGTCGGGTGAATGTAAACAACAGCATTGTAATCCGTGTCCTGATTGCGGAGAGAAGGTTGCTTTGTTCCCCGCCATCAAGCAAGCGTTGAAGGAGGCAGCCGAACGGGAAGCGGCGTGGAAGAAGTTTGGGGAGGCGGTTGAACAAATCCCTGTGAAGAAACTAGGAGAATCCTCTTGGGAAGAACAATGGAACGCAGCCCTAACTCTGCGGCCTAAAGACTAGGTATGGAAGACAGATTCTCATTCTCTGGCCCGAACTCCAGTGATATAAACAGTCCAGACGACAAGCCGCTGCAATTCATTGACCACCCAGACAATCGGATGTCGCTTACCAAGGAGCAGTTAATCACAGAGCAAGACAGCTTGTACCGCGAGTTAGAACTCCTACGGGAGTTTGTGGCGAACGTGGCAAAGATTCCCGGCACAGCCCACGGTGGAGGCAACTGGCGGCGTATCATTTTGCAAACGGTAGCCGACCTGGAGGAGAAGTTAAAGGGACTTAACTCGGTGTAAGGGGAGTGATACACTAGACCCACGCCGACCGTCCGTTCTGTCCAGTCCGGTGGTCGGCCGTTCCTAAAAATCTACAGACATTTTTGACACTATGTCCTTCCAATACGTCCAGCCGACCGAAGAACAAAAGGCCCTCATGCAGTCTTTCCGCGACAAGTACGAAGCATTGGCTGTGGAACTCGCCATGCTTCCTAAGTCCCGCGGATTGTCGTTAGCGGTCACCAAGTTAGAAGAGAGCGCGTTCTGGCTGAACAAGGCAATCACACAGAACGACTAGTAGACCCCGCCCATGGTTGGTGTCCATGGGCCGTTCCTTCCCGCTCGTGTGTCTACAATCCAATGGAAACATTGGACGGGAGTAGCATCACATGAGCGGATAGGAGCGTCGTTGCTCCCGATGGTCAAAGTGTACCCAGTGAAGCGATATCAAAGAACCAATGGCCACGAGACTCTTGTGTTCCGGTTCAATCAGTATCGCTGTCTCTGGCCTGTTTACCTAGCAATAGGCAGGCGGGCCTGAGATATGCCCAAGACCGACCCTCTTGAATCTAACCCGCAGGTTGAGTGGAAGGTGAGGCGCAAGAAAGTCCTCTCCTGTAGTTATTGCCCGCCTAACCGCAACGAGAATCGCAAGAAACGGTGTAAGCACTACGCACGGAATTGGAAACTGAAACGGAAATACCAACGCAAATAACCTTGGGCTTACTTACATTGACGGGTGGCTTATGAACATACTTTATAACCTTATCTGCTTGTTGTTCGGGCATAAGTTTATCGGGAACTACGACGAGGCCCCTGTGTGTGAGGGGTGGTGCGAACGCTGCTGGAAGGTGTACAATTAAAGCAGAACGCACATTGACGCCCGGCTTCTAGGGAGTTTCACACCAACATGAGCCTTGGAGACTTTCCCTAACGCCGGACGCGAGTGTACGCACCTCGTCCTTTCACACTTGAACACATGAGGCGGCCGAGGAGCCGCTACGCGAGTGGAGAGTTGCGGGACACCAAGAAGTCCAACTCGTACCGTAAAACGTACAGTCCTCAACTGCCCGTCAAAGCGGGCCGTGTGTTCAAGTGCGAAGGGAGGAGACATGACCGTCTGCGAACTCGCCCTGCGGGTTGCGGTGGTCGTGGCCTGCGTCACATTCCTTTGGAGGTTCCGATGATTGAAGTCCGGTGGACGGAGAAGAAGACATGGATGAAGTGCCATGGGAAACCATCCTGCGGAAACATCTTTCACTGGGTCGGGGTCTTCAATCTTGAAGGTTCCGACTACCTGGCCTTCATGTGTGGGTCAGGCAAATGCCACGCGGTCGTGCTAACAGGCGCGAGAAAAGAGGATGAACATGGACATTGAGGAATCAAGCCTGAAATGGATGGTCGTTCGCTTGGAGAAATGCTCTGGGTGTCGCCGCCAAGTCCGGCATAACGTCGGTGTCCATTATCCCAATGGCGTCGAGGAACACATCAAAGAGTGTCTGAAATGCCACGAGGTGTCCAAGCTCTAGCCCCGCTTTTGCGGGGTGTTTTTATATGCTAAGATGGGGACATATATGAACAAGAAAGACAAAGTGTTCGTCTTCCGCTGTAAGTCTTGCTTCAAGGAAGGTATGGCCCGTGGGGATGAGAAGAAGGCAGAATGGGCAAAGGCCCACAAGCACCCAGAGTGCTACCGACGTACGCGAGGCGTGATAATCAGTAGTGGCGTATGACCTACCGACCTCACAACGGAGCGCGTGAGGGTACGGCCAAAGGCAAAAGCGGAAGTCCTAGGGGGACAGCTGCCAACAAGGTCACGATCCGAGAGGGATTCACACCCACCTACGCAGAGAAGGTTGAGCAACTGAAACAGATATTCCGCACAGATGGACAGCCCAGAACAACTGTGGGAGACCTCTGCGATACCTGCTTCCAGTCTATCCGCGTAAGACGTGGAATGCTGAAGATGAGAGCGAAGGGCTGGCGATTCATGTGCTTTCCATGCTGGCGTGAGAAGGGAAAGCCGTCGTGTAGGACTAATAAGCTGTTCCTAGGGTCATAGCGGAAAAGCACTAAAAAGGCTCTAAATAGCCAAAATTCAAGGCTCTATAAGGCCCCAGGTTGATTCCCAAGGTATGAAGACACCACCTATCCGTAAGCCAGAGACACCCCGCAAGATGCGTATGCGGAAGGTGGCAGAGATAGTTGTGGAATCACAGGGAACCAAGAGTGTGAGCGCGGCGATCAAAGAATCCGGTCTTTATGCGCCTTCAACTGCTGAAAATCCACAATATCTAACCAAGTCTAAAACCTGGGCTGATTTGATGGAGGAGTATTTGCCTGAGGATGCTATTGCGAAGGCACATAAGAAGTTGTTGAACGCCAAGACCCCAATCCTTCAACAGCACACGTTCATTGGCGGCGTTGATGACAAGACGATCAAAGAGCTGATTGAGAGCATGGCCGATTGCCACCTCATCAGTATCAAAGACATTTTCCCTGCGGAGATTAAGGCCACGGTTGATGGCGAAGAAGTCCCAGAAGGCCCTGCGCCGGTCTCTGCCATGCGCGTTGCCTACTATTCGGCCCCAGACAACCGGGCAAGGAAAGACGCGATTGACATAGCCTACAAGCTCCGTGGCTCCTATGCGGCAGAGAAACACCTTGTTGGGCATTTCTCTCTTGCTGACCTGCGCCGGAAGCGGGAGGAACGAGATAAACTCAACCAGGGCCTATGAGTTCCAAACCCGACGTGTACGAGAAAGACCCGCTTGAAATCATTGAGGAATGGTCAAAAGACATCTTCCTGTTTGCTGATGAATGCCTAGGGATCCGCCCGTCCGAGCCTGTAGATTCGCTTAGGGGCGTCCCAATCAGCTACACAAACGCCTACGGGGAGAAGAAAAGCACCGTCCTGTTCTCTGAAACGGGCCGTTTGGTGTACCACGACCTGTCTTTCTACACGCCGGAAATGTTCAAGAACCAGTCCAAAGAGGCGTTCAAGAATTACAAAGGGACAAGGTTCACCTGGCAGCAGACTATTACAATGACCGCCTATCAGCGGGCTTTAGACACCTTCGGAAAGGACAGCTACAACCAAGCGTCCCGCTGGATTAGCGTTGTTTCAGGCCACGGGACTGGCAAAACAGCGAGCCTGTGCGTGATTGCCCTTCATTTCCTTATCTGTATGTATGGGGCGCAGATCGGGGTGACGGCAAACACCGAGCAGCAGTTGAAAGACATTTTCCTAAAGGAATTGTACTTTTGGCGTGCCAAGTTGCCTGATGGCCTACGGGAGCAGGTTGAATTGCTGGACGACATGGTGCGTATCCGGGACGAGAAGGATTGGTTCTTGCGTGCCCGCGTAGCCCGCCCAGAGAAGCCTGAGGCCCTCGCAGGTCTCCACGGCAGGTTTGTGCTGATTATCGTGGATGAAGCATCGGGTGTGGCCGACAAGGTGGCCGAGGTTATGAAGGGATCGCTGACGGGTGAGAATTACATCGTTATCTATACGTCCAACGGCACTCGTACGGAAGGGTTCTTTTATGAAAGTCACAAGAAAGGCACGCAGAACGTCCACCTTTCCTATTCTTCCCGCCAATCGCCCATCGTGAAGGACGGATTTATTGAGCGCATGGAAGAAGACTATGGCAGGGAGAGCGACGAGGTGCGTATCCGTGTTGATGGGAAGTTCGCAAACGCAGGGGAAATGGACGATAAGGGCTGGATTCCCCTGTTCTCTAACGTAAACATAGCCTTTGAGCCGGAGCGCAATCAGGTCATCCGACACCCTGTTATTGGCCTAGACCCAGCAGGCAAGGGCCGAGATCGCTCTATCTGTCATGTCCGCGATTCCATCTACCTAAAGGAAGTTCTGAACGAAAAGACCAGCACTCCAAAGGATTTGGCCCGCAAGATTGAGACTATCCGTGACGCATACGGGGCCAAGAGCGACGACATCGGGGTAGATGCCTTCGGTGTAGGGGCTGAGGTGGTAGCAAACATTGAGACCAAGATGGGTGAGACAGTCCACGCCCTCCTGACAGACAAGCCCCGTGAGGAGAGCAAGCACCTGTACAACAGTTATAAGGCAGAGTTGGCCTGGAAACTGCGGGAATGGCTTAGGAACGGAGGTATCGTCATTACAAACAGGCCGAAAGACTGGCTCCTAGAGTTTGAGAAGGTGAAGTACAAGCGCGACCTTCAAGGCCGTATCGTCCTGATGAGCAAGGTTGAGTTCAAGAAGATTCACGGATTCAGCCCAGATCGCTTTGACGCAGCCATTCACACGTTCTTCCGTGATTACGGGACGCAGCCAGTAGTCCTGACCAAGCGGGAGTTGGAAGATAAAGAACTGATGAAGTGGGTACAGAGGCAGCACGAGCAGAAAAGCACGCCCACACAGTCCAGCGGCTACAGTTCAATGTAGAAAATGTGTTATTCTAGTGGGGATAATGGGCACACTAAGCCCTGAGACATAACGCGCCTATGTCGGATGAGGAACAAAATGAAGGAGAGCCGCCGATCCCGCCCGGATTTGTAATGAAGGAACACCGCGAGGTTATATTCCACCTTGCCGAAGGAGTTGATTGCCCAGCCGACATCGTGAGAATAAACGCAGACAAGACACTAGACCTGAGCCTTTTGCCTACAGAGCAGCACCAGCCGTTCCTCTCTCCCGAAGAACAGGGACTAAAGACTGTCCTGCTACTTGATTGCCCGCTTGCCCCAGACGGTCAGCGGCCTATTGGGTCTTGGAGACTTATCACTTAACCTGCAAATCATATGCCCGCCGAGGCCGAGGAAGCGATTAAAACCAAGGTAAAGCCTAAGGAATGGAAGGATTTAGACGAAAAGCAACGTGAGGTGATTAAGAGTGCTTACCAAAAAGCCGACGGCACAATAGACGAAGAAGAATGGAAGTTCGCACAAGAGGGTATCCAGACGATCAACGCCGACCTGGAATTACGCGAGACCCCTAATGACGTGATGAACGGCATCCCGTATTCCGAGGCGTACCTTTACAACCGTCGGAAGGCCATTAACTACTCCCCGCCACGCAATCCCGACGATGACCGCGAGGTTTCTCTAGGGATCGTCCATGAGAAGATTGTTAGCTTCTGTGCTGTATTCCTGAAGTATGTGTGGAAGCGGCGCGTGAAGTCCTACACGAAGAAAGGCCGATTGATTAAGGGCCTCGGCGACGTGTTTGACCTAGCCGTAGAGCATTCCTATCGCCTGGAGAAGCTGATGAAGTCTCTCCTACTCATCTTCTGGGAAGTGTTTACCCAAGGAAATGCCTTTGTTCTTGAAGAATGGCAGGTTCGCCTGACACCGAAGGTCAAGGCGTTTATGAAAGACCCCAAGACGGGCGCACGGGTAGAGGTAAACCCGGACAACATGGACTACACCTACGAATTCCTTGAAGGATTGGAATACGAAAAGGGTGATCCCGTTCAGACACGCATGGCTAAGAGCGTCCTGCTTGATGGCCGCAACGTGATTTTCGGAGACCCAGAGATTGAGGAAGTCCAAGACCAGCCACGTTTGACCCTAGAGTTCTCCATGCCGCGTACGTTGGGCCAGCAAGTCTTCGGATCGTTGAAACGCTGGGCTTCTGTACCCACGGACTACCAGACAATCAACAACGTAACGGGGGACAACATGACCTTGTTTAACACCAAGCGTCTGAAAGACCCAAGCGAAACCCTCATCGTTCACTACTCTTTTGACAAGTTCAAGAACCGCTACAACATCTGGTGCAACGGGATAATGATGCTCCCGCGCCAGACCCCGATGGAGATTTACTACCCGCGCATGAATTACCCGCTGTCCAACGTGGCAGGGGAACGCTTGAAAGGAAGCATTTACGCACGTTCCGTCCCAGCCAAGACCAAGTTCAACGCGGACATGGCCGACTGGGTGTTCAAGGTTCTTGCGGACAAGTTCGAGCAGGGCGCGTATCCGGCTATTCTTTCTAACGGGAAATACACGCTGACACGCAAGATGTTCCGTGGTGGTCAGGTGACCCATGGGGTAAAGAAAGACGACTACGACAAGGCGGATCCAGATAACAAGGGGATTACAGCCAGTGAGTTCTCCTTCGCAACCCTGCTTAAACAGACGCTAGAGACCCAAACAGCTAACCCGACGACCTCTGGTGAGTTAGAGCAGGATGCCACCGCCACAGCTGTTTCTCTCACGGAAAACGCCCAACGCGAGAAACTGGGCTATCTGCTTGATGGTCTCACTATCGGCATGATGGACATGGCCGAACGCCGCATTGAAACCATTGAAAGCAAGTACACGACCAAGGAACGCAAGACAATCGTTGATGGGAAAGAGGTCAGCGTGTACCAGAATTTCACCGTTCAGGCGTATGGGGCAGAAAACCATATCGTCATGGATGAAAACGTAGGCACGGAAGGCTACGACGCGCAGGAAGCCAAGGACAAGCTGTTCACCCTCTCCTTTCAAGACGGCAAGCAGCGAGGGCTGAATACCAAGTATTTCATGGCAAACCCTGAGTTTATCAAGGCCCGTGAATACGAGACCTGTGTAGAAATCATGCCGGAACGCCGTAAAGACACGGCCCTTCAGATGATTCAGTTCTTTGATGAGCTGGGTAAGGTCACCACGCTATTCCGTGGGATGGTCAATATGGACAAGGCCAAAGAGGAATACCTTGAAATCTCTGGCCGCCCAGAAGACCTGTTTAACAACAAAGACCAAGAAATGCTGGCGAAAGAAGAAGCGGCTCAGGCAGCGATGGGCCAAGAGCCAGGTCAGCCACCTGCGGCTCCTAGACCAGCAAAGGCTCCGGCTGCTACGTCCCAGATGCTTTCAGGCCAACGCTAAACACAATCGCTTATGGACGAAATGCCTAGCATTCTCTCAACCGTAGGGGTCAATAAGGACGCATCAGACCCGATCATCAAGGACGAGGCGAGACTAGAGAGGGCGGCCGCAGTCCTCTCTGCCCACGGTGACGGACTTCGAGATGTCATAAACGTCTGTATGACGGAGGTGGCTCACGAGATGGTTCATAAGGCCCCGGATGACATGACCCTGCTCCTGCGCCACCAGATTGTAGGGATGGAAAAGGTTTATATCGCGTTCATGGACTACCTAGGGGAATACACGAAACGCAAGGAAATGAAGCAAAAGGCCCAGGATTCCTCCCATGCCGCAGAGGATAAAGGTTCGCCGCCACCGTTTAAGTCACATTCTTCCCTTTAATCTATGACACAGCCGACTGTCCCAAACCCGGTTCCAAAAGAAGGAGAAGCCCCAACGCATGATGTGTTTGGCAGCCCCCTCAAACCAGAGGAATTGAAGCCAGTAGAGCCTGAAAAGAAGCAAGAGGAAGGGAAGAAGCCGGACTTTGACATAGCCACGCACCCAGTTGTTGCCGATCTGACCAAGAAGTTGAATGACCAAAACAACAACCTGAGTGAGCAGGGCCAGGTAATCAAGAAACAAGCAAAGAAGCTGCGGGAGTTGGAGAAAGGTGAACCAGATGAAGACGTAAAGCTGCCCTATCCTGAAATCAAGCGTTCCAAAGACCTAACAGACGACGAGCGCGAGGAGATGACCTCCAATGAAATCAAGTTGATGGATGAGAAGGCTGACGCGCAGGAGGCAGCAAACAAAGCAGCAGAAAAGGCAGCAAAAGCAGCCAAGGCGGATGCGGACGATGGCGCGGACGATGAGGAAAAGCCTAAAGCAAGCGACATCATCGCCTCCGAAGCCAAGTCTCTTGCCGCAGGAAACTCAGAACGTGAGCGTGAAATCCTTGAAGCAGCCAAACTGACCAGCTTTGAGGGCTTGAAAACAAAGGATGAAATCATCGCCCGCCTTAAATTGGGTGCGGAGAAGTTCATCCCTAACTGGACACCGCCGAAAGAGCAGCCATCACCCCTAGGCGGAGGGCCAGTCAAGGCAGGTGGTCAGGACGCCAATGATCCGTATGGCGTGAATAAGATTGTCCGTGAGGCTCGCCAAGGTACAAACGGTAATTACGGCCTGTAAACCATCCTATGACTAAACAAGAACTCCAAGCAGAATTGAAGAACCGTGGCATTAAGTTCAGCCAGACACAGAACAAAGCAGAGTTAGAGGCCCTACTTGGTATTCCGAGCAGTGCCACGCCAGAAGGCGTCGGGGCAGCCCTGAGCGCGTCGGAAGGCGTATCTATAGATACAACCACAGAAGACGCAGTAGATGCCCTTGCAGGAGCGGACACGATGGTTGTAGATGTAGGGCAGAAACTATCTGAAGCCACAGAGCTTGAAGGAGAAGACGAGGATTCTGACAGTCCGAAGATGAAGGAAACACAAGGATTTGACCTGACTAAGCTGTCAGCGGAGCAAATCAGCCAGCTTAAAACCCTGTTGGATAGTGCCTCCCCAGCCAAGGCCAAGAAGAAAAACATCATCCCGACGGTCACCATGCGTACCTATGAGGACAAGGTAGTGGTGGACTTTGGCCGGGCCTTCCCAAAGATGGTGCGTGACCCGGATAGCCAGTCGGATAAGCCAAGAACACACATTAAATTGCGTGTAGAGGGCAGTGATGAGTGGATCACCCTACTTTACAAGGAGTTTATGAACCTCCCGCGCATTACCTGTAAGCAGGTGAGCGTGGTGGCGGAACCAGACGAAAAGGAATTTGGAGAAGTATTTAGCAAGGAATTGAAGCGCATGGTTCCGATGATGGTGACCTATACCAAGCGCACGCTCACGATTGAACTCCCAGACGGCCGCCGCATGACGCTTGATTCATCTAAGGTAAATGCTTAAACGTATGCCGGAACGCAATTTAGAGGTTGCCGCAGTCTATGAAGCTGTTGAAAAGGCGGACAAAGCCCCGCAAAAGTTGCTAGATGAGGTATGTACCCGCCTGAAGATTGACCCGGTAGTTGTAGAGGGTGAGTACGAAGACTTCGTGTATCAGGTGCGCCACGATGAGCGTTTTGAGAAGCTATTGCCGGAATTTCTCAATGCCCTACAGGGTATGCGCTTCACCCGCGCAGATATGAGCATTCAGCAGGCGAACGAAATCCGTAATGGAAACGACAAGATTGTTGAGGAAATGGCCCGCGCGATTGAACGCAACAACATTCCACTAGATTTGCTTGAAAACATTAACAGTGAAATTGGCCAGGGACTTAGCATGATGATTAAGAACGCCTCCCAGATCATCATTAACCGTTCCAACCGCGTGGTTCAGAACATCGCCAAGACCGTGTTAGACAAGCCAGAACTCATGGCCGGTGACGTTGGAGCGTATGAAGACGCTATCCTTGCTTCCAAGACGGTTCAGCCAGCAGAAACAGCTCCCGAAGCACAGTCCTAGTCAAGACAAAAATTGAAAGTTATCCACAACTTGCTCCCATGTGGGCAAGTTTTGGTCTATACTGACACAGTACGGTCTGAGGAACCGGCGCAACTCCGCAAGAAAACTACAGTCCTCAGGTCACAATTCAGCAACCCCAAACTCCCGGTTTCGTTTTTCCGGGTCACCAAAAAGAGGGGTCTACGCAGCCGTCATTGGCGCATAGACACCTCTACGGGTGTTTACGCCTTGACAATAGATCAGGGCGTTTTTTAATGCCTTTTACTCATTGAATCATCTCGTATGATTAAACTGTCTCGCGGCAAGGCTACCCAACGCCCCTATAAAAAGGCGGCTTCTACAGTCTTTGCCCTTAACGATGTCGTGACTAAGAACTCCTCTGGTCTTCTTGTTCGCGCCACCTCCGCCACCCCGAAGTCTGAAGTGATCGGTCTTATTCAGCGCGATGTCGTGTCTACGGACGCTGACTACGCCTCTGAAAGCGTCGTGAACGTACAGATTGTTGGTCTTGTGGGTCAGGAATTCAACGCAACCGTCGATACTGGCACGCTCACGCAGGCCATGGTCGGTGAAGCGGTCTCTCTTGCTGACCATAACGGAATCAACGTAAACGACAACCTGGGTGGTCAGGTCAAGATTCTCCGATATATTTCCGCTACGGAAGCCATTGTGGAATTCCTCGTAGAAGGCAAGACAAACTATGCCTTGAAGTCCTACACCCAGACCTTTACCCGCGCTCAGATGATCGACGGTGGTTCCACGGCAGGTACTCTTGACCTGTCTACGACCATTCCGGCCGGCGCAGTGTTCCTTCAGTCCATCCTGACCTCCCTCACGGGCTTCACGGGTGACACGTCCGCCACGATTATCGTCGGCGTGACTGGTGGCGATACCGACCGCTATAGCACGGGTACTCCGTCTGTGTTTACCACAGCCGCTGCTGGTATCGACCTCGGTGTTCCGTCTGGTACGAAGTGGCACACCGCTGCTGCCGTCCCGACCGTCCTCATCACGTCTGCCGCTGACTTTACCAACGTCACTGCTGGTCAAGCTACGATCACGTTGCTCTGGCACGAAGCTGTTTAATTCTTTACTAACCTAGACCAATATGTTGGTTAGTACGATGACAACTCCGGCGATCCAAAGCCTCGTAAAACAGTCTTTCGTCACGGAGGTCATGCGTCCGGCCTCTGCCGTTCGCAAGCTGTTCCACAAGGAACAGGGAAGCTGGGAAAATGACCGCAAGCGCATTCAGGAAATGGATCGTGAACGCTTCGCGGAAACTAAGGTTGAAGGTCAGGATTCTGCTCAGCGTGGTATCTCTCAGGGCTACTACAAGGAAATTGTGCGTAAGACCATTTCGGTTGAACGCCTTATCTCCGGCGAACAGTTCAAGGCCCTTACCGCCCACAAGCTGTCTCAGATGGCCACCCAGGTAGGTGCTGACGTTGTGGACAAAATCGAGTTGGACATGAGGAACTTCATTGGTTTGGGCGACGCTACGTCCTACACGGACAACGGCGGCTTCACCATTGACACCACTGTCGGTGACGGTTTCGCTCTGTTCTACACGGCTCACACGCTGAAGAACGTCGCTGATACCTATTCCAACGTCCTTACAGGCAACCCGCCTTTGTCTGAGGATTCCATGGAAGATGGTGAAGACTTCTTCAACTACAGCGTCCGCGACAACAACAACCAGCCGATTGCCATGTCGCCGAACACCCTCATCACGAGCAACAAGGCTCAGATGAAGAACCGCGCCAAGCGTTTGCTCCGCAGCTTGTCCCCGGAGACCATCAACGGTACTTCCAACGACAACGCCGGTGTAGTGAACGTGTACAAGGATAAGTACGAACACTTGGTCGTGGACTTTGACCAAACGGCATTCGGCGTACCGAACACGTCCCTGTCGTTCTACTGGTTCCTCGCCTGTATTGGCGGAATGCCGGAAAGCTCCTTCCAAGCCTACTACGTTTCTTGGCTCTCCCCGGAAACAGCCCCTGTTGAGGTGGATCAGTCCGCCTGGACACTCTCTTTCGTGGCTCGCGCCTGCTACGGCATCGGTGCGGTCTCTGGTAAGGGTATCGTGGTTGCGAAGGCCACAGCGTAAAGCAAGTTCTCTGATTAGCGGGCAGGGGGTGAGGTTTAATAAACCTCGGCCCGCTAAATCAGAGCATTTCTATTGATATGCTTCTTAAGTTCCTGAGTCACATCTCACCTTTCCGTGGGATGCCGGTAGATAACAAGAACGGTTCCTCTGGCGTGACTGCCATTACGGGGGAAACCGTGCAGCTTTATTACTACACCGCCGCAGGCGTGCTTACGTCTGACGCGGGACAGGCTGCTGGTGTAGCCGTAGTAGGGAAGCTTGCCCGAAACAACATCAAAAACTCGCTGAATAATCAGCAAGCAAACAAGGACGACACGTCCTTGTCTTTTACGTCTACGGCTTTGACGACAGAAGTAGAGGTTAATTGGGCTAAGATTCACTCGGTTGATGGGGTGACTGGTCTTTTGCGCCTTACTAAGATCGTTGAAGGAATGTCAAATGGTCAGTATTGCGTTGATTACGCTACGGGTACGATTTACGGCAAGAAGGCATCTACGGCCACCACGCTCACATCCACGGCCTATAAGGTCAACACATTGGATACTGCATTGACGGTCTGGGATCGTGTACTTGGTGTATGGAAAAGCTTGCAGAACAACCTATTCTTCTTCCGTGGAATGGGGACGCACTTCACGCCGAACGATGGGACGGCCGCTTTTACATCCACGACTACAATCACCTGCGCCGGTTTCCCGTTCACAGTGGATGACACTTACTGTGATGTTCTTAGTATCGTTTACAAGCCTACAGGTGGCCTTTGGACGATTTTAGAGAACGGAAAGGATGGAGTTTCCATGGTGGCCGCCAGCAACGTCATTACGGTCACAGGGGCCAGTACGCCGTTTGCTTCTGGTGACACCTACCGCGTCGCTATCCGCTACCAGAACAAGGGATATAATGCCGCCAGCAACTCCGGCAACACGACCGAAAGCAACCCGCTTTCGCAGCAGTATGTGGAATTGGAACTGATTGACACGACCAACGTCGCTGCCGCCACAAACTACTACCCGTCAGCGGATGGTCAGGTGATGGACGGCTACAGCACACTATGGCTTCAAGGCATGACTTCTGGTGGCGTAACCACGACCATTGAAGCCACGCTTGATGACGCTTCCTCTCCAGACTTCTTGGATATCACGCCGTACTTCTCAAACATGATCGTGAACCCGAACGCGGTTGCCGCGTCCTATGTGGACGTGAACTTCCTTATCCGCGCTCTTGATCTGCGTGTGAAGAAGTGGCGCGTAAAGTCTGTCACGTCTGACGGAACTAACGCGGTTCAGTACCACGCTAAAATGACCTCTATCTAATCCTATGCGCGATTCTATAAACGGCGTAGAAGACTTGGACGCAGTGAAGGCAGCGTGTAAGGCAGAAATTGAGAGCATCCTCACCGAAGCCGAATTGTCCGGCGATAAGAGCGGATACGTTGTTTCTCACATCCACTCTCTCGTTGAGGGTGGTGAGGCCGTGTACCCATTCACTAACGATGAGGTGGTTGAGCTTCTCCTTGAAGTTGAAACCGCCGAATAACTAAGGCCCTATGCCCGCCGACCTGTACAAAACTCTAGCAGGGGAAGTCCGGGGCGGTTTGTGCTTCCACGATAGCTTCAATGGGACGGCCAATTCCGCCGGGAATAGCATAGTTTCCATTGTAGGCAATCCAATTATCCGTAACGGTGTTTATGATTCTACCGCCGGAGCTGGTCGGTCTATCATTTACAGTGCAATTCCTACACAAAGGCAGTGGGTAACAAGCGGCTTCACGGTCGCCTTCTGGCTGAATGTCGCCCAGAGTACATTTGATGGCACGTTCGCAACGATCTTTGATAATTGTTCGCTCTCCCCTAACACGGGCGGGCTTTACATTGTCATAGACGACCGTGGGGGTGGCAGCCCGACGAACGGCCTCAACGTCGCCTTCGGTTCTGGGACTGGCGGAGCAACAAATCGGACAGGGGTAGTTTCCAACTGTATTTCTAACAACACTTGGGAGCATTTCGTTATTGTCTGTTCTACAACGGCAATCTCTATCTACAAGAACGGGACGGCTTTATCCGTTACCAACACGGGTTCTGGGACTGGATACCTACCCACGTTCGCCAATATGCGTTTTGGCGGTCGTTCTTCTGACGGTGGGTTCCCGCTTCAAGCGATGGTCAAAGCAACCCGGTTCTACACGGGCCAGCTTTCTGCACAGGAGGCCGCCGATCTCTATAGCAACGCTACAAGTAATTGGTTCGCGGCTGGAAAAGTTGAGAGTGCATATAACTTCTCCGAAGCAGGGCCTTTACGCGATCTGTCCGGTCTTGGGAAAGACGCCTCTTTAGCGGGAGGAACTACAGACCCAACTCGTCTACAGAAGTCTGGGTATCTTTTTGATGGTTCGGATGACTACATTGTTGTTCCGCCGACAATGCCGCATTTCGTTACGTCATATACGTTGGCAGCACTGTGCAAGCCTGGGGTTGAGTCCGGGACTGGTGGTGTTATTTACGGCGTAGGAAATAACTACGAACACTATCTTTACGGTGGGAACTATTACGGACGTAATAGGACAGGCAGTTTCGTGTCTACATCCGCTGCACCTTACAAAGTAGGTGTAGTTCAATCGTTTATCTCAACCTACGATGGAACGACCATAAAAGCATATATCAACGGCGTGCTTGTCGGTTCCGCCTCTCAAACAGGTACTACAGTTGATTCTGTCTATCTTCCGCGTATTGGAAAAGGGGCCACAGTCGTTCCGTTCAGCGGTGTTATTTACAACCACGTTCACCTGAATTACGCCGTGACTCCGCTGCAAGCCTCCCTCATTGACCAAGAGCTTCGCGCTTGGGCCAACCACACATAATATGCTTCCCCCACTCCTACAATCGTTCAAGAACGCGGGGCGTATCATGTGCTGTTACGCCTTCCAAAACGGCTCTTGGCTTGATTTGGGGTCTAATAACGCGACACTCACACCACTCAACGGTGCGAAGTTCGGACCTAACGGGCTTCAACTGATTCCGAATGGTTCAAGTTCTGACGGGGCTTCTTCCCCTGATCAGGCGGGATTTGACGTGGCTATCACAGAAAACGTGGCCTTCTTTGTGAAGTTCCGCTCAACGGGTGTGGGCGGGGGTGATTATCCTCCGTTCTTTTCTACTCGCCCGTGGGCAACAGGTGTGGACGCGGGCCTTGCGTTCGGACTTGAAGGGACGACGATGAACCGCCTCAACGTACACTTTGCAAACGGAGCCGCAGGTGTGGACGTGCCAAGCGCGCGTTCTGGCACATTCACAGAACCTATTGGCCGTTGGATCAAAGGGTCTGTATTGGTCAATCAGATTTCACCGACGAAACTGATTACTTTCTATATTGACCACGCGCTAAACGCTACGACCGTAAGCACGTCCGCGTTCTCTCCGATTGCTATTGCCCCTGCGTCCACCATGACTATCGGGGTTGATATCGCTGGCGGTGGATCGCGTTATTTCCGTGGACACATTCAGTATCTCTGTATCCTGAAACAGACTACGGACTTCACCGCGACGCAGGAAACACAAATCCACGCCGAGCTAGATTCTATCTGTGCGGCACAGCAGCCAGTTCAGACAACTCCGGGAAACTTCTTGATTCCCGACAACACGCCCAACCTTGTTTCCCAAGTCGCCATGACTTCCCAAGGCGTCTGGGACACGCAGAAGGCAGAGAAAATGACGGTGGGGCAGAACATCGCCATTACAAAGAGCAAAGTGCTGGGTCAGACATTCACGGGTCTTTCTACAGGAGGGTCGGGTGTACGGATTGCTGGGGCCACCAACTCTGGTGTCTCTGGGGCCGCCGCCGCTTCCATGGACTTCTGGGTGTCTGGGGTTACTTCAACGAGCCGTATGTGTCTTGGGTCGCTTGGTGCGAACTCCAATGGCGCAGCGTTCGGCCTTGAACTATCCACCGCCGTCGCAGACGGGTGTCTAAACCTTGTCGGATTCAATCGCAATGCGGCGACCACTGCCCGTCCAATCAACGACGGTGGCCTACACCACGTCGGCGTAACCTATGATGGGGTGACAACAGCGAAGTTCTATGTGGACGGTGTAGAAGCAGCCGCTACTGCCGCGCTCGCTTCCGCATTGAGCATTACCAATTCTCCGTTCCATGTCGGGCAGGCCGTTTACGATTCCGGCTACGGGTTCCGTAGCGCAATCCATTCCGCGCGTCTGTGGAATAAGACATTGACCGCTGCCGAGTTCAAGAGCCTCTACGAACGCGCAAAAGTATGAACACCTACTCTTTCAACTACGGTGGCGTAAAAGCCACTGGATCAACGGCAGTAGGCGGCGTGACAGGTACTTTCATCCCGACGACTCCTTTCCAGTTGGGGGATACGTCGGCTCGTTACAAAATCAACAGTGAGCTGGTAAATGGCGTGCCGTGTAAGACGCTCGTCTGCTCTACTGCCGGGCTTGTGACGCTGGATCTCACAGCCCTGACAGCCGGGTCGGGCAACCTTACTGGTTTCGGTGAATGGCAGTTTTGGATCTACAAAGGCGGTTCTTCTAACGCGATTGACCTGACATTTATCGCCTCACTGAAGGGACTGTCCACAATTGCGTCCCAGCAAGGGTACGGGTTGAACATCAACGCGGCAGAACTCCTTTACTTCTACCGCGTGAATAACACGTCGTTTGCTACGGTCACGCTCACGAGTGCCGCCTATATCGTGGACTCAACGTGGTATCGGTATCGGATTACGCGTGACGTGCTAGGAGTGTTTACGACGTATATCAAAGGCGGGGCGTTCACGGACGAAACACTGGTGGTTTCCGCAGGTGGTGGGTCAAATCCCTCCGCCGCTGATCGCAACTACTTTGCTGCCAACTTCTTGAACCTGGATATGGACGCAGGTGACAAGATGATCCTCGCGTCCGCCGATGGGACGATGGGACTTAGCCACAAGATGATTGCCTAATATGCCTACGGAGGAGACAAAACTTGCGCTTGTTCAGCAAGATATTGCTGCCATGAAGTCTATGTTTGGTGACCTTGCGGAAGCAATCAAAGCTCTCACAGCCACCTTGAAACAAGAGTACGTCACCCAACAGCAATTCAAGCCATTGGAAAACTTAGTGTATTGGTCAGCAAAGACATTAGGAGCCTCGCTTCTTACCGCCACGGCCTTTGCGATTTACAAAGTTATCTTCAAGTAATATGCCCGCACCAAACACAAATGGTTTTTTACCAAATCCTTTTGACGCACGGGATGTTTGGGCTGATGAAATACTTGCGGGTAATGTACCAATTCCTTCTTCTTACAGGACAGAGGGGTTGAAGTTTGAGCCGCAGGGTTCCTATCCATTCTGTGTCTCTTTTGCCACCACCAAAGCGATTGAGTACGCATTAAACAATAAGATTGCACTCTCCCAACCCTGGTTGTTCTTCAATAGTGGTGGGACAGAGAATGGGTCGTGGTTCCGCTCGAACCTTGATACAGCCCTTAGGGGAAATCAGGAATACAGCAAGTTGCCCATGCCGGAATATCTGGGCGACAGGTCAGAATTCTATTCACTAAAGGAAGCCGCAAAACTGCCGCCAGACGAGAGCAAACGCATTCTGGGGTATGTACGGGTATCACCGACACGCGAAGCCCTACAGCGGGCAATAATGGCCTCTGGCATGGTCATCACTGGCGTTGCCGCGAGCGGTGGGTATTGGGCGGATAAAGCCAAACGACCACCAAAGGACGACGATCACGCGGTTTTGCTGGTCGGCTGGGACGAGGACGGAAGCTGGTGGGTGTTTGATAGCCTTCAACCATCACAAAACTTTGACGGGTATCACCGCCTAGCACCCGACTATGAGTTCCGATCCTGCTACGCCATCACGGAATTGCCAGCAGACTGGAAGGAGCAGGTGGCCGAAGTTCGCAAAGCCCCGCCAGGAAACGCAGAACGGTACGGAAAGCCGCGCGACTATGCAGCAGAAGTAGCATTCGCCGCAAAAATGCTGGCGGAGTTCAAGAAGTTCAACAACCAAAGTGTCCTAGAAGCCGCCGGTCGGTTCTGGGAAATGTACGTCCGCGCAGGTGTCTATGGCGGCTACTCTCTCTCCTATACAAAATGGATGAAGTGGCATCCTGGAGACTTGATAAACGACTGCTATATGTGGCGCAGGACAGGTCAGCACATCTTTGACTTTAATAAATCACGCTCTGAATACAAATAATATGGCCCAAGCAAAACAGTGGTGGCAATCGAAAACGATTTGGCTTTCTATTGCCCTGTTCCTCCTATCCATTCAAGGCCCCATTGAAGCCCTTTTGTCTAAGGAAGCTATCAGCCCGCGTGATATTTCCATGGCTGTCTTCTCTGCTCTTGTCGCATGGGCACGCACACAGACAACGCAGGAAATTAAGTAAATTCCTAGTAGAATTGTATGAGTATTCTCGCCTCGCGCATTATTTCTGACGCAAAAGAAGACTTCCAAGGCGGCTCCGCGCTGTCCGTATCTTGGGATTCGCTCCTGCGTCGCGCGGGGCGGCATTTGCTCGGGAATATCAACCCGGACAACCTAAAGTTGCGCCGGGACGTTTATGGGGGCATTACGCGCGAATCGTTCGTGCATTTCATGCCTTCGGAGATTGTGAAGCCCGTAGCCCTATACCTGAACGACGGGGATCGTAAGTGGGAATTCCAGCCGCCGCATCACTACTTCTCCCAGATTGGGGCGAATGAAAGCAATAAGTTCACAATCGCCAGCATCAATGGGGTCAAGTTCCTTGTGGTTCGCCACTCGGAACCAGGCTCTACGCTTGTTATTGACGAGATGGATGACATTACCAGCATGGGTGGAACTGCCACGCCCGCAGTAAACTCCCGTGATTATATTTCTGGCGGTGCATCTATTCAGGCGTCGTTTACAGACGCAGGGCTTACCTTGTCCCGTACGCTGGATGAGGCGATTGACGTGACGGAATACACCCGTGGATTGGTACTTTTGCCTGCGAAACTATCAAGCGCAGCAAACGTGGCCAGTATTAAGTTGCGCCTTCTCACGGATGTTTCCAACTACTTTGAGGTCACCACTACAGCGGATGACATTGAAGACTACCTGATTCAAGGTTGGAACTTCATCCGTTTTGACGTAGCCAACCGCACCACGACGGGATCACCAACGCTTACAAACATCACGTCTTGGCTTCTCACAGTCACCGCAGACAGCGGCCAGACGATTACAGTCCTCATTGACCGCATGACGCTCCAAAAGAGCGCACCGCTCACTTTAGAGGGTTATTCTGACAAGCTGTTTATTGACGCAACCACAGGTGCTGCCAAGAGCGACGTGGATTCTGACGTGGATTCCATCAACATTGATGAGGAATTAGCTGATATTCTTCACTACGAACTCTGTTTGCTGGTGGAACAGGCAGGAAACAAGCGTGAGGATTCAGTCGGATCATTCTCGTCCCAGTTGAAACGGGCCTATGCCAACTACTATGAGAACCACCCAAGCGAAGCGTTGCCACTTTCCTACAATATCTCGCCGGACTTGAACCGAAAGACGGAACCGTACGGAACCGCCTCGACCATTGTGAATCTAAACTCAACTTCTGATTCCTAATATGGTCATTGATTCGTTCATCGGCTACCGAGAAAGTGCTGATATTTCTAAGATTCCCTCTGGGTATCTGGCTTATCCTTCTCGGAACGTCCTTGTGACGAAGGGGAAGGTCATCACCCGTGGTGGCTTAGAAAACGACGGGAATGCCCCGACGGTGGATGAGGCAGTACATAGTGAATTCGTTTGGAAAGACGCTCCTGGTGGGGAGCGTCCTTTGCGTGTTCACGGCACAACGCTTCAAGTTAAACACCTTGGAAAATGGGTGACGTTCTTCACGGGTTTAGACGCAGACACAACCCGTGTTTTCTTTGCGACGTGGATTGATAGCAATACGACCGTTATCAAAAAGCGGTTGTTTTTCTGTGATGGCTCACGAAACCTGTACCAATGGAACGGGTTTTTGGGGACGGTGGCGAGCTATACACCAACCACGATCACATTTGTTGCGGACAAGGCAAACCTTGGACTCATGGGTGCGGATGCAGGAAATGTGACCACACAGACTGTTGTCATTAAGTCCCTGGATGGGAGTGGGGTTGTTGATGATTCAGACGAAGAAACTTACACCACCGATCCAACAGGGGGCCTCACAATGGCATTAGCGGGTGCGCCCACATTCACGCCGGTTGCTGGTGATTTGGTCTTCTGTAAGCCGACTACGGTAGCAAATGCCGTCAGTTCTACATTTAATATTGACGTGATTGCCAACTACCAGAACCACCTTGTTGCCGCCCAATACGACAATGTGAGCGTCTATTTGTCTCACGTTTCAACCTACGTTCTTGCGACGGGCCTTACGTTCGTTCAGCCTGCCGCCGGATCCCGCACAGCCGTCACCGCTATCTACCTTCAGCTAGACGGTGGATTTCAAGGTATGAGTACCCGCAAGGGCATCCTTTGGATTTCTGACAATGACGACTGGTACAAGGTCACTAAGACCGTTGAGGTAAATGCCTACGGTCTCTGGGTGGATGTGGAGAAGTTTGAGACCGGGGAAAGCAAGGGGTGTCTCCCCATGGCTATCGCAAAACATAAGGGAGACCTGATTTACCTAGCAAAAGACCTGACGCTTCAGCGCATCACGACGCTGGATGTTATCGGAAAGGACGATATTGAACTCCTGTCTGACGATGTGGAGGCTCTATTCCGGCGATTGGATAATGACGACGTGCGCCTCTACTACTTTGAGCGTGGCATTTACATCATTTTCCCGCAGGAAAGCACACTGATTATCTTGGACACAGCAGAACAACGGTGGTATTTCCAGCCGCCGCAGGATATTCCGATGAACTGCATGAGTGTTATCGGTGGCATAAAGTACGGCCATCACAACGGGAACAATGAAACATTCCAACTTTTCACTGGAAGGAACGATTTAGGCACAGAATCAGCACAGGCAGTGATTGCGCTTGGGTGCTTGGATAGCGGAAAGCACTTTGACTACAAGGACAGCATGAAGTTCGGGATTGATTGCCGCCTGACGCTTAGCACGGAGGTTCAAGGGGATCGGTACTTTGAGGAAAATGGGGCTAAGGCTACAGCAACCTATTCATTCGTTGGTGAAGATATTACGACGTTTGCCTCGGACGATGACGCAAGTTGGGCCACTCACCCGTACGGCTCCGTTCCGTGGGGAGGTACGGATGATACAGAAGACCTGCTCCGCGCATTCGTCTTTGACCTTGAAAAGCAGACTGGGTACTTCGAGATTCGGCCAATTATCACGATTTCAGGAGCAGAAGCCGAGTTTCATCTACTCGCAATCCACATAGACAATGCACCATCAAAACGCAGTATCGGCCAGAACTTGTTTGTCCCGCGTACCTAATCACCACATATGTCCTTACTCATAGCAAAAGCAAAGAAAACCTCAATCCGTACGCCATTCCTTGCGGCGGACGCGACATTGAAGTTGCGGGAACTTGTTGATAGCCAAGGCAACGCGCTTGCGTTTGCTAGTTTTGGAACTGAATTTGTTGTGGTTGTCTTGAAGCAGGGAGACAGCATTGAAATCGTTAAATGCTCTGGGATTTCACAGAACGCAACGACCGGCACAGCAGACCTGACTGTGGCAACAAATGGACGCAACCTACTCCCAATCTCCCCGTATACAGGATCGTCCACTGGCTTAGATTGGCAGACAGCAGAGGTTATTATCACGAACGACCCATACACGATGAGCCGGTTCGCTTCGTTAGATAATGCCAATACCTGGGATGAGATTCAGACGTTTACCCTCGCAACCCGTCCAGTTCTAAGTGCGGATGGTGACACCACATCTGACGCACAACTTGTCACCAAAGGTGAATTGACCCGTACTGCTCTTGGTACGGTCACAACGAACCGCACAGTAATTGCTGGTACAGCCGGTGAAACGGTTGCTGCCGGTAATTTGATTTACTTGAAGGCATCGGACGCCCGCTGGTGGAAGGCCGACGCTGACACTACGGCTGCTTCGGATGATGTTTTGCTTGGTATCGCGCAGGGTGCTGGTACGGCTGGTGTCGCTATCACGAATGGTGTCTTGATCTACGGGCGTGATTCCAACCAGTCTGGGATGACCCCAGGTGCTACCTACTACGTTTCTGGGACGGCTGGTGCTATTTCTGCCACGCCAGGCACAAACAACGTATCCATTGGGATTGCCGAGACCGCGACCTTGCTGGACTTCGTACCTCGCTTTGATGGGTTCATCACTCCGGCTACAAAGGCGTTGGTTGAGGCTATTACTGCTGACGCCGCGGAAATCAACAAGCTGGATGGCTATACAGGTACGACCGCAGATCTGAACGAGGCATCCGCCTTCTTTCAGGCAACTGACATCACGGGTGCGGAAGCCGAGACATTATCTTCTGGCCCCACATCAAATGCGGACGCAAGGCACACCCACGACCTGTACACACTCCAACAAGCGTTGGATTCTGGGACGTACATGGAGATTGACGTGCCTGTGAACTCGTTTGCTTCTACGGGTGCGCTCTCCGGTGGTTGGTCTGATGTCTCTGGGAATATTGTTTTTGCTCCGAGTGCGATGCGACTTACAGCCGCAGGTCAAAGCACTACAAAAAACTATTCTGGTTCAGGCCCTTCATCGAACGTAGAATCAATCGTTCCTAATTTGAACTGGAACGACCGCTTCTATGTGTCGTTCAAGTTTCACACGTTTGGTGATGCAAGCAACGATGCTTACATTGGTATTTCAAGTGATACTACCAATGCGACACCAGATTCTGCCGACCGTTTCATGCTATTCTTCGTTGATAACGGTGTTCTCAAGTGCATCTCTTCGGACGGGACAGCCATCGAGACAACTACACCGACCAACCTGACGTATACCCGCGCCAATCTTTTGACTGTTTTCCACGATACTTCCAGCACCAAGTTCTATGTAAACGGAACGCTGGTTGCCACCCACAGCACGCGCCATCCGACAGGAACAAGCAGCACTTACGGGTTTTTCCGCCATGAAACCGCTGGCGGCACTCCATACTCGCAGGTCTTTGGCCCAGTTCGCGTGTACGTTAACGTAAGCGATTGGAACCCGTACTCCTAATATGTTCACACTCAACCAAGAAGTGACCGTGCGTGGGCAGACCGGCAAGGTATCCCGACTGAACGACGATGGTACTTGCTCTGTGTGCTATCGGACGGCGGAAGGTGCCCGGTTCTTACACCGTGTGAGTGAGGATGAATTACCAAAGGAAGAAACGCTTGAATTGGAATCTGTTGAGAACAAGTGTTAAACTACACGCAATATGCCGATCCCAACCGAAGCTGAAGTGCTAAAAAACACATTAAAATCCACCTCACAGGGTGGTTCGGTTGTGGATTCCACCGGCGTTCTTGGTGCGGGAGCCAATGTACCGAATGTCCTTAGTAGTAATCCGGCCCTGCGTCAGCTTCTTGAAGAAAGCGTGGCTATTCAGAGTGGGAAGAACGGACGTACCCCGTCCCCTGTCGTGACCTCAGAGGACGTTCAGACCGAGTACGACACGAATAAGTCGGCTCTTGATGAGCGTATTAACCAGATGAAGCCTGGCGACAGTAAGCTTGAAGATCAACCGCAGATAGTCCCAGATGGTGTCACGAAAGAGCATCGTTTCAATGAAGAAACGGGGCGTGTTGAATCTGGCGCGGATCCAGTAGCGGATTCTCTTAACAAGTGGGAGGCAGACCGTAAGGCTGAATTTGATAAACAAGCCGAACAACAAAAGGCCCAGTACGAAACCTTGTACTCGACCTCTCTTGCTGCGATGGACGCAACCACGGCCGCCACCATTGATAACATTAAGAATTCCTACGATAAGCGTATTGGTGAGCAACGGCGGATCAATGACATCAATATCGCCCGTGTTAAGGCTTACGGCCTCGGTGGTGGCGGTATCTACACCCCTATTGATTTCAGTGATGCTGTTTCGGCCCGTGAAGTAGAGGCTTCCAATAAAATCTCTGAACTGGAAGCGCAACGCAACAGTTTAATTGCTGCGGCAAAGGCCGCCGCTGATAGTGGTCGCGTAGATTTGCTCCGCAATAAGATGGCGGACTTGTCTAAGATTGAGCAGCAGATGAACGAAAACTTGCTGAAAGTCCAGGAAGAAGCCAACAAACAGTACGAAGTCCTACAGAAGTACCGCACCAAGGCAGAACAAGACCACAAGGACAAGCTCGCAGAAGCCAAGACCCGCTTCGCACTTATTGCCAGCACATACCTTGAACAGTACGACGGCAAGGATCAGGCAGCCAAAGACGCACTGATTAAGCAAATCATGTCCCAGACAGGGCTTGATTACGCTTCTATCTTTGGAGAAATGGAGAAGGCGGCCTCTAATGCCCAGATTCTAAAGTCTAAGGAAGCGAAGGGCGAATTGCGTACGGTTGATGGGCAACTCTATCAAATCACCTACGACAAGGCAGGAAAGCCTATTTCCACGCTTGTCCAAGGCAAGGCTCCGAAAGCACCGTCCGGCCCTTCCTCACAAAAACAGATTCTTTCTTCAACGGACAAGAAGAAGATGTCCGCTCGTGGTCTTGATCCGAATGACCAATCGGATGTTGCTGACTACTTAAAGGCTGAATATGGAGATGATGATGGCGGAGAACCCGTACTTTCGCTTGCTGAATTTGAGAAACTAGCCGCAGAACAGTTGGACGAAGCAGGAAACCCTATCTATAACCAGAGCGGTGATGAGTTAAAGGCCAAGTATGATGAGTATGTCTCACAGGCGCAGGGCCAGAAAATCACAAAGACTCTGACGGCAACGGACAAGAAGAAGATGTACTCCCAAGGTCTTGACCCTGAAAACGCAGAGGATGTGAAGAAATACATTGATACTGCCTATCAGAAAAAGTCTAGCGTCCCTGGCCCTACCGTAAAAAAAACCCAATAGAACTCTTGTATGAGCCTTGACCTTGCCAAGAAAATTCTCGGCGGAACGACCGTCCCTACCAGTAAAGCGGCCGCTCCCAAGGCTCCCGCGCCCGCGAAGGCTCCGGCCAAGAGTTCGCAGGTTGATCTGGCGAAGCAGGTGCTTGGGGGTGGTGTAGCGGCTCCTCTGGCCGCAGCACCGGCCGCGCCGCGCACAACCTCTGATGTTTCACGAGAGAAAATGCGCGGTCTCCTGATGACACCTATCCCAGAAAAGGTCATTGACCTAGGGGGAGGTATCAAAGAAATTCACCTTCCTACAGGTGAGGTGTTCCGTCAGGATGCGTCTGGTAAGCCTGTACAGACCCCGCGTGCTGTTGCGGAAGCCACGAAAAAGGACTTGCGTGGAGGTAAATCCTTCCAGGATACACAGCTTGAAATTGACCACCTCATGCCAAAGGCATTGGGCGGAACGGATGACGATACCAACCTCCGTGCGGCTAAGTCTCAGAAGACACTGAGCCAAGCGGCCTACGATTTCGTCACGGGAAACAAGCGTTTACCAGGGGAATACAAGCCTGAGAACCGCCAAGAAGGGAAGATGGTCGTGGAATGGGAGGCGATCAACCAGTACAAGGCGGGCAAGATTACGATTTCCGAAGCCCGTGCTGCTGTCAGTCATTACGACAACGCCGAATTTGTCGGGTCTGTTCTTGGTTCCGACTTCGGTAAAAAGATTGCGCCAAAGTCCAGCGTAGTGGATGAGGCAGCAAAGAAGGTAGCGACTAACCTCTCTGCCTTTTTCGGTGAACCAAAGCCCGCAAAGGCCCCTGTCTCACAGGTGATTCAGCAGGATCAGCCGCGTGGATTAGACCAGTACGGGAACCCAGCAGCCACTATCAGTGCGCCCAATCAGGCGTTGAAAAACATCCCCGAAGATAACCTACTCCGTAAGGTAGGTCGCTTCGTATTGCCTGTAATGATTACGAACTACAACGCTGTACGAGCTATTGGGAACGTATCAAAGGACAAGGTATCCGGGCCACTGAAAGTCGCCGCGTATTTGGCGTCCCAACTCCCAGAAATTTCTAAAGCACAGGAATTTGCGCTCACATCCAACCAGGCCGTGAAGTTATCGGACAAGGACAGAATGATTGCCAATGAATCTGCGCGATTGAACTACCTCCGCGTGCGCCGTCAGGAGCAGAACAAGAAGGAAGCGGGGCTTACGGAAGCGCAATTACAGGCGTTCGTCGCCGCGTCCGATCCGGGCAAGGTGCTTAAT
>ERZ869929.95-NODE-95-length-45592-cov-6.533434_pt1 | contig 45592 bp, 65 predicted proteins | sample MGYA00579312_ERZ869929 | MGnify/ENA primary metagenome ERZ869929 (study PRJEB32216, sample SAMN09231818) | wastewater metagenome | place: USA: Maryland | collected 2016-08-09 | study: EMG produced TPA metagenomics assembly of the PRJNA472060 data set (Reclaimed water... | reverse complement strand
CCAAGGTTCTCGGTGAACTTCTGTCCGCCGATTTCCTTGTCTGCCTTCGATGCCGCCAGCCAGCCGGCTTTGGTCGCTGCGACCTGATCCGCTGCACGTGCCGCCATCACCGGCAAAACCTTGTCCAGCACCTTTTGCGCACCGTCTTGCGTGAGGTTCAATTCCTTCGCCACTTCACCGAATGCGCCCGTTACGGCTTCATCCAGGGCTGTGCCTTCAGGGGCATTGAACGCATACGCTTCCGGGGCACCAGTTGCCGCTTGATCAGTGGCCGCAGTTGTCTGCGCGCCCTGCTGTTGACCGCCACCGTCCGCACCAGTAGCGGTTGTGTCAGCCGGCGCTGCCGTAGCAGCGGGAGTAGACGAATCGCCTGGGGTGTCAGTTGCGGCTGTCGTCGTCTGATCGGTCATCTGTCTTTGCCTCGTTCAGCATCACGTGGTACAACTCCGGGCACAGCGCGTTGATCATTCGCACGATCCGCCTGCCCTCGTCCTTCGCCCCTTCGGTGAACGCCATCGCCATCGAATTGGTGTTGAACGAGGGATCAAACGGCCTTGCCCGGTCAACCTGACGCCAGACAATCCGGCGCCCTCGCTTACTACCCATGAGCCACCGAAAATCGGCCTCTTCCGTGTCCTTGTTCCGTTGCTGGCGCTGGGCTTCTTGTTCCTGCGCTCGCTCTTGTCCGTGGATGTCGGTCGGGTCGTAACTGCTCACGGGACGTAATCTATTTGCGGTGTCTCACGACACGCGCACGGCAAAAGAAAAGCCACCCGGAGGTGGCTTGTGGTTTCCGGTGATCACCGGCAAAGTATGGGATTTGTAGTCATATGGTGCAGCCGACATGCAACCGGCGCTTTGCATCCAGATACACGGCGTGCGCGTCTTCTGGCGTGGTAAACACTCCCAGGTACATTCGATCCGCGCCCACTTTGATCCTTGCTTGCCACTTCTTGCCAAGCCGTGACACGCCCATAAAGCCGTGGCTGTTGTGCGCGTGCGCCTTGCGCTGGTTCTGCTGGTTCAGCGTCTGCGGAACATCGCGCAAGTTGGCAATGGCGTTGTTTGCCGGGTTTCCGTCGATGTGGTCAACCTGTCCTTTCGGCCACTCGCCATAGTGGTGCATCCATGCCAGCCGTTGCGCCCGGTAGTCGCGGCCCAGCAGCCCGATCTTGGTGTAACCGCTGCTGTCTGGCCCGCCAGCCACAGCCCCAGCAGGTGCCTTGGTGGACGCGGCGACGCGCCATGTCATGCGCCCGGTTTCCGGGTTGTAGTCCAGCAATTCGCGCAACCGCTTGGCGGTGATTTGTTGGTCAGTGTTGTTTGTCATGGCAGGGGATGGGAATCAGAACTGCACGATTTCCCACAGGACCGTGCTTGTGTCTGTGCCGCTGCTGGAATTAATCGTGAAGCTGGTCCCCGCCGTCAGGGCTACCGATAGGTGTCCAAGCGTGCCGCCAGTTGTGCGTCGAGTAATTCTCACGATGGAGTTTGCGGTGATCTGTTGGCGGGTCACGGTCACAGTGCCGCCGACCAATGTTGCCGTCCCCTGCAAGTCGGTGAATACGCCGGGCAAGCTTGCACTGTTAGAGATTGAAGCGGATGCATCTTGCGTCGGGGAACCTGCGTAATCGAGGTACGTGTTTCCTGAAAGCTGCCCGTCTGTCCACACCGAACTGGCACCAACAGAAATCGGTGCGGTGTTGCCACCGGTGCCTAGCTTGCCATTGCTGATGCAACGGTTCTGCACCACGGTAAGGCCCTTGAGGGTCGTGCCACTAATACGAATGCCCGACAGGCCAGACTCCGACACATCATTGTCAAACACATCTACGTTCTCAACAGGGTAGCTGGTAGCACCGTTGATTTGGATACCATACCCAGCACTGCCGCGAACCTTGTTATGTGCCACCTTGACGCGCCCGCGAGTATCCACTGCCGCAGATGTGCTGGTCACTACAATCCCAACAGCGTTGGCGGTGCTGATCGTGATGCTGTCACTCACATCATTGCCGATGATCTGCATATCTCTCGGCAATCCCCCTGTACTCGCGCCGTTCGTTCCAGCCTTGATGCCGTTGGTGCACTTGCGCACGATATTGCCTCGAACGACCGTGCCCTGCCCGCCAGAATCAACGATGCCGTTGAAGAACCCTTCAATGATGTTTCCTTCGATAAGGATTCCGTTCTGATAGGTGGTCGGAGCCGTGGTCGCAGAGCTTGCCTCGATGTTGATACCAGCGCGACCAGTGCCGTTGACGCCATTCGCCACGGTCCAGTTACCCCGGATGAAGTTGTTTCGCAGAATCATCGACAAGCCGCGCCCACCACGAGCAGTAGCCGCAGCAGCACTACCAGTGGCGATGCCAATACCTGATCCTCCCGACGAGCCGGTGGTTAGGTTCGGCCGCGCCAAACGACCAGGGAACAGGATGATGTTGTCCGCGATCAGGCAGTTCTCCGACTCATCGAAGCCCAGCGCCGTGCTTGGGTTGTTGGTGATTTCCAGGCGCTGGACTGTGCTGTTTGATGTCAGCGACATGCTAATCATCTTCATGTCGGGACCGTAAGTGCCAACCGCAGCGAAATAAGTCCCATCAACTGCAAAGTCGTTCAGGTTGATGCGGTCGTACAGGGCACTACCCTCCCCGTCAGCCTTGCGAATCCATGATGCTGTTGTGGAATCGTTGGCATCGGCGACGACCTTGACAACGAACACCCGGGTGTTTGTGCGGCCAGCCCCTCGGAAACCTACACCCGACCCGGTAGGCAGTGACGCGACAGCGATGTAGTTACCCGGTGGAATTACCACCTGCCCTGAGATTCCGGTAGTGGCATACGCAGCACGACACGCGGCAACGGCGGCGGCGATAGCAGTATCAATCGGCACGCCGAAAACGCATTGCGCATTGCTGACCGTGTTCGTTGCCGAGACAGACAGCGTGGCGACACCGTCAGCAGTTGATAGCACAGTGCCAACGAGAACGCCGTCATTTGCCGCTACCGTGTAGTCCGCGCTGACAACACCTGCGCCGAGGACGCCAACCGTGCTGCCAACATCTGCATCAGTGAATGCATAACCGACAACGGACAGGACAGCAGACCCCGACGTCATCGCGGCGGTCGCATACTTTTTTGCTGGTGTGATACGACCGTAACTTGCCACCGGGAAATCGAGATTCAGGATTGAATTCCCAGCCCCATCCACCAGGGAGCCGGACGAGTTGATGCGAGGAAGTTGATAAACCGCGCCATCCGATGCGCGGCGCACGCCATAAGGCGAGTCATCGTCGTTTGCTATCCATTGAAATCCGCCCGATTGCTTGGTCATGATTGCTCCTTACGTGTATCCAGAAAACGCCGCAGTGGCATCGGTCAATGCGCTCGGCTTGCTGGTGTCGATGCTCCCGAGCTTCTGCGCGGTATCTGCGCCTTGGTTCGCCATTTCGGCTTGCACTGCGGCTGCCTGTGCTTTGGCTCGGTCCTGACGGATCAGAGCAACCTTGTCGCCAGGCACGACTAGTTCTGGGTCAACGCCCAGCATGTCGGCGTAGGAATCTGCCCACTTGTCGCTATCGAGTTTGTCGATCACGTCTGGCTTGAACGCAGCGATGGCCCCGAGGTTTGCGACGAACCTATCGACGGAATTGGTTGCAACCGCACGTTGAGCTTGCGCCAGCATGGACACGAATTCCACATTCAGTTCCATACCCTGCAGTTCTTCTGGGGGGGGTGGGACAACGCCGGCCGCCATCATCCGTGAGAACGTCAGGTCTACCAATGGGTCCAGCATTTCGTTATGCATGCGCTCAAGGACAGGACCGAGCATGAGTAGCTTTTCCTCGTGACGCTCGGCAATCTCGGTGGCGGTGATGCCTGACCGCGTGTCGTTCGCCATCATCAGGAACAGGTCTGAGAAGAAGCAAGAATTGATGCGCTCACGCACGTCCCTGATGTCTTCCAGAAGGTGATCGAGCCTCAAACTGACTTCAAACGCCGTCTTGATTCCTGCATTCGGCCCGGCCATGTCCACGAAGGTTCGCCCTCCAGGGTTCATGTCCATGGCCTGGTTCTTCATGCTCGACGGCGCCTGCGTCGGCGGCTTGGTCATGTAGTCGATGCCCTCGGCCTTCCTCAGTTGCTGGTGCTGCAACTGCCGGACATCGCCCAATGCCTCCATCGCAGGGGAGTTGCCGTAGACATCACCCCCCGATGTGGTCCACCTCGGACACAGTGCAGGGAAGGCTTTGAATCCGCCCTCCCTCAGAATCGCGTCCTCGTTGCCGCCAGCCTCGAAATAGCTGGACTTCCATGCCATGTTCAGGTTGTCGCGCTTGGATGGGTCGCGGTTCTTGCGCGGCTCGATTGCATGCGTCACCGTAACCCATGCATCAAGCGTTCCACGGTCGTACAGGTTCTGTACTGCCAGGCTGCATTTCGCCTTGCCGAATTCCTCGACCATCTGGCCCACGGTCATTTCGGTTTCGCGGAACAGGGTGTTGACGGCGCCCTTGTAATCCGTGGCAATCGCGTACTCCCCGCAGGTAACAGGGTAGTTATGGATCACGCCTTGGAAGTCTGGCAGGACGATATTGGCCGATGTTCCGAAGGCCCCAAGCTCTTCGTACATGGAATGCAGCGCCCGATAGGTGTTGCTCTTGGCGAACACCATCTGCATCAGCCTGGTGCAGTCAGCCAGCCATTTCTTCACCGCTCCCGACTCGTCTAGCTCCGGGTCCATCGTGGTCAGTCGGAACCACGGCCGCGCCGGGCTGGTCATGCCGGCCATCATCCCTGCAGCTAGAACACGCAGCGCCCTGGTGCTGGTGCTGTCGTAAATCTTGTTGTGCCGCTTGTCGCCACGGTTGGAGCGCTGGGCGAAGAACTTGCCGGACCTGGGCAACAGGTAGTCGCTGATTTCCTGCCAGTGCGGCACCCAGCTAGACCGCTCTGTCTTGAGTTGCGACCATCGCCGTATCAGGCGCTTGCGCTCTGGGACTTCGATCATGCGCCAAGCAGGGTAGTTTTGCCCAAGGCCAGGGCGCTTGAGTCAACCCCAGCCGGCCCCGTGAGCATGGTTCCCGAGCCTCCAGCCTTGCCGGCCTGCATCACCGCATCAATGATGGCGTTCGTGTCCGGGCGTTTCTGGTTCGCCTTGTTCGTCGCCTCGGTGGATTTCTTCAGAGTGGCGTCGGCGTTTGCCTGCGCCTGCTGGGTGGCCTGCTTGTTGGCCTTGTTCGCACTCGCGCCATTCACCGCACCAGCGACAGCAGCGCCTGCGCCGATCATTTGCATTATTGAAGCTAGGCCGATTTCAATTCCCATACAAACCTCGCATGACAACGACATCCACGGGCTGGTAGCCGTGGCGTTCAAGAACATCGGCAAAGCCGGTCCCGGCGCGGCAGTGCCACGTAAAGCGGATAGCTCCTCGTCTCTTGGCCTCATCCTCAGCAGCACGGATCAGCCGGCCGGTAGCGGTGCCTTGGCGGTATTCAGGATCGACGTACAGAGCGTCATTGGCACCCACGATCACATCGGGGTTGTGCGGGTGCTTGGCTACGCAGACAGTGCAATAGCCGATCACCTTTTCGCCATCGAATGCAGCCAGGGCGAACGCAATGCCAGCGTCGGCCATGGCCTGATACATCTCGACTGAGGGATTGAAAGGGAAGTCGAAACCCGTCTCAGCCCAATTGGCTTCAAGCAGGTAGCGGACCTTTACGATCCATTCAGCGGGGTTAACGATCCTGATTTCCACGGCGGCAGTGTCATTGCCACCCGAGGAGACACGCGCACTAGGTCAGGTTTTCGTAGGGGTCGTAGGGCTTGTCCCGGCGCAGTTCGGCCAGGGGGTCGCGCTTGGCTACCGGGTAGGCGAAGGACAGGGCCAGCGCATCGCCACGGCCAGGGGAAGGCAAGCCACGGGCTTTCATGTCCTTCTTGGACTCAAGCTGTATCGTGCCGTCCAGCGTTCCAACAGTCTCCGGGCCGATCAGGTCTTGCTCTAGCGTGTCGTCTGGAGGGATTGCCCCGCCTTCCTTGAGCCAGTCGCGCATTTCCCCCCACATTTCCGCGCGCTTGTTCTTGTATCCCGGCTTGGAACTGGCAGAGCCGAACCACACCAATTGCCAGTTTCGGCCCATCACGCGGCCGGCTGACACGATGCCAGTTCCATATCCAGCGTCGATAAACACGGCATCGGCTTCGTGATCATCCTCATGGCGGGCCAGGATCGCAGCCACCTGTAGATCGTTGTCATTCTTCGGGATCACGCCAAGTATGCGGAACATCAGCCCTTGGCGTAGTCCGATCACCAGTTCGTCATCACCCTCCCACGCAGGGTCACAGGTCAGTATCTTCGGCGCCCATGAATATTGGTCCTGCCCAAGCTCTCTGCCCTTTGCGGCCTCGACATCGGCGCTGGATATGAACTGCTTGGCCGACATGGAGGGGAACATTCCCCGAACACGAATCTTTACGATGTCGGAGTCTTCGCCGTAGGTTTCCACCATCTTTGCAAGAGCCACCTTGTTCGTGCCCTCGACCGTGCGGCTGTCAATCTGTGCAGTTTTCCAGAGCTTGCGGAACTTGCGCCAGCACTCGCGGAACCTGCCTGTATTTCGAGTGGGGTTGCCGAACACCAGCCAGATAATTTCGGTGTCCTCGTCGGTCAAGACGCCTTCGCCCACCTCCCACACCTTATCGGCGATGGCTGAGGCCTCATCCATGATCATGATGATGCGAGAACCCTTGTTGTGCAGGCCGGCAAACGCTTCGGTGTTGTTCTCGCTCCACGGCACAGCATCGGCGCGCCAGTTCTTTTCGGCATCAGGATCGGCGCTTGCAATGCTGGTGGCCTTGGGTGTGAACCAGTCCGAGTTATGGGCCAGCTTGAACCACTTGGTTATCTCGGGCCAGGTCTTGGTGTCCAACTGGTTGCCGGTGTTGGCGGTCACCACCACGCGGGTATTGGGCATGGTGGACAGCCCCCAATGGGTCACGAACGCCACAAGGGCGGATTTGCCTATGCCGTGGCCTGATGCACGCGCCATCAATAGCGGCTGGTGTCTTGTCTCAGGGTTGCGCAGATGCTGGCCTATTTCGTCCAGCGCGTCCTTTTGCCATTGGCGCGGGCCGGCGTGCTCCTTGAGTTGGCCTTCGCCCCATGGGAATATCGACTCGACAAAGCCAAGCGGGTCATGCTGGTAGCGCAGCACTTCGTCTATGTCGGCATCGGATAGGGTCATTTGTTCCAAAAGCGACAGAATGCAGGTTTAAACCCGCGATTCACGGCACTATTGTTCAGATTGCGACCGTTTCCGCATGCGCTCAGCCAGCGAACGCACGCCGATTTCGCCGCTGTGCTCCTGATGGATGCGCTCGCCGTATACCTTGGGCTTGAGTTTCGATGCCCGCCACTGGTAGGCCCAAATGCGCACCTTGTCAGACTTTGCAGTTTCTTCGGTGCAGGCGTTGGCCGTTTCAAGGATCAAATCATCCATGTAATCAGCTTGCAACTCACGCGCGCGCGCGATACTGGCCGCGAAATCTTGATTCTCAGCCATCCAGCGAGCCACAGTTGACCGCGCAACGCCAGTTTCTTCACATATCTGGCGCATGCTCTGCCCGCCTGCCAGTGCTTCCAATATCACGGTGGCATCGGTCTCGTTGTATTCAGATGGTCGGCTCATATCGTGGCCCATGCGCCAAAGCGCCCTGGATTGCGTTTTGCGGCCAATCAATTACCGGATGCATGCCACTCCTGATTTTTGCGGGCAGCGTCATCCGCATATACCTCTTCTCCCATCGCTCTACGATTTCTGCGGTGACAAGGGCATGCGGCGCCCATATCTTCCGAATTGGCATGAGCACGCCTGAGCCAATCGCAGCAGGCGCAACACCAGCCGCGAGTATCGAAGCGAGAAATCCACGTCTTTTCATGTCTATATTCCATCATCTGCGCTAGTTGGTACGCGCACAGTGTTTTCAACCCTGCGCCCACTCTTTGCGGCCCACGCAAGGAACTCCGATTTTCGATACAGGGCTCGGCGGCATATTCGGGAGTACGGCGGCCCGCCGCCCTTGATCGCCAACAATTCCACCGTCTGCCGCTTCAAGTACAAAACCGCAGCCACGGTGTCTCGATCAATCAGCGCATCTGTTGGCAAAGCGTAAAACTCGATCCGCAGTTCATTTGGCGTCGGCTTCAAGTCGGCTCCCTTTCGTCGTCTGGCGTCCCTATGATTGTTTTGCCCAGATGGACCGTCTTGCCCAAGTCCGCCCCGTGCTTGCGCATCTCGATAATCGCTCTTTGCATGTTCACCTCGGACTTCATGTGGTTTGCTTGGGCTTCGATCATCTTGGACGCCGCCATAAGGTCCGTCGCGCTGATTTCCTTCCTTGCCATAGCAAGAAGCATTTGCCCTCCTATGCGACGAATCTGCCCGGCTTCCCGCACTTGGTCGATGTCTGCCAGAGACTCCAGAGTGTTCACTGATGCTTTCATTTTGATCCTTAGTTAGTTCATGCTTCATGGTTCGCGCTAGCCGACGCATGAGAATCTGCTCTCGCTTCAAATTGACCACTTTTTCGGGTAGTGGATGCCCCGATTTTCCCCATAGAGACTGAATCTTTGCGTCCGTAAGACGCTGGTTTACATCCTGTCCGCGTTTGCTCATAGCCGTGCGCGTTGAAATTCACGCCAAGTGCGCATCACTTCACCCCGCCAATGCGCCTCAGAGCCCGCGCCAATGCTTGATGTACGTCCAATGTGGGTGCGCGTGCTAATTCAGCGTTTACCAGCCAGGCCATGTGATCTATCCACTTACCGCCACCCAATTTGTGCAGCAGCGCCCTTGCGCGCAGAGTCACCCGCAGGTCAACGCGAATTTTCTTTTGCTTGGCGCGCTTCGATGTCTCAACTCCATCGACTTCTTTCTTCGTCTGCCCCCTGCGCCGGCCGATCAGCATGTCCCGCACGCTGGATTTGCTCACCCCCCACTTTTCGGCCAGCTCCCGATATGACATCGTTGGAGCATCATCCGGCCCACGATCCAATATCAGGGCCTCGACCTCGACATCTGACAGGACTGCGTTTGGGTGGCTCTGTCCTACCCGCATGCCTTTTTCGTTGACAGTGATGTATTCGCGGGTCATGTACGCTTCCAGGCCTTTCGCTTGGCTGCGTGGCCGTCAGCCTTGGTCAGGCTGGTTAGGTGCCACAGCAGGCAGATTGAACATTTGTATGGCAGCGTGCCCTTGTTCTCAGGGTATCGCTTGGACATGCGCGATGCGTAGTCCCGGGCCTCGTTCTTGCCGTGGAATCGCTTTTTCTTCAGGCACATCACATCTGCCGTGGGGCCGGTCAGCGTGCGGCCTATGCGGTCCATGGGCTTTATCCGGCTCATGCCGCCTGCCTTTCCCGATCCCGCCGATTGAATGCACCTCGCACATCGCGTTTGAAGCGTTCGGCTGCTGCAAAGTCCGCGTCTATGTCCTTGCGCGATTTCACCCGGCACACCGCCCTGATCCAGTCTGCGGCGGCATCCTCCCGGCGCGCTGACACATCAGAGGCGCCATATGCACCACACCAGCGCTGGAAAACAGGGCTTTTGCAGTAGTCGATTGCCTCCAGGCACAATGGGCCGGGCTTTTCCCGGTGATTCCCGTTTTCTCCCGTTTTCTCCCGTTCCGTGTCTGGTTTTGCTGCATATCCCACCTTGAGCGCAGCAATTGCCATCGGTGCGCCTGGCTTGCCGAACAGCGCAAAGGCCGCTTGAGCATCCACGGGCGATACCTCTACCTCGATCCTCAGGGAACCGTCTGCCATCGTCTTGCAGCGCATTGCTGCGGCTTCTATTGCGCTCATGGGGTGCTGTGGCTTATGGGGTGGTCAGAATTTCCGCTCGGCTTCCATGCGGCGCAGTCCGTTTCCATGGCGTCTCCTAAAAAATAATTGATTGCCGTGCAAAAAACAGTTGACATGCCAATTTAATTGCCGTACATTAATATCCATGGACAGCAAATAACTGCGGTCCACCGGCGCCTCCCGGTAGTGTGGCAGGAGAAACGAATCATGAGCATCATCCGCCAAATCGAACAACTGCTCACCGAAGCCGTGGAACACGGGGACACCGAGCAGGTCGAAATCTGCCGACGTGCCATCGATGGCGACGAGGCATCTCTCGCAATCTGCCTCCGCGTCATAAAGGACGCGGAGGCCCAACAGGACTGACCTCACCCCGTAGCCCCGCGAGTCGGGGCCTCGGAGTGCGATCGCACAGCCCGCGCCTCGGGGTTTTTCTGGGGCAAGGAGAAAAATCATGCTTCTTTCCGAAAAAACCAACCAGCTAGCCCTCGGGCTGCTGGAGCGGCAATATGCCGCTGCCCAGACCGCCGAAGCGCGGCTGGGCGTAGTAGCCCGGCTGGCCATCAGCGTAGATGGTCTGGCCGACATCGTGGCCACCGATTCCAAAATCGGATGGCCGCTCGATGTTATCCGGGCATACGCCCGGTGCAAGGGGGTCGCATGATCACCCCCCGGTACATCCTGTGGAACGACCTCACCCAGAGCGCCGACTCTGGCGAGGACGACGAGGGCTACCCATCGTACGATGCTGCCCAATCGGCATGCTCGCAGGCCGGTGATATGCCGGCCTATCACAGCCGGCGAGGTCTGGTGGTCGGGCGGGCGGCATGCTCGCAGGCAGAGGCCGCAGACCTGCGTGCCGAGGCGCAGGACGAGGCCGACCGGGTCAGACGCGCTGCGGTTGTCGCCAGCATCGCCGCACAGCCGGTAGCCGCCCCAGTCGTCCAGGACCGCTCCGAGGTATTGCGCCGGATGCTGGCCAACAATATCGCGGCACTCGCCGCCTGCAAAAGATCCGACCGCGCGGAAATCGCACGGCTGGAAGCGAATTGCGCCGCCCTGCGCAAGGATCTGGGCATCACCACCTGACATCACATTTTTGGAGCCAAATCATGATCACAATTCTCAATGCATTCTCCCCCGGCATGCTACCTGTCGGGGTAACCACGGTGACGTTTTCGGACATCAGCGTGGAACAGGCCCGCACGCTGATCGTGCCGGGCTACGTATCGGCTGTCGGCCATGCCGACACCGCTGCACTGCTGGGTGACCAGCTCGGCGTGCCAGTCCCGGCAAACCGGGTGTCCGTGGCCATCCCGGCCCGCGCGTACGGTGTAGCACCGTGGACCAGCCTCATCGGCCAGTATTCCGGCCCCAGGTTGCCAGAGGGAACGACTACCCTGCCGGAGGGCGCCTCCATACGGTGGATAGCCGTATACGTCGATTGATTGCCCTGTCTGCCCATGCTGTGGGCAGGCGGATGCAATCACATCAATTGGAAGAACAAACATGGCAAATCACCCAAACCGTGCGTGGCGCGCAAAAATGCAGCGCGCCTGCGACGCATGGCTCTCGAAATGGAAGCGCCCAGCCGGGTGCGCCTTCCTGCTTTCCGCCGACGATATGGCCGATGTAATGCGCAACGCATACCTGTCCGGATACTCTGCCGGGCGAGAATCCACGGCCCACAAGCCGCCGAAAGCACAAACATGAAACATACCACCCCACCCGAAAAAACGCCACCACGGCCACGGGGCAGGCCCACCCTGCGACCTGGAGTTGGCCGCAATGCCCGCATCGAATGGCGCACCACTGCCGAGCGCCGCGAGAGGGCGCAGCGGATGGCCGACGCGGCCGGGATTACCCTGTCCGCGTGGCTTGATCGGCGCATCGACCGGGCGCGAGAGTGAGTCAGGCTCCATGGCGTCCCCTTTGGTGTTGAAAAAGTACGGCGTCGATCCCCTGACGCACGCCGGTCTGCACCGCTGCGCCGTTCGGTTGTGCGCTGACGCACACGCTGGCGATGTAGCTGGCCCGTCCGTTGTTGGTGATCCGCGTCGTTGTCACGACAATTCCTGCACACCATTGGTGTTGATCAATGCCGGGGGGGCGTGGGATAGGTGGTCGGGGGTCATGCGGCCTCCTTCAAAAACTCGGGGATTGGCAGCTTTGCAGGCCAGTCTCCAGCCTCGTAAATGGTTCGCTGCGTCTGAGCGGCAAACATCCTGGCCCACTGCTCCCGGAGGCCGCGCGAGAATCCATGCGTCCCGAGCGTGTATTGGTCATACTCCACATGGCATCCCACAACGCCCGGCCTGGTGCAGCACAGCGGAAACGTGTCCAGATCGCTTGCCTTGATCCCGCGCCCGAGCGTCGGGCCGTGGGCGCACTGGCTGTAGCCATGTATGCCGCATCGGATGCACGGCAGCGCAGCAACGGCGCGGCGGTATGCCTCGCTTCGGATGGGGTTGGACTTGGGGCGCATCACAGTTCCACCCCCGATACGATGCTCACGCCTACAGCTACGATCATTGCGCCCGGCTTGGCTGCGTCTGCTACGTCCAGCAGGATCGGCCTGAAACGCTTGTCATCCACTCCAAGGGCCAGCGCAATGCCATCCAGGGCATGCTTTGCAGCACCTAGCATCCCGTCCAAATCCCGCGTGATCTTGTCGGGCGGGCAGAACACGATGGACACGGGGATAAGCCCAATGTCGGGCTTCCATGGGCCTGCAGCTTGCTTGGTGACGTAGTAGGCGTCTTCCTTGGCCTTTGCCTTGGCTGGCATGGCGCGGTGCCGTCCTCCCGCCTTTGCCTTGGCGTTCGGGAACAGCGCCGAATCGGGGAATGGGAGTTTCACGATCAGGCTCATATCAGGGCTTGGGGGATAGGCGGGTGGTCAGCATTCAGGGGCCTCCAAGCATTCGCCATGCTGCCGCTCGAACTCGCGGTACTTGGCCGTTTCCAGAGGCTTTAATGCGGTGGCGCCGATGGGCCATCCCATTAACCACTCTTGCCACTCCGCGTTCAGATGGCCACTCACTCCAGTGCGTAGCGAGTCCGCCAGTACGAAGTGGTCCAGCCGGTCGTATTCCCGGCTCTTGCCGCTCTTGCGCACAAGCGAAGCAGGCGAACTGCCCTTGCTCGCTGTCGCTGTCGCTGTCGCTGTCGGGAACATGCGAACGAACCCCGCCAATGTGGTTCCGTTGGTCTTGTATTGCCCCTGAATCTGCGCGTTGTCCTGCGTCGTCGGAGTCGGGAAGAATCGCTCCTTCTTGCTCCTGCATGCCCTGCTTGCCATCATTTCGTATTCCGTGCGATCCGTCACCGCAGCTGCAAGCAGTTTCAATTCCCCGTCGCTCCGGTATCCCTCGATGTTTGGCGTCGGGTAGCGTGGCGAGTATCCAGAGCCTGTCTCGTATGTGGGGCGCTCCAACGTCGGCAGCTCCCAACACAGTCCACCGCGCGTCATACCCGAGCGCGGCCAGATCACCGAGGACGACTCCGATTCCCCGAGTAAGCAGAGCTGGGCTGTTTTCCACGAACGCGAATCGTGGTCGTACTTCGCCAATGATCCGCGCCATGTGGCTCCATAGTCCGCTTCGCGCTCCGGTGATTCCGGCGCCTTTCCCGGCAACGCTGATGTCCTGGCAGGGAAACCCGCCAGATACCACGTCAACAATTCCTCTCCACGGATGGCCATCAAAGGTTCGCACGTCATCCCAAACCGGGAAAGGCGGGAATGTTCTGTCGGCTTGTCGGGCCAATAGAACTGATCGGGCGTAGGCGTCGAACTCAACGGCGCACACGGTTGTGTGTCCAAGGAGTTGGCTTCCGAGAATGCCGCCACCAGCACCGGCGAAAAGCTCCAGCTCATTCAAGATCACCCCCGACCGGATTCGAACCGGCGTCTCCCGCATGCGGGCGTATTAGTCCTCTGTACGACAGGGATGGAAATTTTGCTGTGGCGGCGATGCGGGCGTCGATATCAGCGTCGATGTCGGCATGGGCGCGTGGCCGGCTGTGTTGCGTGAGGATGCGCCTCATCCCGCCCTCACCTTCGCAAACGCTGCCCGAATCGCTCTCATGTGCTGGCCGGCAGATCGGGCGGCTTGCTCGCGGATTCGGCGAATGGCCTCGGCGCATTGGTGTTCTATGTGGATCACTTCATCGCCTCACGCACGGCTGCCTTCTCGACAACCCGCGTCACCTTGTCCGTCAGGCCATAAAGCAGGGGCTCACCAGCAGCCTCCAGGCGCTGCGCCGAACGGATAGCCTCTTCGGTGTCCAGCTTCGCAACTTTCATGCAGTGCATCAGGAATTTCCTTTGCCAGGACTCGAAGTCGGTCACAGGTCGCCCGTCACATGCAGGGCCAGCGTTATCGTGCGTGCCGGGTATGTCGCGGCTCCTGCTCGCCATAGGTTCAGGATTTCATGGGCTTGGGCTTTGGTCATGCCGCGATCCTCTCCAAAATCTTCATTCCGATGGCGCGTGATGCGCCGCCCTTGTAGACCAGCCGCGCCCGCTCTACATCTCCAACAACGGCAGGCTTCGGCGGCTGCAATCCGCGCTTCGCGTAAAGCTCGTCTGGCGAACGATCCCCACCCAACACGCGCGGATACTCGAACCCAGGCCGTCCGGCATAGGCCCGGTACGACTCGCAGAACCTGTGCTGCAGGTAGCTCAGTTCGGCCATATCGGAGCGGCACATCTTTGGCCAGCCGCCCATGTCGCTTACCGCCGCGTGAATCGCCGGGTCATCGAAAACAATGTCGGTGTACGCACCAACCGAACACATGGCGTCGTACACCTTGCCCCATGCCAGCGCGGCGCGGTCGGTGCTGGTGCCACCAAGGATGCGAACCACATCGGCCACCTTTGGTGCGTACTGGCCGCGATCAGGGTCCGTTGCGTGGCCCGTCAGCGCCTTGGATACCTGCTCCAGCGAGAACGGCTTGCAACCCTCCCACCAGACGGCCAGCGTGAACTCGGTACAGTCCTGCCGGTAGTAGGCAAGCGCCGAAGTCACCAGCGCGCCGAAGTCGATTCGTTCAGTGTCCCGCATGGCTTGCCTCCGCCCACCGCCGACCGACTTCCTTGTTCCGGTCTTCCAGGGCTTGCTGTTTGTTGATCGGTTGGGCCCGGTTGCCGTTTGGCAGGAACAAGCCCTGGTTCCCGCCGATGGCGGCGTTCTCCAATGCCCCGGCGTAGTCCAGCCCTGCAAGCCGCCATTCGTCCAACTTGTCGACGGCCATTTGCTTTTGATCGGCAGTGGCCTTCTTGCGCTTGGGGGTGCTGTGCCAGGTGTCCCAATGCTTGGCGTTGATCCAGTCGGGCAGGACGAAAACTGGCGCTCGCGCCTTTTCGGATACGCCTTCGATTACGTCTCCGATTACGCCTTCGACTCCGACTACGGATACGACTAAGTGTTCATTTGATGGCGTCTGCTGGCAATTGATATCACTTGCTAGCGGAGCCGGGTATTTGCTGGCTGATCGTTGCTGCTGCTGGAAATTGGTGATCTCCAGATATCGCTTGCCTTGCACGGCGTAGTCAAGGATCAATCCGGCCTTCTGGCACGCAGCCATCCAACGGGAAATGTCCGCAACACGCACAGCATCGGTTTGCAATGGATAGCACCGCGCCCGCAGTAACTGGGGGTTCGCCTCATACCTTCCGTAGTCATCCACAATCGACATCAAGCGCCGATAAAACACTTCCTCCGGCCACGCAAGCGTCGCCATCTTTTCGCTACTCAGGATCGCGTCCCGAATGATCCGGTTAGGCACTCGAATCCTCCCTAACCTTGTTCCAGCACACGCCACAGAAATACCTAAACACCCTCGAACGGCTGGCGGTTGATGACATGGCAATGTCAGCGGCATCAAGAACCGGGTGAACACCCAACTTCTCAATGAACATCTTTACGCTGGCGTGATCCTGTCGTGGCACGGAATCCTGTCCCGGGTAGAGAATGTTCAATACCCGCCATGTCTCGTCTTCAATGCGCTGGCGTTTTGCCTCCAGGATGTCGGAATAGCCTTGCAGCTGCTCTTCGCGCTCAGCAACCGTCGCAGCCTTGTCGGCCAATGACTGCGGCACCACAGTCAGATCGCGGGCGCCTTTTCCTTGATTGCATGGAACGCAGGCGGTGACATAGTTGTCCATGTCGTTTTCGCCACCGGCGGCAACCGCCTTGATGTGGTCGACTTGAAGTAAAACGGCTGGCGGGTGGGCGCCGCAATACTGGCAACGGAACCCGTCGCGCTTGAAGACCTCGAACCGGGTCTTCTTAGACATAGATTTGCGCTTACCGGCCATCTATTGCCCTCCTATGCGCCTCTCCCGCCACATCGGAATAGCACGGCTCCGTGCGCTGCCCAACAGACGTAGACTCCTGCCCGGCGCAAACTGTGGTGTCAAATCGCGCGCCGACGTGATCCGGAACAGTCAAAATAATCGTCTGCGCAGGCGTGTTGCCGCATATCGGGCAGGCCCTGTACTCGCGCCCGGTCGATTGCGTCTTGTGCGGCAGGAAGCGGCATATGTGGGTCATACAAGCGACTCCTGCACTTGCTTGGGCATTTCGTGGGGGATTAGCTGGCCCTGTGCTTGGGCGCGGCTGATGCGCTCTACAGCGATGTCGAAATACTTGCGCTTGCGCTCGATGCCGGTGAACTTGCGGCCGTGCATGGCGCAGGCCACGCCGGTTGTCCCGCTCCCCATGAACGGGTCAAGCACGCTTTCGCCTGCATCCGTGAAGTCGGCCAGCAGCGCGGCCATCAACTGCACCGGCTTCTGTGTCGGGTGAACGTTGCCGTTCTTCTCTATGCCGGTGCGCCACACAGCGGGGCGCCCGCCGCCGTTCCAGCGCTTGCGGCCTTCCGGGTGAAGGATCAAGATGCTTTCCCATCCGGTGCCCGGCCTGTCGCCAGTGAACTGCGGCGCTGGGTCGGTCTTTGTCCACACGCCTAGGCGTATCAGCGGCAGTCCCGCAGCACGGGCAATGTAGGCCAAGGGCCAATCCGAGAATGCCAGCGTCCAGCGCTTTGCCTTCCCGGCCACCAGCGCCAGCAGTTCCGGGTATTCCGCTTCCGTCAGGTGTTCAAAGTCCACCAGCTTGTGCCCGCCGCCAGTCGTGGCACCCTTGCCGCGTGCGCCGTCGTGCGTCGTCTGCGAATACGGCGGGTCGGTCAGCACGCAATCGGCTTGCGGCAGCAGCGGCAGCACCTCGCGGCAGTCCCCGTGCCACAGTTCGCAATTCCCGATTGTCACTTTTTCAGCCTTTGCTCGCTCGAAGGCTTCGACGTTTTTTCCTAGCGCAGCTTCATGCGGGCGAAGGTCGTAGTAGTCGTTAATCCGGTGCGCAGCGTTCTGTTTCTCATAGCGGTTCATTGTCATTCCTTGTGGTCGTGCCTAACTATTCAATCAACCGGAAAGCCCTGACGGGCTGCCGGTTATCTCAGGCGTTATGCAACTCGTCGCCAGCCCACGGCGCGCCGGATTCCCGCAGCGCAACTTTGAGCGCGAGCAGCGTGCACACCTCGCCGTCTGCTAGGTGCCCGTTTGCGTCTAGCGTTGCGCAAATTGCAGCGCGCAACCGTTCGACTTCAGCCGAAAGAATCTCGGCAATATCCACGCTCCCGTAGTCGCTTCCGGTAATGTCGTCGTCTTCGTCAGTCGGCCCGGCTATCTCGTAGCAAAGGCTCCTGGCTAAAGCTATGCTGCCTCGTTTCATTTCTCCACCTCCGTTGCATAACCCGGCAGTCCAGCGGACGCCGTGCCGGCGCCGCTGACTTTTGCGTTAGGTTTCACAACAGCCCTTCCTGCACGCATTCGCGCGGGGGTTCGGGCGGTAGTAGCTGCCCCTGGGCCTGGGCGCGGCTGATGCGCTCACAGGCCGCAGCGAACATCGCCGGATCAATCTCGGTGCCGACGTATTGCAGCCCTGCGAGGTTTGCCGCAATGGCGCTTGACCCGCTTCCCATGTGGGTATCGAGGATTCGCTGCCCAGCCGATGCGTAGTGCTGCAGCATCCATGCGTAAAGGGCAACAGGCTTTTGCGTCGGATGTATGCGCGCCTCGTTCAGCTTCTTGTTTCCGCCGTATTGGCCTTGGTGCATTCCGTTCCACACGTAGCGAAACAACCGAGCGCCGCGATCCATCGAGCAATAGGCAAGCTCGACATCAGAGAAGGAGCTTTTACCGTTGCACTTGTCCCATACGATCCATCCTGACGATGCGGCATTGAACTTGTTGGCGAAGTGGTTTGCGCCCCAAATGATCTGTTCGCGCGACACCCGCCGAAGTTGATTGAAGTACCAAGAGTCCGGTACCGACCATTCCGGCAGCGAGTCGTAATGCTTGGATCGTTGAACTCCAAGGCTTGAATAGCCCTTGCCGTAGTAGCCTGACTTGTTCGGCCCGCTGAAATACGGCGGATCAGTCGCGGCAAGGTCAAAAGCGCCATCAGGTTGTGACTGCAGGAAATCCATGCAATCGCCCAATATGAGCGTGGCGCTTCCGATGACGACGGTTTCGCTCATGTCGTCAGCCCTGCCTGCCGCATCAGCGGCGCAAGTTGCGCCAGGATCGGCCCAAGCTGTGCAAGCGCCTGCTCTTGCTTCACGGACTTCTCTTGCAAGAACTTGTCGATCAGGTAGTAGATCGGCGTCAGGTCCTTGGACTTCTCTATGTACTTCTCAAGTCTGTCGCAACTGAAATGCCGCGTCTGGTCGTCTGACAGCTCCACGCTCAGATTTCCCGGCGCTTTGTTCAGGTCAATTGCCGTATTTCCGAGGCCGCGCTGATATATGCCGGTGGCGATGCACTCTCGCAGGCTGGAATACTTCTCCGATAGGCCCTGCTCAAAGCTCAGCATTAGCTGCTCTTGCTGGGCGCTGATAACTGGTGATTTCATGTGTTATCGCTGCTTATCAGGCAGGGGGAAAAAAATTGGCGCATGTCAAAGCCCAATGCCAAAAGGATTCGCAGCCAGGAACGCTCTAGCGGATGGCGTCACGTTTACGACTGCCTGCCCGGATTCATCCTGAGCGATGGGGGGCAACGTAGCCCCATGCAGTCCGTGCGAACGCTTCCAGCGGCTGATGGTTGCCGTGCCTACTCCGAAGTGCATGGCAAGGCTCTTGCGACTCATGCCGCCAACGATCATGGCGCGAAGCTCGTCGCGGGATGGGCGGGGGATTTCTGCGGGCATGGTCTAGCTCTTGCGGGCTGCGTCAATAATCTCGCGCAGAGTGAGACCCGGCGCACCGGCCACGGCGTAGTAGTAGCAGTCCTTGGTTCCGGCCTCGGTGGTGATTTCCGCCAATCGCGGATTGCTGCCAAGCCAATCGAGTCGCTCTGCGTCCGCCTCCAGTTCAGCGATGCGCTGGCGCAGGGCGTCGCGCTGCGCACGTATGCAGCCGGGCCGGTCGCAGTGCCAGCTACAGCTATGCAGGCTGTCTGCCGGCTCGGCTGTCGGCCCGGAATCTGCGCTGCCGGTAACTGGGGTTTCTGTGAGTTCAGGCATGGTGGGTTCCTGTGGTTAGGCAGCTTCGGCAGTCTTGGCGCGCAAAGCAAACTTGGATATTTCGTCCACCAAGTTTTTGGCGTCATCAAAGTCAACACCGTCGAAAAACTCAACATGCCCGACCAGCGGCGCAGCGAGTTGATGCATCCGCTTGATAAGGGTGTGCTCTGCAAACTGATGATGGCGAAAGCCCTCGATGTGTTCGCCATAGTGGATGTCGGCAATGTCTGCGCCGTGCAACCTCTGCATTTCGTTGGCCAACAAAGAAAATCGGCTCTGCAGCGTGTAGCTGCAGCCAACCTTTACCCAGCCATTCGTCAGTTGCACGGCGTAAATGGTCTGATAGCCTGGGCGTGGCAAATCGCCAAACCTGCCGCGCTGCCGGTCTTTGTACGGGGCCATGGCCTACGCAGCCTCCGTGTCGCTCACAGCGTCCCACTCTGGACCGGGGCAAAGCACCTCGCATGGAATGCCGGTCAGGCGCTTGACAGTGGGCGCCTTGTCCGCTGGCACCTTGCCGGACTTGAGCCAGTGTTCTACGTGCTGACGCTGCACCGGCAAGCCTATGGCGTTTGCCATCTTCGTCGGGCTGTTGTCGAACTTCTCAAGGGCTAGTTCTATGCCTGTTTTCTTCGCCATTTGCGGTGCTTTCTATGCAAGGTAGTTTGCATCGTAACACGCAATCTAGTTTGCGCGCAAGTGCTGCAAAATCTTTTGACCAGTGTATGGAGGCGTTGCGGGTAGTGTTTTCCCTAATGCGCAAACTATTTTGCAAATAGTTGTTGACGCACGCAAACAAGTTTGCGAGAATTCCCCCATCGACACCAACCAACCGGAGCAAACAAATGACCTACCACTTAGTTCTGGTTACCCCACGCGGCTATTTGCGTCAATCCTCATTTAAGGCCGCAAGCATGAGCATGGCCTGCCGGGAGCACAAGGACGCATGGTTTGCGAAGAAATCACCCTTTGCGCTGGTAATGCGCCGCTCGGACGGGGTGCGATTTTCGTTTGAAGAAAGCAGGAACTGGCTCGCCGCCTGACCCTCACTCGCACCAACCAGCAGGAGAAACGAAATGAACAAGCTCTTCACGCCTTCGACCACTGACCTGACCAACATGATCAAGGCCGCCGAAGCCAAGTTCTCGGCAGACCGCGCGCAGTGCTTGAGCGAGCGCGCCATGAGCGCCTTCAAATTCAATGTGCAAGCCATCCGCGATGCGCGCGCTAACGACATGCGTCGCTGCGTCAACGCAGGCCAGCGCAAATAGTCCCCCTCGAAGTCTGATCCCACCCAACCAGCAGGAGAACAGCAATGGCAACAGCAATCGAAAAGTACAAGGACGCGAAAGCCGATCACGGCCACTGCCGCGCATGGGCCAGCTTGATCGGCTCCAGATTCCACGGTGGCGGTGGCGGCATCGGCTATCTGCACTCGCTGTGTCTTGCGTCCGGCGAAGCTGCGCCGACCGTGTACCACCAACGAAGCGACGGCGCCAAGAACTACCACACCATGCCGAAGTCGTTGCAGCCACATCTGGAGGCGGCAATCAAGGCGCGATTCGGCGAACTGCTGCGCGATGCGCTGGAAAGGCAAGAGCAAGGCTTAAAGGCATCCGCCGAACTCGCAATGAAAGAGCATTCAAACATGCTTGTTGATGCCGGCCTGACCACCACAGGAGCCACAGCATGAACAACGAAGCATTCACCGCCGCAGAGTTTGTGCGCGGCGTGACGTGGGCACCGTCGATGCAGGCGCGCATTGAAATCGCAGGCGTGCCGTATGTCGTCGGCGAACTGCTGGCAGACGTTGCGACGGACGACGAGCGCGAGATATTGAACGACGTGTTCGCCTACGTTGTCGGCATGTCGCTCGAAGGTGACGAGCGGGCAAAGAAGCTCATCAAGGCACTGGCGGAGAAATTCGCTTACGGAGCATGCCCGCCCGAGCCGGAGCCGGATGACATTCCCGAGCCGCGCACATTGGGCCGCAGTGATGGCGCTGTCCCGGGATGGATGACGCGCGAAGGGGTAACAGCATGAACAACGAATCCAACCTGTTTGACTCGTTCGTGACGCCGACGATTGTTATCGCCCGGCACAACAAGATCATGGGCCGGCCAGAGTGCTATCGGGTTATCACGCTGAACGTTGAGCTTGCCAGCATGCAGGGCGTTCCGATCGGTGGCGCTCATTTCAACGCCGTTGTTGACGACTTCGGCAAGCTTGTGAGGGTGCAGTGATGAAGATCATCACCGCACCAACGAACCAGCCCACGCCAGTGCGTGCATGGGATTGGGCTGCATGGGTAGAAGGCGAAGAAGAAACCCTCAGCGCACGCGGCCCGACAGAGGAAGCGGCGATTGCCGAGCTTTACAAACTTATCGAGGAACACGCAAATGATTGAAACGATCTTCGGAGTAATCGCACTGGTGGCGATCTGTTGGGCAGCCTGGCGCGCTGGACTGCTTGAGCGCGGCGCAGAGCGGCCGACCGACGACGAGCGCGCAGAGGACGACAAGAACGCGGACCGACTGAACCGCGCTTTCAAAGAGGCGTCCGATCCGATGCCGCTCGATGACGTGTTTCGCAAAGGCGGTGCATTGTGAACCCGAACTGGACAGGACGCAGCGCCCGCACCTTGGGCGAGTGCCGATTCTCCGACGACGCCGATCCTTTCGAGCGCCACAGGAACACGGGCTACGGCACCGCATGGTGGGTGGCAATCTGCATCGTTTCGCTTTTGGGCGCGATGGCTATCGTGCATTTTGGAGTATGACCAATGACTACTGAATCAGCTTTGACCGTCATCAGCGGCGACATTTACGCGGTTCGCAACACGTTCGACGCGTGCTTGGTGGACAAGTCGATTAACTTCGAACGCGAAGCCGGTTTCGCCCTGCAAGTGCTGGCCGGAAACGAGTACAGCATGAAGGTTGCACTGAATAACCGCCAGTCGGTTGTCGATGCCATCGTGAACGTCGCGTCCATCGGGATCAGCCTGAACCCGGCCAAAAAACAGGCGTATCTGGTGCCGCGCAAAGACAAAATCTGCCTTGACATCAGCTACATGGGATTGATGGACCTTGCACAGGCCACAGGCAGCGTCAAATGGGCGCAGGCGGCTTTGGTGTACTCGTCCGACACCTTCACCCTTAACGGGCTGGACAAGCCACCTACGCACGTTTTTAACCCGTTCGCCAAAGCAACGGACAGAGGCGACATCGTGGGCGTGTATTGCGTTGTCAAGACCATCGACGGCGACTACCTGACGCACACGATGACCTATGACGACTGCATTGCCATCCGGGACAGGTCGGAGGCATGGAAGTCGTGGATTGCAAAGCGGGCCAAGTCGCCCGGGCCGTGGGGCACCGACGAAGGCGAGATGATCAAGAAGACCTGTGTGAAACAGGCCTCGAAGTACTGGCCTACGACTGACCGGATCGACTCAGCAATCCACCACCTGAATGTCGAGAACGGCGAAGGGCTGGCAGTGATCGCGGAGGAAGCGAAGGAAGTCAAGCAGATCAAAGGGCCGGTTATCACGGCTACCGGCGAACCAGAATTGACGGTTGATCGTGCGCAGATCATCGAAGCCGTCGCCAATGCCGTGACCGATCTGTTCAATGCTGACGATATTGTTGGCGCATATGGCGAGTACCTCGGAATCACTGACAGCGACGAGAAGGTGGCGCTCTGGAAAAAACTGCCGTCAAACATCCGCAGCGCATTGAAGCGCCACGGCGCAAGCCTGAACGAGCCGGTGGCAGCATGACCCGCAGAGCAAACCACGCGCCGCTGGACATTGAAGTGATCCGCGCAAAGACCATCGAAGAAGGCGATTGCTGGCTGTGGCAGGGCGCACTGAATCAAGGTGTTCCAGTCGTGCGCCACGCCGGGCAGATCATCAACGTGCGCCGCTTCATCGCGCAGCATTTGCAGGGCAAGGCGGTACAGGGAAAACTGGCAAGCACGACATGCCGAAATCCGCAGTGTTGCGCGCCTGACCATGTGGACCTGATAACCCGCAAGCAATTGCAGATCAGAACCACGAAGCAAACACGCCACCAGAGCAGGCCAAGCAGGAATGAAAAGCTGGCAGCGCAGGCCCGCGCCAGATCGTCGGTGCTGAATCATGAAGCAGTCGCAGCCATTCGGTCATCCGACCGCCCGGGACGTGAGCTTGCCGAACAATACGGCGTTGCCTTGAGTACCGTCCAGCATGCGCGCAATTACCGCAGTTGGAAGGATTACCGCAGCCCGTTCGCTGGACTAATGCCATGACCGACATACTGCACATCACAGACCGCGAGCGCGCGCAAGCCGCCGTGATCCGTGCGCTTGAATCGGCGCGCGATGAAATGGCGAAGCGGATACCGCAGTGGATCAGCGTCGATCAAGCGATGCCGCAGTCAGGTCAAACCGTGCTGGCATGCTACAAAAACAGTGCCGGCAACTGGCGCCGCATCCGGGCGGAGTGGGTCGACGCGAGAGCGATTGTTGCTGACACTGACAGCGAAATCAGCGAGTACGACCCGCTGACGGACGAATACTATGACCCTGCTGGATGGTACGAACGGATCGACAACTGGGACATGTACTCAAGCGTCGCAGTCGTCCAAGGCGTTGTGTCGCACTGGATGCCGCTACCCCCACCGCCAAAAGACAAGCCAATATGGGACCAACTCGCCGAGATAGGCGCGTCTGATCCGAAAGCGCGGGGTGCGGTATGAGCCAGCCACACGACAACTACAAGCGCCTTGAGGTTCCGTCAGGCGTGACGCTCAGGCCGTGCCCGGTGTGCGCCAGCGACGCTGAACTGTGGCAGTACAGCGAATCCGAGACATCGAGCACCACCAAGACTGTTATGTGCAGCAACGGCACCGCGTTCGGCCCGCAGGACGGCCTTACGAACGAGGGTTGCCTGCTGTATATGCCGCCCAACGGCTTCTACATGGCGACGATCCGCGAGGGTGTGAAGTACTGGAACGACTACGCCGTCGCACTGGAGAGGATGCAGCGGGCCAACCGATGGAAGCGGCACAGCGCATTGCGTGCAGCCACACCCAGCGGGGGTGCGGTATGAGGCACCCAACGCCGGCAGAGCTACACCGACTGTTTCAGGCCCGGATGTGGCGCGAGTATGCAATGGCGTGGGATGGCCGCAAAACCATGACTGGCGTCGGGCGCGAATGGGTGGAAAAGATACTCCGAGTCCCGCGCTCAGAATGCTTGGCAAACGCTCGCGCAGCACTTGTCGAACCCCGCACCACCCGCCCCGCCCGCACCACGGACGGCAAAGAATCCCGCACCCAACCAACCAAGGAAACACCATGAGCGACCGGATCACGATAGAGCGCGAGACGCTGGCGCGGGCGATTGATGCGCTGGACGCCTGCACGACAGAGGAAGGCCCGGAGCAACATGACCTGAACCGGGCGCGGGCAACGCTTGCCGAACTGCGAGCAGCACTGGCAGCACAGCCAGCCGAGGCGCAGCAGGAGCCGGTGGCGTGGCGTCACAGTAAGACGGGTCGGCTATATGACTCGGTGGAAGAAGTGCCACTCGCTGACGGTGACGAATGGGCCGAGCCGCTATATGCCACTCCAGCAACACAGCAAGCACCGGCAGCGTGGCGGCAGTGGTCCACCAAGTTGCATGACTGGGATTACTCGACGAACAGAGGTGATCTGCGGTCAGATACGGCAGCCGAACCTCTTTTCCTCGCACCAGCGCAGCCAGCCGACGAAATCATGAATGACGCCAAAGATGCGGTTCAGCCCACACATGCCTCAATGCCGTTGACAGACGAACAGATACTCGATCTGGCTGAACCATTAGGGGCATTCGCATGTACTGTTCTCGCAGCAGACAGACGCATTGCATTCGCACGTGCTGTTCTCGCAGCGGCAGGAGGAAAGCCATGACTGGTGATATACAGCCGCTGAAACACGGCATGACGACTGATGAGTTATTGGCGGCGTGGAAGCGCAGGCTGCCGAATACAGAGCCGACGGACAATCAATTGTCGTGTTTTGCAATCGGCATCGAAGTGGGCCGCGCCACGGATGCGCAGGATACACACCTGATCGCTGCAGCCGTGCGGGCAGGGGAACGTGCGCGGTTACGCTCGATCATCATGGCAAAGCATGAGGCAGCGAAAGGCCAGCACAACCTGTATCACTGCTTGGCCGTAGAATTGATGGAGCAAGGTGCAGACGTGATCACCTTTCTCGCCGCCCCGCCCGCCCCTGCCGCAGTGCCGCTGACGGATGAGCAAGTTGCCGCAGCGTTGGCCGCGTGGTTTGGCGTGGAAAGCGGGTTTGATGACAGGATGCGCGCAGCTTTTGCTGCTGCACACGGTATCGCAGCAGGAGAACGCCATGAGTGACGTAGGCAACGGTCGCAGCTACTACTACGAGGGCCTGTTCGGCGCCGAAGAACCGCATGACGGCGAACAGCGCAGGGCATTCGCTCGGGAGCGAGACGCACAGGCCGAGCGTGTCCGCGTGCTGCGGGACTTGCTAACCGAGTGCGAGAAAACGCTGCTGATGTGGTCCGACGTTGCGCCAGCCGTCAGCCTGCTATACGACATCCGCGCCGCCCTGGAGTCCACCCAATGAGCGCCGTACCGCTGCCTGAACACGGCGCCGCGTATCAGTACCTGTTCGATTCGTACTACGGAAAGGTCTGGCGCAACGATTCCGCGAACTGGAACGGATCGAAGCCGATCGAAACACGCTTGCTCTACACCGCCGACCAGCTACGTGCCTACGGTGACGCCGTGCGGGAGCAATGCGCGAGGATTTGCGATGCGATGACAGACAAGGTTGTGGTTCGACACCCTGCGCGAGTTGAGTACGATCCGGATAGCACGATGGCGCGCAAGTCTGCCGCCGCTATCAGGGCTTCGGCCATGCCTGAGAAGGGGGAGTGATGGCAAACAGCAAACACACATTCGGGCTGCACTTGGTGCCGCAATACACTTACCACGACGATGCAGAGATTGTCGGAACGGCAGAAGCGTTGTCGGCTTTGCGCGACGCAATAACGTATGCGCTCAAACGCGGAGTTGCGGAAATTAACACGTTCGCCAGCGATGGCGAAGGGTATCCGCTGACAGTTCGCAGATTAAGCGATGCCGACTTCGAGAAAGAGACGCCTTTTTACACCTTCATGGAAACAACACCCGACTAATGCAGGGGTTGGTTGACCTCCCCCGGCTTCCTAGGCTTTCCTGCTGACCTGATACCAAAGTGACCCTATCGAACCCTGACGATTTAAGCGGCTGGTTAGCTCCGCGAGTACGTCCCTACTCCCCCCGTGTCAACCTTTAACGGATCGTTCGTGGATTAGGTTGGTCGCCAACACCACAGGCCCCCTGCGCGCCCGGTCGCTTTGGTAGCCGATACGAGGCAAGCCGGTGTTTCTTGGGTGCGGCCCATTGCAGGCCCGTTAGCTGCGTCAATGCCCGCCCTGAGTGAAGACGATGTTTTGTGGTGGCGGCCAGTCGCTACCCTGGCTATGTTGCTGCGATTCTGCATTTCCCGATGCAGCTTAAGGCCGTAGGAGTTGGCCCCTTGGTCGCCCTTCAACCAGCTTTCCGTTACCGCCGCGTGTCTGCTTTCCACGCCGCGCCACCACAAAACACCGTCCTGAAAAGCAAGAAGCCCTAGTCCATGCTTTCCGTGTGGCGGCACTTGCCGGGTTTCCCCGGTGAAAGCATAGGCTAGGGCCTACTGATTGTCTCGTACCGCCATACTTGACGATTGCATTGTAATCCAGTGATGGTCGCGTGTACAGTGGTTTTCACGGATTTCGCGGCCAAGCGCGGACCAAGGCCCCATGCCGACTAGAGCAAGTTGCATAGAGTTCAATCAACTGCGCGCCCCACCTGAGCACGGTAGCCGATTGCCCGTCACGGAGTTGCGGGACTGACGGGCACGGCGTTGACAGGTTCGCCGGTATCTCCGTTGGCTCTGGCAATAGCGGAGCGGAGGACAGACACCCCGTCAGGAGGAAGGCAGACAGAATCACGGTAGACAACTTGAGTGACGACACGTTCTATTTCCTCCGTGATGGGTACAAACGTTTCCCGGATGACGATCTTTTCTTTTTCGTGCGCTACCGCCGCCGTGTTGGCGTTCTGCCGGCGCATGCGTTCGGTGGCGCGCTGATTGACTTGGGCGGCTAGGCGCTCAGAGTCGAAACGCCAGTTTTGGACCTGCCATGCCGCACCGAAAGCGACGGCACCGGCAATCAGGGCTGCGGCTGCGTGCGTGTACAGCATATGTACCGCCACCGTGGGCAGTTACCAAGAAAATGCGCGTCTCCGCAAAGTGGGCAGGTCATGCTACCCACACACCAGATTCCATCTGCCGTGCCATGCGCTCGGCGCGCAGTGGAGTCTGTTGCGCCCATCGGCTCTGTAGCATGCCACGGCCTGCGCCCTTGTAGTCGCCAGTTCTCACCATTTCCAGCGTGTTCCGGAACCCCAATAGCCCGGCTGTGCCCATCTGGAACGCCATGGCGATGAGGGTATCCCTGCGCACCTGATCCAAGCCATCAAGCCATACAAGTGATCGCTGTAGTTCTGCCGTTTTCTCGGCGATGTCATTCGCCAGCAGGTAGTCTATTTCCGCATCAGTCAACCGACCGCCCTTGCGCTTGTCGATCAGGCGTCCGACGCCTATCGTGAGCCATCCCTCAGAATCGGTGTAGGCGTGGGCAACTCGACCTTCCTCATCTTCGAGCAATTGAGCGAGACTCATGGCACAATCCTTTCGTCGGTGGTGGCATAGTTCAGTCTGTTAGAACACCTTGGTTTTCCGGGGAGGTCGCTGGTTTAAATCCAGCTGCAGCCGACACCAAAATCATTTCCCCGGCTCCGTTATCAGTTTTGCAGCTCCAACGGCAATGAACATCGCCAGCGCAATGTAGGCCGATAGATTGGCCGGCAACCGCGCTAGATCGTCAGCAGGGACCATCAACAGTGCTCCCTGTACCAATGCCCCCCACTGAGCGATTCGTGAGCTGTAATCGCCCATGCGACTGCGCCAGTCGTGCGCTATGCGGCCCTTCGCTTTGCGGACAATCCTCTGTGTCAGGTTCGGCTCATGGTTCATAGAGATTTTCTCCCGGCCGCATACCCTCGCTGCATCACCATATTGACCAGCCGCTGCAGCTCATCGAACGTCCATACAGAACAACCCTGCGCAGCACATGCGGCGCGCTCATCTTCAGTCATCTCGACGCCGGGCGGCAGGTTTGCACAGCCGGAAATCAGCAACGCAATCAATGTGTATTTCATTCCAGCCTCCCCATGTCGGAGTCCAGCGCACCCGGGCTCGTCGGTTCGGTATCAGGGCAGCCGAGATCGTCGGGGATCTCAGGGAAACTACTGTCCCATGACTCCTCGAACGGGTCACGTATATCCCACCACCAGTCGACGAGGGCATCGAACCATTTCACCTGTCATCCAGTGGCGCGGGGCCGGTGTGTGAACTGATCCCGTATTTGCGCTCGAAGAACATCTTGAGTACACGCTCTGCCCACAAGAGTCCCGTGACCCCCGCGTGCCCCGCCATCCCGGCCAGGGCAGCGGTGATCAGTGGCTGCACGTTCATCGCTTCGCAGGCCCAGAAGGTCAAGATGCCGATGAATGCGCTGGTGAACAATTCCCCCACCAGGGTGCGCAGGTCGTAGGCCGCTGACTCGCCACGGCGCACCGCGTTGTACCAGCGCACGAAACCGCCCAGCATGGCAATGGCCAGGATCAGGCCGTACTCTCGCAGGCTGTAGGACAAGGGGCTGCGCGGTGGGTCCATCTGCGCCAGCGCAGGGCCTGCCATGTGCAGGGCGACGATCAGGGCGTAGAGGAATTTCATGTCAGGTGATCCCCGTTCCGCTAATGATCCATTCCGTAGCGGTGAGCTTTTCCAGCACCGCGCGCCCGTTCGCTGCAAGTGATCTGTTGCCAGTCGTCCCGGCGCCGGCCAGGCGCAGCGTGTCAGTCACCACGGCAAGCGTCAGAACGCCCGCGCTGTCCTGATTGATGATCGTGAACTTGGTCCCGATGGCGTAGGGCGCCGTCGCGTTTGCCGGTATCTGCCATGTGCGCGCCGTGGTGTCGGCTGATGGGTGCAGGAACGTCCGGTTTCCATCCCCAAGGGCAAACGTCTTGGCCGCGCTGATCGACTCCAACCCGGGCAGGAACCCGGAGAACGTGCCCGCGATTTGCCCCGCCGCTTCGCTGGAAAAGCTGTTGCAGTCGAAGTCGTTGTATAGGTACGTGCCGCCCGTCAGTTCGTAGTGGGCGGTTTTCGTGACGTTCGTGCGCGTCTGATGGTTGTTGCCCCGAATCACGTTGTTTGCAAACATGCCCGTGTCGAACAACACATCCGTATCCACCGTCGCAGCAGTCGCAACGGTCAGCGGCATCCCGAAGTTGTTGCCGCTGATTTCCTGCCCCTCAAAGCGAGTAGCAGAGGATGCGCCGACAAAGTGAACGTGCGCCCTAGTCGCCGTGCCCCCTTGCTGCCTGAATTGGTTGTCGTTCACCCGCACCTTCGCAATGTTGTGCGTCGATGAGACGGAAACCTTTACGCTGGTGATCTTGGCCGAGCCGCCATTGGCCAGCGAATAGGCCGAGCCGGAAGTCGGAGAAAAGTCGTTGTCGTGAATCGAGACATCAACCGGGTCTGTCACCAGAATGCCGGTATACCCCTTGTTGATCTCGTGGTCCGCGCGAATCCAGTTTGATGTGATCTCTGCGGATGTGATGTACGCATGCACCTGAGCCGTGCCAGGCGATCCCTTCACTTTGCCGCCGATCCACAAGAACCCCTCATCGCGGGCCGACAGCACGTTACCCGTGCCCATGCCGGCCTCAAGGTAGCCGGTCGTGTTGGTCGTGCCATCGGTGCCGCAGGTGTTCACGTCGCCGTCATAAACGATGGTGTTTTCGGTGTCGTAGGAGTGAACGCCCCACCCTGCACAGCCGGTGATCAGAGGGTTTTCGATACGCACGTTCTGTGTGCGGTGCAGGAAGATGCCATGACCGCAGTTCTCCACGCTGATGTCGCGGAACACGTTTCCCAGGCCGTCCACGCAGATGATGGCGCAGGCGCCCACTGCTGTTGCCGAGTTGTCGCGCACATCCAGGCCCCGGAACTTGCGGATGTATAGGCGCTCCATCACGCACTGTGCCGGCGTGAAGCTGCCCGAACCGATAGCCGGGTCGATCATGTTGATGGCGTGCCCGTTCCCACTTGCGCCGGTCAAATCGTTTCCGATCATCTGGAAATCGGACATGTAGACAAACCCGGTGTAGCTCCCGGCATTGGTGAACAGGGAATCTCCGATCACGCCCGAGGTGATGATGGCGGATAACCGGCCGGCCCCGACGATCTTGGTGCCTGTGCGGTATGTCTGCTTCGTGGAAATCTTGTAATCCCCGGGCGGCAGGTAGATGTGCGTGTGTGCAGCCAGCAGGGAAGCCATCTGCGTGCCGCCTTCGGTGCCATCGATAGGCACGCCCCACTGCGCAGCGCTGATGCCGAATGCTCGGATCAGGGCTTGAACGGTGAAAGCGGCGGCTCCAGTGCCGGAGTAGATTGCACCGACAAGGCTGGCGCCGGTAGAGGCTGCAATGTCAGTTCGCAGCGCTGAATCTGCCCCCGTGCCTGACGCAATGACCGGCAACCCATCGCCATCAAACGCAAGGTATGAGCCAGCGCGCTCAGCCACGCCAGGCAGGGTTGACTGTGACAGGGTGATGCCGTCCGAGACGGGGAATCTCAGTGCCTTCGCGGTTCTGGCGGAAAGCTGCTGATACAGAATTGTCAGCTTGTCCAGTGCGTTTTCTACGATGGTGGCGAAGAATGCGCTGTTGTTCGGGATAGAGGCGCCTTGAGTGGCCGCGATGTCTGTAGTGATGACTACGGAAAAGTCACTTGCCAGCGGGTCAGCAAGTTCAACTTCCCCGCCTGGGTTTGTGTTTTGGTTCGCGTTCCTCGTGACCGTGTAGTCAGAATTGAGGGTAAGCGTCTCGTCAACCCCATCTTCGTCCGTGCGGACCACCAGCAAATCGGCGTCCGTGAACACCTTGAATGCGAATGGGAGAGTTGTAGTTACGTCGTCGCCGATGAAAGGATCGGTCTGGCGTACAGCGGTGTTTACTGTCATGCTGGCCCCTGGAAACTACTGTGAGTGTGGTTTCCGAAGCCGCTGACACGCGCACTATCAGTCCTTCGGTGGCGGGCCTAGAAGCACGGATTGCGGGCCAGCGCCCTCATCGCCTTCGTCCCATGCTTTCCACCCTTTGTAGGAGCGGATAAGCTGTGTGACGGGTATCCCGAGCGCAGTCCCCATCAATCGGGCGTAAGCAAGTACCGCAGGCTCATCAAGTTCGCCCTGCACGGTCTGCTTTCCAGCCTTTCCGATGTCGGTGGCGATCCTGCCAACGGGCGGTCCGGTGTAGTCGAACCCAGCCACAGCCCCGGACAACTCGCGTATCCCGACAACTAGGCCCATCAGATAGCCAAGTTGCCACTTCGCCACCTTCGCGGCCATGTCGTCATCGTCACCACCGCGAAGTGCGTCCAACAGCAGCGCCGGGACAATCGCCGGGATGATGGCGAGTAGAGTCATGTCTCCAATCCACCCGGCCACCGCGCGGGGATTCTTGAAGTCCGTTGCCTTCGTACTCTCGACCGCAAGATTCAGCGTGACAGAAAAATAGCTGTAGAACTGCGTCAGGAATGGATGGTTTCGCTGCACTCCCGCCAGGTCTTTGGTAGACCCAGCCCCTTGCGCCTCGATCACTGCGCGGTCGGCCATCGCCACGGCGGAAGCATCGTCCAGCCCTTCGGCAAGGGACTTTTGATACTGGCCCGCCCATGTTGGAATGTCGGCCACCATCTGCATTTTCTGCATCATGAAGAACAAGCCGCCGTCGATGGCCTGCATGGTCGATGAATTACCACCTACCGCCCCGCGAATCTCGCGCAACTCGCGGTTGAACGTCTTTGCCCGCAGCCGCATGAAATCGGACTTGCCGTGAATCCATGAGACTGTGCTTTCCATGCGCGCCGTGTCTCCCGCCCACCGCGCAGCGCCCCGGAGTACGTGCTTCGCTCCTATCCGAACCATGGATTGCGTCAGGCCGAACGGCTGCAGGAAAGCGGTAGTCACCGATGCGCCCATGGTGGCCCTGGTCACATTGGAGCGCAGCAGTAGCAGTGCCTTGTCTATGGCGTCCTGCGCCGTCGAATCGCCCGCCGCGATGGCTTGCACGCTATCACGAATCGCCTTCATGGCCTGGGTGCCGTAGTGAGCGCGGATGGCCTCCGCAATCCGCTTGTCTCCAAGGATTTTGTTCGTGTCGATCAACCATTCATGCCAGGCCAGGTCGTGCGTCACCTGGGCGACGTGCTGCGTGATCACGTTCAGGTCTTTTCTCAAGGGTCGTTTGACTTCCTCCAGCCGCGCCTTGGTGTGGCCCCTGCGTGTCGTGGCCCGAGCATAGGCGCCTTGCAGCATGTCCTTGGCTACCTGTGCTGCGTCCTGTTGTCCTGCACGGTCGGATCGCTCCGTGTCGTATTTCAGGGGATAGTATCCCCCGCGCATCTTCACGGTCGTTCCATCGGACGCCGTAGCCAGGAACGGTTCAGACTGCACCTTTTCAGGCTCAACCCCGGTAAGGCGCTTTTCCTTGGCCGCGATTTCGGGCCAGTAGGAGTCGAGATATTCCCACGCCTTGTTCACGAACTCCAGTTCTGCAGGGCTCAGCGTCTTGATAATCGCCGCCACCTGGGCATCGGTCCACTTGTCCCCGTCTCGGATTCGCTGCCTGTTCGCCTCGTTGCCCCAATTCAGAGCGACGGCAAGTCGCCCGCCACGGGTCAGGCTGGCGTTGATTTCAGGGATGAACACCTTGGACCGCGCGCCCGTGATGCCGCCGCGCATCTTCATCAGCGGCGCGTACAGGTCACGCAGGGCAATGGTGGCTTTCTCGACCATGACATCTTCCATGGTGCCGCGTTCGTTCATTCCACGCCCGATGTGTTCGTACAGCGGGCCGGCGTCGTTCATGCCGTCCATCTGGCGGAATAGGCTGGAGATTTTTCGATGCGAGACAGCAAGGCCGGCGAACAGGTCCGCTACTGGTGATGGCCCCTCCAACTCGACAGGTCGCGCTTTGCCGCCGTTGTCCACAATCGACGCGGCCATTTCCTCCGCGATGGCGTCGAACTCGCGCTTATCTCTGGCAAGGAGCAGCTTGTTCTTCAGACGGCCAAGGTGTTCGATCTGCTTGACCGCATCGCGTAGGCCGCGCAGTTCCTCCATGGTCATGTTCTTGTAGGATACAAGGCCGGAAGAATGGATCAGTTCGTCTGGCACATTCGGCGCGGCGCCTTCCGCAAGCCTGTCCGCGTACCACTTGGAAAACGCCTCGCGCTTGTCCAATGCTTTCAAGCTGACGGACTTGAACTCGTGCCGCTCCAGCAATTGTTCAATCTGGTCCTGATACCCCGGATCAATGGACTTCCGGCGCTTGTCGAACTTGCGGAAGTACCGGCGCATTTCCTCCACTTCACGCAGGGCCTGATCTGCCGCCCTCTTGGCATACCCGTTGATCAGTTCATTGCGCTTGTGCAGCGCGGCTTCCTCGGTGCTTTTGCCAAGGGACTGCTGGGCAAGTTTCGCACTGCGGGCCTGGGCCGCTCCATAGACCGATGGCCGGATGTCTCGGACCTTCAGGCGGGCGATGATCTGCTCTGCGTAGTCCTTTGCTGCGCGCGCAAGAACGTCCACGGTGCTGCGCTTTCCTCCCCTCACGCTGCCCGCCTTGGTCAGCGCCTTCAACTCTGCCGCCACCGTCCGCAGTCGGGCCTCGTTGTAAACCGCTTCATCCGCTGCGCGTGCAAGTGCTTCAGGGCTGGAAATATCCCCGTACTGCTGGAGCATGCGGGCGTCCGTCAGTTCCTCGATAACCTGTTGCGGGGGAGGTGCTGCGGCCAACTTCCTCACCATTTCATCACCCGAAGAAAACCCGAATGTCTCCGCAAGAATGTCGGGGTCAATGCCCTTGTCTTCGCTGGTCATGCGACGTTCCGACAGCCGGCTCCACGCCTCCGGGTCGATGGCCTTCACCAGACTGGTGCGGAGCTTTCCAGATGCGAGGGAATCCATGTCCTCCGGGGCCACGGTTCCGGGTAGCACTTGGTCATACTTGCCGGTCAGGAATGCCCACGCTTGGTAGACCTCTTCGGACATGATTTCCGCCCGAACGAATTGTTCAATTTCCTTGCGCAAGTCGTCGGCTTCGGCCTGGGCTGCTTTCATCGCCTTGTCGCGGGCGCGGCTCAGCCACTTCATGTCCTTCAGCAAACGAGTGTCCAGTTCGGCAGCGGCTTCCCCTGTGGCTTGTTGTCCGAGTGCCTGATACGCTGCGAACTCTTCCGGCGTCATGCCAGACATTTCGGGGCTGGTGAACAATGGCCCCATGTTGCGGGCGTCCTGTGCTACTTGAATGGCCTGGTTCGTCGCCAGCATCCGATCCATGACCGCGCGAACATCGTCAGTCAGTTCGACATTCAAAGCCTTCATGGCCTTGTAAATCTGCACCAGCCATGCGCGGAAGCGGTTGAATATGGACTGCAGTTCCTGATTCGGCGCCTTGCCTTCCATCAAATATCTTTCAAACCCACGGGCGAATTTCTCATGGTGTTCGCGGCGCTGGTCCAACGACATCATGGACCATTCGTCCATCGCGGTTGTCTGGTCGGTGCCGTTGACGCCGAACCACTTCAACAGTGTCTCCATGTCCTGCACGATCTTTCGCTCAGCCTCGGACCTTTCTGCTTCCGGCTTTGCAAGGATGCGCTTTGCCAGGTCGTATTCCACCTCAAGGAAGAAGTGCCCCGACTCATGCGGGAAGCTGGATAGATCGGCCCCCTCCAGCAAGGAAATCACGCTGGGCGTGGTGGTGATGTCGTTGGCAAATGTCAGGTTTGCGCGGGCGCCTTGGTTCAGGATGTTCGGGTCGGCAGGGTCGAACGTGCCACGGTTGCCGATGGCGGACTTGATCTGCTCGGGGCGGAAGGCAACGTAGATGCCCTTGGAGACTACGCCATCAAACCCAGTTACATCAGTCACAGCTTGCAAAACCTTGCTTGTCTCTGCGCCAGCGCGGTACATATTTTCAAGTTGATCTAATGCGCTCTTTTCCCCAGCCAAGTCATCTTCAAGCCAATCCTTTGGTGAGAATTTCGGGTCTAGCCGTTTTGTTTCAGCAATGATTTGTTTAACGGTATCCGCGCCAAAAGCCGCTTCATCGGATGACATGGGTTTTTCTAGGCTTAAGAAAACCGACTTCGTTTTACCGTAACGGTCAGCTATTGCCTTATCTTCTGTAAAGTAGAAACCCTTGCCAAACCAACCAGCGTCTGTGAGGCCAAATTTTGAAAGATCAAACACATTAAAGTCTGCAGCCGTCCCGTGATACACCACCAGCGGCTTACCCTCCGCGTCCACCACCTTGGATTCGCCGAACCAGTTACGGAACTCAGGCGTATCGACTGCACCCTGTTCAACCTGCTGCTGTCCAGACACTTCCTTGCTGGTCACATTCAGCCCATACCGCTGCATGAACTCCTGCACCGGGATGCCGATACGCTGGGCCTGCGTGGCGTAGAAGTACCCATGCATCAGCGCATAGGCTTTGTTCGCATTGGGCTGAAACTTCCCGGTAGCCGTCAATTGCGCCTCAATGGCGGCGGCGGCGGTGTCCACGTCCTGCTGATACTGCGTCTGCTGGACTTGACTCGTAACCTCCCGCTCGACATCGGCGCGGATGGATTCGCCCTCGGTTTTCAGGTACTCCTGCGCTTCGGCCCGGCTCATCGCGTCCGGGGTTTCGCGCACGTGGTCTATCAGCAGGGAACTCAAGTCCGGTCCAGCGGCCACGAACTCAGCCACGGGAACGCGAATATCAGCCCCGGGCGTGCTGGTGCGGAGTTGTTCGGCAACCCGTGGCGCGAAGATGCCAAGGGCGTCCATGGTGATGCCAGACTGATTCAAGGTGTTGGTCAGAACCTCGGAATCAATGAACAGGTCGGCATCGTCTGCAACCTCGTTGACGAACTCCGCGAAGGCTTCCGGGTCGCGTTGAAGGAGTTTCGATTCCTTGGAAAGGTCGGACAGGACTTGCGCAACGGCTGCGGCTTGTTCTGCCCGCTGGGCTTCTTCGTCACGCTGGGTGAACTTGGATGCGGCAGCGTTCACAGCGCCCATGGCGCCAGCTTGGGTGACGGTTGCCAGCAGGGTTTCGTAAGCAGCCCCGGGGCGCTCCTTGATGTAGTCGCCCCATGTCTTGTTCGGGTTTGCAATGGCGGTATCAACCGCGTCCTGTGCCAGCGTGGCAAGCTGTTCGCCGGGGACTTCACGGGCCAGCATGCCCTTCAGGAACTCGCCCATCCCGACCTTGCCGAGCTTGTTGACCAGAAAGCCCATGGGCAGCATTTCGGTTGCAACCTCGATACCGCCTTCAAGTGCAGCACCCGTAGCGGCTTGTCCTGCAGTACCACCGCGTTCACGGTATTTGCCGTAGGACTCAGCCGCCACACCACCGCCAGCCATGGCAAGGCCGGGGGCAGGGTTCCCGAGGATGATGGACAGGGCAATGCCGGGGCTGTTCTGCACGAGGCTGACGCCACCAGAGTACAGACCTTTCCCTGTGGCCGTCTCAAACTGCGGATCAGCCAGACTCGCTCGGAACTGCGCGCGGCGGTACTTCTGCAATGGCTCTTTGTTGTCCACCCCCAGCAGGTCAGCGGCGGCAACGGACAACCCAGCATCAGCAGCCTTGAAGCGCTCCGGGCTGAATATCCCGGCAAGGACGCTTGCCACGGTGGCCTGTGGTCCCCGGGATTCGCCTGCAATCTGGTCGTTCGTGATCGTGCGGCCACTCGCAACGAGTGTGCGGGCGGTGTCGATGTCAAGGGCTGGATTCTCTTGAACAGCGCGTTGAACCTGCTGGCTAAACTCTGCGCCGCTCATGACCTGGGGGATGCTCTGCGTGGTCCGCTTTCCTGTAGACCAATCCCGAATGACCCGCTCCATGGACGCCATCACGCCGACATCATCATGGCTGGCGTTGGCCTTGCTCTGGTCGCTCAGCCACTTGGACAGGGTTGGCGAATTCAGTATCGCGTGGTCGTATTCGTCCAGTTGCGCGTTGCGCTCGACCTCGGGAAGATTGCGCCCGATCACATCGGACGGCATGCCGGTTTTCCGGCCAAGCCTGTTGGCTCGCGCTGCCATGTCCGGGTTCTGCAACAGGGCGTTGTATAGGACGGGGCGATAGGTCTGCCGCTGGCTTGAGACAACACCCGACGCGGCGCTGTCGAACGTTGTCCCGGCTACCTGTGAAGCGGCTTGGTCGAACTCGTCCATCACTTCACTCCGTAGGCCGCGCGAATGGTCGCGTCAACCTGCGCCGCAGTGGGCTTTGTGATACCTTGCCGGACAAGCGCGGCAGTGGCCTTGGCCTTGTCGGCATCGGAGAATTTCGGGGTGAATGGCTTGCCTTCGGCCTCCGCCTTGAATGCCCTGGTGCTGGAGTCGAACAGGAAGCCCGGGGTAGTCCCTTGCATCACCAGACGGTCAATCACCTTCTGGCGTTCTTCCTGATTGAGCTTTGATCCTTTCGTCCGCTCTGCCGCAAGCAGTTGCTTTTGCGCCTGCATGGTGAACACGCCTGCATCTTCGCCCTTCAGTCCTGTGGCTTTGATGGTGGCGCCGATCTGCTGGACGGACGTTGCAACCTCGTCCGCTTCAGCGGGCTTGATCACCTTCGCTTGAACGTCAATGAAGTGCTTGCGATCAGCCGGAGAGAGTTTGTCAAAGTACCGGCGCAAATCCTCGGTCTTGAAGGCAGGATCAGAAACTGACGCAACAGTCAGAGCATAGTAAATCGCCGGGTCGGTCTTGACTTCCTTCGCCTGCGCCTCGGCCTGGGCGGTCTTCCTGAGCGCGGCCAAGTCCCGGCCATCCATCGCAGCAATGACGGATGGCGGAATTTTGCCGATGCCACCTGTTTGTGCGTATATGCCCCATGCCGTGTCGGCTGCGTCCTTCTGGTTTCTCTCGCGCAATTGAACCCGTTCGGCGTCATACACCTTGATCCGCTGGACAACGGCATCCTCTTCCTTGCCGGTCAGCGTGGAACGCGCTTCAGCCAATGCTGCGGTGGCATCGCCCTTGTGCTTGGCGTAGAGCTTGTCCGCACCATCCTGCGCCTTGGCCTCAAAGTCGCCAGCCTCCAGTACCTTGGTGATCTGCAGGCGTGCGGCCGGTGTCAGTTCGGAGCCTACCTGTTTCATGTACTCGCGGGCGTAGTCCAGCTTCCCGGCATCGACAGCGGATGCAATGACAGCAGCATGCCCAGGAGAAAGGGCCTCGACCATGTTGGCCTCGATCTGCTTTCCAGAATCCCCCTTGAGCCGGCCCGCCTCAGCCACCGCCGCCTTGATTGCATTGCGCGACTGATCCAACAGCTTCGCGTCACCCCAGCCAAGGGCCATCTGGTCGCGGGCCACCTTCACGGTTCCCTCTTGCACTCCGATCTGGTAGTCCCCGTATTCCTTCGCCACATGCTGATTGATGGACCCGCCGAACTGCACCATCATCTGTGCCGACTGCTGCGAGAAAACCGCGCGCTGCTGTTCGTTTCCGAGGGATTGCCCGATCTGGTCAAGCTGCTCCTTGAGCTTGGCTTGATATTCCTGATCAAGGCTCTTGCCGTCAGGCCGGGTAAGGGCCGAATCCCCGCGAAGATGTACGTATCCCTCCTGCGGGTCGTAGGTCAGTTTCAGCTTGGCGGTGACGGCCTTGTTCATGGCGTCGTTCACACGCACCTGATTGGCCTCGCGCGCCATGTCCAGGGCGATGGGATTGAGCGCGGCTCCGGCCCGCTGAAGGGATTGCCCCGTTTCCTGTGCCATCCTTCCGGGATCGGCAGTCTCAGGCGTGCTTATCCGCACCTGGGGCGCTGGCGCCTCGGCCGCTTGAAACGAGTCGTACCGTGGAACGGTTGGCATAGCTACTTGTCGTACTTCCAGGCCAGGCCAGGGTATTCTTCGGGCGCTTCGTACATCGTGCCTTTCAGGGCTCCGCTCTTGTTCATGGAATACCAGCTACTTGCAACTTGTCCTGCACTGGACATCAGGGAGGTTGCAGCAGAACCCAATGGGCTGATGCCCTTCGCTGCGGCGCGGCGGGTGATGCCTTCATTGGTGAAGTTCGTCCCTTGTGTGCGATACCCCCAAGCACTCTGAACAGCGTTGGCCGTCAGGGCGGTAACGTCGATGTCTTTCATCAGGTCTGTGGATGCCTGAATCTCAGCAGCACTCCCCTGCCCTAGGTCAACTCCATTGGCCGCGAGCCTTGCGCGCTGTGCTGACTTGAGTTGCCCGGCTTTCTGCGTGAGCGATGCAACCTGACCCTGCCCCCTGCGCAATTCACCCTGCGCGCCAAGTTCGGAAATGCGCGCGTTCGTGTCTGCTACTGCGGCCTGTGCGCCAAGCGTGGCCTTCTGGTTCTTGGCCCCCATGTAGGAGCCGATTCCAGACGTGACAGCGCCGCCAATCTGCATGGTCAGGGCGGTGCTTGCGATCTGGCCGGTAGAGAATCCCATGGGGTTAATGTGCCGTTCGGTTGCGCGGACACGCGCACTAAGCGCCTAGTGCAACTTCCAGCGACATGCTTACGATGGTCAGCGGCAAGGGGTCTGACTGGCGGATATAAATCTGCCCACCATCGGACCAGCTCGGGGACAGCGAGAGTTGGATCTCAGCGGTCTTGAAAGCGGGCGGCGTGTCGTAGGGCTCCCCGGTCCTTTGCTTGTATTCCTTCAGCCTGTCCAGAGAAGGCCCCGCGAAGATGCCCGACGACTCAAACACCCGAAGCCATACCTTGTTGATGTTCTTCGCCCGGCCCTGCCCGAATGCCCCATCGATCTGCATGGCAAGCGGAAGGGTCTGCAGGTCTGCCGTGATCGGTAGTCCTACCTGAACCACGCTAGCGGATATGTCCAGTTCGATTGCCCCGCCCGTCACAACCTGCTGCGCTCTTACAGCGCCATCGGCAAGAATGCTGACGGTCTCGCCTTCAAGGTGGTCCAGCCCTGAAATAGTCGTTGCTGCAGCGCCGTCGTAAGTCGCTCCGCAGTCAACAAAGAAAGCATCTTCAGCGGCAGAGAACTGGCGCGATGCCATGCGCTCTATGTATCGGACATCCGAACCGTCAATCTCGCGCTTGATCACGCAGTAGAGAAAGTCCTCACCGCCTTCAGCAACTACCGCGCAGGATTCAAATTCTCCTTGCGTGTCGTGCTGGTGCCAGGCGCCTATCTGCTGGTCAGGCACGTAGGTCAACCCGAGCAATTTCCCGTTGCTGCTGATCGCCCACACGATGGGCTGAGGGGCTTTCATGTAGGCCATGTCCACCAGTTCAAGCCCGTCGAACAAGTGGGCAGACCGCAAGCACAAATCCCCGGTCACAAAACCATTTGCCTGCCAGTTGTAGGCCAGCTCCCGGGCGTGACCACCACGCGCAGCACCGTAGATCATGGTGTTGTTGATCACCACCGGCTGGACGTTGTTCGCTCCAACATAGGACTGTGGCCGCACGTTCACGGTGGATGGAGTCAACACATCACCAGACGTAACCAGCCATTCCGCCGAACTGGTCAGCAGGATCAACTGTGTGAGTGGAACGATATGTCGGATGGTGTTGGCCTCCCTCGCGGCAACGCGGAACGAAATGCGGTCATCGTCCCTGGTCGGAAGCGAATAGCTCATGGCCGATTCGGTCCCGCTTCGTGTGGCCCACAGGTTCTGCGGCTTGTTGATGGTCCCGGCGAATGTCCTGCGCTGCTCGTAATAGGACACAGCCCCCGGGTATTCGCTGGTCGTGTTGAACACGGTTTCGTACAGCGGCGGCGTTTTGGACAGGTCTGGCGCAATGTTGTCGTCCACCACCGATAGGCCCGTGGTCTGCCCGATGTATCCGTACAGACCGCCTTGCAGTTTGTAGACGCTATACCGCGATGCTCCGGTCACGGCAGACCATGCGATGGTGTTGGCCCCGCCTGTGGAAAAGATATTGCTCTGGCACGTCCCTGCGGTACTCGCAACCGACTCGGACACACCGTCCGCAGCAATGGCAGTTACCACATACGAATAGTCGTAGTCGGTCGCCACAACGGCAGGGGTTGCGCTGACCCCCGTGGGCGCTGCAATTCCAGCGGCGAAGGAAATCACGGTCAGCGTCCAAGAAGTAGCCGACACCCGGCGAAGCTCTCTCGGTGCGTATCCAGGGTGAACCAGCGTCAGGACATCCGCCGATTGCACATAGTGGATGTCGAATAGATCGGCTTCAGCGTAAGGACTCGGAATCTCATACACGCCACCGGCCGGCATGGGATACCAGTACGTCACGTTCGGCGGTGCGTTGCCGGTGGTCGCGGCGATACAGTAGTAGTTCACGCCAGCGGATGAGACTGAATCTCCCACCACGTAAGCGGTTCCGCCGTTGTATGCGGCCGGCGTTGTCAGAAGATTCGCGCCAAGCGTATGGAATCGAATATGCTGGTGCCCGAACTGGATCACCATCGTTTGCGTGGTCGAATATGTGAACGGGATCAGCCGGCTTTGCCGAGCGGAGTCCTTCACCGTTGCCACGTAGGCGAACCCGGGCCGGTTCTGCGCTGGACCTTGTGGCTTGATGATGAAATTGCGACACAAGGCCAGCCCACTTTGGAACTTGACATCATCCAGACGGCCAAGCATTTCCGGGCTGACTTCACCCCCGGAGAATGACCGCTGCAGGGTACGGACGGACATTACAGCCGCGCCGTGATAGAGGATGGCACGTGGTCGGGCAGGCGAACGCGCCTCTGGTTCGCGTCCGATGTCGTAGCCTCACCAAGCGCCAGCATGAACAGGCGAAGTTGCTCCTTGGCCTGCGCTGCTCCCGCCTCGCCCTTCAACACTGGTCCGGCAAGGTAGGACGCCAACAGGCGGGACAGGGCATAAACGAACAGCGCCGGGAATTTCGACGTGTCCGTGACCTTGTGGATGTAGACCAGACTCGCTTCCTCTTGGTCCGTCAGGATGACGCTGGCTCCGCTCTCGGCGGACATCGCCTCATACTCTTGCGTATCCGCTTCGGTTGGAGCGTCTTGCGGCAGGACGGACAGCAGCCGCGCGCAGTTGTTCGGCTCTGCGTAGGCATACCCCCACTCCCACAGATCAACGTCCACCGGAGATAGAAGCACGCGCCTGGTGGCGAACTTCCATGGGTGTTTCTCCAGCATCAAATCCCGCGCAATCGGGTAGAACTTGGCGCAGTGGTCAGCCTGTGCCGAGCCTTCGGGCGGGTCGATGCTTGCCAGCGATGCCTCGTCCCCAAGGTGCGACAGGGCCAGATTGCACACATCAACTTCGCTGCTCATTGCCTACGCTCCTGAAAAAACGGGGACCGAAGCCCCCGTAATACCCAACCAAGGAACTTGTCAGGCAGCGGCCTTGAGGTCGCCAGTTTTCGCCTTCGATGCCTTTTGGGCGTCAACAGGTCGGAGGTCGCCGTTCCATGCTTTCTTTGCAGGAACGTCCTTGACGGAAAGCGCGGCCCACTTCGGGAGCTTGCGCTCCTTGCCTGCCTTGTCGTACCTGGCAAACAGGAACTTTGTCCCGGGCTCAACCAGCTTGCCCATTGCGAAGCCGCGTTCGACGGCGATCAGGGTGATGGTTTCAGGCTCCGCAGCCTTCACGTCGTCACTCATGATCAGGCCACGTTGTCAGCGTATGCGCGGTACAGCGCCGGGTCGCTGGTCAGGAAGGCATTGATGGTGCCTGCCGTCACAGTGGTCGTGGCGATGGTGCACAGGATGCCCAGGTACTTTTCGTAGCTACCCGATGGCAACTTGCCGCAGTAGATGATCCCGCCTGCGTTCAGTGCCGCCGAGTTGGCCGCAGAGTCGTCTGTCACCAGTATCGCCGTGGCAATGTGGGTCGTACAGTTCGCCACCACCGCCGACGCCAGCGTTGCCGCCGCGTCCGTGACAAGGAAGAACTGGATGGTCCCCGCCGAACCACCTGTGATGATTTCGGTGTCGCCGGTCTGGATCACCAGATACAGTTCCGAGCCCTCCAAATCCACCGTGGTATTCGGAGAAATGGTGGCCGGGTCCAGATCGATCACGTCGCCAATCAAGGCGGTGCCGGCTGCAGCAGCCACCGACACGTTGTCTGCGAACTCGTTCCGCTCATCTAAATACATTTGGAAATCCTTTCCTCGGGCTCTGCCCGTTTAACTTTTGAACTGGAGGCCGGGGGGTCAGCCAGGTATGCGGACATACGCCGGCCAAACTCTTCAGGTGACAGGCCAGTCTTCTTGATCTGACCTTCGGCATGGTTGCAATTCCGACAGAGCAAGCCGCGTGGCTTCATCTCGTCATGGCAGTGGTCCGCATTGATTTCTCGCGGCACTCCCTTGAACTCGACTCGGCAAACAGCACAGGCGTTTCCCTGCAATGCGATCAACTCTTTCCAAAGATCCAGCGTGAATCCGCGTTGCTTAAGGCTTGCTGCCTTCTGCTTTGCGCGGCCGCCTTCCGTGGCCACCCACTTACGCCGACGTTCAGCAGCCTCCGCACGCTTTTCTGGCGTGTTGCGAGCAGCGTTCTTTTTGGCCCGGGCTTCCGGCGTGCTCTCGCGAGCTTGCCGCTGTGCCTTGACCTCTGGGCGCATGGAATAGGTACGCATGTACTCGTTCCATGCTTGCCGCTCTGGCGTCTGTGGGCGTGTTGGTTTGGCCATCTGAAGACCGTTAAATTCCGGCTTCGGTGGACAGCAGTTGATCAACGCGGCGGATCGGGACACCACGGAAGCGGGTCACGAACTTTCCCTGGGCTTCTTCCTGCGTCTTGAACTGCAACAGCGGGTCGCGGTTCATCTGCAGGTCGAAGGCGTCCAGCGAATCGCGGTTCATGTAGATCGCCGGGCGACCTGCGTTCAGGCTCGGGATGCGGCGCATGGCTTTGGCAAGCAGGTCGCGCAGGACCGGGCCGGTGGCGCCGTTGGCTACGACATCTTCCAAGTCGTAGTTGATGCGGACCACATAGCGCCAGTCACGAACCACCATGCCGCAGTCCCATTTGTAATGGGTGCGGTAGGCTTCCATGCGACCGCCGGCACCGTCCACGTTTTCAATGGTCACGGCGCCCTTGTCGGTGATCTTCAAGCCGGCTTGCGAGCCCTTCGGATAGATCATGTGGCAGGTGTTCGGACCCCACACCACAACCCAAATGGATGCGTTGTCAGTCGAATCCGGGGTGGCGGCGCTGGTCAGGATGTTTTCGCCGTTCACTGCCGACTGGTCGTTGAAGCGCGGGGCCAGTCCGGTGAAGGACTCGGGCTCCGTTGCTTCGTTACCGTACATCATGTAGCGCGCCAACTTCTGACCGAAGCCCTCCACGATGGCGGATTCTTCCGACAGGCGCCATGCTGCGCTGTTGCCGTTCAGGTCGGCCAGGGCCTTGTCAACCTCGGCATAGTTCTCCAGCATGCCCAAGGATTCGCGTACCTTGACGGACGTGCTTTTCGTGGGCTGGACGCCGCCGTACAGCTTGCGCCAGGTGGGCTCCGGGATGCCGGTGCGCACGCTGGTCGTGTGGCCGGTCAGTTCGTTGGCCTCGATCCAAACGGCGTCGTCAACGACTTCGTTTTGCTGAGCCAGCATTTCGATCACGGGAAGGACATTCCCGTTTTTGTCCAGCCGGGACTTCAAGTCCAGCAGCGTGGGGTGGGTGGTTGCCAAGGTGGTCATTTTTCAGCCTTTCAGGGGTTCATGTTGGAAGCGCCGTAGAAGCTCTGTGCGGTGCTGGTGGCGCTTGCCTGCCGCCCGCCCACGAACGTCTCTTCGCTCATTGCCTTGCCGGCCTTGTGGAACATCCGAATGAACTCCGGGTGATCCGAGAGGCCCGATTCGTCCAGCAGCTTGATCAGCTCAGGGGATGCGAAGGCATCGCGTGCCGTCTTTGCAATCCCAAGGTTCTCGGTGAGCTTCTGTCCGCCGATTTCCTTGTCTGCCTTCGATGCCGCCAGCCAGCCGGCTTT
>ERZ869929.93-NODE-93-length-45824-cov-20.103913_pt1 | contig 45824 bp, 63 predicted proteins | sample MGYA00579312_ERZ869929 | MGnify/ENA primary metagenome ERZ869929 (study PRJEB32216, sample SAMN09231818) | wastewater metagenome | place: USA: Maryland | collected 2016-08-09 | study: EMG produced TPA metagenomics assembly of the PRJNA472060 data set (Reclaimed... | reverse complement strand
GGGGGGGGGGGGGGGGGGGGGGGGCACTGAAAGTGACCCCCTCTCTAACCATATCCACATCCATACCCATATCCATACACATCACATCTACACTCTTAACAATCAGTACAACTACAACAACAATAGCACTGTTGTATGTATATAATACAACAATAAGAAGAGCGACAGCAGCAGGTGATACAGCAGCGGGCTCCTACGTCGCTTGCACGTCACGTTACGTAGTAACAACACAAAAGAGCCGTGGTCAACATCAACCTACACACCCGCACCTCACCACATACCCCCTGTTTTGGTTTTAGCTAATGCCGGGGGGATATACATAGTCAGTGATAGGACAGCAGTCCTGGTATAGGACAGTATGTGTTGTAGATAGGAAGATGCGCCTCTGTGACCACCGCACCACATGACTCTATGCCTATCACCATCGCTGCTATGTTTGTTGTCCTATATTATATGTATTGTATTGTTGTTATGTGATCGTTGTCTTATCTATGTTATATCTGCAATGCTGCAATGTGTTAACGTCATGCCTGGTTGTATGTCGTTGTTATCATTGTGTTTTGTGTGTTTTACTAATGCACAATGCTGCATCTATGGCATTTGACATAAGCAAACGATCCGTTGCAGGATGCAATTGTTAGTGATGCGTGATGCGTCACTGACATGTTGTTTGACAATCGCAGCATGTAACGACGTGTCGCAATGGTGCGGCATGCGTTGTGCTGCATATATCTGATGGAGAAGTAACAATGACTAGCAATGACTGGGGTTCTCGCCTCGCTGCCAATGCTCGCAAGTCCGCTAAGGACGAAGCGAAGGGCATGGGAAGCATCGCCCGGTATGTCCGGGATGATGTGATGCCCTACATCGGCATGCGGATGCAGGAAGGTGCCATGGTTTGGCGTCCTGACTCGGATGAGGCGGTTGCCAGTGTGCTCACTGACTTGCTTGATGCCAGCGGCGTGTTGAGCGTCAAAGGCATGAAAAAGGGCAGCGCAGAGTTCACTGATACTCGCAACGTCCAAGCATTCATCCGCCGTGCGGTGAATTTCTATCGCGCGGCTTCTCTGTTGACGGAAAAGACTGGCATCTCGCCGGTTTGGACGGAAAACAGTGAGCCGCAATTCCCGCTGGCATGGTTCACGCCAGAGGATGCTGACGTGGTGAACGCTAAGGGCGTGAAGACTCACGCGCCCTTCAGTGGCCGCAACAAACTCGGCTTCCTGATCCTCAAAGACGGTGAAGTGCAGACGCATTACTGCACCATCTCCGAGGCTTCCATCGTCGGCCTGTCCAAGCCCAAGGCCACGCGGGAACGGCCCGAGGATACCAGTGGTGCAGAGGATGCTTCGCCAGTCGCCAAGGCTGGCAATCTCATCTCCCGCATGCTGGACCAGGCGGAAGAAAACCCGGCCAATGCGTTGAAGGGAGACGCTGCCGATGCGCTGGAAGATATCATTCAGCGTGTGGTCCGCTCGGATGACTGGTGGACCATCGCGCTCGCCGAACGCGCCAAGTATGAGAAGGAACAGGCTGCACAAGCGGCCTGAACCTACTGCCCTAGCGTGGCGCAAGCTGCGCTAGGGTTTCACTGTTTCAACAAATGGAGATTGAGTATGGATGATCGTGATCGGATTGCAGCGTTGCAAAGCGCGCTGCTAGTAATTCGCAACGCCGCGAGGCAAGGCAATGCTGAACAGCCATTGGCTGAATTGATTGAGGCTGTGGTGAAGCGCGCCACTGGCCTTGAATGATGCCAACAGCCCCACAGGTTCCGGCCTGTGGGGTTTTTTATTGTCCATTGCCTGGCATATGTGTTTACGTAAACACGCATTGCTAATGCACATGCGACACACGACACACTGCACATGTGCAGGATCATTCTTTAATTAACACACTGCACACTGCGCCACACGCATGAGACGATCAGTTTATCAGTTATTAAACCCTAGCTAGGTCTAGGCTTAACTGATAGAACACACACCCAGGCAGGGTAGGTAATCGGTCATAGGACTGTATTGCATTAGGAATATAGACTTGACATAAGCTACACTGTATGGTATAAGCAGACATTCAATTGAATAGTATAGAGAGAAAGAGAGGAGATTAGTAATGCCTGATAACTTCAAGACACACCGTCCGCTTTACGAAATCGCACGAGACATTCGTCTCGATTGGGCAGCACAGAAGAAACAGTTTCCATATGCTGCACCATACCGTGAAGCAATGTCACAATTGACACACATGTCACAGTCGTTTGACTATGATAGTGCTACATCAGTTGTGCTTTACTTTCTGTCCAATGCGTCAACGTGGCGTGGTGAGAAAGCTAAGCAAATCAAAGCTGAGTTGAAGGATATGCTTAAGTCAGTGGGATATAAGTATTGATCCCAGCACACACATGCACAAGTGCAGCATCATATTTCATGCCGTTCCGGTGATGCTGTGGCGACCGCTGTGGCGGTGAAGTTCTGGCGCTAGGGTAGCACACCCTAGTGTCGCATTTCAATAACGCAAGAATCGTGCCAGTCAGTTTATTTAGGACCGATACGGTCCTATGGCCCTAGCAAGAATCATGCCAACAAGAACCGTGCCAAGTAGCTATGCATTTGACGCAAGGCTGGTATGTGTATATTGTAACGGTACTATAATACCACATTGTATAGCTTAGTCCCTTGAGCATTGCTAATGCAGTGTTCTAGTGACTAGACAACATGGAGGTTACAATGCGTGATTGGAAATGCACTGAATGTCACCATGAGGGACAAGGATCACGTCAAGTCTGTGATTGGTGCAATGCACCGACCATGACACTACGTGTAACTAAGCCTGCCCCATATAAGCAGATTGCAGATTGGATTAATGCAAAGCATGATCCCGCACCTGCCAAGTGCAAGCAACACTAGACAACATGGAGGATTAAGTAATGCCTAATGTTATGGAACAGTTCAATGGCGGAGTATTAATCTACTCCAGCCTAGAACACTTGGCTGATGAAGAACAGCATGACACAGTTGCAGCATATAGTGCTGCATGCCAGGCATTGAATGCACTCAATCGAGTGCGTATGCAATGGCAGAAGCAGAACAAGAAAGGAGGCTAAGTGGCATGACACAAATTGAAACACGACCTGGGCCTTGGACTGAGGTTATCTGGAAGCACCGTGTGACTATGTATGCCTTGTCTATGACAACACGAGTTCCAGACTTTCGACAAGGTGTAGAAGGTCTATGTCTACAGGCCAAAACTATTCTAATGCAGTTAGGTCTTAGCCCAGAGGATTGGTTTATTGCTAAACTAAATGGAATCAACGGACCAAGCAAGGACACACCCAATGCATAATTTCGTAACCTGCACATGTGGCAGCGGTAAACAACGCTTTGCTAAATACGATGGCTACGGTATCTTCCTCACATATGTATGTGACAAATGTGAAGAAGAGAAGATGAAGCAGTATCGTAGTGATATTGCAGAGCAGTATGACACAGATGAACCAATTGACATAGACGATGAGTCTGTGTATGATGGCAATAATTACAACACATATGGAGATGAACAATGACCCCCTCAGACCGCGCCGCGATGCGCGAGGCGGCTGCGAAGGCGACGCCGGGCGAATGGTATGTTGGGGTGCAGAATGACGCTCTGTTTTTGACAGCCGGGCGCGCGCCAGCGCCAAACAACGATTACCCTTGGCACGATGCACCGCGCGTCGCTTTGGCGAAATTGCTTAGCCCGCAAAAAGGTGATTGCCTTCCAGTGAACGCAGAAGACAACGCCCGCTACATCGGCCAGCTCTGGCCCGAGCGTGCTACTTGGCTCCTCGATGCCGCCGACGAGCGCGACAGGCTGCACATCGAGAATAAGATGCTGTGGGCTGGTGCAGAGTATGCGCGCGGGGCGTTGCGCGCTCTGATCCCGCTTATCGAGGCGCTGCCCGGCAGCGGCGAACTGGTCGCCACGATCAACGAAGCCATTGTGCTTTCGGAGGCCACGCCATGAGCGCGCCCGACATCAGCGCCGAGGCGGTGGAGCATACTGCTGTCCAAGCTGACGAGGTATGGGCCGATCTGCTTTACCTGATGGGCCGAGCTTCTTTGGAGGGGCATGAAGTCGGGCAGAGCCTAGGCGTTGCAACGCGCCAGAAGCTGGCTCAGACCGCCGCCATGCTGCGCGCCCTCCGCGCCGCGCTGGATGCGGCCGAGCGGGAGAGGGATGAGGCTGACGCGCGCGGAGACGACTGGCACGACCAGGCTTCCAAGTTTCGCCACGAACGCGACGCAGCCGACGCCACCGGCTACGCGCGCGGCGTGCGGGATGCGGCGGGGCTGTTTGAAAATGCACAGAGCAAGTCTTGGATGGGCGTGAGCATTGTTATCGCCATCCTCGCCCTGCTGCCCGCCACCGATGCGACGAAGGAGACGCGCGATGACCAGTGACCGCGTTCAGATTGGTCGCCTCGCCTTTCGCCAAGAAGGTGATTTGTGGTGCGCCTACTACGCCATGCCCGACACGATGCAGGACTCCGTTTTGCTTGGTGCGCTGCATATGCGTGCGGCAACTCAACCGCAGATCAAAGCCCCCTTCATGGACCTAATGCGCGCCATTGTTGGCGACATCATTGAGGAAGCGACCGGCATACGCCCTCAGTGGAACCAACCCATTGCCGCCCCTGAACACGAACGGAGCAAATCATGACCAATGTTTTTGAAGGTAAGCCCGATGCTCGCCAGTCGGACAGCGTGTCCGAGCCGGTTAGCCGGTTTCGGCCGCGCTATCGCGCCCTGACGAATGATGAGAAGGCGCTTCACGATGCCATCAAGACGAAAGCCGCTGAACTGGAGGCGCTCTTTGATCAGGTGAAGCCCGGCCGCTATCGCAGCCTCGGCATGACCGCGCTGGAAGAAAGCGTGATGTGGACCGTCAAGGAGCTTACGTCATGACCAGCGATGACCAGACCCAGCGCGAGCGCGCGGCCTACGCGGCCGGGTGGCTGGCGGCGAGGGAGGCGTGTTGCTTGTGGGATGCTGTGCTGCCGTTTGATGTGAGCCTAAATGACATTGATGCAGTGCGCCGATATGTCGCGTTGCTTCGCGCGCTCCCCCCGCCCGCTGACGCCGCCGCCGCGCTGGACGATGTGGTGCGGGTGGCACGGCGCGAGGCTTTCGAGGAGGCGGCGCGGGTTGCAGATCGCGTCGCAGCACAAGCGCACACTGCATTGCAAGAACATGGCATTATTGATGCGATCCGCCGCGATTATCTGAACCAGCGGAACGGAGCGCGAGACGCCGCCGCTGCCATCCGCGCCCGCGCGGCAGGGGGTGCGGCATAACTGATTCATTACTCATGCTACTACTAGCTATAGCTATGCTTATTACACTGTGTGCTACTTGACGTAAGCTACAGTTAGTAGTATAGTGTTATAGTTACAACACATTGGAGGACTGCATGACACAACCATACACAGTTAACACAAGTAAACCACTGTTTGCACGTAGGCATTACAAGTGGTTAGCAGAAGTAGCTAAGGCATGGCAGCCTAGCACACAGATCACATTAGCTTATGAGCTATACTGTGATAACAGAAACTTTAAAGCTGTGCGCTGGTTCCAGGCTGCTGGTTATGATAGACAACAAGCTGAGAACCTAGCTGAGGTAATGCAACGTATGTTTGACAAGACGCCGTAACTTGACATAAGCAGCATACTATGCTATATTGCTACAGTCAATCAGACAGGAGGCTACGATTGATTACCACATCAAGACACAACCTATACGTAACTTACACTTCCGACGTGTAGATAACGGCTGGTTGGTGTGGCTTAACGGCTCACCACATACAGTGCATAACACATACTTATACCTTCACGATAACGCGAAGGTTCAACGAGTCACAGAAGGTCCAGCATTCGTGGACATGGTGACATTCAATGGAGACAAAAACAATGCGTGATTACACTGACTCTGTAGAGTTTGAACACAAGCTGCGTGAGTATGCTCGTGAAGCTGCTACTTACTTCGATGAGTTCTGTGAGCGTATTGACCAGCGTAGCCTGGGTCTAGACATTCGCTATGACCACAACAGTGGTGATGGTAACTGGAAACTCTATACCTACTGCAATGGTGCAGGCACTGTTGAGACTCAAGGTGCTGTGCTGCGTAACACACTTCTTGCACACTGTGCATCTGTTGGTGACCGTTACGCTAACCGTCGCCTACCTTCACTACTTCCTGCACCTGTTAACACAGACACACCGGTGTCTATTGGTGAAGAGGAGCTAGACTAATGGCTGCCAATCCTGTCAATGCTATCCAGTATAGCGATGCTATCCGTGATGCACTAACTAGCCTAGACCTTGGCTTCCCTGCTGCTAATGCACCAGTGGACCAGGCGGCACAGCGTTACTTCATGTGGAAGGAAGCTGAGCGTGTAGTCAAGGACCAATTGGAAACAGCACGTGATGAGATCTTTAAAGAAGTTGCTGTCCCTAATCGTAAGGGAAATCACTTGGTTTATGATAGTCGCTATACTAGTGTCAATTGTAATGTTGTTAATGGTCCGAGAACGCTTGACCAGAAGGCACTAGCCTCTGCATTGGTAAAGCAGTTCAATCTGTCACTCGAAGATGCAGAGACATTCATTGACGCATGCCGTAAGGAAGCCGGACTACAGACCCGCTTGACAGTCCAGGTCAAGCGGTAGTAGGCTAGTCCTAGTTTGATGGACCTAACGCCGGCCTCCACGGTAAGCACCCATCGGATGCAGTGACTGGTACACTGCATCCCCATTAGATACACACTGAGTGTTAAGTTAGGTAAGGTGTGTGTCGCTTTCTTTCAACCAATACATGGAGATGTGTCATGGCTAAGCTCAAGGAAGAGTTTAAGCAGAAGTGGATTGCTGCTCTGCGGAGTGGCGAGTATGCACAATGCACTGAGCATCTAGAATTGGATGGTGGTTACTGTTGCCTAGGTGTTGCGCTCAAAGTGCAATATCCAGAAGCTGATCCAGAAACTGATCCTGCATTTGTGGCGCCAGATGAAGTGCCACGAATGGATGATGTTAGCGAGTGGTGGGAGTCTCTGCCTAGTAAGTATGCTAACAATCCTACCGTCAAGCTAGACTATCAAGACGATGAAGGAGGTATCCGCCATCGTTGGATACATCTATCTGAACTAAACGACGAAGAAGGCTACACCTTCGAGCAGATTGCTGACATCATCGAAGAACAGTTGTAGTGCAACACTGGCCCCGTAGCTCAACTGGACTAGAGCAAGCGATTTCTACTCGCTAGGTTGGGGGTTCAAATCCCTCCGGGGCCACCATTTTATGGAGCATAGACATGAACCTTCTTAACAACAACCAACGTGTGCTAGCTACACCACAACTCTACATGTCTCGACATGAGATGGCTGAGATTGCACCCCAATGGCTGCCAGTACATGACTGGTACCGTGTTAATGGTTACACTATTGCAGCAGCTAACATGAAGGACATTATGCGTAGTGGACATAGGCCACGTGGTCTGTTGCAACTATTGGAGCGTAGTGTTAAGAGGTGAAGAAGCGTAGCATTAAGTTACCACCTGCTAACACTACATCATCTACTATCAAAGCATTAGTGCCATTCATTGAAGCATCAGGCACACCACTCATTCGCATAGCTAACCGTGCTGGTGTATCACGATACACCATTTACCGTTGGCTACGTGGTGAAGGTCATCCTGGTGTCATTGAACTAGAAGCTATTGCTAAGTTAGTAGATGCAGAAGTGTTAGTAGTTAGTAAACGTACTGCTGATATTGTGCGTAAGTATACAAAGGAACCAAGCAAGTGATCACAGTATGGACATTGCTAATCCTATGCACTGAGTGCACAGTGTTGCCAGTGCTTAACTATGCAGTAGAGACAGCATGCCAGCGTGCAGAGGTGCAGCTACGTGAACGTAATCCTAACTGCACACTGTCATGTCATGAAACCCAGGTGCCAGGGTCCGTGGCACCAACACCTAGAGATGATCGGAGATCTAAGTAATGCACAAAGACCAAGCTGTAGACATTGCATATAATGCAGAGAACATGACACTTGAAGAACTACTCAAGGCATATGCTGAGTTCCATGATATTGTAGAGAACACACCTAACCATTTCAGCATGAAAGATCGTAGTTGGCAACAAGGATTGCATGGATCTATCGGTCTGTGTACTGAAAGTGCTGAACTGCTAGACGCATTCAAAAAGCATGCCTATGGTAAGAACAAGCCCATTCGACCTGACAACATTCGTGAGGAATGTGGTGATGTGTTCTTCTATCTGCATTTAGTGATGAAGGCATTTGGCCTAAGCATGCATGATATTCTACGTGACAACGTTGTCAAGCTAGCTAACCGATACTTGGAGAAGTTTGAGACGTGATGCTCTTCCAGAACCTTAACCGTTACCTAGCTTCACTGCCTAGCAGTAAGCTAGATGGACGTGACGTAGACATGCTACGTAAGGCAGCACAACTAGCTGCTAAGTCTGATCTACGATGGAAGGTTGGTGCGGTTATCTATGATAGCCGTATCATCTTCGGTCAAGCATTCAATGTGTCTAAGACACATCCATTCTACCATCGTTGGCATAAGCTAACCACACATCTGCATGCTGAGGCTGGTGCACTGATTAAGGCACTGAGGCATGAAGCATTCTATGACCATCCGTACGTACGCATAGCTGTAGCTAGGTTAGACCGCACTGGTAAGGCAGCTATCAGCTATCCATGTGAGCATTGCTTTGCTATGCTACAGGCTAGTAAGATCAATACATTCGTATGCTACGATAAGCATGGTGAGCCTGTCAGACTTGACTTAGACCCTAACTATGAGTATACTACTTGAGTAACAAAGGACGCGTACATGAGTGCTGCTATCATTCCACTAGAACCTAAGTCTAAGTCTGGTCGTAAGCGTAACGTAGGATGGACTGTTAACTACAACACTACTACACGTAAGTTCCAATGGACAGTCACAGTAGCTATGGAGCCACAAGTATTCACTGGTGAATGTGGTACTATGGCTGAGGCTGAGACTAAGGTTAACAGTATCCTATCTAAGTTTAAGTAGGAGGTCACATGACAGACGTACTTCCTGGTGACACAGCTATGGAACGTAGACTATTCATTAGCCTTACACCAGAGGAACAAGAAGCATTCCTGTCTGCTGTACGTGAACGTAGGCTAGCTCCTGTCAAGCTATATCAAGAGACGATGCAGCGTAAGGCAGAGATCAAGAACCAACGTACACTAGAGCTTATCAACAAACAGTCTGCTATGATGGAAAAGGAACTAGCTGCACTAGACAAAGCCTTAGCTAAGGTAGAAGCACGTGCAGTTACCATTGCAGCATTGACTAACCAAGTGGAGTTTAATTATGGATAAACGGTATGCTGAGGCAGTCGAGTTTACTACTCGATATGAGAACATGGACCTGATTACACAAGCTTCATTGAAAGCGTTTCAACAGCAGTTCAAAGAGATGAACACTGACTCTACAGCACAGCAACGCGCACAGCGCATTGTTGATGAAGCATCAACGCTGTTGTCTGGTTATCTAAACAAGGAAGAAGCTAGTAACTTTGAAGGCATGCTCGTCATCCTACAGGAAGTCAGCACTTGGCTGTGGATGGGTGTAGAGCGTGGTGTAGAACAAGGATTGCACGACGATCCTAAAGAGCTTGCTACGGGTATGCTAGCAGCATTTAGTCGTCTAGCTCTAAAGTGTGTCAATCATATGATTGATGAAGACAACGCTAAGAAAGCTACACAGCAATGAACACTCGTGATATTCGAGAGCTGCTGCGTGGTCATATTGATCCTAAGCTGGGTAAAGTACTCATCTCTCAGCAGGAAGATATTGCTTCATTGAAGCAGATGGTTATGCAGCTTGCTGGTCTGTTCGATAAGGTACTTAACAATCAGATCATCATTGCTAATGCAACTAAAGAGTTGCAAGCTATGACACCATTGATGAAGAAGATGAAGGAGATGGGGATGGAAGTAGGCAGTGATCCTACTCTAACAGGTGAATATGACAAGTGACATGGACCAATGTACAGATGCGTCTAGCTGCACCAGATGACTACCATCTGGATAGCTTTGACTTTACCAAGTTAACAGCTATTAACACATGCCCTACCTGGGGTATCCTACGCTACTCAATGCATAAGACTATGCATGGTGGTGGACGTGCTATGGCATTAGAAGCAGGAAAGGTTATGCATGAATGCTTTGCCGCTGTGCGTCTTTACACACTTGGAATCCAGTCAGGATTCAACAACGATCTGTTTAACTATCACGGAGAGCGTCTATTCGGTAAGGACTTATGGCCCGAGCTTCAAGCAATTGCATGCTATGAAGCAGGCGATCACCAAACTAGATGCCGTAATTTCACACTTGAAGTCCTTGCTACCAGAGGGTACGTAGATGATCCATTTGACAAACGACGAACATATACTAACCTTGAGAACTCACTGCTTTATTACATCCAGCGGTGGGACTTTACTCGCTATCCGATTTGGATCAGAGACGATGCACTTGGGTCCGATTGCGGTATCGAGATCCCGTTCGCTGTACGGTTCGATGTATCAACCTCAGAAGGTGCCACTCGATCTTTCCTTTACACAGGGAGAATTGATGGTATCCATGTCAACGGCGAACGAACCGATCAGCTTATCATCGGAGAAAACAAAACTGCTTCTAGGCTAGATGAGTCATGGTCAATGTCTTGGCACACCAGCCACCAAGTGACAGGCTACTGCCTAGCCGCATCACTATTTAGTGGTAAGCCTGTACGTAGAGCACACGTAGTAGGACTATCTCTACCATTACCTAGTCGTGACATTAGTCAAGGCTTTCGCATCGAAGATGTGAAGCGTACTGATGAGTCACTACAGCGTTGGTTAGCCTGGGTAGAACATACAGTAACACTGCATGACAGGTATAGACTTGACGTAAGCAATGCACCAATGTATACTCATTCCTGCAATCGGTACTTCCGTCCCTGTATGTTCGTACCCTACTGTGCTAGTAACACAGAAGACCGTGCTGACATGCTATCACTTATGCCTACTGATGAATGGAATCCATTGCATGAACAACAGACAGGAGACTAGTCTATGCGTCTAGGTTCTATTGAAGTACAGTCTACTGTCTCCCGAGTGGAGTTGTTCACCTGTTTGCTATGGGGCAAGCCTGCATGTGGTAAGACTGTGCTTGCATCTACTGCTCCTGGTAAGAAGCTGTGGATTCAATTCGATCCTGCTGGTACTGCATCACTAAAACGTAGTGATGACATTCTAGTAGCTGACTTCTCAGGTATGAAGTCTGCACAGCTACAGGACTTTAAACAAGGCTCTCTCATTGAGAAGGACTTGATTAAGCTAATCCGTGAGAACGGTATCAACACTGTAGTAGTAGACAGTCTTACCACCTTCGGTCAGATGGCACTGCACTATGGCATCAGTACAGGTAAGGCTAACGTAGGTAAGTTTGTAGCTACCATTGAAACACCAGGCATGACTGGCTATGGTATTCGTACAGCTATGATGCTTGACTGTGCCTCTATGGTGCAACGTGTATGCATTGACAGCAATGCTCATTGCATATTCGTATGCCACGAATCTGTTGACAAGGATGAGAAGGGTGCTATCAATGAGATCACCATTTCTCTAGGCGGACAGATGCAGAACATTCTACCTGCTAGGATCAGTGAGATTTGGCATGTAGAAGACACAGGACGTGAGCGTAAGATCTACTTCCGTAACCACGGAATTAAGAAACCTATGCGCTCTCGTATGTTTGTCGGTAGTGATGGACAAACATCGTTTACATGGACATATGACCAAGAGAAAGGAATAGGTGATGGCATCGCCACGTGGTACGAAGCTTGGAGAGACAACGGCTTCAACAAAGTCGCAGCACCCAAGTGACCTAGAACTTAAGCAAGCTGCGTATGAAGCACAGCAGATGGCATCTAAGCCTATGCCTCCTGCTAATGCATGGACACAGGGTGACATTGCTTATCAGTACGTACTACAGCAGCTTGCTCCGGTACTAGAACAGCTTATTCAGCATCAGGATATTACCAATCCTATGATGAGTCATCTTGAAGGTTTCCCTCATGGGTATATTCAAGAAGTGCGTAAGCATCTGTCTCAGTTAAGTGAGTCACTGTACAGTGCTACTGCTGCAATTCATCGTATTGCTGATGCACCTAATGCACCACAGGAATGTGCAACTGCAATGCCGACACAGATTATGGCACCGCTAGGTGGCGCTATTGGTAGTGCCCTTCGGCGCTGACCCATACCACCCCTAGTGGCTTGACGCAGCACAGGGGATCGGGTATAACTACTGCGTTACCACAACAAGGATGACATTACATGTCTGGTGAGCTACCTACAGTTTACGAGTTCTCTACTAACATCGCTGATGCTAAGCCGCCTCAGCCCCTGCCTACTGGTGAATACCGCGCATCGGTTCGTAACATTGAACCTGCTGTATCAAAGTCCAGTGGTAAGCCAATGGCTGTGATCACTTACTTCATCAGTGCTGACCAGTACCCTGCTGACTTCACTGATGGTAATCCAGAAGGCGCTACTGGTAACGTATATATGTCACTTGAAGAGTCGCCACGTAACATCTGGCAGATCAAGCAGATGTGCGAGATGCATGGTGTTGTCGCCTCTAAGCGTCTTAACCTCACTGAGTTCATGGGTCAGGACGTTATCGTTAACGTGACCCATGAAGAATACCAGGGTATGCCCCAGGCACGGTTCCGTCCGGTGCGTGCGGTCTAAGGCAGCCCTAAAATAAAGTGCGGCCCCGTCACTTTTCTACTTGACTACCACGGGGCACCATACTACCTTCCAATCCGTAGCCAAGAGCTACACACAACAAGGAATTAGACACTATGGCTCGTGCTCCCAAGGACCCCTCCGCCCCAGCAGTTAAGCGTGAGGTCGGCCCCAAGACCCTCTACCTCATCTTCCGTCCCGGTACTGATCCGTCTATCGTTGACTCGTTCAAGAATGACGTACAGGTTGTTACCATGAACAGCCGTGCGCTTATCAAGAACCTACAGGGTGGTACTCCTGCGCCATTCGTAAGCTTCCAGGTTGAAGCTGAGAAGCGTGCTAAGGGTGAGTAAGTAACATAGCATGGTGGTGACGCACTAGCATACGTGACTAGCTCAGTCCCTCCAGTAGTGTAGATAGGCTACACACCATGCACATAAGGCTACGTACTCTACAGTGCGTAGCCTTTTTCTTACCCCTCAAGTGACTACACATAAGAGGACGTTTCTATGGAAGTGCTGAACCAGCCACCTATTGAGATACCGTACCCCATCAGGCTAGGCACACGTTACCGTACAGGCGTGGACAGTGTGTCCCGTAGGTACCCTACCACCATCAGGCTCCATGAGGCTGACCACAAGGCTATGATGCATACGGCGGGGCTAGTAGGCATGACTGCCTCCGAGCTTATCCGCTGGTCTATCATGCACCTAGTCAGTGAGATCCATTACCGTGAGACTGGTAAGAGATTGGATATGGAGCTATGAGCGGATCTAAGCAGCTTACTGTTGACGATCTCAATGAACAACAACGTCTTGCTGTTGATCGTTGTCTAGACTTCACACGCCGCATTGCTGCTGTAACTGGTGAGGCTGGTACTGGTAAGACTAGCATTATTAAGATTGTGTACAACTCTCTCATTGAAGCTGGATATAATCCAGTTATTGCTGCACCTACAGGTAAGGCAGCTAAGCGTATTCGTGAAGCTACTCAAGCTCCTGCACGTACACTGCATATGCTACTAGAGTATACTAGACCAGGAGACATTGATGAGAAGACTGGCAAACCGATTGGAGCAACTTACCCTAGACGGGATAGACAGAATCCTATCGAGTACGATCATGTTCTGGTTGACGAGTACGCTATGGTTAATCATGAGCTACATCGTAATCTTATTGATGCACTACCTCCTGGTTGTCGTCTTCTAGTCTTTGGTGATGTATCACAGCTACCACCTATTGAGAACATTCCAAAGTACGCAGCTATGACTACACCATTCAAGACTGCACTAGAGAAGTTTGAAGGTATCAAACTAGCACAGGTGCATAGACAGTCTGAGGACAGTATGGTGCTGCTTAATGCACAGCGTATTAACAGTGGTTATGGCCCTAAGTCTGGTAGTGATGACTTCAAGGTTACTGTAACTGAACGTCCTGTAGAACAACTCATTGATGCTGTAATGCATGCAGGTGATACATTTGCTAGACTAGACAGTCAAGTTATTACGCCCATTAACAAGTCATGGATCGGTACTGAGGCATTGAACCAGCAGCTACAGATGATGCTGATGGACAATGACCGTAAGACTATGAAGCTAGATAGACACAAGTGGTCTAAGACTGAGTTGGCTGTAGGTGTTGGTGACAAGGTTATGATGACTAAGAACTACTATGAGCTAATGGCAGATGACGGTAGTGTAGGACTATTTAATGGTGAAGTAGGTATCGTACAGGAACTAGGTGAGTATGGTGAACTAGTAGTAGACTTCGATGGACGTACTATGGTGGTACCACCTGTCATTCAAGTAGCTGTTGATAACCGTGTATCTGTAGTACATCCACACCGTGACTTAGAGCTAGCTTATGCTATCACTACACACAAGGCACAGGGCAGTGAGTATCAGAACGTAATCTACGTTATGAACAAGTCTGCTATGTTTAACCTGAACCGTAAGAACTTCTATACAGCAGTATCCCGTGCACGTAAGACAGTGCATGTCATCACTGACATGAAATCTATGTCTACAGCACTAGCACAAGTAGATCAACGTATCCTACCACCTAGACCTAGTGGTATGAAGGTGGGATGGAATAACTAGGAGATGAGTATGTCAGACAGTCCAATTGTACGCCCACTAATTCTACTTAACGGACCACCACGGTCTGGTAAGGATGAAGGTGCTGCGTATCTATACAAGAAGTACAATGCACATTGGTTCCGCATGTCGCAGCCTATCAAGGATGCACTACGTGCTATGTTCAATATGACTGAGGCACAGTACAAGCTATGCGAGGAAAAGAGGGACACCAAGATGGAGTTCCTCTTTGACTTATCCTTCCGTGAAGCACAGATCGCATTCAGTGAAGTATTCGCTAAGGAGGTATTTGGTATCTCTGTATTCGGGCACCTAGCTGCACGGCGTGTAGCACGGTCTGTATCTAAGATGTTTGTATGTAGTGACTCTGGTTTCGCACAAGAGGCACACCCATTCATTCAACTAGTCGGTGCTAAGAATGTACTGGTTATTCGTCTCCATCGTCGTGGCTGTGACTTTAGTAGAGATAGCCGTAGCTATATTAACATTGATGGTGCTACCAACATTGACCTAGAGAACAACGGCTCACTTGCTCTGTATCATGAGAACCTAGATGGAGTAGTTAAGGGATGGCTATCACTCTTGCAGCAATCAACCGATCCATCATGGAACGGGCTTCCGCCATTGGACTCACAGTAGACTGTTATGCTGATGGTGATCCACTCAGTGAAGTGCTAATCATTAGCGAGGCTCCTGGTCGTCAGGAGTCTCAAATGAAAGTACCACTAGTCGGACCTAGCGGTAAGTTCCTATGGGAATGTCTACGTGAGTACGGTATCACACGCACTAAATGCTACGTCACTAACGTCATCAAGAAGCAGCTAGTAGATGACGTAGAAGGTAAACAAGGAGTTAGTAAGAATGAAGTCGCGCACTGGCAAGGGCTTCTCGATTACGAGATTTCCCAACTGCCGAACATCAAGTACGTGCTACTGCTTGGATCGTTTGCACTCCGCGCATTTACAGGTCACGAAGGCATTGAACAGTGGCGAGGTACAGTCCTTGAAGGCCTCGGTAAATACACTATCATCGCTTACAACCCAGCTAACCTCTTGCGGAAACCTAATCTCGAACCGATCTTCAAGCTAGACCTATCTAAGCTAGAGATGTGTCGTAGAGGTCTGTGGTCTGAGTACAACATTAATGCACTAATTGACCCATCACCAACTGAGGCTATCCGTTGGTGTGACAAGATGATCCAGGAGGATACACATGTCGCCCTTGACATTGAGGTTATCGGTAACGAGACAGCGTGCATTGGACTTGCTAACTCGGCACACGAAGGTATGTGTATTAACTTCCGAGACCGCGAGTCGGATCGTTACTCCGTGGCTGATGAGAGTGCGGTCAGAAAGGCTATCCAGCGAGTGGTACGTCACGCGAAGGTTCGACTCGTCGCACAGAACGGTGGATTCGATTGTGGATGGTTATACTATAAGGATCGCATCAAAGTTAAACCTCTCTGGATGGATACACTACTTGCACATCATACCCTCCACCCGACATGGCCACATAACCTTGGCTTTCTCACAGCACAATACACTACGCATCCGTTCTACAAAGACGAGAAAGATGCATGGAGAGAAGGGGGAGACATCAGTACTTTCTGGACCTACAACGTTAAGGATTGTTGCATCACCTGGACAGTGGCTAAAAGACTTCATGAAGACCTACAGCAGCAGAAACTAGATCAGTTCTTCTACGGTCATGTGATGAAGCTACAGCCGCACCTAGTCAATGCTACTGTACTAGGTAATAAGATTGACCTAGACATGAAGGAAGCACTACGTAAGCAGTACGAAGGTGAGCTAGCTACGCTGTACGGTAAGGCACAGGAACAGATTAGAGAAGCACTAGGTGATCCTGAGCATCCAGAAGTTAACCTTAACTCACATAAACAACTAGGTGAACTGTTCTTCCGTAAGCTACATCTAGTTGGTAAGGGAGTTAGCACAGATGAGAACAACCGCAACGCAATCATTGATAACCCCAGGACCAAGCCCATCGCTAAGGACTTGCTTATTACAATCAACAGGTATAAAGAGAAGCATAAGCTATTCAGCACATACATTGAATCGAAGGTGGACCCAGACGGACGTATGCGAAGCGATTATAAGCAGTACGGCACTCAGTTCGTCCCTGGTCGTTTGTCTTCTGCACAGACTCTTTGGGGATCAGGTATGAACCTACAGAACCAGCCTGAGATGCTACGTGGTATGTTCATTGCAGATAAGGTAATTGTCCATGACTGATACAACATTCTACTACCGTATTGATGCTATCGAGGACCGTTCGCCATACACGCTGACCTTGGATGGCAGCACGCCAGAAAGCAAACCTCGGTGCACCATTCGCCATTGTCGTGTTGTACGCACCACTCCATCAGGAGTGTTCGTAGACAAAGGCTATGGTGAACATGTGTTTATCAATAAGCGTTGGAATAAGCAATACGCTCATCCTACTAAGGAAGAAGCATTACAGTCTTTTATTGCTAGACGTAAGCGTTGGCTACGACTACTTAAACGTGATCTAGAACGTGCAGAACGTGAGCTTAAGTTTGCAGAACAGATGGCAACTGTAGGAGTTGTCCATGATTGACGGTAAGCTTGTTGCTAAGAACATTCACTTGGCTAGACAGTCTGAGAAGGCTGTAGCACTATCATCTGATGAGGTTGCTGCATTGTCTAGTTACGTAAGTATGCTAGAGAAGCAGCTACTCAAGTATATGGCGCACCTAGCACGTGAGTCAGTTGACAATGCTGAGAGACATAACACTGTTGTTATCGAGGATCTAGTGCGTGACATTGAAGTAGCACTAGAAGGTATCAAGCAACGGATGGCACCACATGGTTAATATCATTCGAGCTAGAGAAGAACAACTACACTTCTGTTACTTCGATGGTGCACAAGCCGAAGCGCGTATCGTAGCATACGAAGCTAGGATCAATAAATGGAAGGAGCAATTTGAACGTGCCAGAACCAATCCAGGTTCCTATGACGCACACATTGCACTTGCTAGTGAAATGTTCCAAGTGCCCTATGATCAAGTATCTAAGGACGACTACTTCTCTGCCACAACCAACGACGTTGGTAGAGTTATGGGGCCAGAACATCCAGAAGGTTCACTTACGTATAGAGGTATCGCCAAGCGTTGTCGTCATGGCCTCAACTATCGTATGCAACCAGCTAGATTGGCACAGTCTGCCGGAATGTCCCTTAGTGAAGCAGAACGTAACTATCAATTGTATCATCGAGTAAACCCTGAGCTTCAACGTTGGTGGAAGGAAGTAGAGAATGAGGTCCGTACGAACCGTATGCTGGTTACTTGTCTCGGTCGTAGGATGGAGTTCCTTGGCTCTCGTCTGGATGAGTCTCTTATGGATTCTATTATTGCATTTCTGCCTCAATCAACGCTGGGGGATCTAGTTACTAGTGTACAGTGGAAGTGTCAGGAAGATGATGACTGGCCTATGTACGCACGTATACCGTTTAACAACCATGACTCACTTACAGCTATGTGTAGAGAGAAAGACATTCCCACTGTAGCCAGACTGTTCCGTAAGTATGCAGAAGCACCACTGTACATCAAGGGTGAGCCTCTTATCATTCCCATTGATATCAAGGTCTCATATCCAGATGAACAAGGTGTGCATCGTTGGTCTAACTTGAAGAAGTGGAAAGGCTAATATGACAGACATTACTTACGCTATCATTTCTACGGATGGTGCACATAGTTGGATAGGCCGAACTTATCCACCTACAGAAGGTGAGCTAGCAGCTATTCATAATACTCTACTACAGCGGCAGATTGCCGCTGACTACTGTAAAGTGATTGGTAATTACTGGACTAACACGCCACTCACCATTGAGGCTATTCAGCCCGTAGGTATAGCGCATAATACTACAGGCTTTGATAAGTTTATGGAGAAGCGTAATGCGTATCTTAGTTGCGTGTGAGTTCTCTGGAACAGTGCGTAACGCATTCCGCGCAGTCGGACATGAAGCGTGGTCCTGTGATCTGCTGCCTAGTGAGGATAACAGCCCATATCATGTGCAAGGCGACGCTCGTGCGCTACTGTTAGAAGATTGGGATTTACTTATTGCACACCCACCATGCACTAGACTGTGCAACAGTGGCGTGCGTTGGTTGCATGAACGTGATTTATGGGAAGATATGGAACGTGGCGCAGACCTGTTCATTGACTTCTACGATTCTCGTATTCCACACATCTGCATTGAGAATCCTGTAATGCATATTCATGCACGTAGGATTATTGATGCCCAGCCTACACAGTGTGTACAACCTTGGCAGTTTGGGCATGGTGAAACTAAGCGTACATGCTTCTGGCTACGTAACCTTCCACCATTAGTGCCTACTAACATTGTAGATGGTAGAGAAACTAGAGTTCATTCCATGTCACCAAGTGTTGATCGTTGGAAGGAACGCAGCAGATTCTTCTCTGGAATGGCTGACGCCATGGTACAGCAGTGGTTGCCTTATATTGAACAGAGGAAAGGCTTATGAACCTCAATAGACGCCAATGGTTTAAGACTACAGCAGGATTGCTACTAGCTCCTGCGGTAGTGCACAGCAAATCGTTGATGGTCATTAAGCCTGTAAGTTTAGTCACCCCAGCCTACAGTAACATTGAAGAGCTAATACGTTTAGAAGCACCACTACGTGCTAGGTTGTTAATCGGTTTGATGTACTCTAATTCGTATGTAACACATACACTTAGTCAACCTAAATTGAGGCTATAATATGCAACGTGACATTCGACAGATGGTGAAGGAAGGGACATTCCTTCACGACTATCTATACTACATGTCTAGACTAGAGACTCCACTGATCTACGATCTAGCTTGTGGTCTGTGGCTACTGTCTACTGTAGTAGGACGTACGCTAAAGATCAATAGACCTAAGGCACCTGTGTACCTCAATACCTACTTCATCATCTGTGCAGAAGCTGGCATCACTCGTAAGTCTACAGCTATCCGTATGGCTGAGAACGTACTACGTGAAGTAGACATTCCTGATCTGCGACTGTATACCAGTAGTACTACACCAGAAGCTATGCTAGATACTATGAGTATCACATCAGCACAGACTGGCCGCACCCATGCTGGTATTCTAGTTAGTGAGCTAGTGACCTTCATGGGGCGTGAGTCATACGCTGGTGGTATGCCTGGCATTCTAACTGATCTCTACGATGCACCACAAGTGCGTACCATTGAACGTATCAAAGGGCAGCGTGTGCTAAAGAATGTGTACGTCACATTCCTTGCAGGATCAACACCTAGCTGGCTGATCCGTGCTATTAATCCTGATGTTATCGAAGGTGGCTTTACGTCTCGTTGTCTATTCGTTATTGCTGAGAGACGTAAGCAACTAGTGGCATGGCCACAAGAAGATGATGAACGTGGTGATCTAGTACGTGGACTAGCTAGACAGTTAGAAGACATTAGAGCTAAGGCATTGAAGTACAGTGAACGTGGTATTGACCTACTACCTGGTGCTATGAAGTACTTTGTAGAATGGTACAATGACCGTATCGTAGAAGCACCAGACAGTTTCACTGCATCATTCAATGCTAGAGAAGACCACCATGTACTACGACTAGCTGGTCTACTGTCAGTCAGTGATGGTTCATTGATGATCAGTGAGCATCACCTAATCAATGCTATCAAACTCATCACTCACTTCAAGACTACCGCAGCACAGATGTTCAGCACTGACAGTAAGGAAGAAGAGAAGCTAACAGCAGGTATTGATAAGCTGCGACAAGAGCTAATCAAAGCTGGTGAGCTTGGTATTCCACATACTGCATTGTTGTACAAAGTACGCAATGCACTACCGACTACTCAGTTGAAGTACGCACTAGAGATTATGCATGAGCTACGTATGGTAGATCAGTTCATTGTGAAGGACGGTAGTGGCAAAGCTAAGACAGTATGGCGTGGCACTAACCGTCTACCAACACGTAGCTACAATGATGCATTAAAGGCTAGACTAATAGAGTGATGGAAACTGATCTAGACCACGCTGAGGGTCCATACGTTCAAACCTGATACGTCTGCCACTACGTCTAGACATATCAGCTTCTAGTGCTTGCATTTCAGTATACATCATCTGATTCAGTTCACGAATACTACGTACACGTTCGTTAATAACCTGCAAGCGTGCTTGTGGGTTATTGGCTTGTGCAGGATCGTTCTCGATAGATAGAATATCCTGCTGTAGTGCGCTGCGTCGTTCCCGTAGCTGTCTCATAGAACCAGTAGCATAGAACGCACCGGCCTCTAGTAGGTACGGTGCGATGTCTTCTGGTGGTGGCTGTCTACCTACACCTGTAGCTAGCTGAGTAGCACGACCAGCACCTACAGTATCAGGCGCAGTCATGTCTCTACGACCTGCTGCAATCTCCTGTAGCCTACTCTCCTTACCAGCCATGATATCACCCACAGCATCACGCTGTGTAAGCCTACGCTGCTGTTGGAACAGTGGTGCTACTTGACGTAGATTGCCTGTAGCCCTAATAGTCATATCATCCACAGCAGCAGCTACTGGTTCACCGCCTTCTGCTAGTGCAGCAATGGCGCCAGTAGTGATAGCACTTAGCATAGTCTCAGCCGACGCACCAGTGACATTGGTAATAATGTCTCTAATGACTCGTGGCACAGGATCATTACTACCTTGTCTATCTTCATAGCCAGGCATACCTACGTCTCTAGGCATAGAGATACGTGGTGCAATAGCACTGAGACTGTTCTGAATGTTAGCTCCTGTAGTAGCTTGTACACCAGCGGCAATCAGTGGGTTAACAGCAAACTGACCGTATGCTGTATTGATAGATTCCCATACTGCTGTAGCACTACGATCAGTAATGAAGTCTACGAAGCCTTCACGTAGTCCAGCCATCTCAGGTGACCAGAACTCTGGTCTGTCAGCACCTAGTGCTTTGATCACCAAGTACTGTGCTACAGCAGTGAATGGTGCTACAGTATAGTCAGGTGTCATACGGAAACCAAACTGTGGTTCAATACCAGGCACATATACACGCATGTCTGTAGTAGTCTGGTTAGCGTTCTGCATTAGCATATGTGCTACGTACTTAGGTGGTCTGTTGTTCTCTTGCTCCACCATGTCAGCATAGATAGCACTAGCTACTTGGATCAGTGGAATCGTAGTAGTAGCGATAATCAGTCCAGGAATGAACTGTGCTGGATCAGACTTAGCTGCTCTAGCTGCTGATGTAATAGACTGGATAGTAATATTAGCATACGGTGTAGCAGACATAGCCTGTTGCCATAGCTTATTGGTGCCCATAGCAGATGGATCACCTGCTAGGCTACGTGCCTCAGCAGCAATAACTTCATCTGTAGCACCACCTCTGCCACGGTTGAGTCGGAAGTATGCACTGGTGGCACTACCAGAGATAATGTCTAGCGCCTGTGTCCACATACCCCATACACGTTGTGCTTGTGTTGGAGAGATGTACTTGTTAAAGCCCTGTTGTACATAGTTAATTAGATCTTGACTACTGCGAAGCTGGTTAGCGTCTGGCATCAACGCTTTCTGCCTAGCCTCTGGTGTACGTAGCTGTAGTCCAGGCTGTAGTGTATATTGTACAGCAGGATCGTATCCTAGACCAGTACCACTAGCACCTGCTCTACGTGTAGCAGCTAGGTTACTGGTATCGTAGTATCGCTGTGACCAACGCATTAGGTCTACAGAACCTTGTGGGCCTAGCCACTTAGCTAGTGTGCCATTGTTCATATGACTACGTTGGATAGCTTGATACAGCCATTGATTGCTCTGTGCAGTAAGGTCAGCTACAGCCTGTCCAGCAGTCTGGAATAGGAATGATACATCACCGGGAAGACCTACACGATCACCAGTTACCTTACGCAATGCAGCATCAAAGATACCAGCACGGCTACCTCTAGGACGGTTTACTGCAATAGCACCACTAGCCATGCCAGCGGACACGGGTGCCATGAAACTGCCTAACAACGCCCCCCATGCACCAGTAGTCAAAGCACGATATGCATTAGAGAATGCAGATAGAATACCCGCCGATGCACGAGGCACCGAGCCTACTAGCTCCAATGCCTCAGCAGACATTTCTAGCTGTTTATCCTTACCTTGTTCAGTAAACCGTACAGCAGCAAAACCATCTCTAGCTGGTGCTCTAGTGTTAATGACTCTACCGAATACACGCTTGTCCATTGGACTTAGTGTAGACTGTAGTTTATCGGAAGCACGTGCTAGTTTGACCATAGCATCATTAACTAATGCCTCAGACATGAGCTTACGCCATGCCTCGTTACGTGCGACAATAGGAGACTGTCCACGGAAACCACCAGCTTGGTCAGTGTACGTACGGGCACTAGTCGGTGTGTTAGACTCTGTAGTATGCATAATACCACGGTCACCAGACACACCTAGACGGTCTCTGTTGTACATGGTGAACATGTAGTTAGGATGCACTTCACGCATCTTGTTCACATCTTCCTGAGTCTTTAGCCCAGCAGCTACCATGAAGTCTAGCTGTGCATCAGCATCTGCACGATAAGCATTGATTACTTCTTGTAGTCTAGGATTCTGTGATGCACGCTGTACAATGTCGCCTAGTGCTACGTCATCTTTATCCCACAGGTTAACACGTGCAGGACCTTGGACACCGTTGTAGGTAGCAAAGCTCTTCTTTGTTCTATTGAACTCACGATTGTCTAACTCATTCGCTGCTACCATCAGCGCATCAAACTCAGCACGGTCTGTCGCACTAAGATTGCGATAAGGAATCTCAATCTCTTGTGCAGACATGAACCTACCACCAGTCAGTGGCAGTACACCATTGTCTAGTGCTTCATTGATTGTATCATTACGTACAGACTCAGTGTATCTAGTCCTAGCATATGCACGCAGCTCAGCAGCCTCATCTGGTGCTACTACGTTACGCTCTACCAACTGGTCGATGCCACGCTGGTACATCGTAGCATCGTCTACGAAGCTCTGTGCTAGTCCCTCAGTAAACGTAGGACGCTGTACTGTACTGTTAGGATCAAGTCCAGGCTGTACAATACCTTGTGCATCCTGTGCTGCACGTAGCTGTTGCTCATTACGAATACCACGGTATGCTAGTGCGGCTGCACCACTTGCACCTAAGCCAATGGCTACAGGAGCGACGTAAGGAGCCACCCTGCCCTGCCATGTTCTAGCTGTATCATCCACAAACTGTGGTGCATCATCTACTACAGCAGGTGCTTGTGCTACTTCACCACTGTACAGTTGTCTAGATGCGGCCTCAGCCTGTTGCCTAATCTCCGCATCTCTAGCTGCTTGTTCAGTGCCTACTAGCTCCTGCATACCTGCACCGACTACCATACCACCAACAGCATTAGCAGCAATGTTACCTCTGGTCAGTGGTAGTGTCAGGGGTGTAACAGCCTCTAGACCACGTAGCCCTACTTGCAGTGCAGTAGGTGCGGTAGACATAAGCTGATAGCCTCTACGCATTGCAGAGACAGGTAGCCCTACTAGCGCCGATCCAACCTCTCTAGCTGCAAAGCCTGTAGTGTCCTCATTCCATTGAGGATCTTGGACACCTACAAAGTTGTTGATAGCATCAACACCTAAGCGGTAATTACGTGCTGCGTAGTCGGAGCCAAGTAGTGCAGGAATGCCTAGTCCCACGTCTAATGGCACCTGCAATGCACCCGCAAAGCCTTGTTTAGCTAATCCTAATGGATTCCATGTATTACGTTGTGGCGTACGTACAGGTGCAGCTAGGTCATCTGTAAATGGCACATCATCTACGAAGCTACCACTCACTGTCTAGGCACCCTTTGCTCACCAGCAGCATTACGTGTTACGATAGTGCCATCTGGTTCGATGCGTACAATCTGTCCTGTAGCTCTAGCTCTAGCTAGCTGCTCAGGTGTAATCAACTGACGCTGTAGGGCCTCACTAGTGCTACGTGGTGCTTGTCCTGCCGCTGGTGCAGCAGGTGGAGGCACTACTTCACCGCTAGGTGGAGCGACGCTAGGAGCCTCCTGTACTGGTGGCTGTGGTACAGCTTCACCACTACCTTGTGGTGCAGTAGACCACTGCCTTGCACGTGGGTATGCTTGTCTAGCAGCAGCCTCAGCTTCTTGTTGAATACGTGCTACAATCTCAGGTCGTAGTCCTGGTCTATGGTTAGGGTCAGGCATACGACCAATCATACGCTGTGGCTCTAGATTGTTAGGATCACGGCGTGCATTAATCAATGCACGTTCCATCATAATCCTAGCAGCATTAGTCTGCTGCTGTACTTGTGGATCTTCACGATCTGTTGCTGCCGCTGTACCACCACCTGTACCACGTCGCTGTGCTGCCTGTGTCTGTGCTAGACGTAGAGCATTACGCGCTTCCATGTCTTGTGTCACAAGACCTTGCTGCTGTGGTGTAAGACTATACCCCTCTGGGAGAAATGCTGGACCCATACGATTGACTAGAGTGTTAGTCAATGCAGCTTGACGTTGTTCAGCACGATCAGCTAACAATTCCTGTCTAGCACGTTCACCTTCACGCTGTGCAGTAAGGTTATAGTCCGCCATCTCTGCCTCATAACCCATCTGATCAGCTTGACGTTGTAGCTGTGCACCTAGTGCATAGCCAATCATAGAGTTAGCATTAGGTCCCTGCAATGCTGGAACAAGCTGCTGTTCTAGCCTAGACCCACCACTGTATGGAAATGGGCTAGGGGGCTGTAGACGATATGATCCGCTCATTAGAACATCCCATCTGATACGCCAGCCTGTGGCCTGTTTGCATTACGCTTCTGGTACTGGTTGTATAGGCTACCTGCACCCATCAATGCACTACCAATGCCAGCAATAGCTACCGGAGTACGATTCTCAGCAAACTGTTGCTGTGGTGCTGTAATCCTACTACGGTTAGCTAATGCTTGCATCAGAGCCATGTTACCTTGGTTAGCTCCAGCCCGTGCACCTTCCACTGCTACAGCAGTTTCACTAGCGGCATTCGTTGGTCTAAACGAAGTGTCCATTGGATTAGCCGCACGTTGTGCAAACATGTTGTACGACTGATTATTAGCACCTTCTCTAGCAGCACGCTCAGCCACAAACTGTGGAGCACCTTCTAACCTGGCATCAGCAATAGCCGTGCGTGTGTCCTCTAGACCACTACGGCCTAGCTCAGCAATAGCTGTTTCACCACCACTACCTTGACGTAGTGCTTGCATGTTAACACTACGCTGCATAGCACGGTTAGCTGCCATAGCTCTGGCTGCCTTACTACCTAGTAGTGCTGCTTCTGTAGCCTCTTGACTACGGCCACCTAGACCACGCTCAGCTAGTGTTACATCAGCTACGTTACCTTCCACGCCTTGACGGCGCGCAATAGCTGCACGTAGTGCTCTAGACTGTGCGGCGTCACCTGTGTTACGCTGATATTCCTCAGCATCGGAGGCATTGAGAAGTCGCTGTGTTCCATCGGATAGTGTTGTAACCCAACCTCTACCGGGGATGTACTGTACTCGATTGCCTCTTGCATCTGTACTTCCTTCTAGTGAACGCTGTGTAGCAGCACGTGCTTCTTCCTCAGCAGCTAGTGCTGCTCTACGCTGCTCCATAAATTGGAGCATTGCAATGTTGTTAGCATCGCGAGCAGCACGAGACTGTGCATTACCTTGCATCAAGCCTTGGACCGCACCGAGCCCTTGAATACCTAGACCTGCAATAGTCAATGGATCCATTAGAATGTACCTCCCTGACCAGCATTACGCTGTCTCTGTCGGAGCTGTTCTCTAGCTGCTTGAGAGTCTAGGAATGCTGGTGTTGGATTAGCTACACCTTGTGCAGCACCGCCTTTAGTAATGATATCTCCAATATCAAAGAACTGTTGGCCACCTAGTGCACTATATACGTCACCTTCCAGTCCTTGCTGTAGCTCAGTAGCCTTGGACTGGATGCGGTTAGACCACTCACCAGGGTTGAATGCTTGTCCTAAATCTAGACTACCAGCAGTAGCCTTACCACGTTCAATAAGGCTGCCCAGATCAGCACGTTTGTTAGCTACTACAGCATTAGATAGTGACTGTGCTGTAGCACGGCCAGACTTCTCTAAATCACCGATACGTGATACAGCACCAGCAAAGCCTGAGTCATCCAACTGACCGCGCTTCTTAGCACGCTCTACAGCTTCCATAGCCTCAGTACGTTGTCTGCCAATAATGGCATCTACATATGGATCGTCTAGTGTGTTAGTGAACACACGATCAGGCATATCATTACCCACATTATTAGTGAACCAACGACTAGCATCACTGCGCCCACGATCACGAATAGTGTTAACCACTGACTCTACGAATGGATCACCAAACTGACCAGTAAAGTCTTCTGTGTTAGTAGGCAATAGTGATGCATTGTAGTTAAGCCGCTCGTTAACTACATCAGCATAATCATCTGGATTCAATCCACGATCACGTAGTGTATTAAACGTACGTGTACGTGCTGCGTCCATTGCGGCTGTACGACTTTGTGCAGCACGTTCTGTGGTAGCAGTCTTTTGTTGTTCAGCAAGCACACGCGCTTCCTCAGCACGTTGTTGTGCTAGCACACGCTGCTCATTCTCAATGTCTTGGCGACGCTGTTGTTCCCATGCCATCTGGGAAGCTAATGCGCCACTGCTGCTACGTCCGCCACCACCACACATATCAGAACGCCTTTCTCATAACTGTACCCCAAGGCTTATAGCCTAGCTTACCATACATGGCTGCCGTCTTGCTAGTGTCTTCTGGTGCCGAGACACCTAGCACCAAGGCATCGCCTCGCTCGGCAGCCCATGCCTCACCAGCCCGGATCAGTCTGTATGGCACTGTGGTTGTACGATAGTTAGGTAGAACATAGAATCCTAGATCAGTTACGAAGTGATCGAAGTTGAAGAGATACTGGCTTTGCTCTAGTGCTAGGAATCCCACCACTTCATCAGCTAGATCTGTGGCGATAAGTATTACTGAACCTTGGTCGTGCATCATAGCATTGACTAGGCGTTGTATTTTAAACTGATCGTACTTAATATCAGCATACTTACTCTCAGCATGCATACGCTTTACTAGTGCACAGATGGCTTCTGCATGCTTAGTGATAGCTACGTAAATTGACATAGCTTATGCCTTTCTAATGGCAAAGCCAATGTAGTTTACACCTGCTGAACCAACCTTCAATGTTGTACCACCAGCTACCTCAGCCACTTCAAACACACTAACTACAGCACCAGATCCATTGATACCGAACCAAAGGCATACCCATGTATCGTTAGCTGGTGCTGCTAGTAGAGCACCTGATCCTGATTGTAGCACAGTCACCTGTCCTACTGTAGCACCTGTAGTAAGAATTGCCATGGCTACAATAGCAGCACGGGCACTAGCCGTATCTGCGGCTGTAAATAGTGCGTTACCAATTGTAGTACCACCAAGTGCTGTACGCCACAAGCCTGCATTAGCAAAGCTTGGTGCGCCTGTAGATCTAGTAATAGCCAATGGTGTATCAATAAGCACACCAGTGTCTGAATAGCGTGCAATAGCAAAGTTGCTACCAGCATTACCACCAGACTCGGCTACTGTGTTGCCTAGATCTACGGTCCAACGCAGTGTTGTGCCATTACTACCAGCTAGCCTAGCATTCTGTGTAGCAGCAGCCTTACGCACTTCTACTACAGGTGTAGCCTTACTAACAAGTAGATCGCCTGTTAGCGTACCACCCGTTTTATCAAACTTATCGTCCTGTAGATCAGTGATTTCATCTCTAGCACGCTCTAGCTGTAGACGTACAGATGCCTTGTCTACATTACCTGCACCAATAACTGATGGATCAATAGCACTAGTCATGTCTATCTCCTGATAGATGCTGAGTGGTACATGAGTGTAATGGCTACTAACCCTAGTCGAGTTGTAGCACTGCCATGTATCACAAACTTAGCACGCTTAAACTTAGTAGGCCAAGCGTACAGTTGCTCACTGATAGCTGGTCTGGATACGATAGCTGGACCATCTGACCACAATCCTGTATCACCAGTCCATGTCCACAGATCAGTACCATCTGTCCAGTTCCACAATGTCTGTAGACTGGTGTTAGGCATATCTGATGCGTAGAACTCCATAGAGAGGTCAGGCGTTGTAGACTGTCTATCTACGTACATATCTACAGTAAACTGTGCTGAACCCTCAGCAATAATCTGTAGGTACTTACTTAGCTTAGCATTGATAGGATCACGTAAATCAGTCCATGGAGTCTCCATACGGAATGGTGTAGGCATAGCACTACTATTCAGTACGTTAAGACGCATGTCACCATAGCTAGGTTCAAACCTACTCTGGTATCTATAGATTTTATTACCTGATGCTAGGTAGATTCTATTCTCCTGTGTTCTACAGCCACAACGGTACGGTAGCTGGTCATATGCAGTGAACGATCTGTAACGTTCTCCAACATTGAAGTTGTATACAAATACTGTATTGTCTGTACTGCTAGTCACTGGACTAGTCTTAGGTACAAAGAACAGTACTTGAGATTCAATACGATCATGTACTGCAAAGGCAGTCTTAGCTAGAGTAGCTAGCGGAATAGATGCTGTAGCACTGTTCATACGGTCAGCAATAAGTGTAGACTCACGTACTGGTGACAGTGTAGCTGTAATCAATGCACGTTTAACACTAGATACACCAGCTAGATCTTGGAATAGAATGTCATCACCAAGTGGTACAATACTACGATGGCTGATAGCGCCTACATTCTCGATGATGTCTCGTACCTCTGGTACATGATTATTACTATCATCATACGTACCAAGCTTAATTGATACAATGACTTGTTCAAAAGTAACAATGAGTGTATCACGGAATGATGCTAGACCAGTGACATTGGGGCTGCCAGTGTTAATGTATGAGGCTAAGTCTAGAGTAACACCATCATTAGGTGCAGCAGCTCCTACAAAGGTACCATCTGTACCCTTAGAGCTAATGCTAATGATAGTCTCACTGTTCAGGATACCGCCAGCTACATTGTAGTTGTTATGCGTTACCATAAACTTAGCACGTGGTACGAACGTATTAAGGCCAGTACCAGCATCTACTAGATAGTCTACTGCATATGTAGCATCCATCTGTAATGGTAAGTCTACACCATTACAGATGATTAGCTTCCCACCAAACTGACTAAAGTTTACTTCACCTACAGGGCTGGTCCATGCAGGTGAGTAGGTACGTTGTGTTACAGTACCAGCATCATTAATGGTATAAATGTTACCTGATGCACAGACTGCTACAACGACACCACTGTAGTATTCTACATTAACTACCTCTTGTCCTGTGGCCAGTGTAGCAGCCAGTGTGGTTCCATAACGTAGCTGTAGTCTACCATTAGACTCAGGGTACATGTTCAACAGATCAGTGCTGTACTTACTGCTTAGATTTAGTGGTGAGTCAATAGTATTCAGACCACCACTAAAGTCCTTAGCAGTAGCTTGCTTCATTGCATTAGTGCTAGGCAGTGTGCGTCGTTGTCCAAACATATAACTACAGCCTTAGCTAATGACCCATGGAGGGATAAACTTCCATGGATGATCTTCTGGTAGCAGGTCTTCCCGACCACAATCCCAAGCTAGGTATGCTTCTAGTCTAGTAGCCTCATCATCAGTCATAACACCAGTTACAACGATGTTACGGATCTGACCTTGCCACACGCTTGTACCTACAGATGTGCCTTGACCTGCACCTACACGAAATGCTCTAGTATTCAATGTATCCATAGTGGTGCCAGTAGCACGAATAGGTGCAGTCTGCTGACCGTCAATGCGGCCTTGGTTCTCAGTAGCTAAGAACCTACCACCTACAATGTGAACACCACTGAAGTCTGTTGCAGTATGTGTTAGCGTGTTAGCAGCATTGAGAGTAATTCTAAAGCCAGGTGTTGTAGACAACTCAGCACGTTGTAGAAGTCTACCGTTACCAGAAGTGCTGGTACCATAGGATACTAGATTACGTACAGTAACTGGACCAGGCACAGCAGTAGCATCCTGTGAACAAGATGCCCAGATCCAACCTTCATCTGCACCGATTGGGAATGTTGCTGGTACAGCTACAGACAGGTTGTCATCTACACCGTCAAAGGTTACACCAGCTACACCATTGAAGCTGGTAGCACTCTTAGTAGGTCTAGCACTGGAAGTAGCCTGTGTTGGTGAGATGCCTAGAATGCGGTCTACCCATGTGGTCACTGCACCATCAGCTAGGTCATCTGCACAGAGCCATGCCTTAATGTTAGTAATATTACGTGGAGACCAGCCTAGCTCAATAGGACCAACAGATGCTGTAGTAGCAGTAACTGCACCTACTGCATTAGTTGCTGTTACAGCACAAGTTAGTGTTGCACCGTCATCAATGGTCTGTGATGTATAGGAAGAAGAAGTAGCACCTGTAATGGCTGTACCATTAGCAAACCACTGATATGCATAACTTGTTGGACTGTTACCCCATGTACCTGTGGAACATGTGAACACTGTGCCGACGTACAAGCTAGAAGATGTGATAACAGGCGCTACAGTGACAAAAGGACGGCCAGTGTATACAGGGCCTGTTACTACAGAAGCTGAACCACCAGCATTACTTGCAGTAACTGCACAGGTAAGTGTCTCACCTTCGTCACCACTGACTTGTGTGTATGTACTAGATGTGGCACCACCAATGGCTGCACCATTCTGCAACCATTGGTATGTGTAACCAGTTGGTGAGTTAGACCACGTACCTGTAGAACAAGTAAGGACTGATCCTACAGATGGTGTGCCAGTAATGCTTGGTAGTACTGTATTTACTGGAGGAAGTGTTAGTGTAAACCTTGCTAGACCGTGTGCCATTAGCGCATCACCGATAGCCTTAGTATAAGCAGCTAGTGCTTGAATGTTACTATCGGTAGCCGTAATAGTGTCTGCGTTAATACCAGAAGCGTCAGGTGCGGCAGTACCAGCCATCGCTACAAAGCCTACTTGTGGTAGCCCTAGTACTGGAAACCCATTGATACGCAGTGTAGCACCTGTGCCTAGTAAGTCTAGACCAGTTGGGTCAGCAGTGAATGCTCCATCACGACCTGCTAGATTGATGCGGTTAACCTGTGCAGCAGAGCCTACCAACTGTGTTACAGGGTTAGCCGGTTCAGTGACATAGCGTAGGTTGACAATGGCTTGTTCTACATAGATGTCTTTCTGTGGTGCAGTATATGAACCACCATCCATGTTGATAATAGCTCCAGGCTGGCCAGTGACTGCCCAATACTCACTGCCTAGTGCAATGATTGGCGTAGCCCGGGCTGCTCTATGCACTGCACGTACATTACGTAGGTTTAGTACAGCACGACCATCAGCGTAGCCTCTAGCCCAAATAGTGCTGCTACTAGATGAATAGTCAGCGCCATACACATCAATCTCTACGTCACCGTGCTCCCCATGTGCAACAATACCACGCTCCCAATAGCCTGATGCAAAGGCTACTTTGATACGACCAAGCTGTGCTTTAGAGCTATCCTCTCGTCCACTTTCATTACGTGCCACAATCATTGAGCCACGACAGTTAGCACCATTGATTGACAATGCTTCTAGTGTAGGTTCAAAGTATACACCATCTCTCCAACCGTAGGACTGAATGCATAGACCACCAGTAGTACCATTGATGATGGTTACGTGACCTACCTTAATACCACCACCTTGGCAGATGACACCAGGACTAGATGTGTCAGCATCTTCATGCATCTCACATAACACATCTCCTACTGTAGTAGGACATGCGCCAGGATGGGTGTCTACTGGTGCACCTAGAGCTTCTAGTGAGATAACGTCTCCAAAGGCTACATCACGACCACACCAGCGATTAAACTCTGCACCAGCACGTGAGCCAGTAATAGCATGCCGTAGGCGTAGACCAAATAGGCTACCATAGCTAGCACCATAACAACCAGAATGTGAGATGCCATACCCACGCTGTGGCGTACGAGTGCCTTCAAAGTGCCAGTTATCACCTGTGGTAAAGAACGTAACGTTTTCAGCTAAGCTAGCCTGTTCAAAGCCCTCAAAGCGACAGTTACGATAGTAGTTCTTCCATGAGTATGTACAGAAGAAACCACGCTCATTGAAGCCTGGACCACGACCAATGATCCTTACATTCTCCCAACGTACGTTACCAGACTGTGTGAGCTTAAACACTCTACCATTGGATACAACAGTCAGTGGTCGGCGTAGGCGAGTGTAGAGTGTGATAGTCTTAGTAACAGGATCAATGGTGCGTACACGTGACACTTCTGCTGCACGTGAGAACGTAGCAGTGACGCCTGTCATGTTATCGTCAGAGCTAATCAAGATAGCATCATTAACTGCTAGACCATCTACCGATGTTAGTACAAGTGTGTCAGCTTCAAAGGCAGCATTGACTGTAATAGTGCCAATTAGTGTTGGAGCTGCGTTAATGTGTTGAATAATGTTAGTACTAGCTGGTGTACCAGACACTTGGATTGTAATGTTATGCCACCAATGCTGTACATTGGGCGTAAGGATTAGGTTATCACTAATAGTGTAGGTACGGCCACGGCCGTCTAACATGTAGCCCTGTGATGCAGCACTCGCTATAGCAGCAATCAATGCTGTAGTACTATCTGTACCATCAGCCACTGCACCAAAGTCTTCTGGAAAGATACGGAATGTACTAACAGTGCTGTCTACATATGACTTATTAGCGATGCCATTATCTGTAGTCGGTAGTACTGTAACTTCTGCTGCATCAGTAGACAGGCGTAGTGGTGTGATATCCCCTTCACCATCACATATATCACGCAAGGTACCATCAATACCATTAGATGGTACTTGTAGCAGACGCTTGTATGTAGGTGGACCACGTAGATCCTTTAGTGAGCGGCTATCACTCATCCCCAAGTCCATCCATTACCGTTCCATACACCACCACTGCTAGAGCAATCATCGTACTCTGGACCCATCCTGCTATCTAGCATGATAGGTGCAGTATCATGCTGTTCTTTAAGCTGCTCTAAGCGGTCAGTGAATGCATTGTTTAGTGTAGTTAGCTGTGCTGGATTAGTACCATCATCCGCTGCATACAATGCAGCAGCACGATTGATTAAGCAGATCGAGTCAAACGGAATAATGACTGATGGATCAGTAAATAGATTAGCAGGATCTTGTCTGCACCAGATACGAAGCGGCACATCAGCAGTGGTCGTTGCTGTAAGAGGCCAAACACGAAAGAGATAGTTACCATTGGCGTCATCTCCTACAGACAGTGGCTCAATGAACCGTGGCCTAGTGCCAGACAGTTTGTAAGGATTAGTGCCTTGTGCTACAATAGGTAGTGGGATGCTGTTATTACCCCACAGTACCATACGTACATCACGCCAACGCTCAGAACAATTATTAATAACCGCAGTTACTTTACCTGTAGTACCGTCTAGTTGGCGAATCTCCCACTTCATTAAGTGGTCCCACCAACGCACTGATCTACACATCTGGTAAGCTTCTGCAATCATGTCATCAATAACTTCTTCACTGTACAACTGTGTGTTAGCACCTTGTACCTGACGAAGTCTACGGATGACACGATTGCGAAGATCGGTAAGGCTAAGAAATGCCACTTACTGTATCCTTACCAAAAGACTCCACGGTGCTGCGACACCGTGGAGCAAGTTTACACAACAAGGACTACACGTTAACCAGCAAACTGGCGGTTACCATGCAGGTTCGAGGTATCAGCAATATACCTAATCTCGAACGTGTTTGTACCGTCTGGCACAACGGTTGCAGGCAGGTACGTACCACGTACATCTGCGTTAGTAGCAGTAGCAGCAGTAGCGTTAGCTAGACCGACTACAAACGTACCAGCGTTGGCAGCAACTGCATTGTTCTTAGTCTCAGCAATAAGCTGCTCGTACTTGTACGGTAGACCAAGTAGTGCAGTGATGCCAACGTCAATGGTTACAGCAGCAGTAGTAGTCCAAGCAATGGTATCAACATAGCGGAAAGCCTTGACACCAAGCACTGGAGTAGTACCGTTGGCAGTGATGGTTTCTACCATACGCTGGCCAAGATAGTCACGACCAGTGATAGTAACTACACCAGAGTATGCACCAGATGCTACTAGACGTAGACCACGACCATAACGTGCCATCTGTGTTTCAGCAGCAGTGTATGTAGCAGCAGGTGCTACCGTACCAGCAGCAGCAACAGATTGTGCAGATAGGATAGTAGTGTTAGCAGCAGCAACAGGCGCACCAAGGTACGCTACTACAACATCACCATTGGTAATGTCAGCAGTATACGCCATATTAGGCACACGCTGGTTGACACGCTGTGGATAGAATTGACCGACGCGACGGGGCATTATTCAGCACTCCCTGTAGAAAGTAGATGGTCACGAGTCATAGACTCTACTTTAGCCTTGATACTGGGAATCTGAATAGGCTCTACAGGCATACCAGTTTCAGTATCAATAGTGAAGTTAGACGACTCGGTAATACCCGCAGCAGCCATAGCTTCCTTGGACTCAAACCATACGGATACACCGTTTGGTGAGTAGACCATGTAGCTAGTTGGTACAGTGCGGCTAATGGTCTCACCCACTAGTGCACCATTAACCTTCTTGTACACAGTCTCAGTGAGCTTGCGGTTCTTTACAACCTCAATCTCAAATCGCTTCGTACGTGCCATTAGCCAGTTGTCCCATTACGTACAACAGCATGTGTACGGAAGCACTTCCAGTTACAGAACTGACCTTGCCACACAACACGCTTACCAATGGCATCCATGGTCCAAGGTGCAGATAGCTCCTTGACACGCATGTTGACATTCTTAAGAATGTGTGTACGGAGGTAGTTACTGTTGAGGAAGTACGCACGGTTTACACCGCAGTCTTCATCGTACAGCATAGTAATGCCGTTGTGTGTTACACCTTCGAAGCCAAGGTCATACATGGCCTTGCCCTTCTTGGACTGATCTAGCGGTAGCATAACCTTATCACGTACAGCCTGACGGTACATACGCATAATGTTACGGCCAACAAGGATAAGGTCTGGCTTATCAGACTTTAGCTTTAGGTCCATTAGTACGTCATCGAATGCTTCTTCGATGTTGGTAGGATCTAGGTTGCCACCAAACTGATAAGCAGACGTACGCCACTGAATCTCAGTAGCACGGTTGATCGTACCAAGAGTGCCTGTGGTAGGATCATCAGCAACTAGTGCAGCAAGACCAAGTGGGTCTGTACCAACACCTGCACCGTAAAGGTAGTTACTGAACTGCTCACCGATGGACTCTTCTAGTACGTCCATCTTAGCCTTAAGCAGCTTGAACAGTGCAGCCTCACCAGTGTTCTCATCAACCTCTTGGTCAGAGATGATAAGAGAACCAGCTACACGAGCCCAGCCATAACCAACAGTTGTAAACTCATTGGTCTGGTCTAGAGGTAGCTCATCGTAGTACTGGTACGAAGCTACGTTAGGGTTACGACCGACAGTTAGAGGATTAGTGATGTTAGCACCACCATTCTCTAGCTCGATCTTGTCTTGTGCCATAGCCCAGGCCATAAGCGCATTGGACTTCATAGAAGCCATGATGAGCTTACGGCGGGACTTGTCTAGCATAGAATGCACGATGGTATCTAGTGTACCAGACGCTGCATATGCGGTGTTGATGGCCATTGGTTAACTTGTCCTAAATGTTGTCTACGTTGATGCCTTGCTCACGCATAGCCTCACGAACAATGTCACGTGTGCTGTGGTTAGTTGTAACAGAAGTATTCCTAGGTACTACAGGCGTTGTGCCTGTGACTGGATTACTTGCTGCTGGCGCTGTTGCTCGATTAACTCTTGCAACAGGTGCATTAGGCTGTACTACAGGAGCTTGTTGCTTCTCGAAGTACTGCACTTCAACGGACCTACTTAGGTCGTAACCGTTACGTAGTGCAAAGTTCTCTAGTCTCAGTGCTGCTTCTCTAAGTGTTAGTGAAGGATCTTTAGCCATAAGCTTGGCTAAGTCTTCATCCTGCACTGTAACCCAAGGCATCTCTGCAACTAGGTTGTTGTATTCTTGCTCTACTTCTCGTTCTAGCTGTGTCTGTTTAGTTACAGCTTCACGGTCTTGACTAAACGGCTTGATTGCTTCATTAACAATCTGCTTGATTGCAGCTACATCAGTACCGCCTAGATCGTTAATAGTGTAGCCCATTGCTTGGACTTCTGCTAGAACCTTCTTAGCAGCCTCGACGGGGTTCGTCTTGAAGTGCGCCATGAATTGCATAGCACTGGTAACTTCAATAGGCTGTAGGCCTAGCTGCTGTGGTAGAATAGCTGCTTGCTTAAATGCATTCAACTCAGTCTCTAGTAGAGTCTGCTTCTGACGGTACTCCTGTACCTCAGCTTTAGCTCTACGTGACTCTTCATACCACCTACGCTCTTTACCAGCAGCAGCAATTACTTCTCCTGTTCTAGGGTCCACAACATCGTGGGGATTAGCAGCAGGCTTTGGTGCTTCTGGCTTCGGCTGTTCTGTCGGTTGCTTTGTTGCGTTAGGAGCACTGCTTTGCTTAGCTGCTTCATCTCCTGTGGGAGTGTTTGTAGCGGCTGGCTCTTGTGCAGTAGTTGTCTGTGCAGTGGTTTCACCTTCTGGCTTAACGCCTTCGTTCTCTGTCCCCTGACTGTCCGTGACTGTTTCATCTGTGCTACCTGTGTCTAGTGAGAATAGCGTAGCAATCTTATCTTCAATGCCTTGTTCAGCCATGTTTACATTCCTTGTTGTGTTGCGTTAGTTAGCATCTCCACAATCTGTGGAACTGCCTCTGCAATAGGTACGCCTTGTGCAATAGCGTTTCCTAGCGCAGTCTTTGCAGCAGGAGGTAAGCTGTCAATCAATGCAGCTACCTCTGCTAGATTCTCACTACTACCGGGAGGGGAAGCTACATCAGGCCCCCCTGCTGCTTCCCCTCCCTGTCCCCCCTGGACACTATTACCACGCTGTAGCACTGCCTGTGCTTCTTGCATGATACGATCAAATGCATCAGGTGGCAACTCTAGCTCATCGAATGCACCATCGAATAGCTTAAGAATAGTCTCAGCTACGACAGTAGGTGCAAACTGGCCTAGCTTAGATAGCACATCAGCCATCTCTAGTGCTTGTTGCTTCTTAGCAGCACTAGTAGGCTTCTGTGTAGAACCACCAATAGCTTGGCATTGGAACATGGTAGTAAGCTGCTTTGCACCCATCTGTTGCCAGTTAGCTGCCTTAGCACCAACTAGTTGCTGTGCTTGCTCAGGCGACATAAACTGTGCACAGAGGAAGCCTACCTTGTACAGCACTCTACCTAGACAGTCTTCAATAGCATCAATCTTCTCATCTAGTCTCTGTGCTGTACTGCTGTTGTAATTCTCAATAGCCTTGTTAGTGGTGTTAGTCTTGAACTGCACGTTACGCAGTACATCACTGACACCACTGATACGGTCAATGGACTGCATTGGCCTAGCAATGTCAAACAGTGGCTGCGCTTTAAGCAGCATGTTAGGCTTCTCTAGGATTAGATCACGTAGAGACTTGCCTTCTGGTACCTTTACACCTTGTGCATTACCGCTGCTACCCTTTAGCCATGCCTCTACTGCATCACGCGGGAACGTACTGTCGTATAGGATATTCTCCTTAATATCCTGTCTTGCTCTACGGAATTCATCATGGATCTCATTGATTGCATCTTGCTGATCCAAGTAGTACGCCACGTTGCTCTTAGCGTAAGCAGACATTGGTGTACTGTTAAAGTACATAGGCTCAATGTTAAAGAAGTCAGGTAGTCCATACGGATCATTCTCTACCCATACAGGCCAGTCCCACTTGTTATCTGCATAGAGGTACACTCTACGTGTAGTCTTATCCATGATACGCCAGCACTTCGTACGCTCAGCTTTCTTTAGCTCAGTGTTACTGCTGTAGCCGTATTCATGTGCAGCCTGTTCCTTGTTAAACAGTTTAAAGCTGCTAATATCATCTTGATCCTTAGACTCACCAGCTAGGAACACATGCGTAGGTTCATAGAGAGACATATACTGTCCCTCTTCATTCTTCTCTGCGTACTTAGCATTGAGGTATGCTGTAGGATAGTACTCTTCTACTGCACGCCACTTATCACCAGAGAAGTCTGGCATGATGTTATCAGGATCAGTCTTCACTGCATGCGGTGGGTGGAAGCGTACATACGGACCAGGAGGTGTGAGAACATCTAGTTCTTCCTCCAATGCCATTAGCTTACCCTCAATCTCTACAATAGTCTTCACGTCCTCAGCAGCGACAAGCTCTTGACTAAGTGCTTCTAGCTTCTCTTGTACTCCAAGAGTAGATTGATCACGTTGTACATAGCCTACCTCTAGCCATGCTAGGTTAGTCAACTCAGCACTAAGTACCGCTTGCTTAGCATGTGTCTTGAGGTTAAGACCAGGGGTTACTCGCATAGATGCTAGTGTATTAGTTACATCTTCAATGCCTTGTACCAGCCCTTGGTACTCTTCATTACTACATGTGAACTCTACCTGTGGGTTCTTAGCATACAGTGCTGGCATAATAGCACGTGTGTTACTGTATACAATGTTCTCAGTCTCAGACCATACCTTGTTACGTCTAGCAGAGAAGTATCTGTTACCAGACATATCTCTATGCTGTGAATCTGTACGGTGATCTTGTTGGCTATTGTTGTAGTACTTAATGCATTCATCCCATGACTGGGTATGCACCTTAGTAGCTCTACATGCAGCCTCAACACGAGCCTTCCACAGTTTACCATGTGCCTTAGATACTGGCACCTTAGACATAGGATCTACTTTGTATGACGGTCCTACCTGCTCAGGCGTAAGCTCTACAGGAGCGAACTCATCAAGAGCACTTGCTACACCTTCGGGAAGGTTCTCAACTGAATCACTCATTTGTATCTATGTCCTCTAGTATCTGTAGCACCCTGTACTGGGCCTTCACGCCACTTACGTAGAATACCAGGTAGTTGTTTAGCACCACGACGTACTAGCATGCCTGTCTGTGGTGCACGGCTTAGCATGTACTTCACAGTATCCATAGCGTGGTCATCTTTGTCTACAGGCTCATCCAATGTACTATCGTCTTTAGCTTTCTTCCAACGGTATGTAGTAAATTCATCTGATAGCCAACGTAGATGGTCAGGGATGAACAGCTTAGGTGCGCCTAGCTCACCAGTGAATGGGTTAACAACCTTAGGCTGAATAAACAGTCGCTGCTTTACCTTAATGATACCATTCAGCTTGTTATTGTTACCACGTGTCATGGTAATGCCATCTTCTTCAAACATCTCAGCTACAGTAGGACCGACTGTATTACGAGCCATAGACGTTCTACGGAAGATAGCAGGATCAGCAAAGACCTCTAACGCTTCCTGGTTGAATATATCAGGTAGATGCTTCTTACGTATCTCTTTGATCTTATCACTCTGATCCGTGATACCCAGCTCACGTTCGTAGAAGCCATCGAGAATGTACGTAAAGTCATCTGCATCGGTAATCCCTAACAGATAGCAGCTTGGCTCAGTGATACCGTGGTCATAGCCTTCTATTGGTGTAAGTCTGTAACCCGCCAAGCGCAGTTGCCTGATATGCTGATAAAGAAACTCACTGGCAATGACATGGGTGTTCGGTTCAAACTCTTCATATACAACTCCATCAAAGGCCACCCACTTGCCCAACAGATAGCGGTCCCGCATCTTACCTGTATAGGTTGCTTCGAGACCTTTGATGTAGTCGGCACCGAGGTTCTGTGCGTTGTCATATGTCGATGCCTCATAGATTTCAATCATTGGTTTAGGTAATCCGTTCTCTAGAACATGATTACCTTCATCGTCTACCTCAGCAATGATATCTGGATTGTACCGACCTGCCTTGTAGTCATGGTACGGCTTAACCATACGCTTGTATACCCAACCTAGTGTTGGGTTACAGGTAAGAATCATCATACGTGGACCAGTACGAGGCATTGTATCGTCAGTGCCTTGGTACTCAGTCTGTCCACGTAGCCGGCCCATTAACTGCATGAACGTATGTTCAGTGATCTCAGGATCTTCAATCTGATCTACTACAATGAAGTCATAGTTAGCGGACAGTAGATTAGACGTAGACTCACCACTGCTGGTGCGTTGTTCATCTAGGTATCTGAATACTACCTGACAGCCATTGACAAATGTAGCTACGTTATCATTCTTGTTGAATGACTTAATCCATGTAGGTGGGCACCAGTTAAAGAACTCTTTACGTAGTGTGTCATTCAGTTTAGGGAACGTAGCACGAGCTAACAGAATGTTAGCGCCTGGATAGTCACGGATAACCTTTAATGTCTCAGCAACAAGTGCGGTAGTCTTGCCATTAGCAAAACCACCTGCATACATACGAATCTTAGCACGGCCATTATGAAACTTATCTGCTGCACTTCCAGCAATAAGTCTATAAGCCTTAGCCATGCTTACTGTGCCTTACGCTTACCGTAGACAGACATGATCACAGGCACTACTGCTAGTACAATACCACTGATTAGCTCAATGGTAGAACCACTGAAACCAGATGCAGCTAGGTATGTGCCTAGTGCTGTAACGCCGTGGCGTACGATTGGCATGATGGTTGTGTGCATAGTAATCTCATTCATTTGTAGATTCTCCTGTTAAGTTCAAAGTGTGGTCCGTCTTTAAACGTCTCCCAATCACCACCCCATACAATGGATACACCCTCAGCTACTGCTGCATCTTTCATAGCATCAGCTAGTCTATGATACAGAGGCCAATCCCATCGTACCTTACCTTGTACAGTTGCAGCTAAGTCTACTGCATGTCCAGTTAGATGGCGACTGTTAAGTGTCTGACTTGCACCCTGATCGTACAGTTGCTGCTGTCTAGCTTTAGTACGTAGTCCCTCAGTGACAATGAAGGATAGCTCACCAGTCAATGACTGGTAAGCTCTACGCACGACTCGCACTAGATCAGGATGCACACCTTTAAGTGCTGACTCACTGCGTGATGTAAGTGTTGTCATGGACCATTCTTCCATAAATATGCTGCTGTGCCAAGCACTATGACGGCTAGGAGACCTTTAACGCATGACTGTACTAACGTCTGCCAAGCAGTGCGCCTAACATCACGCCAAGCCTCCAGCAATGAGCGCATCTCATGCACGTCTGTAGCGGCCTCATCATCATGTAGACCAAGGCGTTCTAATGCACGTTTAGTGCCTGTTTCTACAGCAGCTTCTAACAATTCCTGCAGTCGTGACTCTGATATTGTAATCTGTGTCATACTATGCCTCACTAGCCTGGAATGTTAGCGACAGCAATTGGAAGGCTGCCATTAGGAATAACATCTGGGAAGGTTTGCATAATTCCACACTCTCCGAACATCGGTGCAGTTCCAGCCGAGTCATTACCAATGCGAAGCGTGGTCAGTCCTGTAGGCACACCAGCTACGGTCTGATTACTACCTCCATTGAAGTTTGCAACTATATTTGTACCATCGAATGTTAGACCTACACGAAATAGCGTACTTGGCACCATACTGCCAAGTGTTGTAGCATCTACGTTCACACCACCAATAGTGCGTCCCGCTACAATGGTATTACCACCTGCTACGTTCCGCACGCGAATGCGGTTGTTGGCGCTGCCGTCGTTGATGTCGAGCAACACCTGATCCGCACCGCTCGGCGCAGACTGCGGCAGCATGAACGACGCCAACACCGAGCCGACACCGTTTGGGAACAACACGCCAAACGGCGCCGTGGCGTTGTCCTGCCCGCGTGTGCTGGCACCCGGCGAGCCCACAACAGGCAAAATAACCGTAGAAAAAAAACGCGCTCTGCTCAAGCTGCGGCGCCGCAAGCCGTAGAGTCGAAGTTGTAACCGCCGCAGCATCCAGCGTGGCCGAAATTTGAAATACGACAAACGCGGTCAAGGCGTTGGTTAGTGTGCGCGTCACCGAAAAGCGTTGAAACGCTGCCGTCAAGGACGCCGCCGGGATTGTGACATTGGTAGTTCCGGCGATGGATAGGCCGCCCGCGTCGTATTCTTGAAGCGTGATAACGTAATTCGTCACGTTGGTCGGAGCGCCGATTGGAAGTGCCAAGCTCACCGAACCAGACCACGTTTGCCCCGCAGCGGCAGAAACTGCGGTTGCGGTATCCATGTTCAATGCAATACCGCCCGTGCTGCTTGCCGTGCCGGACAACGACCAGTCCATCGGTGTGTGGCCGCCTGTAGCGCCGGGGAAGGCCAGTGTCTGCGTGCAGCCGCGTAGAGTTGTGGGGCGGCTTACATTGGTGGGGTAAGTGCCCGGCGTGCCTGCTGCGCCACCTTCAAGGCGCGGGTTCCGCAGTGCGTTGGTGCGCTGCCCTTCAATCAAAAGACGCTGCACCGCGCCGTTAAAGCGTGGCACGTCCGCGCCATACGCCACCAGCACCTCGGTTGCATCAAACGCTGTAGAGAAAGATGAAGACTGTGTACGTGTAAACGTCAATAGCCCATTAGGCAGTCCACCTGATTGGACTAGCACAGCACTTTTAGATAAAAAGCTTTGACCAATACGACCACGCATGTCAGTAACTCAGTACGAATGGAGTCCAACCAGCTGCTGTAACATCTTTAGCATACCATAGTTCACCATTAACGCTGTTGAGCACAATTTCGCCAGTAAAGGCTGGAACAGTTGCAAGCACAACAGGACTGCCAGCCACAATACGACTGTAGTCACTACGCTTACGATCTACACCACCTGGAAGTGATACAGGAAAGTTACCACTTAGATCAGCTACGGTCGCCATCTTCTAACTCCATGTCAATCACTGGCGCTTCTGCACCACGTTTATCTACGTACTCAATACGGAATGTGTTAATCATTTCATTCCGAATGTCTACCTTCTCAGCAGCCTTATGACCTCTACGGTCTAGTAGAGAATTAACTGCTGCTAGTGCTAGCTTACCGTCAACTGGTTCATCAACCAAAGCTACTAGACGGTTAGCTGCTTTAATCTCACCACTAGCTAGAATGTTCTGCACATCGTTAGCAGACTGCTCCTTAGCAGCACTGATCATAAACTGTTCTAGCTGTTGATAACCAGGCTGCTTACGAATGTTACGTACTTGGTTAGGTGTGATGCGTAGTGCTAGTGCAATTTCATTGTCATCTAGACCAGAAGCAGTGTACACTAGTACAACAGACCAACCATTAAGCTGTGCCGGTGTGCCAGGCATTTCTAGTAGTTTACGTCTAGTACTAGTAACTAACGCCTGTGCCTCAGTGTTGGTAGCTACTGGTGTATAACCAGCAAATGACTGCTTAGTGCTAACTGGTGCATTGCCATCAATGAGTAATGCACCAGGTTCTGGGAGGTTAATTCGAGGCATTGGCTCTATTGGCTGTACGTTGGCGTTGTGCTGATGTAGTGCTACCTCTTGGGCCACCATTACCTCCAGCACGTTGACGTACCGCTGCCATTGCAGCATTACCAGCAGGTGTTGGTCCCATTAGTGCAGCACGTTGTGCAGGAGGTAGTGCAGCAATCTCATCTGCTGTAGGTGTTACACGTTGTGCAGTAGGTGCAACTTGTGATAGACTGGGCGGAGTCGGAGTAGTTGGTGCAGTACGTGATGCAGTTGCTGCGCCTCGCATTGGCATACTACCACTAACAGCACCAGCAGATTCTGTGCCCATTACTAGATCACGTAGTAGACGGTTCTGCATGCCATTACCGTCTAGCGAACTAGTGGGACCATTAGGTGCAGTGTACATTGTACCTTCACCTGGAATAATAGTAACACGTTGACCAGCTTCCTGAGCAGCAGTAGCTACATCAGGTGGAGGCATTGGTAGTGTCATATCTGGTACTGCATTTTCATCAGGCGCTGTGCCAGCAGCACCTACTTGTGCACTAGGCTGTGCATTACGTGGCACATTAGCACGTCTCTGTGTACCAGCACCACTGCGCTGCATTACTCTATCAACCTGTGCATTCATATCAAAGCCTTCTGCTGTCTGTTCAGTGCGTGTATCGCCTGTACCAGTCAGCATCAGCATTGCACGGTTGAGGTTATCTGTAGTAACAGGAGCGCCTTGAGATGCAAGCATCTCACGTGCTTGCTGCATGAGTGCTTGCACTTCCATGATTATACTCCTAGCTTACCACCACCACCATTGCCTGATGCATCAGCAGGATAGCTAGATGGTGCTTGGTTGTATACAGAGTCATTGATGAGTGCGTTGATGTATGTTACATCAGCAGCAGTAGAGTTGCCAGTCTGGATGTTAACTACATCTACAACACGTAGACCGCCTAGCTGATCATTCTGTGTTAGACCAGCAGGTGCAGATACACGTGCTTGTGTATTAGCTTTAGACGAACCAGGTGCTACACCAGTTAGTGCACGAATAGTAGCACGTGCTGCACGGTTAGACTGTCTAGCTAGTTCTAGAGATAGTCTACGTTCCATAGTGCTACGACCATATAGCATAGCATATGCATTAGGCGTTTCACCATAGAAGTTAGACCAGCCTGTAACTGTAGGGAGTGCGAATGCCATGTTAGTAGCTCCTATGAGCGGTATGTTATGCGTATCATATACATACAACAATCTGCTGGTCAAGGTAATTTAGGGCTTGACAGAGGGGCTGTTTTATGGTATATATACATATGTGTATGGCTCTATAGAGATATAGTATATCTATATATTATATATAATATATAATAAGTACTTATAATATATAGATACTATATAATATATAATACAACAACATAGGGGGGGGAGATCGGAAGAGCGG
>ERZ869929.92-NODE-92-length-45961-cov-17.507755_pt1 | contig 45961 bp, 70 predicted proteins | sample MGYA00579312_ERZ869929 | MGnify/ENA primary metagenome ERZ869929 (study PRJEB32216, sample SAMN09231818) | wastewater metagenome | place: USA: Maryland | collected 2016-08-09 | study: EMG produced TPA metagenomics assembly of the PRJNA472060 data set (Reclaimed... | reverse complement strand
GCTCTTCCGATCTGTGCGAACAACCCGCCTTGCTCACGCCTTCAGGAGGACCCGAGCGATTCATTGGCCGCCTCGTTGCAGCAGCCTCGACGCGCTCTCGGCAATGGCCCGCTCGATGTTCGGCGCCAGCCGCTGCGTTGCGATCCGCGTCACGATCCCCTCGAAGTCGAAGCGCGCCCGATACGTGGCCTGCCGCACGAACAGCAACAGCGGCGTGATGTTGCGGCCGACAGCGTCACGGATGTAGACGCCTGGTGCTGCGCCCTTGGCCCCGGGATGGATGACGAACACCTGCCCGCCTGCCTTGCGCTGATCACCCACGAGGCGCCGGCGCGGCTGCGGGCCAGCGCTTCGACTGCGCCTGATCTGACGCAGGATCAGCGTCAGTTGCTGCCTGCTCAGGTTGCCGTGCTGGTCCAGCTGCGCGCCAGCCCCGGGCACGATGGCCCATCCACCCGGGAGCGCCCCGGCCGCGGTCAGCAGGCGCTCGACGCCCTTGGCCTGCCGCTTCCCGCCCTTGATCTCGGGCCGCAGGTAGACCACAGCGGGTCGTCCACCACGGTCGCCGCTCTGCTGGTCCTTGATGAAGACCTCGGCTTCCAGCGTCTGCGCAGTGGCGCCCTTCATGCCGACGCCGCCGATGGTGTACGGGGTGGGTCTGTCGAACACGTTGGGCATCTCGGCCTTGACGCCATCGCGCGCCTCCACAGCCGCGCGCGTCAGCCCCGTTGCCAGCGACGCAGCCAAGCGCCGATCGCTGAACCCGCGCAGCTGGGCCTGCGTTTCCTTGAGCCCGTCGACGGCGAAGGTCAGGCGCATGTCAATGCCCCAGCCCGCGCATGATCAGCAGCGCGCCGATGTACATCGGCACAGCGGTAGGCCCTAGCGTACGCACATCGCGCGTCCCACCAAGAGCCTTGATGACCTCGTTGGCCTGTTGCGCCACGAGCGCACCATCAGCCCCGGCCTCGATGAGCATCACGAGGCTGCGAACCTCGCTGAGTGCTTGTTGTGTGAGGATCACCGGGCAAGCTCCTTGTTCTCAAAATCCGCCGCCGCCGCAGCCTTCACCTCTTCGTGCGACACGCCGGCCTGCTCTAGCTGCAGCCGGTACTTGTGCGTCAGGCGGCCCTGCTGCTGCGACTCGCGGAAGTTGATGTAGCGCGACACGCCGCGGGCGATGCAGCCGCGGCAGCCCATCTGGAAGCGGCCGGATGGGCGCTCCTTGGCTTCGGCGCAGGCGGGGCAGGTCATCACGCCACCTCCTCGAACTCGGCCTGGGGCATCGCCGGCAGCACACCCTTCAGGCGCCGGGTGCCGGCAACCGTCATGGCCACCGCCAGCGCCGACCATGCGTGCGACGTGACCCCGTACAGCGGCCCGGGCTTGGACTTCGTGCCGATCTGCGGCCGCTCGCCGCCACCGGTCGCCGGGAAGATGTCCAGCAGCGCCTGGCGGATGTTCTGATCCTTCGCCTGCTGGTTGCCGCACAGGTAGCTCTTCACCTGCCTGCGCAGCACCAGCACGACGGCCTCGGGATCGGCCCATGCCTGCTGGAATCGCCCGATCCAGCGGCAGGTGTCGAACGTCGACTGCCCCACCGTCATCCCCATGCCGGCGATGTTCTCGATCGCCAGCATCTGGGCGCCCTGGCCGGCCTTGATCCATCGCAGCACGTCGTGGTTGTCGTGGATGCCGCAGTCGGCCACCTTGCCGGCGTCGAGCAGCACCCAGCCGGACTCGGTTGTGCCTGGGTCGATGGCGAAGAGGCGGGACACCTCGTCGGTTCTGCGGGATGGGGACGTCCCGGGCCTCAAGCCCGGGTATGTCCCTGTCCCGACGCTGTGTCCCTTCCCGGCTGTTTTGTGTCCCCCGGGACAAACGGGACACCACCCGGAGGGTTCCTGCGCGCGCACGAGGTTTGTCCCGCCTGAATGTCCCGCCTGAATGTCCCTTTCTGGCGTTTTCGTGTCCCGATCTGCAATCATGGATTGACCCTCGTTTGGCCCATGCCGGAGCAGAAATCGCGCATGAACTGGACCGCCTGGCGGAAGGCGGTTGGCTGGCTGCGACGGAGGTGCATCACCGACCAGGACTTCGCAAACCTGCCGAGCCGGCACGACCACCTGGCATCGAAGGCGCGCTTTTCAGTCACGACCCTGACTTTCCAGGTCGGAGGGCCGCCATCTTCCGAGTACAGCGGCCAGGGCTCGACGGTGATGTTCGGTGCTGTCATTTCAGGCTTTCAGTGTGATGACCACGCCGCCCGTGAATTCGGCCAGCTGGGCGTGCTGGATCCAGGCCTTGGCGCGCTGATAGGCCTTCTTGCGGGCCTCGGCGTCGGTGATGCCGCAGTCGTCGTAGAAGGCCTTTCGCAGGCTCGCCTCGCTCATTCCGTTCTGCAGCAGGCTCAGCAGCAGCTGCGTGCGCCCGCCGCGGCCGGCCTTGGTCTCGGCCTGCATCGCCTCCGCGACGTCCTCGATGCGCGTCAGATGGCTGGCGACCAGCGACGTGATCCGGTCGCCGTCTTCGTCGGTGCCCAGCTCGAGCACGCGAAGGCTGAACGTCGCGTCGTCGAACAGGTCGCCGTCCTTCTGCTTCGCGCAGCTGACCGTGGCCAGCATCTCCTTCTCGTCGCGGAACACGCCGAGCATGAAGTCGACGTTGGCGCGGATCGCCGAGCTGCCGCGGGGCCGTTCGGTGGCCTGATGTCCGGTGTGGTGGATCAGCAGTACCGAGCACTGCCAAAGCGCGCGGAAGCGTGTTCCGAGCTCGCGCAGGTAGGCGGCCATCTCGTTGGCGCTGTTCTCCTCGCCTGCGTAGGTCTGCGACAGCGTGTCGACCACCACCAGCGCCGGCGTGACGCCCACGGCCTGGGCTGCGTCGACGACGCGCCAGGCGTCCGCAGCCAGATCGACCGCAGCGGGCACCACGAACAGTTGCGCGTCCTGCCAGCGCAACCTGCGAGCCCGGTGCCAAGCGTCGATGCGCGCCCACAGCCCCGCGCCGCCCTCGGCCGCGATGTACAGCACCGCGCCCTTCGTCGTGCGGCGCCCCATCCAGGGCAGCCCGTGCGCGACGTGCAACGCAGCGTCCAACGCGATGAAGCTCTTGAACGTGCCCGAGCCGCCGAATAGCAGCCCGATCGACTCGGCGGGCACAACGTGCTTGATGAGCCAGCGCACGGCCTCGGAAGCCTGCCGCAGCGAATCAAGGCCGAGCAGCGGCACGTTGCGGCCCGGCAGCTTGCGGTTCTGCTCGCGCAGCAGCCCGGCCACGCGGTCGCTGATGTCGGCCAGCAGCGCGTCGACGGCCAGGCCCTGCGGGTTGAAGGCGCGCGTTGCGATCTCGTCAGTCGCGGCGATCACCCGACGGCGTATCGAGCGCTCGCGCACGATCTCGGCATAGCGGCGCACGTGGCGCGCGTTCGGCACGGTGACGGCGAGCGCATCCAGGTAGGTCAAGCCGCCAACCTCGGCATGCTTGCCGTCGGCCTGCAGCCGCTCCAGCAGCGTGATCGTGTCGGCCGGCTGCCGCGCGGTGATCATCGCGGCCAGCGCGTCGAAGATCGTCGCGTGCTCGTGCCGGTAGAAGTCGGCCGGGCCGATCAGCTCGGCGACCTCCTGCAGCGCGGCGTTGTCGACCAGGATGGCGCCAAGCACCGATTGCTCGGCCTCGACACTGTGCGGAGGCACGCGCAGGCGCGAGACGTTGGAGTCGTCGTCAGCCGCCCAACCGGCCGGCGTGTCGTCGCGTGCGGTCATGCGGATGCGGTCGATCTCGATGATGGCCTCGGCATACATGCGCTGCCCGCGGTCAAGCCGCCGCGACCTCCGGCCGCTTCGCCGCCCGAATCGCATTGATCGCACTGCGGCTGCAGCCCCAGTGCGCCGCCCACTCCTTCGCGGTCTTCGACTTGTCGCGCACCATGTCGTGCGCCCACCGGGGGACCTTGGTCCTGGCGTACTGCATCGCGGCGATCGCGCGTTTGCGCGGCTCGGTGTCGAAAGAGCCGCGGCGCATGGCGAGCTCGACGATCTGCTGCTGCGTCATCGCGGCCAGGTGCGCCGGGTTCGCACAGTGGCGGCTGTCACATGTCCTGCCGATGCGCAGGCCTTGCTCTGGCCTGTCGCGGCCGGCAAGCGTCCACGCAGCGACAGTCACGGGCACCCTCTTGCGGGCAGCAACAAGCCAGATCTGGGGCGTCGCCTTGCGCGGGTCGGGCACGCGCCCGCGCGCGTCGCGGAACTCCCAGCAGTCGCTGCCGGGCCGGCAGACGCAGCGCAGGCGCAGATCCTCCAGCGTGCGCACGCCGCCGAGGTTGGTGCCGGGCAGGTGTGCCATCAGTGCTCCCCCGCACAGACGCCGCCGCGCGAATCGGCTCCCAATGCGGCGGGGACCGCTGTCCCGCTCGCTTTCGCGGCGACGCAAAAAGAGCAGCGCTTGAACACACCGACCCCGCGCGAGCCGAGCGGCTGACGCTTGTGCCCGCAGCCCATGCAGAGCCAGGTCGATGGCATGCCCGTGCCCGGTAGCCTGAAGAAGCGGTCGGGCTGGCGGCGCGTTTCGTCGCTGGTCATGCTGCGCGCCCTCCGATGACCTCGGACAGCAGACGCCGCTCGACGATGCGCTCGGCCTCCAACTGCGCAATGCGTTCGCGGGCCGTGCGCAGTTCGCGCTCCGTCTCCGTCTCGCGCTTGCGCAGGCTCGACAGGTCGTAGCCGCGCTGGTGCAGCATCCAGAGCACCGGGGCGTCGTTGCCGCAGTGATCCATGATCTCGACCAGCTTGCACCACTTGATCCCTTCGGTGCCGTTGGCCCAGCGCGAGAACTGCGCGGCGTCGACCTTCAGGTCGCTGGCCAGCTGCTTGTCCATCGCGTAGCCCCCGAGCTCGGCGCACAGGTCGATAGCGCCGCCGAGCGAGTGCTTGCGGGCAACTTCGTCGGTTCGAACGTCTGTCAATGCGAGCTGCACAACACGTCTCCAGCCAGCTGAAGAAGGACCTGAAGAAGGTCCACACGATCCACTGGATCGGGACTCCAGAAGACGCAGCGCGTCTCTGAGTGCTGGCACGTGCGCGGCGTTGAAGCGCACCCGGCACGGCGGGCTGAACAGCGTCACCTCGATGGTGCCGCCGACGCCCTCGCTCACGATGCAAGGGATCAGCGGATCGGGCGCCACGGTCATGCGCCTGGGCGGCACTGGCCCGGGCTCCGGGATGTACGCGTGCGGGTTCGGAGCAACCATCACCGCTGCGGCATCACGCCGCCTCCCTGTTCGCCACCTCGCGCGCCGCCTCGGGGGCGGGCTTCGACGGGGCGGGGTGGTCCTTGTTGACCAGCTCGGGCCATATGCGGTGCCAGTCGTCGGGGCGCAGGTCGCGCCGGGTGACGGCGCCGGCGGTGGCATCCTCGAACCGAACACACAGTTCCGGGCTCGGCTCGCGCTGGTCTTGGCGAGCAGCCAGCTGCGATAGGTAGACCGTCGAGATGCCAAGCCCCAGGGCCAACCCAGAGGCCCCGCCTCGGGGTAGTTTGTCCAGGTAGTCTCGGAGGTTCATGCTATGCACTTTGCGCAAGTCATTGCCGAGCATAGCGCGCAAGTCGGCGTTATGCAACTCGCTTAAGCTGGCCCCCACAATTCGATGGGAGGCATTGAGGACCAATCAACACCTGAGGTAACACGACCATGAACAACTACGTTCAAGACGGGGCTATGGAAACGCTGCCGCCGCGGTTCACGCTGGAGCTGCACGACAACTCGACGAAGGCGCCGATCGGTACGCCCGTCGTCTTCCGCCGCGGCGGTGATGCGCGGCCGACACAGGGAGTGCTCGTGCGCGACAAGCGCGGCGCCTTCTACGTGCGCGAGTACAGGCTGCGCGCCGATGGTGGGTGGACGGCCTTCGCGTACAACGAGGCTTACCCTTCGCTTGAGAGCGACGTTGACGGCCTGGAGATCCTGGCGGTGGCCGAGTCGATTCAAGTGGGATGGGGCGATCTGATTCGATAGGAGGGGGAGCAGCAATGAGCGACGAGAAGGCTTGTCCGTTCTGCGCCGAAACGCGAACCCGTGAAGGGGCATCTGATGACGAAGACCATCACCGTTGGCGAGCTGCGTCGCTTGATGCTGCAAGAGTTGAACGCCCTGCCGGACGACGCCGAAGTGTTCTTCGGTGGTGGCGATCTGAGTTTCTACAGGACCAAGCACCGCGGACCGATCAACGGCCCGGTCTTGCTGCAGATCGAGTTCAACGAGGTCTACACCGTCACCGTGGACCCGAACGCAGACGACTCTTGAGCAAACGCCATCGCCTCGGCGATGGCCTCTGGCAGCTGGCGCTTCAGCGCCTGAGCAGCGGTGCATCCGGCATAGGTGGCGTCCCTGCGCGCGCCACGCCACAGCGTGATGAACAGCCGCCCATCGGCCGCCACCTCGATTTCGATCCTGGCCTTCTGATCCATCGCATCTCCTGAGCGCGCAATGCGCACATCGGCACACACCGATTGCTATGCATTGTGCTTGACATCAGATTATGCAGTCTGCATACTTCCGCTCCATCAGCCCACCCCGGGCGATGGAGACGGAAGATGCAACACCTCCACCCCACGATCGCCGCGGCCCAGCCGGAGCGCCAGGCTGAGCAAGCCAGGGCGCTGGCGCACTACGGGCCGATGGCGATGGATGCGCTGGTGTCGCCGAAGCGGCGGCACGGCGATGAGAAGGCGGTGGGGGCCGCCCACACCACTGGGCCGTGGGAGGCGGTGGGCTCGCTGGTTCGCTCGCCGCGCACCGCGACCGGCGGCGGTCTGCTGATCGCTGCTGTCACCGACCCCGACCAGTCCTCGTTCTCGGCCGAGGCCAAGGCCAACGCGCAGCTCATGGCCGCCGCGCCGGATCTGCTGGAGGCCGGCATCAGCGCCGCCGGTGCGCTGCAAGGCGCGGCCGACGCGCTGCGCATGTCCGGCCACCCCAGGACCGCCGACAAGCTGCTGGAGATGGCGCTGCCGCTGCTGCGCGCGCTGAAGAAGGCGACGGTGCCAGCATGAAGCGCGACCGAACCGACCAGCAGGCGCCGCACTGGGCCGACGTGGCGATGGTGGGGCTGGCGGTGCTCGTGGCGTGCCTCATCGGCGCGGGGGTGCTGTGATGGTCGCCGCCCTGCGTTCGCACGCCCTGGCGGCCGCGCAATGGCCCGCGCGAGCCCTGCACGCCGCCTACCTGCGCTTCCAGATCCGCGCCGCCGAGCGCGACCTGCAGTGGATGCAGCACCAGATCGACCACGCCGCCAAGCTGCCCGCGCAGATGGCCGTGACCCGCGACTACATCAGCCAGCTGCGCGTGCGGCTGGCGACGGGAGAGTGACGATGACCCCCCGCTACGTCGAAGACCAGCCGGACACCGTGCCGACCGACCACGGCGACCTTGGGCCGAGCAAGGCCGAGTACCGCGAGGCCGCCGAGGCCGCCACCAGCCTGGGCGCCGATGCGCAGCGGAGCGACGAGGGCGCTGGCGTCGTCAGGTGGGGCTTCGTATGCCTCGCGGTGGCGCTGGCGATCTTGGCCGCTGCGATGGTGGCGACGCGATGAACGCGCCGGACAAGCTCCTGCTCGGCGAGGTCCGCGATATCCCTGCTGAGCAGTACCACCAGATCGAGGCGATGAGCAGCACCGGCCTGCGCCTGTTCGCGCGGTCGCCGTGGCACTGGAAGAACCGCGTGCCCGTCACGCCGACGAAAGCGATGCTGAACGGCACGCTGGCGCACTGCGCGCAGCTGGAGCCCGACGCGATGGCGGCTCGCTACGTTGTCGTGCCCGAGGACGCGCCACGCCGCCCGACCGAGGCGCAGTGGAACGCGAAGAAGTCGAACGAGGACAGCATGGCCGCGAAGGCGTGGTGGTCCGAGTTCCTGGACTCAGTCGGCCAGCGCCAGATCGTCGCCGCCACCGACTACGCCATCACGCAGGCACAGCTGCGCGCCATTGCCGCCGACCCGTACCTCGCCGAGCTCTTCTCGCGCGGGTACGCCGAGGCCTCGGTCTTCTGCATCGACAAGGCGACCGGCGTCTACTGCAAGGCGCGACCCGACTGGGTGCACCCGATTGACGGCAAGCGCGTCAAGCTGGTCGACCTGAAGACCACGGCCGACGAGTCGCCCGACGGCTTCTCGCGCGCCCTGACCAGCCTGGGCCACCACCGCCAGCGGGCGCACTACATCAGCGTCTTCGAGCAGGCGACCGGACTGGAGGTCGTCGAGTTCGTCTTCGCCGCGGTCACCAGCGCGCATCCGGTGCTGGCCGTGCCCTACGTGCTCGACATCGAAGACGCGACCCAGGGCGAGGACGAGTGCGCCGAGTTGCTCGAGCGCTTCGCCTGGTGCCAGCGCGAGAACCAGTGGCCGGCCTATGGCTCAGGCCCCCAAGTCGTCGGCCTGCAGAAGTGGGCCAAGCGATCAACCGAAGTGGAGGTCTCCTTTGTTGAGTGACATCAGCGATCTGCGCGCAACCATCATCCCGAAGTCGGACCAGCTGAACACCGACCAGCTGCTCGGCGGCCCGATCACCATCACCGTCTCCGACGTGCGGCTCGGCAGCGAAGACCAGCCGATCAGCCTGCACTACGCCAACGACGGCGGCCGGCCGTTCAAGCCGTGCAAGACCATGCGCAAGGTGCTGATCCACGCATGGGGCGAGAACGGCCACAACTGGGTCGGCAAGTCCATGACGCTGTACGCCGACCCGTCGGTGCGCTTCGGGAACATGGACGTCGGCGGCATCCGCATCTCGCACCTGACCGACATCCCGCGCGACATCAAGGTGTCGCTGGCCGCCACCAAGGGCAAGAAGGCGCTGCACGAGATCAAGGTGATGGAGCCGCCCGGTGATGGCGCAACCATCGGCCAGGTGCTCGCTGCGATCGCGGGCGCACACAACGGCGAGACGCTGAAGAGCGCGAAGGAACTTGCGATGCAGCTAGCCGAGGGGCCAGACCGCGTGAAGGCGATCGACGCCTACAAGGCCAAGGTCGCCGAGCTGAAGGACAAGGCCGCAACCACCACCGAAGGGAAAACCTGATGGACCTCATCGAAATCAACAGCCTGGGCGACCGCCTCAAGGTCGAGCACTCCACCGACATGGCCTTCGTGCACGCCAGGAGCGGCGGCTTCTCGATGTGCATGTCGTTCAACCGCAAGCAGTGCGAAGACCTGGCGCGCGCTTTCGCCCGGGCCGCGTTCCTGATCGAGCAGCACGAGGCCGGTCTGCCGAAGGCAGCGCCGCCGCCGGTGTCTGCGCCAGCCGTAGCGGAGGTCTTCTGATGGCCCGCCGCATCTACATGGTCGCCATCGCTGGCGTGAAGCGCCTGGTGCGCGCCAGCCACCCCGGCAGCGCGCTGGCGCACGTCGCGAAGGACATCGCGATCGTGAAGGTCGCGAGCCAGGACGAGCTGGTGTCGCTGCTGGCGGCCGGCGCGAAGGTCGAAGACATCAAGGCCGAGCAGCAGCAACTGCCGACCACCTGACCACCACCACGGAGCCCCCGCATGTTCGAGATCACCCCTCAAACCGCCGCGACGCTGAAGACCCTGACGCCGCGCACCGAGAAGCACGGCGAAGACGACGTGTCGGCCGTCAGCCTGGGCCTGTCCATCACCGGCCCGAACACGCTGCTCGACGCGCTGCAGCCGGGCCTGCGTGACGCGCTCTACAAGGCCAAGGATGACGAGCCGTTGTTGCCCGGCATCGAAGCCACCACGCCGCTGCTGCGCTCGGCCGGCATCGAGTCGCTGAAGCTCACGCCGAAGTTCGAAGGCTGGACGCTGCGCATAGACGCGCGGGCCGACGAGGACGATCCGATCGTGCTCGGTGCCTGCAAGGTCGACAAGTTCGTCGTCGTGCCGAAGCAAGGCGGCAGCATCGAGCTTACGTTCCGCGTGGGCACAAGCGACATCGACGAGAGCGAGGCCGGCTGGCTGTTCGGGCACCTGTCGCAGGAGCTGTGGATCACGCTGACGGCGCCGCCGAAGACCGAAGGCGAGCCGATCGACGGCACCACCGGGCACCCGGGCGCGGACGGCCAGGGCTCGCTGATCGACCCCGAGGAAGAAGGCGACGACGGCGAGGGCGACACGCCGGAAGAAGCGCTGGCGGCGACGCAGGAATGACCACCCCGTCCCTTCCGCCGCGCGCCGATTTTCCCCAACCGCTCAAAGGAGAGCACGCAATGCGAACGATCGAAGACCACAAGGTCAACCCCGCCAACGACACGCTGACTGTGCAGACGCTCGATGAGCCGGGCCACGGCGGCGCGAACCACAAGTACCTGATCGGAAACTACCCGGCAGGCCCGACGTTGATCCAGTTCCAGGATGGGCCAGTGAGCGCGGACGGCAACGGCGTCAACGGCGTGACGCACGAGGTGTTGCTGGCCATCGTTGCCGACCGACTGCGCGGCTTCCAGAAGGGCCCGTACTCGTGCAAGGCCAACGCCTGCGCGCTGACGCACATCGAAGAGGCGATGCACTGGCTCCAGCAGCGCACGTTGGAGCGCATGCGGCGCGGCGTCGAAGGCACGCACGCGGTTTGATCGATATGGCGTCCCTTCCGCCGCGCGTGCGTGCATCCGAGATGGTGAAGCAGGAGATGAGATGACCGACAAAGAACTGATGGCCCTTGTGAACCGCTACGCCGAGGCGTGCGACGACCTGGGCACCGGCCTGTTCGAGCAGACCGAGGCCGAGACGACAGCCAAGCACGCAAAGGCGACCGAGTTGTATCGCCGGATTCAGGCCGAGGTGACGCGGCTGCACGTTGAGCTGACCAGGGCCATGCGCGTGCGCATCATGTTCGGCGACACCATCAGCAACCACTGCATCGCCATGCAGTCGGCGGTGATCGATGCCGACTTGCGGACGCCGGAAGCCGGCATGGTCTGGATTCGCAACACGTTGTGTGGCCCTGGGCTCTTGCCCGACGTGGAGAAGGCCAAGGAGATGGGCGGCGCGCAGGCGTGGTTTGACGCCAAGACCGCCGAGCACGAAGCCCTACGCAAGACGACGCCGGAACCCGAAGTGCTTGCCGCCACGGTTGGAGAGGCCCCGCCCCCATGACCCCCGACACCAGACCGCTGACCCCTGGCCAGCAAGCGATTCTCGATGCCATCCCGCCGATGCCGTTGTCCATGCAACTCTTCGGCAAAGCAGGTGCCGCCGCGAAGGTGCTGGAAGACCGCATCGCCGCCCTGGAGGCCGAGCTGGTGGCTGCGCGGGCCAATCAGAAGCTCGCTGCATTCGGCGCTTGGGCTGCGCGCGAGTTCCGCGACACGCTGTCGGATGTTGACGGCGGCAGCGCTCAAGAGCAAATGGAGCGGACCGGCGTCATCGTCAAGCGCGAGGTGGCCGAGCCATGCGGCGAAGGCTGCGTGTGTGCAGGGTATGGCGCCTTCCCGCACGAATGCTTTGTCTTCGCGGACGACGTGCGCGCCGCCCTTGGCGCCACCGAACAGAAGGGGGAGACGAAGTGACTACCGCGGAGTACCAAAGGCTGATGGAAGCCGAGCGCCCTGCCTTCGAGAAGTGGGCCGGAGACTATGGCCGCGTCTTCCGAGAGCGCGAAGGCGATGGCTACCAGTACCCCTACACGCAAGAAGCCTGGGTTGGCTGGCTGGCTCGCGCAGCCCTGGCCGCGCAAGCGCAGGAGCCGGATTTGCGAGCGGCTCTGCTGCAATGCGCTCGACAAGCCGAGGCCCTGAAGCGCGAATGCGGGATGGACCCGGAAAGCCCGCAGGCTATACGCAACGCGCAGTATCAAGCCATCAGCACCACAGCGCACATTGCGCTCGGCACGATTCGGGGACCAAAGGCACCCGCGGAGCCGCAGCCAGTGCAAGCGCCGCCTGAAGACTTCGAGCAATGGTGGGAGCGCGAAGGTCAGTTCTACGGTGGCGGGCAGTACGAGAAGACCTTCGCGTTTCGCGTTTGGGAAGCCAGGGTCGCGCAGCCAGTGCAAGCGGCCGGCGAGCGCGTGAGCATGGCGGCGATCGAGGCCTGCATGGCGGAGGCCAAGTTCCAGCTCGACCACGACATCACGATGGATGCGGCGATCCACATCTGCCGCGCTGTGCTCGCCACCGCGCAGCCACACAGGGCGCGGCAGGAGGGTGACGTTGCAATTGAGGCGCGGGCCCGCCAGGGAACGTCGCCTCGAATTGCGTGTTAGCCGGCTGGTTGAAAAAGCGAACAGGACTATGCGTACACAGATTTGGAACAACGGCGGGGGCACACAGTCAGCGGCGATTGCCGCGCTGATCGTGACCGGCAAACTGCCGAAGCCCGACCTTGCCGCGATTGCTGACACCGGCCGCGAGAAGAGCGCAACGCGAGCTTCGGAAGCGCGACCCGCATGCATGGCTGACCGACCAGGCCGTGCCGATTGATCGGCTCTCCGGATTTCTGGAAAGGAGTGCATATGGATGACCTTAAACCCTGCCCGTTCTGCGGCAGCCCTGCGCGGTTCGGCAGGTGCGTTGCTGGCGAACAGGAGCTAGAGAACGATGGCGCCGAGTACATCGAGTGCGAGAAGTGCGGCGCGAGCACATGCCTGGTCTTTCCCTGCATGGACTCAGCCAAGCCTCGGCTGCGCGACCTGTGGAATCGCCGGGAGACGATGACGACTATCACTGACAAGCAGCGCGACATCCTGCGGCACGCGCTGGGCGTTGGCCGAGGCCGCACCACCGGCTGGCGCAACCACTTCTGCACCGGCCCCGGCAGCGACGATTACGCCGACTGTGAGGCGCTGGTGGCCGCAGGGCTGATGACGAAGCGCAGCGGCGGTCCGCTGTCCGGCGGCGATCCGGTGTACCGCGTGACGGACGCCGGCCAGGATGTGCTGGTGGGCCGCAAGACGCCCAACGTTCAGGTAAGCGGCCCGCCTGGCGGGTCCGCTTGAGCGACCAGTTGGGCGGCTGTTCGACGAAGGCACGAAAGGAAACGACGATGAGCACTGACACGATGAGCAATACCAGCGTGCTGCGGAGCGACCGCCGCACCGTGACGCAACTGCTGGCGGCGGCCGAGAAGGACACCGACGCGGTGAGCGTGTTCATGGCGGGCTGCACGGTGGCAGACACCGAGGCGGCCGTGTTCGTGGTGAAGGGGCCGGAGGCGATTGCCTACCTGCGCGAGCTGTGCAAGCGCCAGGGACTGCTGACCGACAAGCCCGTGACCGGTCCGGCCTGCAACTTGCAGCGGCCGTGGGAGGCGCCGTGACCTACCACCAGTTCAGCCGCAAGTGCGACGGGAACTGCGACTGGTGCGACTGCGCCGAGTCGGTGCGCCTGCCTGACGACGAAGAGACGCGCGAGCCGCCCGAGTTCGGCTGTTGTCTGCCGCCCGGCGAGTGCTGCATGCCAGGCCTGCATTTCCCAAGCGAGTGCCACACCGCCGCGGACTATGAACGCGAACACGGCGCCGACTGGCGCGAGCCGCCCAACGTTCGAGCTAAGGCGCCCGCGGAGGGCGCCAGCCCGTAGCGGGTCGCCTTGAGCGAGGGGTTATGCGTGTGGTGAACGAAGGCACAAGGTAGGCATGAATGAGCTGGCACTTTTTGCAGGAGCAGGAGGCGGTATCTTGGGAGGGCACCTCCTTGGATGGCGCACCGTCTGCGCTGTTGAGCTTGATGCCTACGCCCGAAGCGTGCTGCTCGCTAGGCAGCGAGACGGGCTGCTGCCGCGATTCCCGGTGTGGGACGACGTGCGAACCTTTGACGGCCGCCCGTGGCGCGGAACCGTGCGCGTGGTCAGCGGTGGATTCCCGTGCACCGACATCAGCAGCGCCGGAGGCCGCGCCGGCATTGAGGGCGAGCACTCCGGCCTGTGGCGAGAAATGGCGCGCATCATTGGCGAAGTGGGACCGGAGTTCGCTTTCGTGGAGAACGCATCAGACCTTGTTGTTCGCGGACTCGACCGAGTGCTTGGAGACCTTTCCGACCTGGGGTTTGATGCGCGATGGGGAGTTGTGGGAGCTGGAGACACCGGCCTTCCCCACGGCCGCAAGCGAACATGGATCGTGGCCCACGCCCAAGGCGCGCGACTGGCGCAGCGGAGGGACGGATCCGAGCAAGGTTCAGGCGCGCATCGAGAAGCGGCGGAATATTGGCGTGATCGACTTGCCGGATGCGGCAGTGCACCGCCTTATGGCAGCCGGGATTCAGTGGACTGCTGAATCCGTGCTTCTCCGAAACGCTCATGGAATGGCCGACAGGGTGGGCCGACTGCGCGCCATTGGAAATGGACAGGTTCCAAGAGTGGCTGCGACGGCTTGGCGAATGCTCGCCCCGCCGCAACACGCATAACGTTGCAATTGAACCGCGCCGTTAGGCGTCGGCTCGAATTGCTGGTTAGGTTTCACTGGTGGCGCACTGACCAAGGATGAAGATGGCAGAGAAAGTAGTGATCGGGAACGCGGAGCTGTGGCACGGGGACTGCCGCGAGGTGCTGCCGCACCTGAACGGGCGCATTGCCATTGTGAGCGACCCGCCATACGGCATTGGCTTTGTGCACAGCGGCAAGACCGGCAAGAGCGCAACGCCGCACAAGGGCCACAAGAAGGACTTTTGGTACGGAGGCATCGAAGGCGACAACGAACCGTTCAAGCCCGGCCACCTGCTGAACTTTGACCAAGCGATCCTGTTCGGCGCTGACCATTACGCCCAGGAACTGCCGCGGGGGCGCTGGCTGGCTTGGGACAAGCTGGGCGGGCAAGACGCCTACGGCGACAGCTTCAGCGACGTGGAGTACGCATGGCACAGCAGGCCCGGCGCGGCGCGCATCTTCCGCATGGTGTGGAAAGGCATGTGCCAGGGAGCCGGAAAGGACAAGGGCACGCGGCGCACGCACCCGACACAGAAGCCGGTGGACCTGATGGAGTGGTGCATCAAGCAAGCTGGCTGCCCTGCGGTTGTTTGCGATCCGTACATGGGCACGGGCGCCACCGGAGTAGCGGCGATGAATCTCGGGCTGCGCTTTGTAGGCGTGGAGATTCATCGCCCGTACTTCGACATTGCGTGCGAGCGCATCGAAGCGGCGCAGCGGCAGGCGACCCTGCTGCCGCCCGAAGAAACCAGACAGCCTGTGCAGGAAGGGCTGTTGTGAAACCTAACGTGGAGCTAACCGGGCGCCACGAACCGAATTCTCCCGCAGCGTGACGCTGCCCGTTGGCGCTCCGGTTGAGCGCAGGGTTAGCCGGCCCCCACGAAAACCGGCACAACCTTGGAGCGCGACATGCGTGCAATGAGTGAAGCGATTGAAGGCGCCCGGGACTTCCGGGGGATGATGGACAAGATCGAGGCCGACGCGGCGCGGCAGGCAAACGCCCTGCGGCTGCAAGCGGCCATGCAAGGCGGCACGCCCGACGAGCGCCGCTACAGCGTGCTGCCCGACCGCCAGCCCGGCGAGAACCGCGCCGCGCACCGCGCCCGCCTGAAGCGCGAGCGACGCGAGGCCAAGACCCGCAAGGTGCCCGCGTGAGCGCCAGCGCCCGCCTGAGCCTGCGACTGCAGGCCATTGCGCAAGCGCTGGAGGACACGCTGAACGAGGCGGCCGGCGAGCACTGCGCGTTTGTGCTGGTGTGCCAGGCCGACGGCGTGGCGCAGTACGTGAGCAACGCCGACCGCAAGGACGGGCGCGAGTTGATTGAGAGCCTGCTGGCGCGGTGGAAGGCCGGGCGCGCGGACATACCCGCGCACTACAACCCGGACCTTCGACCGCCACAGGCCGGCTAACGCTAGGTTAACTTGACCGCCACGGCGCGTGCGCCACAACCGAAGGAACACGAGATGAATGCAACCGAGAACAGGCCCGCCGTGGTGGGTCAAGTTGAACCGTCAGTTAGGCCGCATTCTGGCGACTGGATGAGCGCGCATGAGGCCGAGAGACTGGCGGCGCTGTGGTGTGCTGGGCAGCCGCTGGACGACTTGCCTCAGTGGCGCACGGCCATGCAAGTGCTGGTGCGCGAACTTGCAGACACACGCGCCGCGCTGAAGAAGGCCAACGACATGGCAGAACACTTTGAGCGCCTTTGGTACTTGACCAACGAAGACGCAGCCCGATACCACTTTGCCAAAACGCTGGAAGGCCAAGTGGTAACGATGGAGACATTCAAGGTGCGTGGAGCCGCCGATCTTGACCAAGCGCTTGACGATGCGATGGCAGAAGCGGCCGACGCACAGAACGAGGCTGGCTATGCGGCCTAACGTCGAAGCTAACCGGCTTGCCGAAGGCAAGTCCGGTTCAGCGCCCAGTTAGGTTGCTGGTTGAAAACCGGGAAGGACTATGCAGGATTTGCTTTTTGATAGCGGCACACTGGAAAAGGACGTGGTTTACACGCCTGACTGGTGCGCCCGCGATATGGTGGAACACTTCAAGCCGAATGGTCGGGTGCTGGAGCCCAGCAAGGGCGGCGGCGCGTTCCTGCAATACCTGCCCGGCGCTGAATGGTGCGAGATTGCCGAGGGCCGCGACTTCTTCCGGCACTTTGAGCGGTACGACTGGCTTGTTGGGAACCCGCCATATTCGTGCATCCCGAAGTGGTGCCGGCACTCGTTCCAGCTTGCCGATGATGTGGTGTACCTGATCCCGTGCCGCAGCGTGTTCCTGGGGCCTACGTTCGTGCATGACCTCTACACATGGGGCGGCATCGTGGAGATGCGCCACTATGGCGGCGGCAGTGCGCTGGGTTTCCCGATGGGAAACGCCGTGGCTGCCTTCCACTTCCGCAAAGGCTGGCGGGGCGACATGAAGGTGACGCACTACAAGCAACCTAACGCTAGGTTGAGCGGACCGCAACGGCCCGCACAGGAGGTGGAAGATGGGACCAAGTAGCCGGGCCGTTGTGGGTCCGCTCGAACCGTCAGTTGGGCGGCTGTTGGACGAAGGCACAAACACCAGCGGGCCGCGTGGCACCTACGGCTGCGCATGCGCGCACCACGACGGCAGCATGTGCGCCTGGATTCGGTACGGCGGCGATGGCCCGGAAGACCCCTGTGAGTGCTTGTGCCACGGATGGCCGGAGGACGAAGATGACTACCTGGGCTGACGAGTACGTGACCCTGCTGGAGGACTGCGAGAAGCGCAGCGAGCGCCTGAGTGATTGGGAACTCGGCTTCGTTGACTCGCTACAGCGCCAGCTTGCCGAAGGCCGCCGACCCAGCGCGAAGCAGATCGAGACGCTGGACACCATTTGGGAGCGCGCCACCAAGCGCGGCTGAGGCCATGCATGTTGAACTGCAGATGGACCTCGCGCTGCTACAGCGAGCCATGAAAGCCGAGACTGAGGCCGCGCTGCTGCGGGCTGCGCTGGACGCTGAGACGGCGCGCTGGGAAGAAGCGCTGCGCCAGACGTGGCAGATGGTGGACCCGCTGAAGCCGGCTGGACAACCGGGCAGCTACTGGCGCGGCCAGGACGCCGGAATAGTGGCTGCACTGACCACGCTGCGGGCAAACCTCAAGACGCCCAACGCGCTAGCTCAGGGGCGCGAGCATAGCGAGCGTCCCGCTGGAGCGACGGGTTATGTGGCTGGCTTGGAGGAACCGAAAATGCACCAGAAGCTTATAAATTGGGCGTGCTACAAAATTGTGATGGCGTGGCCGGGCCAGATGCCTACCGGCAAGTGGTTTTTGTGGATGCTGGCGCGTGCCGGTAGGCATGCTGACTACCCGTGCGAGGACTGTATAGGCATGAAAGACCACGGGTGCTACTGCAAGAACAGGAACGCAATTCAACCGGGCGGCCCTGCCGCCTAACGCAAAGCTAAACGGCGGGCCGTAGGCCCGTCCGTTTGAGCGACCTGTTAGGGCTGTATTTGCAACGAGGACAACAGATGGTTGAGAAGGTGACGATTGGCCGAGCGACGCTTTACCTGGGGGATTGCCGCGAGGTGCTGCCCACGCTGGATGCGTGCGACGCCACGATTACCGACCCGCCCTATGGTGTTGACATTGGCAGCACGAATGGCAGATCCGGCGCGCATGGCCTGCAACTGCAAGCCTACGCGAGCTACGCCGACACCTACGAGAACTACGTGACGCAGGTTGTGCCGGCGCTAATGCAGGCCATGCAACTGACCGGGCGCGCGGCTGTGTTCATTGGCCCCCACATTCACGAACTGCCGAAGTTTGACGCGCTGGGCGGCGTGTACTGCTCTGCTGCGACCGGGCGCCACCAGTGGGGGTTTAAGAACTTCCTGCCGGTGCTGCTGTACGGCACCTACCCGGACTTGCACAAGGGCGCGCAGTACCCGACCGTGATTGCCAGCAACGAGACGGCCGAGAAGAACGGCCACCCGGTGCCAAAGCCGGTGGGCTGGATGCGCTGGCTTGTGGCGCTGACCACCAGGCGCGGCGAGACAGTGCTTGACCCGTTCATGGGCAGCGGAACGACTGGCGTTGCTGCCGTGCAGCAGGGCCGGCAGTTCGTAGGCATTGAACGCGAGCCGAAGTATTTTGAGATTGCCTGCGAGCGCATACGGCAAGCGCAGGCGCAAGGCTCCCTGCTGGACGAAGAAGCCGCCCCGGTGGCCGAGCAGCAGGGCATGGGGTTTTGAGCCCTAACGTTCTGCATAAGCGGGACGGCACGGTACTCCGTGACGGCTCCGCTTGATGCAGGGGTTAGGGCGCACGCGAAACTGCTTGCGTGACGTGTCACGATGCGCTAGACTGTAGGCACACCAACCGGAGAACTGACATGCAAACCACCTACTGGAACGGCGACTTGGCCCGCTACACCGGCAAGACCATGACCCTGCACAGCGGGCTGTTCTACGAAATCGAACTGCTCGAAGGCCACCTGAAGGGCCAGACCAAGGTGACGCAGCGCGCACCGGCCGGCTACCAGAACGACGACCAAGCAGACCAAGACGAGCGACGCTATGCAGAAGCCTGAATCCAAGCGCGCGCCGATGTGCATATGGTGCGAGAAGGGCGTATGCGACCCATGCAAGAGCCGATACGACACGTTGACGTGCACGCATCGCGTGATCGTGCCGACGGCCGAGGAATGGGATTCCGCGATTGAAGCGCGCGCGGCCGAACTGCACGAAGGCTGCCGGATGCCAATGGAGCAGGCCCGCGAGCTTGCCGCCAGTGAGGCAAGCCCGGATTGGTATGCGCGCGGCCAAGATTGGGGCCTTGCCGATGCGCTGACCAACGGCCAGAGCGGCGATTGGGTTCTAGACGACATTGCGCGTGCGTTTGCGGCTGGCGCGCAGGCAGCCGATCAAAGTTCCCGCACCGCCGAACTGGTGGCGGTGCTGGCGCGACTGTGCAAACTGAACGTAGCAGAGCGGCCAATGGCAAAGGTTTGGAATGCCGCCCAAGCGCTGGTTGACAGCTACAAAGGCGCTGATACGCGCAAGCCTTGCACATGCGATGGCGCCGGCCGCGGCCCTGGGCGCGCGTGCGTGGTGAAGGCCGGCGGGCGCCTGGGCGCCCTGTGGCGCTGCGTTGGCGGTCTTGAGTCATGAGCAACACGCGGTGCGTTCTGGACACGAGCCCGATGAGCTTTGCCCGTTGGAGTGCGACAAGCGGCTATCAATTCTGTAGTTGCGGCAAGTGGCATTTTGTAACGCTCGCGCCAGCAGACGAGATTGTCCACGCCAGCGACTGCGCGCTGCACAACGAGCCCGCCTATCCGGCTGGGCCGTGCGATTGTGGGGCTGGCAATTGAGTCCAGCCAAGACAGCCGCAGAGCGCAAGGCCGACGAGCGGCAGCGCCACAAGGAAGCCGGGCGCACTGCGGTGACAGTGCATGTCCGGCCGGAGTACGTGCCCGAAGTGCGGGCACTGGAAGCGAAGTTGCAGCGCCGTGGAATTCAGGCGCGGCCGTAGGCCGTCGCCTCGAATTGCGTGTTAGGCATTGCCTGTATCCGAAGCGCGACAAACTAGGAACACTACATGACTGAATTAGCACTGTTCGGCACTGACCTATTCGGCGAGGTTGTGCGGCCGAAAGCAAGCGGGCCGGTAGCCGAACGGTTTACGCTGCCGCCGTTCACGCTGCTGGACGCCCGCGCCGGAGAGTGGCAAGAGCGCAAGCGCGCTTGGTCTTCGATGGGCATTGCCGGCGAAGTTGGGCGCGGCGACGAGCTGACCTATACGGGCGCCGCAAAGTCCTTTGACCACTACCGAGTGAAGGAAGGCACGCGAGAAGCAAGCACGGAACAAGGGACGAGCATTTTCGACCCAGTGATGGTTGAGCTTGCTTACCGCTGGTTCAGCCCGGCAGGCGGGCAAGTGGTTGACCCGTTTGCAGGCGGCAGCGTGCGCGGCATTGTGGCCGGCTGCCTGGGCCGGCAGTATTGGGGCTGCGACCTGCGGCCCGAACAGATTGCAGCCAACCAAGCGCAGGCCGAAGACATAGCGCCGGCCGTGCGCCCGGTGCATGGAAACGCTGCCGACTGCGCCTGAAGCTGATTTCGTGTTTTCGTGCCCTCCCTACGGCGACCTGGAAAAGTACAGCGACGACCCGCGCGACCTAAGCGCGATGGATTGGCACGCCTTCGTTGCCGCATACAAGCGGATCATTCTGCGCGCCGTGGGGCGCATGAAGCCAGACACGTTCGCGTGCTTCGTGGTGGGTGACTTCCGCGATGGGCGCGGGTTCTATCGAAACTTCGTCAGCGAAACCATTGACGGATTCGAGCAAGCTGGGGCGCGGCTTTACAATGAGGCGATTCTGGCGACGCCCGTAGGCACCGCAGCCATGCGCGTGACGAAGCAGTTTGAAAGCGGCCGGAAGCTGGCGAAGACCCACCAGAACGTGCTGGTGTTCTGCAAAGGCGATTGGAAGAAGGCTGCGGCGCGTTGCGCTGATGGTATTGGCAATGCCTAACGTTCGAGCTAACCGGCCCGCGCGTGGGCCACAGGAGGGTTCGAATCCCTCTCTCTCCGCCAGTGTGCGGGGGATCTTTCCAAGGATCGCCCGCCCTCACCCCTTCATCTCCCCCGCCCGCGGCCCCAGCGCCACCTTGATCCCGTGCGAGGCCGCCGAGTGCTTCTCCGCCCCGCCCTGATCCTGTAGCACCGCCGTCATCCCGTCCGGGTAGACGATCAGCCACGCGGGGATGTGCCCGGCGGCCAGGCGGTCGAGCACCGCGCGCTGCGCCGGGGTGATCACGACTTCGGGATGCTCGCCCACTTCGGCGCCCTTGCTGCACGCTGCACGCCGATGAACGCCCGCTTGGCGTCTCGCGGGCTGGAGTGGCCCTCGCCCTGGGCCACGATCTTGCCGTTACGGGCCTGCAGGCGCCAGCGCCAGAAGCCGGCCTCGTCTAGGTAGATGGTGACTTTGCTCATGGTGCCGGCGTCCGATTGCGCGAGGTTGTCTGGCCCCAGTAGTAGCCGGCCGCGCCGCCGACGATCAGGGACACGATTGCCGTTGCGATGGCCGCGCGCACGTCGCTGGGCCACTCTTTCCCCCACCACCCGACAACGCTGCCGACGATCATGTACACCAGCGGCAGCAGGGCCATCGTCACCCAGAAGCTCGGCGAGTGCTTGATGTCGCCGCCGCTGATCGCCAAGTCGGCCTTGCGGGCGCCTTCGATGCCGCCGCCGCCGGCCTCCACCAGATACATGCACTGATCGATCACCGCCGCGCGCACGATCTGCTTCGCCTCGGGGTCGTTGGCCAGCGTCTCCACCACCTGCTGCATGTTGGCCGCCGGCTTGCCAGCATCCGTCAGCGCCTTGGTGGCCACGTCGGCGATCTTCACCACCGCCGCGACGTTGCGCTCGGGAACCGTGGTGCCGTCCTTGTCCATGAAGATCTTGGCGACCTCAGGCACGGCCGCCAGCACCGGGTTGATGAGCCCGAGCAGCACCTTGGTGGCCGGGTTGTTGATGACATCGGCGAAGGACATGGTTTGCTCCGGTGCGCTGGACTCGCCAGCGGGGATTGCTTGACTGGTGCTTGATGGTTGCTTGACGGGTGCTTGATCGATTGGCCCAGCCATGAACAGCGCCATTTCGGCCTCGCGCCGCTTGGTCAGCCCGGGCATGCGCTTGCCGGCCGCCATGTCCCAGCGCATGAACTCGGCGGCGGCGTTCTTGTAGTCGCCTTCGTTGAGCTTGCGCAGCAGCGTCGAGCGGCCGAACGCCCCGCCGCCGATGTTGAAGATCAGCGAGCAGAGCGCGTCGTACTGCTCCTGATTCAGCGGCACGCGCACGGTGTCGCGGATGCACTGCTCGACCCAGTACAGATCCTCGCGCAGGAAGTCCTCGGCCTGGGCTGCGCTGATGGTCTGGCCTTGCTTCACGCCCTGGGTGTGGCCGTGCCCAATCGTCCAGGGCTCGCCGCCAGATGCCGGGTCAGGGTACGCGGTCAGGCGCAGGCCCTCGTGGGCCTTGATCGCGTTGATGCCGCGCTGAGAGATGTTCACGGCGTGGCTCGGCGGCCAGATGAGCCGGCCGGTCCTGGCGTTGACAACGGCAATGAGGCCGTCGTCGTCGGGGAGAAAGGGCTCACAGGTCCGCCCTGTCGGTTGTGTCCGTGGGCTTGCCCTTGGCCCGATCCGACGCCTCGTTACGCCAGCGCCAGATGCGGTGCGCCGCCTGCAGCACGATGAAGAGCAAACCCGCCAGTGCCGCCCACTTCTCGATCGGCACGCCCCACAGCCAGATCAGGATCGCCCCGAAGCTCGGAGCCGCGGCAAGCATGTCGTGCTCCCGGTTCATCACTGCACCCGCGAGCAAAACGCGCCGTCGCGCTTCCACACCTTGCCCGGCATGCACCGCACCAGCAGCATGCCTTGCACCGGCCCCCACTCGTCTTTGATGAGCCGCGCTCGTCCTACTTCGACGGCAAAGAGCTTGTGCGTGTTGCCGGTGTACGCACCGGGCGGCATCGAGCTGCACTGCTCGCCGTTTGGGCCTTCCCACTCTTCCCAACGCTCCATGTCGGGGCACTTCTCTGGCCGCAGCGCGGCGGCCTGAGCTTCGGTCATCTCCGGGTCATCGCCGTCTCGTACCCAGGGCTGGCAGATAGCCCAACGGCCCTCGCGCGTGACCCACATTCGAGACGCCGCACCTGTCCACGTCGAGCCGTCAGCACGGATGCCGGTGGCGTAGGCGCCGCATTTGCTGTGGGGCTGCTGGGCGTGCGCCGCGATGATCTGCGGCAGCAGCGCCGCTGCCAGCATCAGCAACGTGGCAGCGGCGATCCAGGCGAAGATGCGATGAGGCTTCATGGTGACTCCCTTCACGGCGCGCCGCCGCGCTCGTCAAGCGCGACCGCGGTGGCCTTGTGGTTGAAAAACGGGCTCTCGAGCTGCGACAGCTTGCGCATCAGCGCCAGGAAGCCGTACTGCTGCTGCGCGGCGCGGTCCACCGTGTCGCGCAGGTAGACGACCTCGCCGGTGATGCCGTGCGTGCGCACGATCTCGTGGAACAGGCTGCCTTGCTCCTTGGTCAGCGCCGAGTAGTCGAACGGGGCTGAACGCAGCTCACGGCGCGCCCACACGCGGTCGGCGCCGTTTTGCAGCCGGTCGACATCGCTCTTCGGCTCCATCCAGCCGTCGCTGGTGGCGCCGTAGTTTGGGTTGTACGTGGGCACGAACAGGCGGCCGACGAACGGCCTGCCGAAGCGCATCGTGGCGCTGCCGCTGACGACGATCTTCGTGTACCGCGCCTCGTTCTCCGTCGGTGCGATCAGGAACAGGCCGAAGTGAGAGCCGTCGCGATCTCCTCCCAGCGGCGAGAACGGCCAGCAAAGCTCGGCATCACTGGCGAAGACGTCGAACCCCTCCGAGGTGGTGCCGCGCGTCACGCCGATGGTCGCGTCGGCCGCCACGCCAGCGTGCGCGAAGAGGCAGAAGAGCTGCGCAGCCTCGTCCTGTCCGTGGTCGATGATGACGGTCGCCGTGCTGCCGGTGGTCTCTGCGTACTCGGCCAGGTCGCGGGTCTGCAGATTGGTGATCGGGTGCGAGACCGACCAGCCGGAGCCGGACAGCGTCGCCGCGTCGATCAGGTTGCCGTAGCCGATTGCGGTCTTGCCCATCAGGTCACCTGCGCGAGGACGAGCGCGCGCACGTCGTCCAGACCGAAGAAGTCGTTGAAGATCGTGAAGCCAGGGTCGCCGAACTCCGGCGGCGTGTAGTCGCCCTCGGACAGGATGCGGATGCGCTTGTAGAGCGTGCCGCTCGGGTCGATGAAGCCCCAGAAGAAGAGCGTGTCTGTGCCGTTCAGCGTGTGGCCGATCGGGTACGTTGTCACGGTGTCGTCGTCGTCAGTCAGCTCGATGGTCATTGGCCGGCTGAAGTCGCCAGCGTCAGTGAAGTAGCCACCCCAGCCAGCGACCGATGCGGACGGCGTGTAGATGACCGGCAGGGCGGTCTCGATGAACTTGGAGCCGCCTGACGTGGTGTTGAATCGGCCATTCGTGGTGACATTGCCGACGTTGATGTCGTTGAAGCCGGAGTCGTCGTAGAACTCGTTGACGCCTGCCTCGCCGTGGTCTGGCACGAACGTGCCGGTAAGCCCGCCGCCGTGAGTGCTTGTGATGCTTCCGCCGACGGCGCCGAGAGTCTTGGACTCCCAGGTCTCGATCGTCACGCCCGTCGTGTAGCTGTCGAAGCTGTTCGCAGCCGTCAGCGGGTCGCCAGAAGGTGCTGCCATCGAGCCCAAGCGCTCACCGTAGAACACGGTGAACGCAGGCAAGCTCGGGCCACCGCCCGCCGCCTTGATGATGTTCAGCACCGGCATCAGGTCACCCGCTGGTGGTAGACGAGCGACGCCGCCGGGCCGAGTCCACCGGTGCCGATCGCGTCGATGCTGAACGTGACCTGCGCGAAGGCCTCGACGCTCGGGGCGCTGATGACGGCCGCTGAGCCGACCTTCTGCCCGTTCGTGATCGTCGACTTCGTGGACAGCACCGACACGCCGTTGACCTTCAGGTCGAACACCGCGGCCGAGCCGCTCTCCTGCGGGTCGGACAGCAGGCCGCGGAACGCATCGAGCGTCACGTCGTAGGGCGGGAACCAGTCCCACTCCACGGTGCCGGTGGCGATCGTCGTGGTCTTGTCCTCGGCGTAGATGTGCACGTGCTCGAGCTGCGGCGCCGCATCGCCGCCACCGGTCCCTCCCGAGCCGCCACCATTGCCGCCGGCACCGACCGTGTCGTCGACGCGGGTGATGCTGATCTCACCGGCGCCAGGCGCGGTGTCTTCGTTGTGGCTCCAGCAGGTGAACCCGACGCGGCGGCGCTTCAGCTGCGAGTGCTTGAAGACGATGATCGCCTGGCGCGCGCCGCCGTACCGGGAGGTCTGCAGGGTCACGTTGTCCAACAGTTCGAGCTGCATCGTCTGCAGGCTGAAAGGCGCGCTGAGCGTGCAGCCGATCGAGCGACCGCAGAACAGCTGCGCGTACCGCAACGCGAAGTCCTCGCGCTCGATTTCGTCGGCGAACTGGTGGCCGGCGATCTCCACCTCGAGCACCTCGGCCGACGGATCGGTGTCCAGCACGGTCGACGCTTGGTAGTACGGCGGCCCGCTGTTGAACGTGATGTCGGCGGTGAAGTTCACCATGAACGGGTCGCGCGAGAGCTCGTCGCGGATGTCGTCGTCGGTGATGGCGACCAGCGCCGAACGCGTCGTGGCACCGCCGCGCGCCTTGATCTGCCAGACGCGCTTCTCCATGCCGTCCAGGCGCTTGAACGTCCACTCGTCGCTGTTGCCGTCCGGGTAGGTACCGGCGTCGCGGAACGTGTACACCGACGATCCTTCCCACGAGGGAATGATCGGCTTGGCGTAGAACTGATCCAGCCGCGTGAAGCCGATCGACGCGACCTCGAACGCAGCGATGTCGGCCAGCACGTCCTTCACGGTCTCGGTCTCAACCAGGCGATTGCCGCAGCCGTAGTTCGTGCTGCCTGCGGCCATCTTGGTGCTGTCCACCGGCACGCCGGCAATGGTGGCCAGGTCGCAGATGGTCCAGGCTCGCTTCGTGACCGTGGGCGTGGAGTAGAGGCCGCTCGACTTCGCGCGCAGCTCGACGCGCACGTCGCTCGTCGGCTGCACCATGATCGGCCCGGTGCTGCCGCGCACGGTCATGGCGAACGTGCTCGGCCCCAGGCCAGAGCCGATCGGGCCGCCGTACGTCAGCTCGCTGCCGCCGTCGAAGAGCCGCGGTAGCCCGCCGTTGACGGCGCTATCGTTGATGTTGTCCTGCAGCAGCCAGACGCCGGTCACGTCGTTGGTCAGGATCGGCCGGAACGCCGGCGGCTCGCCCATCACGATCAGCGGCAGGCGCGACCCAGGGATGCCGGAGGCCTCCAGCGAGACGCCGCCCTCCGTGCCCAGCGTGCCGTCGAAACCGCGTTGCTGCACGCGCCGGTCGAACCGCCTCTCGCGGCCTCTAAACTGCAGCGTCATCGCCCGGCCCGAAAAGCTCGGGTAGCCGTCGACGTAGGCGATGAAGACCTTGCGCCACTCGGCCGGGAAGGCGCCGCCACGCGGCCCGAAGTAGCAGGTGATCTTGGCGCCGTCGGTGGCGTAGTCGGCCCAGGCATCAAGCCGGCCGTCGGTGTTCTTCCACGTGCAGCCGCCCCAGGTCGGAGACACCATGCCGGGCACTCGGCCGCGATCGAACACCGCGCAGCGGTAGTCGCCAGGCTCGTCGATCAGCTCGGGGAACGTCGTGTCGGCCGGCGTGTCGCTCGACCCGGTGATCATCGCGCGCTCGGATGCCCAGACCGTGCCCAGAGGATCTCCATCCTCGTCGAGCACGCCTTCGATCTTGTGCACGAAGAACCACTCGTCGCTGGCGCGCGGCTCGATCTCTTCGATGACGTAGGCCGCCGGCAGCCACGGCCGCGCACGCGGCACGTACGTCGACCGCCTAGGCGGCAGCCGTCGAATCGAGCGTGCGGCCAGGCGCATGGCTCAGATCAGCTCGCGCACCCAGAGCACGCCGCTGGTCGTCAGCGAGTCAGCCGGCGCGGTGATGCGCACGACGATCGTGCCGTCGCCTTGCCCGGCGCGCGGCCGCACATCCTCTGGCAGGTACACATCGGAGCCGGCGCGCACGTTGAACGCACTGGCGAAGAGCGCGACGCCGGTACCGCTCGACGCGATCGTCGTGTTGTTGACCTCGGCCGTGAACCCGGCCGCGGCATCGTTCGGGTTCAGTGGCCGCGGCGTGGCGCTGGTGCCGCCGCTGCCCGAGGTGCTGTGCCCGCGCACGACGGTGATCTGCAGCTGTTCGTCCTGCGCGTCGCCGGCGTCAGAAGTCTGGCCGATGTTCCAGCCGATGATCTCGACCGGCTTGTCGTCGGCAGGCTGGATCTCGAACAGGTCTTGCGCCGCGGCGATGGCCACGGCGGCGAAGGTGACGGCGTAGGTGCGACCCGTGGTCATGGTGATGGTCCTTTGGTTCAGGCAGGCACTCGGCCGCCGCGTAGTTCGCTCAAGATCTGCTGCAGCGCGTCTTCGGTGGCGCGCTGGCGGGCGATCAGCTGCAGGTAGCCCTCGCGCTGATCGGCCACCGATGTCTGCAGCGTCGTGACCGTCTGCGCCGTGTTGGCGACGATCGTGCCCAGGCGCGCGGTCTGCGCGCTCAGCTCGGCGGTCTGTGCGGCGATGAGGGTCGCGGTTTCGACCGGCCCCGGGCTCGTCACCAGGTCGGTGATCGACGGCTCGCCGGTGCGATCGGAGGTGCCGCCCGTGGCCGTTGTGGTGGCGGTGCCGGCGCGGCCGGCGAGCGTGCTGTCGATGCGCAGCAGCGCCGCCAGCATCGCTGCACTGCTCTCGGCCGTGTCTTCCTGCGCGGCGAGCTGCGCCTCCAGCGTGCTGATTTTCGGGTCAAGCGTCGGGCCGACCTGCGCGGTGAACGCCTCCAGCGCAGCGGTTGTGCGTTCGAACACGGCCGAGGCCTGCGCGCCGCTGCCGAACGCGCTGATGGCCTCGCTGATCAGCGCCTGGGCGTTCGTCTGCAGGTTGGCGGCTGCCGTCTTGTCGCCGCCGATGGCGCGCACCAGCGTGCTGTCGAAGAGCTTCTGCGCCTCCGACAACTGCTGCTTGGCCGACAGCGGCGACAGGTCGCCGAACTTCAGCGACGACGTGAACTGCGGCAGGCCGGTGATCACGTCCTTGATGCTCTTGGCCGCGTCGAGCTCGTCGCGCAGGCTGTTGAGCCGCTGAGTCCTGACCGCTTCGGTGAGCTTGGATTCCTCGCTCGCCAGCGCCGTGATGACGCCGGCCAGGCGCTGAGCCACCGCGACCGGATCGTCGCTCGTGCTCAGCTGCTCGAACAGCGACGCCTCGGTGCCGCGCAGGCGCGCAACACGGTCTGCCGGGCTCAGGGACGACAGGCGCGCCTGCTCGATGGCATCGGCCAGCGTGCCGCTACGGTAGGCCGCCACGGCCCTGCTGGTCGCCGTGAGGCTGTCGTTGAGCGCCTTCCACAGCGGCAGGGCCTGCAGGATCGCTTCCTTGCCGTCGATGCCGACCGATTCGAAGAGCTGGCGCACGGTGTCCGTCGTCGATCCGATGATCCCGGCGACCGTGGTCTCGATGTTGGCGCCGGCCAGGATCTCCTGGATGCGGGTGGCGCGGTAGTTGACCAGCTCCTGCGGCGACAGGAAGTCGGCGGCCACGCTGTCGACGTTGCTCTGCAGCGAAGCGATGCGGGCCGCGGCGTCCTTGGCCGCCTGCTCGGCAGCGGCGGCAGCGGCGTCCTTCAGGTCGGCCAGCGCGCCGGCGGCCTCGACGATGGCGAGCTTCGCATCGACGCTGTTGCTGGCCACCGCCAGGAAGGCGCGCGCCACCTCGAGGATCTGGTCCTTGGTCGCGTTCTGCAGCACCGACGCATCGGCATTGACACCGACCGCGGCGAGATCGCTGCTGACGCGCTGGTATCCGAACGCCTGCTGCTGGTCGAAGGGCAGGAACTTGCCGATGTTGCTGCTGATCGCGTCCTGCAGCCGCTTGTTGTTGGCCGCGGTTTCATCATCGGCCTGGCGCTTGGCAGCCTCCGCGGCGCCATCGCTGGCGGTCTGCACCGCGTCGAACGCATCGGCCAGGCTCAGCAGTGCCGCGAAGGTCTTCTGGCCGCCAGCGGTGGTCAGGTCCTGCGCCTCGACCAGCGCGCGGTAGGCATCGCGCGTGGCCGGCGCCTGAATCCCGAACTCGGCCAGCGTCTTGGTGATCTGCGCCGTCGCCCGATCCGCCCGCTCGGCCTCGCTGTAGAACTTCTGGTAGTAGCTGCCGGCCGACTGCGCGAAGTTGCTCGCGCCGCCGAACAGGTCGGTCAGCGCCAGCGCGGCCTTGCCGCCGTCCAGGCTCGCAGACAGCGCGGTCAGGCCGAGCGTGGTCAGCACGTCGTTCACGCCCAGCAGCGCGCCACCCACGCGCTCGATGGTCTGCGCGACCGTCTCGCCGCTCTTGCGGAAGGGCTCGATCTGGTCGGCGAACGTGCCCAGCAGCGCGTCGGCGTACTGCCCGAGTGCGTCGGCGATGGCCTTCGTGTTCTCGGCCGCGTCGTCGGTGACCTTGACCTTGATCGAGGCGCTGACGTTGGCCAGCTGGTCGACCGGCAGGCCGAGCGCGTCGCCGTACTTCTTGGCCAGCGCGGACAGCTGCGTCGCGCCTTCGTCCAGCGCCTTGTCCAGGTCGCCGGTGATGGTCTGCGACTGGGTGCTGCGCTTGTCGCTGCGGAACAGGCCGCCCTTCTCCAGGATGCTGGTGATCGCGCTGCCGGCGAAGTCGCCACCGGTGATCGTGCCTTCGATGCTGCGGCCTTCGACCTCGGGGGCCTTGCGGCCGAACGCCCGGTTGACGACGCCGCCGATGGCACCGCCCAGCGCCGCGCCTATCGGACCCCAGATCGCGCCGATGGCGGTGCCGACGTTCACCGCCGTGTTGCCGCTGTTGCCGCCGATGGCGCTGTAGCCGCCGCTCAGCGCGCGCCCGGCCATCACGCCCACAGCCACGCCGGCCGCCGTGCTGGCCACGTTGGCCACCAGCGAGGCGTTCGCGCTCGTGCCCGCCGCCGTGCTGTACGCTCCGGACGCGCTGCCGTAGTAGCCGGCCTCGCCCGACGCCGCGGCGATCTGGGCCGCGTTGGCGCTGCCGACAGCCCCGGACTCGAAGAACGAGAAGTAGGCGCCCTTGGCCGCGGTGCCGATGCCGGCAAATCCGGACTCGAAGCCCGCGTAGATCTTCTGGCCGGCGTCGTACAGGCTCGCGGCCTGGCCAACCTGACCGAGCGTGCTGCCACCGGCCGCACCGGTGTCGGCGAATGACGTGCCGGCGCCGGCGCTCGCGATCAGTCCCGAGATCGGCGCCACCAGCGGGCGCAGCAGCGGTTGCAGCACGAGGCTGCGGAACAGCGAGCGGAGGTAATCGCGCGCGCTCTTGCCGCCTTCGATGATGGCGTTCGTCAGACCCTGGCTCAAGTCGTCGTAGATGCGCTGGAACTCTTCGAGGTAGGCCTTGCCTTCGGCAGCGCCGCGAGCGCGCGCCGCGGCTTCGCTGACGCGCTCCTTGAGGGCTGCGCGCTGATCGGGAAGAAGACCATCCTGCTCGTCGATGGCGCGCAGCTTCTTGCGCTCTTCCTGCTCGATGCGCAGCCGCTCGATGGCCACGGCGCGCGCCTGGTCGTTGGCGCCGATCAGTTGCGTCTGCAGCGCGATGGCCTCGTTCGCATCGTCGACGGACCGCGCGTACTCGCGGGCTTGGTCGAACTGCGCGTTGAAGATGTCGCGGTTCTTCAGCTTGTCGTCGGCGATGGCCCGGGCAGCCTCTTCGGCTTCGACGCGGTAGAGCTCTTCCGCTGCGCGCTTGGTGGCGTAGATCGCTTCCTTGACGCGGTTCTGCGTGGCGACCTGCTCGTTTCCGATCTCGATGTTCTTGGCATCGATCTGCCCCTGCAGCTGTGCAACCTGCGCTCGCCCGCCGACGGTCTCCTTCGCCACGTCCTGCTGAGCTTTGAGCAGCTGAAGCTCGGCCTTCAGCAGGTCGACGCGCTTCGCACCCTCGCGCTCGATGGCCTCGATCGGGCTCGACAGGCCCTGCTTCAGCGCGGACTGGATCTGCTCGATGTCGCCCTTGATGCGGGCGGCCATGACGGCATAGGCGGCCTGGGCGCGGGCGGCTTGCTGGGCGAGCAGCTTGTCGGTTTGCTCGACGACTTTCTGCGTCTCAAGCGCAGCGGCGCGGGCGGCTGCGGCGCTCTCGGTCTGATTCAGCAGCGAGCGACTGAGCGCGCGAACATCCCCCTCTGCCTCACCCTTGACACCGTACTGAATGGCGCCGGGCGAGTAGATGCTCGGCCGCGCGTTCCTCACGCGCTCCTGCGCCCGCTTGAGCCGCTCTTCGAGCGAATCTTCGCGTCCAATGCCGAGCATGATGTCCCACGCTTCGGCGGCCTCCTTCTTCACGTCGCGCCAGAGGCGTTGGAAGAAGCCGAGGGTTTGCTCCAGTTGGCCGGCGCGCCCCACCAATGCCTCGGCATATGCGTTCTGCGCGACCGCGGCCGCATCCGCTGTCTTGCCGGCGATCTCGAGCGCACGGACGCGCTTGTAGACCGAGACCGTCAGGAAGTTCTCGGCCTCGTTGAGCCGGATCAGCGTCTGCAACGGCGCCTTGCCCAGGTCGATCAATTTCTTGGCGGTCTCATCTGCCGCGCTGCCGCCCGCCAGCTCAAACTTGATCGCCGCCGCGGCTGCCTTGCTGAGATCCCTCGCCGCCACCTGGCCGCTGGCCGCCAGCTGCGCCAGCACCGCGGCGGCCTGGCCCTGCGTGCCGGCCACGGCCGCCTGCGCCTTGGCCATCTCCTTGAGCTGGCCGCTGGTGGTGCCGGCGATGTTGCCGGTGAGGATCAGCGCGCGGTTGTAGGCGTCCGACTCGGCGGCGCCTTGCTTGTAGGCCAGCGCCGTGGCACCGACAGCAGCAGCCACCGAGCCGAACGCAACCACGGCGGGCGTCAGGAGGCCCGTGACGGCGCGGAACGCGTTGCCGACGCCTCCGTACACAGCCGACAGCTGCGAGCCCTGCTGAATGAGCGCCGTCAGCGGGTTGCCGCCGGCCTGAACCTGGACGAAGAAGTCCTGGATCTGCGCCGACAACTGCGCGGTCTGCTGGCCGGTGCGCCCGGCGCTCGCGCCGACCTGCCCCAGGCTCTGCGCAGCCGCAGCCGCGCCGGCCTGCACCTGCTGCACGCCGTCGAGACCGATCTTGATGCGGATGCCGTCAGCCATTACGCGCCGCTCCGCTCACGCCGCTTGCGCACGATTTCGGCGACCGTGGCCGCGATCCAGGGGCGCTCCATGACGGCAACGTCGGCGAGCACCTGCTCGCGCTGTTCTTCAGGGATCGCCCACGTGGCCGGGTGCGCCCGCACGCTCGGGTAGTCGAGCCCGGTCGGAGCGCCTTCGTGCCATCGGAACTGGGGTTCGACGGCGCGGAACAGGCGCAGCGCCGGCAGGTGCTCGGGCCACAGCACGAAGACCTCGGGCTGCGCCGCGCGCTGGCGGGCCAGTTCTTCGAGGCGTGCCCATGCGCCTTGCTTCGGGCGCTGGAGTCCAGGCGGCTGGTCGTCTGTCGGCTCATCGTGCTGCGGCGGCTCATCGCCCCCTCCTGTGATGAACGCGCCGGCCGCCAGCAGCTCGGCGAGCCGCGTCAGTTTCCCGACTTGGCCTTCGCGCCCGTGGCCTCCAGATACGCGCCGAGCACCAGGCCCGGCATGTTCGGCAGCAGGTCGTACAGCGCGGCCAGCGCTTCGGTGCCAGCCGCCACCGGCTTGCCGTCGTCGCCCTCGAGCGGAGAGAGGTCGTCGACCCAACTGACCATGCGCACCTTGGCGCGCTTGTCCAGGTAGTCGCCCACCGTCTCGCCGGAGCCGGGCTGCGGCTGGTCGGTGCGCTTGGCCTCGACGCGGAAGCCGAACTCGACCGGCTTGCCGGCGTCGTTGAGCGTGAACCGAACGTCGAAGGCGACGTCGCTGCTGATGACGAGCTTCATCGTCGGGTCAGGCGGTGAACGAGGTGAACATGCCGTCCATCGACACCGACACGCGGCGCTTCAGCACGCGGTCGAACACCGGCAGCGCCGAGCACGACACCGTGCCGTAGGCGTACGCGTAGGTCGGGCCGGCCAGCACGAAGCGGAACGCCAGCGGCGACTGCGAGCGCGAGGCGGCCAGCAGCAACGTCTGGTCGGTGCGCGTGTCGTTGAAGCCGAGTTCGAACTCCAGCGACGAGGCGTTGAAGCCGGTCGGGATCTTCACGCCGTTGCGCTTGTCGAACGGCGCGAGCTCTTCGTACTTGGCGTCGCCACCGCTGGACGTGATGCCCAGGATCTGGCCCAGCGCCTGCCAGCCACTGATCTTGTAGGCGTTGCCGCTGTCGGAGCCCTGCGGATAGAACACCGTGTTCGTGGTGTCGTAGCCGGCGACTTCGAAGGTGTTGGTCGTCTGACTGGAGACGCGGATCACCGAGTAGTTGAAGTCCTCCCAGTCGACGACGAGCAGCACTTCGTCGGCGTTCGAGTAGCCGTGCGACGTGGCCGTGAGCACCGGCGGCGCAGCGTTGGTGATGTTGGACACCGCCTTGGCAGACGCGAGGCCCGTCGAGATGGCGAAGGCAGAGCCGACAAGGGCGAGGTAGGTGGACATTGCGGTCGCTCCTGGGTGGTGTCAGAGAAGGGTCGTGCTGGTCGGGTCCCCGGCCGGCGTGACGTAGATGGCTTCGAAGATCTGCAGGCCGCGGCGGATCGGCTTGTCGCCGGCGTTGTCGTCGCCGGACTGGTAGCCGATCAGCGAGAGGGTCTGCACGCCGTCAATCGAGGCGGCGAAGAGCGCGACCTCGACTTCGGCGATCAGGTCGTCGCGCTCGGCGGCCGCGGCGTCGCTCTGCTGGATCTCGGCGATCACGGCGAAGCGGTAGCGCCGCTCGACGTTGCCGTTCAGGTCCGCGAAGGTCTGCGCCTCGGTGATGTTGCTTTCGCTGAAGTTCGCGCCGAGGTCTTCCACCACCAGCGCCGGGAACGTCTTGCGCGGGTTGTAGGGGTGGTCGAACACGCGCGCGCCGGCGGCGGTGCTGGCAGCGATCAGCGTGGCCACGACGGCCTGGCGGATGGTGGTGCGGACGTGGCTCATGACGTGCTGAGCCCGATGCGCCAGAACGCGCCGCCGAAGGTCTCCGGCGTGCGCAGCTGGTAGTCGTCGCCGTTGATGACGATGTCGTCACCCTCGGCAGGTGTCGGCCAGTCGGTGATGCCGACCAGGATCTCGGGCCGGCGCGTCACCATGCCGATGCCGTCGATCGTCTCGGTGTCGCCCTTGAAGACGACGTTCGCCGTGCCCAGCGTGGCGTGCGTCGCCACGGCGTTGGGCATGTGCGCAAGGATCGACGCGTTGAGGCGCGATTCCAGGGCGGCGAACGGTGCGGTCATGGCCGGATCAGGGGATCAGGACAGCGCCGGGCCGGTCCACACGCCGAGCTTCATCTTCACGGTGCTGGACGGGTTGGCCGCGGCCTCGACAGCCACGCCGACGACGCGCTGCGACGCGCTCGTCTTGTTGACGACGCTGTTGCCGGCATCCCAGTACAGGACATCGCCGACGCTGATCGCAAGCGCGCTGGTCTTGGCGATCGTGACGACGCCGCTCGTCTGGAAGGCGCTCGCGGTGCCGCTGACGGCATCTACACACGCGACGCCGAACAGCGCCGTGCCGAACATCTTGCCGACGCCGGCGGCGACCGTGGCGCCCGGGTCGAGCGTCAGAACGTCGCCGTCTTGAACGTAGTTGTTCATGGTCGTGTTACCTCAGGTGTTGGTGGGTCAGGCGCCCGCGTTCGCGTACAGGCCGCGGAAATCGATGGCCTTCGCGGCGAAGTCCAGGCGGCACTTCATCGACATGCCGTCGACTTCGAAGCCCATCTCGGACTCGATCACCGGGCCGGTCGCGCCTTCCAGGTGGCAGAACTCGACGGTGTCGATCTGCGCGCTGTCGGCGGCCAGATACCACTTCGTGGTGCTGCTGGCGTCGAGGTACGCCTCGATCACCACCTCCAGCGCCGAGCGGCCGCCGGCGGCGAACTCGTTGACACCGCTTTGCGCGGTGGGCACGTAGTTCGCCGAGGTGTACTGGTAGGCCAGCATCTCCTGCGTGGCCGGCGCGATCAGGAACTTCGGCGCGATGTTCAGTTCCTCGCTCTGCAGACCCTTCTGCAGACGCATCGCGGTCCGCCCCACGTTCAGCGAGGCCAGCGAAATCGCCGTGCCCGAGCTCGTGTAGTTGGCGTGGCCGCCGGCCGAGGTCACGGCCGTGGCGTTGAACAGTGCGCCGCCATCGGCCAGGTTCGCATTCGCCGTCAGGATCGAGTAGACGGTGCGGTTCTCCAGGCGCGCGGCGCTGCTGCCGAAGGCGCCGACCAGGCGATCGAACCCGCGCAGGTCGTCGTTGATGATGGCCTGACGGGTGATGGCGACGATGCGGCCGTAGGTGACGAGCGCATAGGTTTCCTTGCCGTCGCTCATCGCGCCGTACTTGAACTCGCCGTGCTCGTTGACCTGCAGCAGGTCGGGTGCACCGGACAGATTCACCACCGACATCGTCTTGAAGTCGGGCGCGTTCGGCGCCTCGCGAGCCCAGCGGCGGTAGCTCGGCTGGTTCTCGTCGTACGAGCGGCGCAGACGCTTGGTGGCAACGTTCTGCAGCAGGTTGGCGAAGTCGCTGGTGCTGAGCATGCCGGCGCTGCGGTAGTTCAGCATCTCCGTCGCCAGGCGCATGCGATCCCAGCCGCGCGTGTTGACGTTGCTGCGCTCCAGGTGGTCGCGGCCCAGTTCGAGCAGCGACATGCCGCGGTACTGCCGGCCGTTGTCGGTCAGCTTGACCCGTGCGTCGACGCGCGAGTGCAGCGCTTCCTCGATGCCTTGCAGGCGGGTTTCGGTCTCGTCGCTGACGGTGCGGATCGAGGTGGTGTTGCGATGGCCGCCGGCGGCAGCGTCGCGCCGCGCCAGCTCCTCGAGCACCGAAGCGCGCGCCACGTCGACGGTCGCGCCATCGCGGATCAGCTTCGCGGCCAGCTGCGCGCAGTCGTGCCGCGCACACACCTCGGTGATCTCGGCCGAGCGCTTCTGCTCGGCTTCCTTCGCCTTCTCGGCTGCTGCGGCGCGGGCGGCGGTCTCGTCGGCCTGGCGCTTCTGTTCGGCGGCGGCATCGGCGGCAGCGCGTTCGGCTTCGGTCATGTCAGGCTCCTTTTGCCCACGGGTGATGAACTCGCAGGCCGAGGCCTGCTGCGATCGGATGAGGGTTTCGAACTGCTCGCGCGTGCTGGCCTTGGCATCGGCCGGCACCGTCACGAAGCTGATTTCTTGGGGCTGCCAGCGCACGGCGCGCCACAGGTCGACGTTCGCGCCGTCCTTGCGGTCAGCGCGGCGCGTGACCTCGTAGCGCTGGACGCTGTAGCCGAAGCTGATCGCGCGGATGATCCCGGCGCGGATGTCCTTCACGATGCCGGCGACCTCGTCGCGCTGGCTGAGCTTCAGCGTCGCGCGGCCCTCGCCCTTGACGATCGAGCCCTTGGTCGCAATGCCGAGAATCGCCTGCACGCCGCCCCACTGGCGGTGGCCATCCAGCACCTGCACGGTGCCGGCCTCGAAGCGGCTCATGTCGACCGATTCGGCGTCGACGGCCAGTTCTTCTTCGTAGGGCGTGTCGGTCCACCAGTCGTACGCGCGACGGCGGGCGCCGGTGGTCCACACCACGTCGACAGTGTTCTCGGCCTCGTTGAACGTCTCGGGCTGCAGCTGTGCGCCGCGGATCTGAACGGGCAGATCCTTCGACTCGGAGGCTTTGCGCTGCGTGGCTTCGGGCATGGGCCGGCACGATGCCGACGCCACTGTCTCAAGTCACGGGAAACGGTGAGACGAAATGCGCCCTACTGCTTCAGCACGCCGAGCATGCGCAGTGCGGCGAGCTCTTCCTCGTCGCCAACTATGTCGGCAGGTGTCGTGTGGACGACGCGACGCACGCGGCGCTTCGGCCTTGAAGGCGATCCGTAGTCTCCCGGAATAGGGGCGGCGGCCGATTGCTCGAGAGCCGAGCCGCCACCAGCCCAGAACGCCAGCAGCGAGCGGATGCCTGCTGAAGCCGTCGGCGCGATGCCGGCACCGCCGACCCACGGCGCAAGCATGGAGCGGATACCAGCCTGCGTCGTGCCGACATCGGATGCGGCACCGCCGACCCACGGAGCCAGCAGCGACCGATAGCCAGCCTGGGTCGACGGCGCGCTCGAACCGGCGCCGCCGGCCCAGAACGCGAGAAGGCCGCGATAGCCGGCAGCCACGGATCGCTCAGGCCGGGTCGCTGCCCGTGATCGGATCGGCGCTGGCGTTGGTCGTCATCGTGGCCGTCCACGCCGTCGTGCTGTCGTCTTCCTTGGTCACCGTCAGCGTCGTGCCCGAAAGGCTCCACTTGTTGCGGATGTGGCGCAGGGCATTGAGCGGGCTGCGCGCGTTGGTATCGCTGACCGCGCTCATGTCGCGGTTCAGCAGCGCGTCGGCGTTCTCGGTCGCCGTCGGCAGAGCGTCAAGCTGGGTGTCCAGGTTCGCCGAGGCGAGGCCCAGCGCCGTACGCGTTCCCGCCGCGCTGAGCGGCGCCGTGTAGCCCGACGTGGCCAGCCGAGTGCTTACGGCTGCGTCGACGAACGTGCCCACGATGTAGCCCGCCTGGCCTGCGCTGTACGACCCCGGCAGCGCAGTGATCCACGGATCGCCAGCCGCGCCAGCCGCCGCAAGGGCCTCACCAGCGGAACCGCTGACAACGTGGCCAGACAGGATCTCGTCCCACACCGCGTCGGCGTTCGCTGCTGCGGTCGGCGGCGTGGTGTAGCTCGCGCTCGCCAGCCGCGTGCTGGTTGCCACGTCGATGCGCGCCAGCTCAGTGGCCAGCTCGGTACGCACGGCCGTGGCGATCTCGGCCGTGGCGGTGGCAGCCAGCTCGGCGGACGTGATCGCGTCGGTGGCGATGGCCGCAGCGTCGATGGCGCCGGCGGCGAAGGTCGCAGCCGTGATCGCACCGGACCCCCAGGCGGTGCCCGCGGCGTGCGTGGTGTTGACCTCCGGCCGGCCGCTGGCGAACGTGCCCGCCGTGCCGTTGAAGTCGCGCACGTCGGCCTTGATGTTGCCGTTCGCGCCGAGGGCGGAAGGAAGCACGGCCTTGATCGCCGCAATGTCAGCAGACACCGAAGCCCCAGCCGGAGCCCCCAGGCGCGCGTAGTTGTCGCCCGTCTGCGCCACCTGAGCCTGAAAGCTCGCAGGCACCGTGCACACGGGCCGCCCGACGATCTTGATGTTCGCCGTGGAACTCTTCGCAGTGAACAGCAGGTCGTTGCCGTTCGTCTCGGCCTGGGTCAGGTCGAACATGTACCAACCCGGCGCGTTCGTGGCGTCCATCTCGGTTGCGGTGGTGTCGCCCAGCACCGTCACCGCGCCGTAGTCGATCGACACATAGGCGGTGATATTGGCGGCGTCACCAGTCTTCGCCACTCCGGTCGTCGCGTCGAACGCGAAGAGCTGGATCTTCTGAGAGGCCGTGTTCTTGAACATGGTCAGTACCCGATCCGCTGTTGAGCGATCATTTGGTAGTACGTGGCGTTTGCTGCGACAGGAGACGCCGCCCCGCCGCTCGACACCGGCACCCAGGTGGCGCGGGGCGCGAAGAGCGTCGCCCACAGGTCAGCCGGATTGCGCCACAGCCCATGTTCGGCTGCATTCCACAGCCGCCCAGGCGCTATGGCCAACGCAGCTATTTGACCGCGCCAGTCGTAAACACTATTGCCGTAGCAAGCGCCGATAGACGCCTGCGCGCTGGTTGAATAAGAGTACGACGTGGTATCGCTGCCGTCCAGCACACCAGCTCGGTAAACGCGATGGTCCGCAGTGTCCTCTGACCAGCCGAGAACGACCCATTCGCCAACCGCTCCAGCGGTGCTGCCGTTGACGATCACAGCAACGCCGGGCTTGCAGATCTGTATCTGTCCTGAAGAACCTATGCGGAACTGCCAGCAAGTGACGGCGGACTGATAGTCTGAGTTACAGAGGATCGTCGCCGAGTCGCCTGGCAATGCTCCGATGCGAACCAGCGCGATGCCGCTGTGCACGGCACCGGCGACGGGATTGTCAGCGAGCTTGATGCCGGACAGGTCGGTCGGAGCTGACGCCCAACTCGCAGCCGGGCCTTGTGCACCGACCGATTTGGTCAGGTCAGCGCCGCCATACGTCAGGGTCGGTCTATCAGTGTCTAGCGCCTGGCCTGGCAGCACGATGCGCGTGATGCCCAAGCTCTTGGCCAACTCACTGAGTTCAGCAACCTCCTGCGGCTGCTCCTGCCACTCCCGCAGTACCTTGCGCAGCGTCACGATTTACGTCGCCGTGTGCTCGTTGAACTGCGCAGAAAAGTTGATCGTACGCGTGCCGCCCTGCGCGGCTTTGGCGAGGATCTTGCCGTGCGTTGCTCCGCGCACGTCGACCGTGTAAGTGCGCGTGGCCGGGTCTTCGCCCGGGTCGTTCGTTGCATACGTGTCCAGGTACGCGACGGATCTGGCGTGCTCGTCGGTGTCATAGGTCGTGCCGCCATCGATCGAGAGCGCGAGTTGAACCGTCACCGTGTCGCCGCTGGCGGGCGTGCCCTGGTTGTCGACCTTGAACTGGAACTTGCAGTCCGTCGCGTCGGCAGAGAACGCGAAAGCGTCGCTCGTGAAGCGCGACGTGGTGTTCAGCGCCTTGGGCGTGGTGAAACTGCCGGTGCCTGAGAACGCGACCTGCGTCAGATTGGTGTTGTCGGCGGGCACGGTCTCAGCTCCGAATGAGCGACGCTTCCGCGTAGCTGATCGAACCGGTGAAGGACATCACCGACGGCGAGTTGGTCGTGCCGCTGCCGGTGGCCAGCGCCTTTTCGGCGCGCGTGGCGCTGCGCTTGCACTTGGCGAGCACGGCAGCCTGCACAGCGTTGTCGGCCGCCGTGCCGGTCCATGCAGCCGCGATGCCGGCGCGCACGTTCGCCTTGCTCGGGTTGATCGACCGACTCGGCGTGTCGAACATCTCCACCCAGATGCGCGCTTTGCCCACGGTGAGGTTGTCGACGCGATCCCAAGCAAACGCATCGTCCTGCGTCAGCCCTTCTTTCGTGACGCTCGTGCGCCAGACGATGTACGTCACGGTGTCGGTGTTGAAGTACGCGGCCAGGGCAACGTCGTCTGGCGAAACAGCGTCGTGCAGGGGCTTACACGTCACCGTGTCGGCGAGGCACGTCGCCTTGAGCGCGGCTACCTGCTGGCTGGTGAGCTGGGCCTGCGCGGCGAGCGCGAAGCAAGCGAGCAGGGCGAGGATCAGGGTGCGGATGGTCTTCATCATTCGTTCTCCAAAGGGTTGCCGTCAAAGTCCTTGCCGTCGCCCCACGGCCCGCGCAGGGCCAGCGACACCTGATCGGCGGTGACGTTCGAGGGCACGCGGCACATGGCGCGCAGCGCGGCGCTGTCGGTGTCGTCGAGCAGGCCGGACACCACCAGCGCGGCCAGCAGCGGGCCAGCGGCGGCGTCGTTGAAGTCGGCGTCCATGCGCGCGTCTTCGGCCAGGGCAACGGCGGCGTAGGCGGCCTCGACAGCGGCGTGTTCGTCGTCCTCGGAAGCGCGCACGATCGCGCGCCACTTGCCGCGCTTGATGAGCAGCTTCTTTGCCAGGTGGCAGGACACGGCGCGCGAGCTGGTGCCGTAGCCCTTGCCGTTCAGGATGGTCGCAATGGCCTTGTCCTGAGCGTAGGCGCCGCCTTCCACCTTGCCCAGGGCCGGCATGACGGCGAGCGCCATGCACTCGGGGTCGGACTGGATGGCGCTCTGCAGCGCGCGGAGGTGGGCGGGGGTCATCGGATGTCCGTTTCGATCGTGGTGGTGCGCAGCAGACGCCCCTGCGCGTCGCGTTCGACGGTGCCTTCGGTCTTGCGCGGCGGCGTGGTGACGCTGACGTTGTTCTCCACGTGCACAGGCGTGGGAGCGACGGCGTTTGTGACGTGCACGGTGCCGCCTTCGACGCGGTTCTCGACGGTCACCGGCGTCGGCTCGACGTGGTTGTGAACCTCGGGCGCTGGGAGGTTGTTCTCGATGCGGTTGTGCACCTCGGGTGCCGCCACGTGGGTGTGGTGCTCGATCCGCTGCTCGGGCATCGGCACGGTGTTGTTCACGGTCTGCGCCGGCAGGTGGTTGTGGACGTGCGTTACCGGCGCACCGCGCGCTGCGCCCTCGGCCTGTTTGCCAGCGACGGCTTCGGCCTGGCCGATCGTGCTGCCCTTCTGCAGGAAACACAGGATGTCGAGCAGCCCTCGCGCCTTCAGGCCGTCGAAGTCGCGCTGCATCTCGTCGAACACGTCCTCGGGCTTGTAGCCGCGCTGGCGCAGCTTCTCGGAGAGCGTGGACAGCCCGTTCGCGATCTCTAGGGCGTCGGCCTCGGCGTCGTCCTTCGGGTTGACGTAGTCCCACTTCGGCGCCGCGTAGTCGACGGCGTAGTCGGGTCGCGCGATCTTGCCGCCCAGGTAAGCGGCGTCGACGAACGCGCGCCACACGGCCGCCACGAGGCGCGGGATCAGCGTCACCCACCGCATCTGCTCGACGGCGGTGCGGAACACCAGCATTCGCGTGCGCGCGCTGCTGAAGTTCACTTCGCGCACGTCGCCGGTCAGCATCTCGTACGGCACACCGATGCCGGCAGCGATCACGTGCAGCTGGTGTTTCACGTACTCGACGTGCCCCGCGGCTGCCTTTGGCTCGACGACGGTCATGGTGCCGCCGGCAGGCAGGCCGATGATGCTGCCGCTGGGCAACTCTCCAAGGTCGCCCGTCGTGCGCACGTCGCTGGGGTTGGCCGACGCGCCGGACGCCGGGTTCTCCAGCTCTGCAGCGTCGCCGGAATACAGGACGCTGAGCCGCGCTTCCTGGTTCTTGCGGGCCAGTTCGGCGTCTTCGTACAGCTGCAGGTCGCGCACGCGAGCGATAACCGGCGCGAAGCGCGTGAAGCCGCGGCCCTGCCCGGGACGCTCCGGCGCGAACAGGTGGATGATGCTGCTGGCCGGAACGCGGCGGCTCTGCAGGCGCAGCCCGCGCTTCAACGTCGTGTCGCCCGGGTGCTGGTCCCACAGGTAGTACGCGACGACGCGCCCGAGCACGTCGTACTCGATGCCGTTGACGACCTGGTTCGTGGAGCCCTCCGCGGTCGTGCGCAGGGTGTCCAGCCAGTCGATCTCGAGCAGCTGGAGCTGCAGCGGCACCGGCAGGCCGTCGCTATCGCGCCGCGTGCGCAGGCGGATCAGGACTTCGCCGTCCTGCTCCATCGCCCGATATGCGGCTGCCTCGATGCCAGCGAAGTCGAGCCGGCCGTCGGCGTCGCACACCGGCGCCCAAAGCGCGAACAGCGTGTTCAGCACGTCGGCCTGGGTCGCCGAGGTGCTGCGCGGCAGGATGCCGGTGCCGACGGTGTAGGAGACCAGCGCGTCGAGGCCGGCACGCATGTACGGCACGTTCTGCACCAGTGCGCGGGCCTTGGACCGGAGGATTGAGGCGTCGGCCTGGTGGTCGGCATTCGCCGATGCACCGCTGCGTCGCGGCTTCCATGTATCGCGCGGGCTCGCGGCCTCGTACGCGCGCTGCAGACGCTGGCGGGCGAAGTGCCGGGCCAGCCCCGCGTGCGGGTTTAGCCAGCCGATGAAGCGGTCGACGGGGTTCGCGGCCACGGCTGTCAGTCCCCGCGCGCCGTGGTCATGCGGTACTGGAAGACGCGTCGCTGCGGCGATGTCGATCCGGCCACGACCCCGGCGAGGTGCTTGCGTGCGGCGATCAGCTGATCGATGTCGCGGTAGGTGACGCTTCGACCCTCGATCTCGACCCGCAATTCGCTCTTGGCGATGGCGGCGTCTAGCGCGTCGATGTCGGTTTGGGTCACGGCCATAGCGGCCGCCACCCTATCCAGCGCACTGTCTCAAGTCACGGGAACGCGTGAGACACTTTCTCCATCTTGGTCCGCCTGGCGCGCTTGAGCAGCCGGTAGACCGTGGCGCGGCCAATGCCGAGCTTTCTGGCGATCTCGCTGGCGTTGCGGCCGTTGAACAGCGAAAGCACCTGATCGAGTTGGGCGCGCTGGCGTTCGTCGGCCTCTTGCGGCATGCGGACGTAGGCCTTCTCGCCTCCGAACTCTTCGCGCGCCAGCCTTTTCAGGTCCGCGAGGTTCAGTCGGGCAAGTTCCGGGTGCTCGCTCACCAAAAGCACGAAGATCGCGTCGACAAGGTCGCGCACGGGCTGCGGCGTGGCCGGCGTCATCGCCGCTGGCGACGATCGGGGCGCCGCGGCGGTCGTTTCGGGCTGTTTCTTGGTCGTCTTGCTCATCACCAGTCCCTCGCGGCTCGCGCCGGTTGCTTCGGTCGCGCCAAAAGCGCCGGCGGCGCACCTTCGGGCAGCTGATTTCCGGGTTGCGGCGCGGTTTTCGCCCGCGGCGCGGGCTGCTCGACGAGTGCGAGCGCCCAACGCGCCCAATCGGCCTCTTTCCATCGCTCCATCCCCAGGAAATGCGCCGCTGCAAGCGCGTACACGGCGCAGTCCAGCGCCTCGTTGCGCCTTCCGTTGGGCTTGACCCACTCCAAGCGCGCGCGGCCCTTCACGTAGCGCGTCACCAGGCGCTCGCTGGTCAGCTGCTCAAGGACTTCGGTCGGCACGTCGGAAGGCAGGTGCACGTACCCTGGCCCCGGTTGCTCCACCCGCAGCCGCCCGTACACCTCGGTTTTCGCGGTGTCGGTGCCGATCTGCCACAACTTGACGCCCTTCTTGACCTTCTGCCCGTTCCAGCTGATGTCAACATCGGTCGGCCGACCGAGGATCGGGCGCGCGGCCTGGCTGGCGCCCTTGACGGCGTGCACAGCAGCACCGCGGTGCTGGCGGCAGTAGACGTAGACGGCGTGGGTGTGATGGCCACCGGAGTCGATGAACGTCGCCAGCACCGGCACTGTGAATCCGGCGGCATTGGTGACCGGCTCGGCCCGGTAGGCCGTCAGCGCTGCCCACGGGCTACCGGTGTCGCTCTCGGGCGCCGCCGGGTCGCCGTAGAACACAGCGCGATCGACCAGCTGGCGCTCCATCCCGCGGCCCCAGGCCCAGGTGTACGCCTCCAGCCGGTCGCCTTGCACGTCGACGGCGCGCGTGCAGACGAAGCACCGCGGGTGCACCTGGCGCATCTGGCAGTCGGACGCGTCGGCGCGCTTGCGCAGCGCGTGCTCGTCGGCCTTGTCGCCCTGCTCTTCGAAGGTTTCGGCCAAGCGCGTGTTGATGAAGACGCGCAGCAGCGATAGATCGCCGCGTCCGGCCGCCTGCATCGCCTCGTGCCACTCCTGAGCGATGGTGCGCCAGGACAGCCAGCCGAGCGGCGAATACAGGCCGTTCAGGTGGAACCCGCGCACGCGGCCGCCCTGTGCGCCCGGGTTGTCGGCCACCCACAAGCCGCGGGCCAGCATCGTGCCCTTAGAGGCCTCGCGGATCTCGCAGCCGTTCTCGCGGCACACGTAGCGCACGGTCGACAGGATCGGCGCGCCGGCGGCGTCCTTCGTCCACTTCAGCCCGTGCGCGTCCTTCGTTCCGAACTCCAGCGGCTGAAAGGCGCCGCAGTGCGGGCAAGGCACGTGGTACCGGCAGCGGTCGGACCCGAGGTAGGCTTCCTCGATCCGGCTCATGCCCTTGGTGGTGGGCGTGCTGCTGCGCAGGCGCTTTCGGCGCGCGAACGTGGTCTGCCGGGCCTCGGCCAGCTTGCTGGGGTCGCCTTCGCCGTCCACGTCCAGCGGAAAGTTGTCGACCTCGTCGAGGTAGAGGTCGCGCACCGGTGTCGATCGCAGGTCGGCCGCGCTGTTGGCGCCGGCGATCACCAGGATGCCGCCGTGGAACTCCTTCAGCAGCGTTGTGTTGGCCTTGTCGCGGCTGCGGTTGGCGGCCACTTTTCCGGCCAGCTGCTCGCTTTCGGACAGCAGCGGCGCGATGCGCTGGCGGCTGTTGCGCTTGGCCACGGTGTTGGTCGGCCAGACGATCATGATCGGGCCGGGATTGGTGCCGATCGCCGAGCCCAGGCAGTTCAGCAGCACCGTGGTCTTCGAGGTCTGCGCGGCCCACATGAGCACGACTTCCTCGACGGTGCTGCGCGCGGACATGCAGTCCTGCGGCTCGCGCGCGTACGGCGTGCGGCTGACGCGGTAGGGGCCGGGCTCGGCGCTTTCAGTGCCGGCCAGGCGCCGATGCTGCTCGGCCCACTGCGTGACGGTCAGCACCGGCGGCGGCGCCATGAACTCGGCCAGCAGCTCGGCCGCCAGCAGTACCGACTGGGCGTCGAACTCCTCAACGGCTACAGCGCTGGCGCTCACCCTGTGACCCCGGCCAGACCAGCGAGCACGGCGTGGATCTCGTCCTGCAGCAGGTCGTGCACTTTGGCCTCGTCGGTCTCCGCTGCCAGCACCGACTGCAGGCGCGCCGGCATCTGCAGCAGCGCCTCGCGCAGCCCGCTCAGGCGACGGGCGAACTCGGCACGCACCGTCTCACGGTTCACCAGCACGCCGCGCTTCTCCAGCACGGCCAGCGCCGCGAGCTGGGCCTCGGAGACTTCGCGCGCCGTTCGCGCTTGGTTGAACGTCGGGTCGCGGTCTGTCGCCTTGCCGTTGCTGTTCGCCGCTGCCACGTTGACGTGCTTCGCCCGCCAGGCCTGCGCAGCTTCGACCGACGTGATCGGCATGCCCCGCTCCTTGTCGCGCGTGATGATCGCCGGGTCGACGCCAAGCGCGCGAGCCAGCGCAGCCTGCGATGGCGGTCTGGTCTTCGGCATCAGGCATTGACCGTTGACCAAAAAAGCCGGCCACCCGCTAGCTCGAAAAGGCGGTGCGAACAACCAGATCGGAA
>ERZ869929.91-NODE-91-length-45972-cov-7.133415_pt1 | contig 45972 bp, 64 predicted proteins | sample MGYA00579312_ERZ869929 | MGnify/ENA primary metagenome ERZ869929 (study PRJEB32216, sample SAMN09231818) | wastewater metagenome | place: USA: Maryland | collected 2016-08-09 | study: EMG produced TPA metagenomics assembly of the PRJNA472060 data set (Reclaimed water... | reverse complement strand
TCGATGACGTAATCGCCAATGCGCAGGAGGAAGCTGCCGTCAGGAAACGCGACCGTTCCCGCCGTCTTGCAGGCTTCCATGAAGCGGTGCTTGGCGAGGTCGGAGACCGTCATGCGGCACACTGAAATTGCTGTGAAATGCCTGTACTTGCTGACTTCTGCAAAATGCGCTGAATCACTGCGCACTTACTGCGAATCGACAAATTTCCTTTGCCGACACAGAATGTTCGCGTGGTGGTTGTCTCTTGCAGTAAGGGGTTGCTGCGATGCCCAAAGACACGCTCTGCTCTCGGCTCTGGAAGGTCGAAATGATGGAGGGCGGGCTTGCTCGCTTCATCCTCACGGTCGACACTACCGACGAATACGGGAGACCGAGCCAGCAAGTCGCGGCGAGGATTGTCCTGCCTATCGACTCCGTGCCGGACGCCATCATGAAAGCCGGCGCGGCTTGCGCAGCCACGCTTGTCGGCACTGTCAAGAAACTGATGCCGCAGTCTTGGCTCCACTGACATCAGGCGGCGCGCTCCGCGTGGTCCTCAACCCACTTCGCCAGCGTGCCAGCCGCCGTGCCTTGGGTCGGAACGCCTACGTTCTCCCAGCGCCAGATGGTGGCGATGTTGACGCCGAAATGCTTGCCGAGGTCAGACTGCGAAAGTCCAAGCCGCTTGCGGGTTTCGACGATCTGCTTAGGGGTGACCATGCCCTGTTATGCATTTTGCGTAGCGTGTTGTCAACGCCTTTTGCGTATTGCAGTATGCAAAATGCGGCTTGATGGAAACCGTGTCAGACCGACTCAGGCAAGCTCGCGAGGCCGCAGGCTTCGATAACGCCCGCGAGGCAGCCAATGCGCTTGGCCTGACCTATTCGACATACGCCGGCCATGAGAACGGCAGCCGAGGCCCGCGCCGCGAGCAGCTCCTGCAGTACGCGCGCAAGTTCAAGGTTTCGACCGACTGGCTTCTGACTGGCAAGGGACCACCGCCCATCGGGCCGCGCCAGGTTCCCGTCATGGGATATGTCGGAGCCGGAGCCGTCGCGCACTTCTATGGCGAAGCTCAGGGGCCTTTCGACATGGTGCCTGCACCCGACGACGCAACCCCGGAAACCGTAGCTGTGGAAATCCGAGGCGAGAGTTTGGGAGCGCTGTTCGACCAGTGGCTCGTTTTCTACGATGAAGTTAGGACGCCCGTAACGCCTGACATGGTTGGCCGGCTGTGCGTCGTCGGCCTTCCTGACGACCGCGTGCTCGTCAAGCAAATCAAGCGCGCCAAGTCTCCGGGCTTCTATCACTTGCTGTCAAATACCGAAGCGCCGATCCTCGATGTCGAAATATCGTGGGCGGCCAAGGTCAAGCACATGGTTCCGCGCTGAGGGCATAGCCCGACGCTATCCTGTTAACGCATAGCCACGAAGAAAAATTACGCATTTTGCATTTTCGCTGTTGACGGTGTTATGCATTTTGCGTATTGTTCATCCATGCCCGATGACGGGATGGAGAACGAAGATGGCCGACAAGCTGAAGAAGGGCGACACGGTTTTCTACACTGCGCGCGCCGATACTGTCCGCGCTGTTGTGGTCCGCGTGCATCGAGACGGGTCGGTGACCGTCGAGGCCAAGTTCGCCGTGGATGCTGCCGGCAAAGATAGGGCTGGCTACCTCGGTTTTCACTACCGCCCGGAACGGGCCGACCTTCGTCGCTCCGCCTAACCCCCAAGGAGACCCCCGATGACCCGCACAGCCCTACCCGAGAACAGGCGCGCTGAGCTTCTGAAGCACGCCAAGGAGCACCTAGCTGCCGACATGCTCGTGCGCGGCCTGTACGCCGACGAGGATGCGGACGGCTTCAAGGGCTGTTCGGTCGGCTGTTTCCTGCACAGCATCTATCCGCGCAAGCGTGCCGCGACCATCGCCAATCTCGACAACAAGCACGCGATCGTCGCCAAGCATTACGGCTATCCCGAATGGCTGGCGCTGTTGCAGGACACCATTTTCGAAGGCCTGCCGAACGGCGAAAGCGCCAAGTGGCACGTCCAGTTAGCAGAGAAGATCGCTGCACTGCCGGACAACGTGAACTGGCAGACGATCCTCCACAAAGTCCATGTCGGCCTGCTGCGTGTGGCCTACCGCACCGCTGGTTCGGCACAGCCCGCCGTTCAGACCGTCATCGATCTGCATGAACGCGCTGCCCAAGGCGAGGATGTCTCCGACGAACTGTGGAGCGCGGCGAGGAGCGCGGCGTGGAGCGCGGCGTGGAGCGCGGCGAGGAGCGCGGCGAGGAGCGCGGCGTGGAGCGCGGCGTGGAGCGCGGCAGAGAGCGCGGCGGCGAGCGCGGCGGCGAGCGCGGCGGCGAGCGCGGCAGAGAGCGCGGCGGCGAGCGCGGCGAGGAGCGCGGCGTGGAGCGCGGCGTGGAGCGCGGCGGCGAGCGCGGCGTATCAAGACATGCGTGATGCAGTCCTTGAATCAATTGCAACTTGAACCGACCGGAGAACCCCCATGCGCACAGCCCTCATCCTCACCGCCCTGCTTCTCGCCGGCTGCGGCTCGATGAAGCCCGCCGACACCGCCAGCCATGAGCGCACTGCCTCGCAGCCCCACGCGGTTCCCGGCGAGCACGGTGGCCCGTTCGTCGGCCAGCCCGGCGTTCGTGGCGCGATCTAACCCGGAGGACACGAACATGCGCCACGATCCCAAAACGCCTGACAGCGATGTTCCTCCCGCCGACTGGCGCGAGCATCAAGAGGGCTTTGAGGACGGCTATTTCGAGGACTGGGACGCCGAGCCGGACAACGGCGGCTATCCCGATGATGAGGGCTGGTGATGCGCCACGAAGCCTTTCCGTTCTGCAGCGGCCTTCAGGTTCGCAGGAGCGGCCCCGACACATTCGGCATCTACGACAACGTGAATGACGGGTGGCACCGCATGTTCGTCGGCTCCTACGACCTCGCCATGAGCGAGCTTGCGCGCATCACTGGTGACGACGAACCCGAATTCATGGATGCAGACGACCGCGCTGCAAGCCGTGCGGACGCGAAATACCAGCAGGACAAGGAGTGGGCGTGATGACGCCGCTGCCGTGGCAGAAAGCCTCATGCCGCGTGCCGATGTGGACCATGGGCACACCGTCGGGATACTGCGACAAGCCCGCGAATGGGCACCAGCTTCCTCTTGCCGTGCTTGAGCAAACGCGAGGCTGGCGAAGTAGCCCGTACTGCCACGGTCACTGCTGCCCCGACCACGGCGGCCCGCGAGATGGCGACCCCATCGTTTTTCAAGACGGACTGACTGAACAGGGCCGCCCGATGTGGTGCGCCGTCATGCCCGACTTCGAAGACCTTCATGCGAGCGAGGCAGGTTTTTCCGGCGATCCGAACAAGGCGATTGCCGAACTTCGCGCAGCCATTTCCCGCGCCACTCAGCCCGCCGCCTAACCCGGAGGACACGAACATGACCGCGAAGCCCTACCCGAACGAAGCGCTCACTGACATCTGCAAGCAGTTGCTCGACGACTGGGACTTGACGGCGGAGCAGATAGCCAACCTCGCCGCCGACATCGTCAGCGAGTGCGCCGCCATCCGCGACGACCGTGCCGAGCAGGCTTGGAACGACTGGCAGAACCGCGATCCCGACGACAGTGCCTATCGGCGCGACATGATCGCAGCCGGTCGCGGCCACCTGCTTCGCTAGGAGGACACGAACATGCGCACAGCCCTCACAGTAGAACTGGATCTGGAAAGCCTGATCGACGTGAGCATCATACTCAATCGGGCCGATGAGACCATCCGCAAGTCGCTGAAGGCACCGGAGCAGATCGAGAATGTGCCGGATGCCATAGCGACGCTCACAAGCCTCGCCGCCAATGCCGCACGCACCGCTCAGGCCCTTGCGCTCTGTCTGTCTCACGAAGTCGAGCGCGATCTGATCGAAGCGCGCATCCGCGCCCGCCTTGCATCGGAGGCTGAATAGATGCGCCACGTCACCAGCCTTCGCTATTCGATGTCGCACTGCCCGCACGGCGAAGCTCCGACAGACTGGCGCGTGACGGACCATCACACCGGCCGCACGGTCGAGGGCTGGCTGACCTACGCCGAAGCCGAAGCGCTCATTGCCGATCTGCTTGGCGAGGAACCCGACGACGAACCAGGCATGGATGCAGACGACCGCGCTGCATCCGAAGCAGACCGCAGGCATCAGATGGAAATGGAGGGCTGAGACATGCTCGCCGGCTATGACGCATGGAAGACCCGCGCCCCGGAAGATGAAGCCTATTGGTACGGCTTCGACGATGAGAACGCGCCGGACGGCGACTATTGCACCGGCTGGGATCGGAAAAACGTCACCGACGATCAGGGGCGAGAACTGTCGATCTTGGTGCCGTGCGCGTGCTGCTTTCAGGCATGCCCCGACATCGAAGATTTGTATGAGCGCTGCGGCGCATCCCGTGCGGATGACGAGCATCAGCGGCGGATGGAGGGGTGATACCCATGTCACAGAGCGAAAGCCTGAAGCTCCTGAACTGCCCATTCTGCAATGGGAAAGCGACGTGGGGCATGGAAGACAACTCCCACGGCTTCCACATTCGTTGCGAGGACTGTGGGGTAACCGGGCCTGAGTGGGGCCAGTTCGATGACCCGGAGGTCTACGCAGCCTGGAACCGCCGCCCCTCCACTGCCGACCGGGGCGGGGAGGTGGAGGTAAAGGAACTGCGTTGGGTCGGCAATGATCCGCGGTTTTTTCGATCGAGTGGCGCGTTGTTCGCCTATGAGATCAAGCACGACGGCGACGAGCCCGACAAGTGGTCTTTACACCGAAACGGGAAGCTCATCAGCTACCACGGAACCGAAAAGGCCGCGATCGCCGCCGCCCAAGCCGATTACACCGCCCGCATCCGTTCCGCTCTCGCCACCACGGCGGGGGAGGCGTGGAAGACCCTTCCCGACTGGTGGCGTCCGACGCAGACGGTTCGTCATGCGCTCAATGAATACCATCGCGTCAAGTCCGATTTCGATAGCTTTGACGGCGACAGACGCGGGATCGCCGCCGCGCTCCTTGAACGCGAGGTAAGCATCCTTCGTGCTGTGGCGCGCGACCATGTTGCCGAGGAAGGCGATCCGGCCATTTCTGTCATGGTCGAGGCTTTGATCAAGGCCCTGCCCGCCGCCTCTGGCAATGGAGGCTGAGATGGCGAAGAAGCTGACAGCCCGAAAAGAAATAGTCCTGCGGTTCTTGCGCGGCTGGAAATACGCAACACCGCTAAGTGGTCCTGAAATTTCGAAGCTTACGGGAAACCCTCGCGAGTGGGCAACTCCGACACTGGTGTCGCTGGCGCGCGAGGCACTGGTCGAACGACTCGGCAAATCGTCTGAAAACGCATGGTGCTGGCGCATCACCGAAGCAGGCCGCGCCGCTCTCACCAAGGACACGCAGCCATGACCTCCGCCTTCAACTGGATGGCTCATCACCCGTGGCCGACGCTGTGGCTCATCCTGCCGCTGTGCGTCGCGCTGCCCTGCTGGTTGGAGAGGATGCTCCCATGACCCCCGTAGCGGTAGCTGAGCAGGAACGCGAAGCCGATCATGGGTTCGTGGACGGACTGCTGCTGTTCGAGGCTCAGGAAGTCATCCACGCGCTTGTCGCTCGTCATGGATACGAACAGGCCCGCGACGAGATTGCCGTCATCCTCAACGAATTGGCCGACAGGAGGCCGAGACATGGCTAAGAAACTGGACCCGCGCCTGCTGGACATCCTCACCAAGTACGACGAGCGTCCCGAAGATGCGTTGTGGGACTGCCACGGAACTTGGGTAGCCTATCACAAGGCAATCGAGCGCATCGCCGCGAAGGCCGGCATTGTATTCGACTTGCCTCAGATAGTCGAGGCGAACACGGCTGCCAAGACGGCAACCATCGCCGTGCGCGGCGTGATGGGCGACCGCTCGGAATGGTCCTTCGGTGAGGCATCCCCGGCCAACAACAAGAACGCCTATCCCTTCGCTATGGCGGAGAAGCGCGCCAAGGACCGCGTCGTCATCAAGCTGGTTGGTCTTGCCGGCATTTACTCGGAGGAAGAAGCCGACGACTTCAAGCCCGGCAAGGACGAGTCTGCACCCCTGCGCGACGGTCTCAAGACCAATAAGCAGACGGGCCGCACGTCCTCGAAATCGCTGAAGGAAGACGATTCGCCTGACAACTGGGCCGCATTCGAGCAGGAGCTTGCCGAATGCACGACCGTCAACAGCTTGCAAAAGCTGGCGCTGGGCTGGTCCTCGATTTCCGAGCGGGACCAGTGGCCGCATGCCTGGCACCAGACGGCGCGGGACATGATTAACGCCCGCCGCGAGGAACTGATTAACGGCGCGCCTGACGACGACACGTTCCCCGGCGACCTGAAGGGCAACAGCTACGCCGACGCGATGAGGGCGGGCTGACATGGCGAAGAAATCGGAACGACCGATTTATGCCTTCATCCGCAAGGGCAACTACCTCGTGCCTGAAATGGAGATGGACGCACGCGCGCTGGATAGCATCTCGCAGGGCGAGCGCGTCAAGGTCGAGATAACCCAGTGGCGCAACGTGGATCGTCTCAGAGCGTATTGGGCTATGCTCAATGAGGTAGTGACGGCAACCGAATGTGCGCCGTCCGCTGAGAAGCTTCACGAGCTGATAAAGCTGGAAACCGGCTTCGTTGACTTGGTGCGCCTCGGCAACGGCATGAAGGTCGCCGTCCCCGGCTCTATCGCCTTCGACAAGATGACCGAGGACCAGATGGTCGCGTTCTTTCAAGGCGCAGAGCGGTTCCTTGGCGAGAACTACGGCTATTCGCGCGAGAGGGCCGCAGCATGACCCTCACCCATTCCCCACCCTCCCAGGAAGCGGCGGGAGCAGCCGGCGGTGCGCTTGAAACGGGGCATGGTGCTTCCGTGGCATCGCCGGCTGCAACTCTCAGGAGCGCATAGATGCTGAGGCTGTTTTCATTTCTGTGGTCGGGCTGCTTCCACAAGTGGGTGGAAGACGAGCGCAACAGGCTCTTGTCTCGCAAAAACCCTGACATCAGCGTCGGTCGCATCTCCTATTGCCACTGCGAGCGCTGCGGCGTGCACAAGGCATTTTCGATGAGGACACCACGCGCATGACCGCCAAGGTTTTCATCCTCCCCCGCAAGAAGCGCACGGAAGCAGAAATGGCCTGCGACCAGAAGAAGCGCGCCAAGACCGCCCAGCTCCGCGCGGAACTCGCCCGCAAGGCCGCCGTCCGCGATCCTACGCTGTGGGCGATGCCGGGAATGCCGGACGAACAATTGACGCGGGTTGAGGAGACTTGGTGATGGATACCGAGCGCCTAAAGACGTTGGCGAAAGAATACCGCGCTACCATGGACAAAGACATAGTCCATTCTTGGGCGGCGGATGTCGTTGCTGTGATTTTGCCTCCCCCGCCAGCGGTCAAGTCCATGCCGCCGCCAAAGCCGCAGGAGCCGGCCTTGCCGGGCGCTGAATGGGTCCGCTGGCGCGGCGGAGAATGCCCGGTCCATCCCGAAACGAAAGTTCACTTTCGAACCATGGCCGAACTCATTGATCCGGGCGCATACATAAACGAGGATACCGATGGGCGGAAAGCCGGCACCCTGCGGTGGGTCCACAAGAACGCCTATCCTCTAGAACACCCGGCGAATGACGATATCGTCGCGTATCGCGTCGTCTCGACGACGGCGGCTCTGAAGATGGCTGACCTGACGACGGAAGAACGCCTCTTGGTCAAATGGCTCGGGGAGGAAGATTTCAGCCAGTACGGTGAGTGCAAAGGCTCGGCTTTGGATCGTCTGGTCGTGTTGGGCTGGGCGCAGGTACACGGCGTAGAAACTGAGACGCAAAACAGCTTCATCGCCAAAGGCCGGGGCATTGACTACCGAGCCGTCTCACTCACGGACGCGGCTCTCGCCGCTCTCGTCACGGATAAGGGGTGACGGTGATCGAGATGGCGGAGCGCGTGAAGGAGACGTACTGATGCCCCGCGCGGTCGACGAATGGATCGGGAAAACGCCAGACCAGCGGGTGCCTCCCCGCGTGCGGTTGCGTGTCCTCGAAGCCTATGACCGCAAGTGCTACCTGACCGGCCTGCCTATCCACCCCGGCGACCGCTGGGAGCTTGAACACAAGGTCGCGCTGATCCTTGGGGGCGAACACCGCGAGGGGAATTTTGCCCCCGCCCTCGTCGGCCCGCACAAGCGCAAGACCGCGCTGGAAATGAAGGTCAAGGCCAAGATCGCCGATGTCGCCAAGGCGGCCTACGGCATCAAGGCCCCGAAGCAGAAGATAGCCTCACGCGGCTTCCCCCGCACCAAGGAGCCTCGCGCTCCAAAGCCAATGCCTCCGGCAAGGAACCTCTACACGGAAAGGGTTGAATGATGATTCCCCAATGGCTGGCCATTTTTTCATGCGTTGTCACATGGCTGATGGGCTTCCTGACGTGTGGCAGCCTAATCGGTCGCGGCCCATTTTGGGATGGTATCCGCGACGGTTTCAACTACTTCAACCCGCTCTACTGGTGGCAAAGCATTACCCGTCGTGGAGGCCCCCATGCCTGACCACTTCACAGACGAGAATGAAGGCGAGCCGGTGGCGGAACTGGTGCAGCGGTTGCGGGGTCGAGCCGATTGGTACGATGACGCTCATCCCGGCACGGTCAAAACGCCGCAAGTTCTTCGCGAAGCCGCATCCACCATAGAGCGCCTGCAGCGGGAACTGGACGAGGCGCGGGCGGCGAAGACCTATTGGGAGAGCTTCGCAAATACCCTGCAAAACGATGTCGAACGGCTGGTGTCGGAACGCGACGAAGCGCTCGATGCGCTGCGTAGTCTCAACGCTCACTGGAACAAGGCGGGCGAAGAAGTCACGCTACGCGCCACCGCCGCCGAGGCTTCTCTTGTGAAAGCGAGAGAGGCGCTGAAGCCGTTTGCGGCGATGCGCCTGTCAACAGAGCCGGGCGTGTCAGACCTCGTGCTGCGCAGTCCTGCGGATGAAATGCGCCGGCAAGCCGAAGCCGTTGAAGCACACGACCGCGCAATTCGCGCCGCACGCGCCATCCTCGGGACGCGGATGCCTTTCTTTCGCTTCCCGAACAAGGATGACACGCGGTTCGTCGTTTCATTCGACGGCGGGGCTGTTCTTTTCGATGGACCATTCTGGCTGTCTGACGAAAACGCAATCGAGCGCGCGAAAAGGTCATTGCCGCTAGCAATGCGCGAACTCGCAAATCCAACAGTTCAGCGCGGAGACGCCCCATGATCGACGACCGCGCCGTAGAGGCTGCAAAACAGGCGCTTGCACATTGTGAGAGGAACCCTCGCCTGATCGACTGTCCGCGCTGCAAGGGCGTCGGCTACGTGCACGGCTATGGTGAGGATGGCGCAGACCCGGATTGGTGCGATGAATGTGGCGGCGGCAAGTACATCGTTGACCCGAACCATGCTGCCGAAGCCGCTCTCACCGCCGCCGCCCCCTTCCTGACGCAAATGCCGGACGGGTGGAAGCTCGTGCCGTTCGGATGGTGTCGTCGCTACGTGAAAGGCGACCGCCCCGGTATCGAGGTGAGCATCGGAGCCGAACGGCCCCCTGAGTGGGAAAGTGCTGATCCGCTCTATTCGCTTGCGCCAACAAAGGGTGGCGATAATGGCTGACGAGGACCTGATCGAGTTCGCGACTGAGTTCCGCGAAGGCATTTTGGGCGGTGCGTCGCCGCTTCTGCGCTGCGCAATGGTTTGCTGGCCGCTCTCGACCTTGCTGCGGATGCACGGCGTTGCAAACGAGAGCGTCGACAGTGACCTTGGCGACATGAACCATGTCTGGCTTCGCCTTGCTGATGGCCGCGCACTTGACCCCACCGCCGACCAGTTCAACGTCTGGTATCCGGGGCGCAACCTACCATCAGTCTATCTCGGTCCACCGCTCGACATTCACGGCGCGTCCCCGCCCGCCAAGCACGGTGAGCAGGAATGACAAAGCCGGCCCGCGAGTTATTCGACAGTGATCCGATCACGTTGACGGAAGCCAGCCAGGTTGTCTTGCGCGGCGTCGTCTCGGTTAGCGCCTTGCGTGCGGAGATTCGGCGCGGCAATCTTGCCGTGGAGCGTATCGGAAAGAACCTCTACACCACCCCGGCCGCGATCCGCGAGATGAGGGAAAAATGCCGCGTCAAGCAGCACCACCACGACTCTACCTCCGAAACGGCAAAGGCCGCAACGTCTGGATCATCCGCGACAACGGCAAGGATCGACGAACTGGCTGCGCTGAAGGCGAGCGTGACCGCGCTGAAATCCGGCTCGCTGAGTACCTTGCACAAAAGCACATCGCACGACCGGCGCAAGGCGGAAAGTCCGATACCGTTTCCCTCGCCGAGGTGATGCGGGTCTACGTCATGGAACACGCACCGTCCACAGCCTCGACTCATCTCATCGGAGAGCATATCGAGGGGCTGACGCCATATTGGGCGCATCGCAAGGTTGCCGACATCAAGGGCAAGACCTGCCGCGATTTTGCCGCGACCAAGAAGCCGTCAATGGCAAGACGCCAGCTCGAGACGCTCCGAGCCGCCGTGAACTACTTCCACAAGGAATATGGGCTAGACCCGGTGCCGGCCTTCACGATGCCGGCGAAGCATCGACCGCGCGAGCGCTGGCTGACCCGCGCGGAAGCCGCGCATCTGCTGCGCACCGCCCGCAAGACGCCTCACCTGGCCCGCTTCATTCTCATCGGGCTCTACACCGGCACGCGCTCCGGCGCGATCCTGGGGCTGTCGTGGGTGCCTGCAATCAACACCGGCTGGATCGACCTCGACCGTGGCATCCTGCACCGCTCCGGCTCCGGTCAACGGCAGACGAAAAAGCGCCAGCCGCCCGCCAAGTTGCCGGCCCGGCTCATCGCTCATTTGCGGCGCTGGAAAGAGGCAGACAAGGGTATCCGGCACGTCATCAGTTGGAACGGTTCTTCTGTGCTTTCCATCAAGAAAGCATTCCGCTCGGCACGCAGAAAAGCTAATCTATCTGATGATATCTCGCCGCATATTTTGCGGCATACTTGCGCAACGTGGCTCATGCAGGCAGGCGTTGAAACGTGGGAAGCAGCGGGCTTCTTGGGCATGACCGTTGAGATGCTTGAACGCACATACGGTCATCAGTCGCCCCTCTTCCAAAAGGAAGCTTCCGAGGCGATAGCGAACAGGAGAGCGTGATGGTGACTTACTACCAATCGAGTAATCGAGAAGAACAGGCGCGGCAGAGGCTATACGATTATAATGTTGAACTCCGCGCCATCGTCCTCGATCTCCTATCGGTCATAGGACGGGCCAGCAATGATCCTTGGCCTGTGAGCGTGGGGATGCCCATGGGGGAGGCGGAAGAATTGAGACGCAGGGCCTTTGACGTCGAACATAGGGATGCAATCATACGGCGGGCTCGCCGCATGATTGACACTACCGCCGATGCCGGTCGGTACATCGGGCCGCTCCGCACAGAAAGCGCACAGAAACCTCAACCATCAACCGACACGAACGAGAACAAAGAAAGCGCATAATGCGGACTATAGACGAACAAGATGGGCAGGCCACTCGTTCGGGACGATGGGGTCGCAGGTTCAAATCCTGCCACTCCGACCAGCAAGCGCCCAGATACGCGCACAGATACGTCCCGGCATCCCCTGTTTGTTCACGCGCCGTTCACGTATGCGGAGCCCACCCATGACTGACCTACGCGCACGGGCGAAGGAACTGGCCGAGGAGATCGGCTCGCAAATGATGTGGAGCGATGCGTCGGGCTTAAGCGGCCTAGAAACGGAACAGGCAGCTACGGCTATCCTCGCCGCCTTCGAAGCCATCCGCGCCGAGCAGATCGAAGAAGATGCACGGATAGCGGAGGACTGCGGGAAACGGGCTGAGGAGTTTGCCCTGAAGGAGTTCGGCAAGCCGAGCTTTGACTTCTCGCGCTATGCTGACGGAACGCGCGGTGTCGCCACCGCTATACTAGGACAGGAGAAGAAGGATGACGCCTAGCCTTGTCGCACTAGTCACTGTCGCAATCGGCGTGTGGGGATTTATTGGCGCTCGCACTATGATCCATGACCATCTTCAACGACACGATTTGACTGTCTCCGATGCGATCACATGGGGCGTGGTCGGCGCTTGCCTGGGTCCAATGGCGCTCATCATATGCGGATTTGACGGATGGGGCTTTGGCAAACGCATTTTGGCAAAGCGCCGTCAGCCCAAGCAATGACCATTCCCCACCGCGCCCTCACCATCCGCCTGATACTGTCTGTCGCAGCTATAGGGCTGCCTGTGTGCGCTGTAGCTGGTATCGGGAGAGCGATGGGGTGGTGGTGAAAGATGAGGCGGGCCGGGGCTTGATACCCGGCTGACGCATTACCTGTCTTTTCAGGCTTTATCGACGAAACGGGCCGCGGTCGTCGTGACGCCATCAGTTCGGCCTCGAACCTGCGTGTCCTTCCACGCCGCCGCCTCACTGTTCCCATAGCAGAATCGCGGGCTGCAGGCAAAGTGGTTCCCGCTCATGGATTCGAACCACGATAGGCGCATTCAAAGTGCGCAGTCCTACCTTTAGACGAATCGGGAATGGTGCCGCAGGCTGGACTTGAACCAACACTGACCGCGCTTTGAGGGCGGTGCCTCTGCCGTTGGGCTACTGCGGCTGGTACCCGTGGAGAGATTCGAACTCCCATCGCGCACGTTCTAAGCGTGCCGTCTCTGCCAGTTGGACTACACGGGCGTGGTGGGCTCCCGAGGACTTGCACCTCTCGACACTGCCCCGACTATTTCGAAGTCACGCGGGTTACAGCCGCGCGCCGGGAAAGAAGCCTATGGCGGTACCGGGAGGAATTGCACCTCCGCAACCTTGCGGTTGTACGGTTTAGCAAACCGCTGCATTACTGCTCTGCCACGATACCTAAGATGTTGGCGGAAGGTGAAGGAATCGAACCCTCAACCTTTCGGTTGGCCTGGTTTTCGGGGCCAGTTGCCGGCCATTCAGCGCCACCTTCCGAACTGGAAAAGGGCGTCAGGATGATCGACTGAGTCGGTATCGTAATTGGAGAGTGGTCAGGGCGGTCGGGCTCGAACCGACGACTTCCGCATTCCAAGTGCGGCACGCTACCAACTGCGCCACGCCCTGATCGGGGGTGGGTCGCGGTCGATCTATGTTGCGGTCGCGTTTCATGGTGCGAGCGCTATAGACGAGATTCACGCTTTGTGCTAGTCGGAAAAAATGAGTTTCGCCCACGCCCCTCAACTGCACAGCGTGGCAAAAGGCGATATCTCAGTGGCGATGATTACAGCAAAGTTGCTGCGTCTCGGTGTTGTCGTGCTGCGGCCGATTACGGAACTGTCGCGGTATGATATAGTGATAGACCGGGGCCAAGGTTTTGAGCGTATCCAGTGCAAGACAGGGCGACTACGTGAGGGCGCTGTCCGCTTCAACACCGCCTCGAACATGTCCCACCACGGCAGCGGTAAAGGCAGAGTTCCTTACACAGGGCAGATAGAAGCGTTTGGCGTCTATTGTCCTGATAATGACGAGGTCTACCTCGTTCCCATTGATCTAGTAGGAACCGCAGAAGGGCGGCTTAGAATTGATGCCCCGCGTAACAATCAAGCTACAGGCATACGATTGGCCGCCGATTTCCGCGTTGCCTAAGCAGGGGGTTGCGGGTTCGATGCCTGCCGGCGGCTCCATATCTCTCAGGCGACGGCGCAGACGGTAACTGCTGTTACCCTGCGTAGCTCAATGGACTAGAGCGCCGCGCTTCGAACGCGGATGTTGTGGGTTCGAATCCTGCCGCAGGGGCCATCTGGCCTCTTAGCTCAACTGGATAGAGCACGGAGCTTCTACCTCTGGGGTTGTCGGTTCGAGTCCGGCAGAGGCCGCCATCAATGCAGGGTAGCCAAGCGGTTAAGGCCATCCGCTCATAACGGATTTATCGTCGGTTCGACTCCGACCCCTGCGACCACCCTCTAACGCAAAAAGAAGGCCGCCGCTCCCCGCTCCAGCGAGAAACGACGGCCAGTCAGTTGTAAGCTCCGCGCGCCTAGTTGAGGTAGATGACGGTATGCCCCAGCGCGATGGCGAGCGCCCATTCAGCGCGAGCGCCCTTCGAGGTCTCCCAGCCGGGCAGCATCGCTATGGCGTCAGCTTCCTTGCAGATGAAGGCGGTATCATCCGCCAATGCCTCCCGCAATGAAAAGCCGTGCTGTTGCGCTGCGACTTCTTGCGACCCGGTTGGGTTCCCTTTCGAGATGTCGATGCCGTTGTGGCGCTCGATGTCCCGCTCCGCAGGATTGAACACAAAATGCCCGTCAGCGCGCAGCTTGGCGGTGGCGGCATTGAATGCCGGGAAGTTGAACTCGGGAATGCCTGTCATCGGCCCAGCCAGATAGATGTTCATGGACGGTCGTCATCTCCTATTTGTCGACGTTCGTAGGCGAGGAGGAAGAGAATGCAGCACCCGGCGTGTGCGAGGTGCGATATGCCTGTCTCGGGATCGGCCCTTTCGCCGCACCACCATGCGAGCATGTGGCGCAGCAAAGCCGCGTAGGGACGCGACCACGCCATTCCCTTTTCCCAGTTTCTCGGAGCATACTTTCTCGCGCCGAAATCAAGGACGCGGGTTATTTCCAGCAGCGCGTCGGGTGGCAGCAGGTGCAGCGGCGGCTTGCCGCCATCGTCCTTGCGACCTTCAGTTTCCTGCGTCATCGTCCAATCACCGTTGCAATGTAATAGGGCCAGACCGAGATGTTCCAGTGCAGGGCAATCTTCATGCGGAAGAACAGCCAACGCACGGCGAGGTGGTGCATATCGGGTCTCATGGTATCGAAACGGCCTTGACGCGATACTTGGGTCGCACCTCGGAAGCATTGACCGGCGCTTCGTACAGGCTGCCCTCGTCCGGCAAGCCGGGCTTTATCCACCGGGTCTGCGTGATGAAGTGTTCCGGGTGCACGGCGATGAAAGCCTGCATGGGCTGACTTGGTCTCAGCCGGAAAGACGTCGAATATTCCGATGGTCCCGGCAGGCAGCCGTTGGCCGTTCCTCGGGCGGATGAGAGCGGCGTGTGGAAATGCCCGCAGATGACGTGGTGCAGCAGCATTCCCCTGTCGGCATAGTCCATGTGGACTTTCTGAAAGCCGCGAAGGATGGGAAGCTCGGCGCCGACGAAGCCCTTGCCGCCACCGCTCCCCAGCCGATCGCCATGGGTCAGGAGGAACCGGAAGCCATAGATGGTGATAAGCGCATCCGGGCCGGGCGGCACATAGAAGGTGACGCGGGATTGTCCGCGAAAATGCATTTCGAGGAAGTCGGAGACTAGCGTGTCGTAACTGTCGACGGCGACGCCCTTCGCTTCCGGCTTGGTGAGGCTGCCTCGGCCGTGGTTTCCGACCACGCTGATGATGTCGATGGGACAGTCCACCGTATTGAGCAGCAGGTCGATTCCAGAAGCCAGCACCCCGGAGACGGCACGCACGCTTTCCATCGGGCGCATCTTGTCGGTGCGCACCAGTTCGTGGTGAAGGGCGCCGCTTATCATGTCGCCCAGCAATGCCACGATAAGGCGCTGTGGAGGCGGGCCGGGCCAGTGGCGGGTAAGAAGGTCCGCCGCTACGGTAAACACCCGTGTCAGCCTCGCCTCGGCTATTTGCGGGTCGAAGGAGTTGAGCCCGTCCAGTTCCTCGGCATTGATATGCTCGCCGAAGTGAAGGTCGGACAGAGCCAGGATGACGGTCTCGGCGCGTGAGCGTGACGACGCCTCGACGGAAAGGCCACGGGGATCTAGTCGTTCCCCTACGAGGTCCATGACGCTGGCGCGGTATTCTTCCGCCTTCGCAAGCCGGTCCAGCAGTTCCTTTTCCCGCTTGCGCAGGTTGGTGACTTCGGTTTCCAGCCGGCGTTCGCGCAGCCGGTCGTCAACCGTCATTTCCGGGCGGTCCTGCTTGATGCTGTGCTGGATGGCCGCTGCGTTTGCCGCTTCCTTCGACAGTATCTCAGCGGACTTGTAGATGTTCGGGGCGGTTAGTTCCTCTATGGTGATGAAGCCCCGGCGCTGTGCGTTGTCGAGCCGGTTGGTCATGGTGCTGCGGAAGATGCCGAGCGCATGAGCCGCGGCGGTTTTCGAGCCATATCGCCGGAACGCATCAGCGGCTTCGCGGCATTGCCCGTCAGTCAGGGGGACGCCACCCATCAAACAGGTCTCGCGTTGGTCGGAAGAGTGTCGATCCAGTTCTTGCCCTTGCCGAGCGTGCGGCAGTAGGCGTCGATCAGTCCGCGCGAGATCGCCTCGATGCCGTAGGCTTCCATCTCGATTCCGGGGTCTTTTTCGCTGATGTCTTGACAAAGGAATTGCCAGACGTGGACCGCCTCGTGAACGAGCGTGGCGATAGCGTCGAGCGCGCTGCGCTCAGCCTTGGGACCGATGACGACGAGAATGATTGCATCGCCCGCGTCGTTCTTCAGCATGTGGGTCAATGCACCGACCGTGGACAGGTCAGGCCATTCGGCGTCGAGATTGTACCGGCGAGCCGCGCGCTTCCATGCTGCCTCGGTCGGGCAGAACCCGATGGGGACAGGCTGCCAGCCACGGTCTATCCAGACAACGCGGTCGATGCTCATTAGTTGAACTTCACGCCCAGCGCGGCCAGTATCCACTTAACGTTTGCCAGCATGGCACCGATACCAATCCATGCCGTGATGATGACCCAGCGGGCTCCCTTGGCCTGAATGAAGGCGTCGTACATGGCATCGACCTTCGCCTCGATTTTCGAGACGGTCGCGCGCAGGGATTCGAGGTCTTTTTCCAACCGGACCAGCCGGTCGTTGCTGTCCTGAGACACGTTCATGGCTCAGGCCCGCCAATGGCAAAGCTTCTCGCCCTTTTTATTGAGGGCCAGTGCTTGCTTGACTTCGTCATCCGTCATCGCGTCGATGGTCGCGGCTGACAGGCGGATTGGGCGGGCGATGTCACAAAACGAACCGCCCTTGGTCGTCATGCAACCGGCAAGGGCGAGCAGCGCCAAGGCTGCTAGTGCTTTGGCTGCCATGTCTTCATCTCCGCTCTGGCGTCGTCGGGCGGCATTGCGCCTATATCGTTTTGGACATCGTCAGCCACGTCTCGCGCCTTGATGCGTTCGGCGTCCTGCTTGGCGCGCTCTTTCGCAGCGCCGTTGAGAGAGCCCTTGAACATGCCGACGACGAAGGCGATGATCGCCGCGCCTATCGCCAGCACGATGGGATTGGTCAGGAGCGCGCTCACTTCGCCCACCCCCACTTGCGGGCGAGGTAATACCAGCCCTCGGATATGGCACCCATCCCGAGGCCGATGCCGATTTCGAGCGCCTGCGCAACGTCAGGGTCGCTCACCAGCGCATTGCCGTCATCCGGCGAAAGAAAGCCGTGAAGCACCAGCGCGCCCGAGCCATAACGAAGCGCGATGCGGACAAGAACCCCGGTCATGGGTCAATTCCTTTTGAACAGTTTGGAGATGATGGCGAGGATGAGCGACAGCCAGCCTGTCTTTGGCTCAGGGGCGGGCGCAGGAGCGGCTTGCGGCTTCGGTGCGCCGGATACTGGCGGGGGAGGCGAGACGCGCTGTACGGGCTCCGCAAGCCCCTTTGCCTTGACCTTTTCGGCAATGAGCGCCAGCGTCTTCGGCCCGGCGTAGCCATCGTCCTTCAGGCCATTGGCGCGCTGGAATTTGAGGACTGCCGCCTCGGTGCCGAAGCCGAACACATCGTCCAGCCGGCCCGTGTAGAAGCCGAGCGCCGCGAGGTTCAGGATCAGCGTCGCGACTGCGGGTCCACGCTCGCCCCTGACCAGCACGCCATCGGCCAACGGATCGACCACAGCAGGCTGAACATTCGTGGTTACGCCGGTATAGATGCCCTTGCTGATGAGCAGGCCCTCCTCCTTGCGGCGGCGCACCAGGCCGGCAAGCTTCTTGCCCTTGGCCGTCACGCGCGTCGTTTCGAGGAACAGGGCCGCCGTGGTATAGTCGGCGCGCTTCGCGGCAATCGCCCATCTGTCGTCAAGCGTGCCGGCACCGCAGTTGAACACCACGGAGGTCATCGCATCGAACACATGCGGCGGCACGTCATGGCCGAGGAAATCGTTGACCGCCTTGCCGTATTCGTCCTGACAGAGATAGCGCAGGCAGTTGTCGGCCTCGGAACGGGTCATCCTGGCGGAAAGGCCGAATAGCTGGCCGGGCCGGTTTTTCTCCCACCACTGGCGGAAGGCATTCGAGCGCCATGTGAAGCCGACGCCGATGGTCAGGACGCCAACCGCGTCCCTGTAGGCGTGGTCGACAAAGCCCTCCTGCAAGCGCAGAAAAGTCGCTCCATTTACGGAGAGGTCCATGCGATCTGCTCCCGCCGTTACTAGACGGGCGGGGTTATAGTCACTGGGCTCTGATAAATTCGTGCGTGCGCGGGCGTGGTTACTGTTGCGCTTGGCGCTGCTTTTGCCGTGCCTGCGCATAGGCGAGGCGGGCCGCCGTCATCGCCTTGCGCTCCGCATCGTCGAGTTCGGCAAGACGCTCGGCGCTCGCACCACCAGCCTCAAGCCGACGGCGCATGGCCCTGATTTTGCGCAGGCGCTTTTCGGCGGCGTCGAAGGCATGGATGGCCGCGATCTCGACGGGGAAGCGGTCGCGGAAGTCCTGTAGTGCCTCAGTGTCGCCCGCGTCCTTGTAGTCCTTCAAGCGGCTCTTGGCGGTCTGCACGTCTTCGCGAAGCTTGTAGTATTCCGAGCGCTTGTTGTCGTCGCCCTGCTCGCCATAGAACGAACGGATAATCGGCAGCTTTTCAACTTCGATTTCGTTGCCGCGCCCGGTCGCTGCCTTGTAGATCGGATCGCCAACTTGGCCAAAGAACCGACCGATGCCGCCAGATACGAAGTCCCACATATACTCAATCGTCTCGGGGTGGATATCGAGGGTGCCGGGCTCGATCTTATTGCCTCCCGTCCAGCCGCCCATCTGATCGGCCGCCCATTTCCAGAACAGGGCCGTGTTTTCCTTACCCATCTGAGCATCCGGCGTCGTGTCGCCGTGGACCTGCTCACGATAGATGGGTGCTCCATAGAAATTCGTATTGGCAACCAGATCGACTAGCGGATCGGTTGCAGATGGAGATGCCAAGGATAGCGCGTCGAGCAGAAAGTCGCCGCGACTGCCGCCGCCGCCCATCGGGTTGAAGGCGTCGACCAGAACGCGGATGGAGTTCGCCATCGCTTCGACCGGGGAAACGTCGCCATGGGCTGCGGCACTCATCTGCAGGCCGGTATGATAGATCGCGTTGTAGCCGTAGGGCAGCGGGATCGTGAAATAGGAGCCCTCGCCGGGGCCGTAGAAGATCACCATCTGGCGTTCGAACTTCCACGGTTCGTTGCGCAGCATTTTTTCGTAACGGTTCTCGCCATCATCGTCATCGCCGGCAATCGAGCGGTTAATGACGTCCAGCGCGAAGCCGCTGAGCATGATCGCGGCGGATGCTGCCTGCACCTTGCGCGAGCCGAGCAAGCGCTTCGCCACGTTGAAATTGCCCTGCACCGAAGCATTGAAGAACGTGTAGAGCGCACTGCCCTGCGGGCCGATCTCGCCGTGCTTGCGGAAGTCGACGGTCAGATCGCGAGCCATGAATGCCGCCTGCTTTGCCGTCTTGCCCTTGGCGCGGGCGGCTGAATAGGCGGCGAGCCGGATGCCCATTTCCACGGTGTCGTTGACGTCCTCGACAAGCTTGACCAGCCCGTTCCACATGGCGCGTGGCGAGCCCCTGCCGGACTGCGCTGCCTGCATCTGGCGGTGAAGGCTCTTGATGCTCTCCTCGACTGTTTTCTGCTGCTCGAAGATGAGGCGTCCGCCTACCTTCGTCATTTCGGCAAGCGCCTGATCCATTGGCCCATTGCCGGGTCGCCCCTTCGCGCCGCGCCACACCGCCGCCCACGCCTGCGGAATGTCGCCCAGGATTTTCGCGGTCTCCCGCCCGGTGAATCCTTCGTCGAGAAGGTGGATCGCGCCGGTCAGCACATCGCGGAAGAAGTTGGTCGGGATAAATGCGGGGTTGGCGCGCGTGTTCACAAGCGACTGGAAATTCGTCAGCTTGCGCGAGAGCCGGAACAGGAGGTTCATCTGCACGGCGTTCATGTTCTTGAGCGCCTGACCGACCTTCGCATCGGCGAACTTCACATAGAACGTCTTGCCGGCCACCTTCACGGCGTACATATCTGGCGAGATCGTCGAGTACGGCACTGCCTTGTTGACGACCTTGCCGCTCTTGTCGAGTTCGCGGCGATAAACCGTCGGCGCTTTGGTGATATCGCCGAAACCGGGACCATCGCTCCAAAAGACCTCGGCCAGATTGGTGCCGTTCGGGTCGAACTCGTTGATGAAGCGCAGGATCGACTTGCCGACCTTGTTCTTGGCCTGCCGAAGCTTGCTGCGCTCGGTCGAGGAGATCGCCCATGCCGGGATATTCTCAGCCTCGGTAAAGCGGCCCGTCGCGCCCTTGAACTCCTTGCCTCGAACATCGAAGCCGCGACCCCGGCCCGGCATCTGGAAATCGCCGTTCTCGTCGACGGCTTCCTCGGCATGCAGCGGGACGTAGTGCTGCCACTGCTGGGTGAGTTCCTGATATGTGGCGTCGGAGATCAGGCCGGCGTTCTTCTGCGCAAGCAGGTTCTCGTCGAGCATCTGGCGAATGAGGCCAGCGGCGTCCCTGATGCCGGGGAAGGTGTTTGCCGACTGCCGAAACCGCTGCAACTCGCGCCGCGCCTGGTTTGTCGACCAGCCGCTCGCGCCAACGATGCTGGGGTCCGTCACCGCCTTGTAGAAATCGCTGTCTGGTTCGTTGCGCAGGCCCACGACGCGATTCCGCTCCTCGGCATGGAGTGCGTAGAGGTAGCGGTGAAGGTCTTCAAGTGACGCACCTGCTTCTGCCAGCGCCTCGACGGCCGGCGTGACATACTTGCCGTGCATGTCCTGCACGCTGGCTACCGCTGCGTCGAGCGCAAGCCGGGCTTCCTGATAGGCGTTGACGCGATCCTCGACCGGGCCTTGGCTTTCGATCATGCGGCGAAGCGGCTGAAGGTAGTCCACCATCATGCGCATGGAGTAGTCGCCAAGCGACTCGCCATCGTTCTTGCTCGGCCCGCCCTTGATGCGGTTCATGATGCGGGTGGCGACGGCAGCCTGCACGTCCTTGATCGTGCGGCGCGCTTCCGGGTAGGGCGCGGTGCGGCGCTCATCGCCGCGAATGGCAAACCGTGGTTCGCTGGCCTGCGCCTCAGTGCGCGGGCGGTTGCCGATCTCCCCGCTAACCACCTGCTTGAAGATGTCCTCGGCGTCCCGGAAATCCTTGCTGAAGGTCCGCTCGATCGCCGTCAGGACGGACATCACCTTCTTGAACATCTTGGCAATGATGCCGTCCGTCTGTGCGCCATGACGCCAGTCCGCAAGGGCGTGAGCGATGCCCTCCTCGACCTGCACCTCGTCGGAGAATGAGCCGTAGGCCTTGGCGATCTTGTACTTCGCCATCCACTTCTTGCGGGACATGCGTTCGAGGATCGCCCATTCGGGCTTGCTGAACAGGTTCAACTCGCGCAGGGCATGGATAACTTCGTGCGTCAGCGCCGCGTCGGGGTTCTTCGCATCAAACGCAACGGTGATGAGCTTCTGGAAATAGAGGCCATCGGCGGTCATCATTTCGCCGTTGATGAAAGCCTGGATATTGCGCTGTAGGCGTAGGCCGACTTCTTTCAGCCCCAGCCGGTCGAGTTCGGCGCGAAGGCGATTGGCAAGCGCTTCCGCCTGCTCACTGAAGGCGTCGGTGGGCTGTACGGTTTGGTCGGTGCGCGCCTTGAACAGGATGCGCGGGTTCGCCGGGTCAAACGTGCCACGGTTGTTGACGCTCTTAACCTGCGTCTCATCGAACGGTATCCAGACCGTGTGCGGATCGCCGCCCTTCTTGCCGCCGCGATCCTTGATGCCGTCGTAGCCAAAATCAGCCAGAACGCGCGTCACCCAATCAGGGATTGAAGTCCATGCGTGCGCGGTGCCATCCTTGGCGTCCTGCTGCAGGCGATAGATCCACTCGTCGGGACGCTGGACGCTCTTGTCCCACATATCCTTGCCGGTGTCGTACTTTGGATTGCGCTGCCGGCGAGCGGCCTTTTCCAGCGCCGTCGATACAGAGTTCGGAATATTGTCGGTGTCGAGCGGCGTCTGGATCGACAGATAGACTGGGAACACTCCGCCAGCCTCGAAAAGAGGATCGTGATATTCGACCGGGGACGTCATGCCGGCGAGCTTCAATACCTCAAGGAAGCGCTCCTCCTCGTCGAAAAGCTGGCCGCTGTGGAGCCAGCTTTCAGCGAGCGCCTTCAAATGGTTGCCGCGCGCCTGCAGAAGCTCGTAATCGTAATTTCCGATGCCGTTTTTGCGCGGCTTGTCGTCGATGACAATCTGATCGTCATCCGTCTCATAGATGCGACTGGCGCGCTCGGCGATCCTGGCGCGCTCCTCTGGAGGCAGTGCCCACCATACTTCGTCAATGCGCCGCCCAGTGCGCATTCCGGGAGCCTTGACGACAAACCGCTGTGCTAGATGCTCCTCATCGGGAAGGCTCGTATCTTCCTTCTTGGTAGCGTAGCTCGATGCAATCGCCGGATCATCGGTGAAGAACGCCATCGGCCCCGATGTTGCGCGGCGCTTGTCGAATTTCTGGCTGGCATTGATACGATCAGAGCGCTTCGAGCCGTGATAAACGACCAGCGGATCGCCGTTCTCGTCGACGACTTTCGAGTTGCCGAACCATGCTTTGAAGGCGGGCGTCTCGGTATTGGGCCGGCGCAGCGAGAAGAAAGGCATTTCGCCCTGCTTCTCCGAGTTCGCTTGCGTGTCGAACAGCGCGCCGGCATCCTTCTGCGGCACCTTGGCGCGCATAGGCTTGGATGCTTCGCGCTCGGCCTGCTGCTTCTGGCTGATGCGTTCCGCGCCGGGAATTACCTGCTGAGGTTTTCCGTCCGCGCCGGCTTCTTCGGCTAGTGCGCCTTGGCCTTTGCCTTTTTCCGGCGATCCTGCATTTCGTTGATCTTCAGCAGGTTGCTCGAAAGGCGGCGCGCTTCGGCCCGGTCGTCCTTCGTCATTCCCTTGCCGGCTACCGCTCGCATCTGGAGCTTTTTCGCCAGCACGGTCCTCTGTTGAGACGTCAAACGGGGCATCGAAATCGGGTTCCTTCTGTGTGCGACTTTTGCGCGTCCGCGCCTCGAATGCAATGGCTCGGCGCTCGATCACGTCGATGATGGCTTCGTGCGCCCATTCGCCGCGCTTCATCGCCTCTTCTACTGCGGCGATCTCGTCTGGCTTCAGATCGTATTCGTCGATCACTTCCGCAAGATCGTCGCGGCGGGCCTGCTCCTCGCTGTTTTCGACCAGTGTCTTTTCGGCTTGACGCTGCTGGACGCGGCCCGTGTCATGCGTGGAATAGACGCGCTGGCCGCGTTCGTTCGCCTCGATGGCGCGAAGCAGATCGGCGATTGTCGTGGTCTGATTGGCCTGCGCAGGCGTGATGTATCCGGCTTCCTCGGCTGCCTCGCGGGCATAGTCGAGCGTCTTGCCGCTCTCGCGGATCAGCTTGCCGATGCCGGGGACGAAGCGTTTGGAAAGGTCGAGGCTGCGAAGCTCGCTCTTGAAGTCCTTCAATCCGCCAATCGAGGCAAGGAACTCGACGATATCGAGTGGCCCCTTGCGGGTGGGTGCGGCGCGCTGCTTGACGTCGACAGGAACAGGCTCCGGCTTGGCCGCCTTCGCGGGTGCAAGATCGCCACCAAAGTCTGGATATCCGCCCGGTCGATCGATCCGATCCATGCGGACACGGAAGCGACCCCGTTCATTGTCGTAGATCTTTTCGCCAGCATCGTTGATGCCGACAGGCTTGGACGCCGCAATCATTTGGGCGACGTCGACGACTTCCGCGTCACCCGGCTGGCGCTGACGATTTTGCGCCTCGCGAACCGATGCCAGATATTCCTTGGCGGTCGGCTTGTTGAGTGACGCTAGATGCTGCTGAATGGGTACGGCTTCGTACTTCGCCGTGTTGAGCGCATCGACCTTCGCCTTGTCGAACGTCTCCATCACGACATCGCCGGTATCCTTGTTTCGGATGACCCAGCTTGCCGTGCGGTTGAGTGAACTGTCGCTGCGGACTGGCGCTGGCGCTTCCGGCGCTTTCCCCGCAGTCTCGCCGGCAATTGCCTCTGCCTGCGGCGTGACGCCAAATTCCTGATCGGTCAGCAAACGCCGTGGCGTGGCCACAGGAGCGCTTTGAGCGACGTTAGGTGCCGGAATGCCAGCCAAGCCGTCAACGCGCGCTGGCGCTGCTCCTGCGGGCGGCTGCGTGCCTGCGGCGCGGGCTGCCATATCCTCGGCCTGCATTCGACGGGAAATCCCGCCAACGAACTGCTCTGCCTCGCCACGGCGACGCGCTTGCTCGCTCGGTGACACGATTGCCGAGTTCGGCGGCGTGATCGGTTTGCCGCTCAGCGCCTCCTCGAACACCTTCTTGCCGTCGTCGATGAGGTCGTTGGGCAGCGGTGACGCACGATCCGCCGGGGTGAGCCTCGGACTATTCAGGCGCTCACGATCTTCGAAGTCCTCGAAATCCTGCGCGTTGGGATAGCCTTCGGAATTGGTGGGGCGCGCAGAGGGAGGAGGCCCCGCGCGCCCCTGGCCAGCGGGCGCCGATGGAGCAGCACTTCCCGCCGACTTCGTGGGGTTCAAAAGCTTGTCGCCCAGCACCTTCGTGCTGCCGTCGGGCATATCGACCCGGCGCATTGTCGGCGGTATTCCGGTCTGATCCGGCGAGATGGTGACCGTTACGCCATCGCCCTCGCCACCGGGATCGTTGATCGTGTATTCGGGTGCGGACGCCTGCTGCTGGCGTTCGGCATTCTTGCGGCCAAGCAGGATTTCCGTCGGGCTGGCTGCAACTTCGCCGGCTGCTTCAAGCAAGACGTCACTTGGGCTAGAAATCTTGCCCTTGTCGGCCAGTTGCGCGCCGGCCTCGCCCGCCGCGCCAGCGCCGGCCTGAGCGCCTACTTCCGCCGCTGCGCCAGCACCGCGCCGAACAAGTCCTTCGCCGCCGCGCTCGATTACCTTGCTGATACGACCGGCCAAGCCGAACGAAATCGCATCGAATGCCGCGACCGGAAGGCCACGCTTGGCACCGCGCTCGCGTGCGGTCGCCATGAACTTGTCGTCATTGAGCGCCGCCGCGACCTGTTCCGCGTTGGAAAGGTCGACGCCAGCGTCTCGCATCGTGTCGAAGATGGTCGAGGAATATTCGGTTGCGTAGGAGCCGGCGAACGTGCCTGCCATCAGACCGGCTGGACTGCGCCCGCCCAAGCCAAGCGCGGCACCCGATGCCTGCACCGCGGCGGATGCCGGAAGGCTTTCGCCCACAACGGTAAGCACGGCTCGCGGATTGGTCAGGATGGCGAGTGCCGTCGCGCCCCAGCCCTTCGCATCGGCGATCTTCTGCGAACCGCGATTTGTCTCGACCGATGCCGGGTAGCTCGCCGCGTCCTGTTCGTCGCGGGCGATGGCCTTGGCCGCATCCTCGTCGGAAATCAGGCCCGCTTCATTGAGAAGCAGGTTGCCGCTCTGCTGCAGGCGGTTGAAGCCACGGGCAACACCGCGACCCACGTCGCGCACCGTACCCATGATGCCTGGATCGGAGGTCGGGCCATTACCGATAAACTCGTCATCCGTCAGGATGCGCGCCGCCTGCGGTGGCTTCGGCGTGCTGGCCGAACCTCCAAGGAACTCGTCATCCGTGAGGAACTTACTGGACAGCTTCCCAGCCCTCGCCCGTCCAGATCGCCATCTGGCCCTTGCTGTTCATGTATTTCTTGCCGACGACGCGAAGGGCCGGGTCTGCCGGGATGATGTTGGCCGGCGTGACGACATCCTCGGTGTCCTGCGTGCGCACCTTGGCCTTTGACCCATCGGCCTTTGCACCGGAATCATCGGGCGAAGGGTTGCCGTACTTTTCCCACACCTTCTCCGTCTCGGCCTGCGCAGCTTCGGAGTCGCCGCCATTGGCCGTGAGGATCGCCTTGTAGAGCGACAACTTCGATTCCCCCTCGCTCTTGGTGCTCGACTTCTTCACCCAGTCGAGTGCCCAATCCTGAGTCTTGCCGAGCGACATCAGGTACTCGACCATTTGCTGGTCGGCGGGTTTGTCGGCGGACTTCGTCGCGAGCTTGATCGTCTTGCCGTCGGCGCCCTTGACGGGAGTGGCAGTGTCGCCATGCACGCGGACGGTCTCGCCCGTGTCGGTGGTGCTGTAGGTTCCCGCCGTCGCCTGTTCCGCATCGAACTCAGCCTTGCGGGCGGCGAGCGCCTTGTCTGACCTTGCATCGGCGCGGTCTTCGCTGAGTGCCGCTCGCGCGGCTGCGCGCTGGTCGTCGAGTTCCTTCATGCGCGCTTCGCGTTCCGCCTTGATCTCGTCAAGACGTGCCTCGCTCCATCCGCCCATTGCACCGGCAACGATAAGTCCGAAACCAGCCATCTTAGGCCACCTGCGGCGTCATTCCGCCCTTCAGACCTTCGTCGGGCGGTTCACTCTGCTCGTTCTCGTTGGCGACCTGCTGACCCTGATCCGATGCGTCGAGGTCGCGAAGCATGGTTTCGAGTTCGCCGCTTTGGTCCATCTGCTTCAACTGTTCCAACTGCTGCTGTGCTGCCTGCTGATCGACGTCGCCGGCCTGAGCCGCCTGCTTCAGATAGAGGTCGATGGCAGCGAAGAACGCGCCCTCCAGTGCATCGCGGTCCTCGGCATAGTTCGATATGCCGGCCTTGTCGGAAATCTCGGCAAGCTGCGAAAAGACTTCCGCGCCGCCGTGCAGCACGACATCGGGCGAAATGGCCTGACCGGCTTCCTTGGCCGCCGCGCCGACACGCTGAAGCACCATGACGGCAGCGTGCGCGAGCCCAGCCTGCGGGCCGCTCATGCCGTTGTCATTGGCCGCCTGCTGGCCCTTCTCGGCCCCGCCATGGAGCATGTCGACAAGGTGCGGGAAGAACTTCTTGTCGTAGATCAGTTGCATCGCCCGGCCGACGTACTGATTGTACTGGGCCTGCTCTTCCGGGCTTGCCTGATTTGCGGCAGGTGCCGGCTGTTCTGGCTGCTGCTGGTCGGGCGCCATGCCTCCAGCAAGGTTCTCATCCATCGAAGCGCCCCGCGTGGGATTGATTTCGATGGTTCTGCGCTATGCACGCTGAAAAAAAAGAGCGCCAGAAAGGCACGAATGCGCTCGACCTTGCGAAAGCGCTCGACCGAGCTTAGCTTTTGGAGATGATCCGCTCGATCCTTGCCGCTTTGTGCCTTGCCGCTGTCTCTGGAACGGCGTGGGCTGGCTGTGGAAACTACGTCGACGGGTCAATTGAAGACCCTGCCCCAAAAGCGAAGATTTGCATTGCCGGGTTCTGCCAAGATACCGCGCTCGTGTTCGAATGCGGGAACAGCAGCGGTGCCCAGTACGGCTACTTGAACGGTCTGCGCGTCGATTTTGATGCGAAGGGCGCCGCCACGATGTCCGTCAACGGATTCGACGTTGATCCGAAGCGGGTTAGTTGCTCTGGATCGGATGACGCCTGCTTCCCTGCACCCGCGCATAAGTAGCGAATGGGCCCCCTGCGGTCGATCTACCTCGACTATTGGGCGTTCGCGTCGATATGGGATCGTGTCGGGTTTGTGTGGATTTGCTTCGGGATACTCTGCTTGGTTGTGTTCGGGCTTTTGCTCCTAATGGAGGAGATCGCTCAAGGAAGGCGCTTAGGGGAACTTATATTCCGCAGCGTAATATTTGTTTTTTTCTTAGGGGGATTTGTGGTTGTCTTCGGCCCTTTGGCGATCATCATCATTGTTTGTCGCAGGTTGATGGGCAAGGATAACGCCTAAATCACCCATATTCGCGGTCGCCATAGTTTGACGTGCCCGTGCCCCACTTTTCTGCTGGCGTCGGACGTTTTGTCGTATCAACGAAGGCGAGGTACTTTTCCTCGAATCGCTTCGGGTTGGCTGCAATCACAGTGGTGGTCGCCTTTTCCTTGCGCTCCCGGTTTTCGCGACGGCTCGGATCACGCTCGGCCGGATTGAAACCGGTTCCGTCGCCCGTGCCAACGGCGTCGATCAGGCGCTCGCCCAGTGTCCGGTTGCCAGTCAGTGTCAGCGCGCCGTTGACCAGCGACAGACCTATGCCAATGCCGGGGATCAGGCCCATACCGATATCGGCGCCAGTCGCGGCGACCTGCTGACCCGTGGTGCGCTGCTTTGGCGTCTCGTCCTCCTCCTGCTGATAGGTGGCGGTTTCTGGCTTCAAGGTTTCCCGCGCCGTTGCCGGCTGGACCGTGGCGGGCTGCGTCGGCTGAACTGAAGTAGCGGTGTCCACCGCAGGGGCGACAGATGCCGTCTGGACCGTTGGTGCCGTTTCGACCTCTGATGGAGCCTGACGGGAAATCTGCGTTTGAGGGTTATTGTACGCCGCGTAGTTCGCGGCAACGTACTCTTTCTGAGCAACATCTGCCGATGCCGTCACGGCCGGTGAATTGACGTCAAGCCCCTGTTCTTTGGCCGCCTCGTATACGCCGGTCTGCCCCGCGCCAGCGCCGAGGTATTTCGTTTCGAACGATGAAGGGATCGGAACTTCTGCGGCAACCTGGGTTGGGCGGTCAACAGACAGCGGGGCGCCTGTCTGTTGACCCGACTTCCGGCTCGAAAGGTGGCGCTCAAAATTTCGTGCAAACCGACCGGTCGAAGTCGTTTGCTCGATGCCGCCTGGCAGGCTGGTCCATGTTCCCGACAAAGCCCGAGACACCTGCGCCATTGTTTCCGGCGTTGGATCGGCAAGGGCAGCGTCAAGCGATTTGCCAGTCGCGTTCTTATACGCGGTCACAGCAAGGTCCCACGCCGCCTGATCTTGGCTCTTAGGCGACATATCGGGGAGGCCAAGCTTCTGCTGCTGCTTGTTCCACGTAGAGCCGAGGAACTGATAGCGCCCGAACGCAGACGTCTTCCTTCCCTTATTCGGGCCGGACGTGATGGTGACAGACCTTTGCGGATGCTGGCTGAGATCGTCGGTGGTCCAGCCACCGTACCCCGTCGAATAGTTTGGCGACTCCGTGCCCGCGATAGTGTCCAGCAACGCCATTCTGGTGGCGTTCAGCACGTCCATCGATTGATTCTCATCTGCTCGACGAAGCGCCGCCATGTCGGTGGAGCGCATCCGGCCCAGCGTATCCATAGAAGCGTTTTCCGAAGCGCGCCTTGCCGACGCCAGATCGGTAGCGCGCTCCATAGCCATGCCGCCACGCAAGCCGTTGCCGACCTGCCCGACATCACGCGCCATGCCGCCGACATCACCAACCTCACGACCGCCAACTGACGATCCGCTGCTGCGTGCGCCCTCGCCCGGAGAGTTCATCCCACCGCGACCGGAATAGCCCGAATCGCGACCCATGGAATTGCCCTGACGTTCGCGATTGCCCATCATGCCGCCGCGATTTAGACCGCCACCGCCACCAAGCGAGCGATCAACGTCCTTGTCAGAACGCGAGCCAACGGAATTGGTATCGGACGGACCACGGCTGCGCTGCCCGGTGTCCCGGCCGTCGAGGCTGCGATCCTTTTCCTTGTCGGATGCCATCAGGCGCTACCCCAGCGGCTTTCGCACGATCCTCATAACCGTCGGATCGTACACGAGGTCAAATTCCCGACCGTATTGCTGGGCTGGCGTAGGACGCGGCTGATCCTGCACCACGCCAGTTGACGCACCATTGGGCAATGCGCTGGTCGGCACCGCATAGCTGTCCGTCACGCGCTGCTGCTCCTGCCGCTTGAAGTCGTAGAGCCGCTGGTCCATCCGGTCCTGCTGCTCTAGTTCGCGCTCCTTGAGCTTTTGTTCCTCATAGGCGCCATAGCCCTTGGCGAGCCCGCCGATCAGACCGGCGCCCTGTTCGCTCATCAGGAAGTCGCCAGCCTTGCTGAGGAAGCCGCCACCCGAAGCAGCTGTTGCCAGCCCATTACCGACCGGCGCAATGATGTTCGACGAAAGCTTGGATGCGCCATTCAGGATATGGCTGAGCGCACCACCGCCGCTGCTCGCGACAGACCCAACACCGCCCGCCGCGCCGACGGTAGCCACCGCGCCGCCAACGCCCGTCACCGCACTGCCAAGAGCTGTGGATAGCTTGCCGGCAACGCTGGTAAAAATCTTTCCTATACCTGTAACAACACCGCTCATGCCGCAGCCCTTTCAAATTCCATGCGCCACAGCGCGCCGTAGCGCTTCATTCCAAGACGGCTATACATCTGCCCTGCCCTTTCGGGGTCTCCGATCACCGCGGTAGTCCCGCATCGCGCCTCGACGCACAGCGGGGCCGTCTTTGCCCATGCCAGCATGTTCAATGCCAGGGTCGGCGCATCGGCCAGTCCCGCCTTGCCATTGACCGTGAACAGCACATCCGTCGCCATGAGCTTGTTGCCGATCACATAAACGCGAGCGAGGGTTGCGAGCATCAGCCCGACAATCCGCTCATCGTGTTCGGCCACCTCGAACCATGCCGCGCCCTCGCCTGTGCGCCCATGATGGAACAGCGCCGTCAAAAGCAGTTCCTTGGTGAACTGCCGATCGATCGACGCGATGCCCGTGCGCGCATAGTGCGACTCGCCATAGAGTTCCGCGAGGAGGTCCACTACGGCCGGAATGTCGGATGCTTTGCCAGCGCGGATCATCTGTTGTTTTCGTACTCGCGCTTCTTGGTCGGTGTCGTCGGCTTGACCGGTGTCGTGGGTTTGACTGGCGTGGTCGGTTTGACGGGTGTCGTCGGCTTCTTCGTCGTGGTGTCGTCCCACTTGAGGTCGATGTTGTACATCTGCTCGACGAAGTTCAGCCTGCGATCGCGCATCTGCTTGGCGGCAAGCAGGTATGCCTGACGCTGATCCGCAGTCAGGTTCGTGTTCGCCATGATGTTGGAGACCTGGTTCTCGTACTCATGCTCCATATTGGTGAGGAACTGCGCAGCCGCATTGCGGTCGCTGCTCTTCAGGTTCCAGCTTGCAAGCTTTTCCTGCGTCTTCCTGTCGAGGTCGGCCTGCATCGTGCGGTAGGCGATGTCGCGCTGCTGCGACTCGATCTGCATCTTCCTATCAAGAGACGCCTGATCTTTCCGAAACCCGATCTCGCGTAGCTGCGTTTCAAGTTGCGACTTGAGGCTCTTGTCCTGCATCATGGCCTGCAGTTTGCGGTCTGCTTCGGCCATGCCCTGCTTCGCAGCGATGTCACGGATTTGAAGCTGCTCCGCAGCGCTGAGCGATGCCTTCTGCATCCGCTCGTCCAAGGCTCGCTGCGCCGCCGCCATGCCCTCGTTGGAGCCGATCTGCGCAAGAGACAGCTTTTCCGTGCTGGCGCGGTTGAGCGCGTTTTGATTGTTCTGGAATGCCTGCGAGGCATCCTGCGAGGCAATCGGGATGGCGTTCTTAAGCACCGCGTCCTGCGCGGCACCGACGGCCATCGATGTATTGGCGAGACCGCGCCGGTTCATCACCTTCATGGCTTCCTGCGCAGCCATGCGGTTGAGGTTGGAGTCCTTGCCGGCTATCCCAGCGACGCGCTCCTCGACGCTGGTCGAGCCATAGTTGATCGGTGCGGGGGGGGGCGTCGGCGCTGGCAGGCCCGTGCCGCCAGCGGGCGTTGGCGGCGTGCCGGGGGCGGTTGTGGTAACGCTGCCACCACCGGTCGAATGCTCGACCGGGGGGCTGCCGGGAACACCTGTCGTGACGCTACCGCCACCAGTCGAATGCGTGACTGATGGCACGGGTGCTGTGCCGCCAGTTACACTCTTCAGCTTCAGGACAGCGGGATCGCTGATTGCAACCAGTCCGGTCATTCAAACGCACCCTTCTAAGGCTGCGCCTGATTAGACCGTTCGCGCTGAAAAAAATGCGCTTGGCTACTTGTCGCCCTTGGCCCCGACCGGATCGAGCATCGACCAGATGCGGCCGACCATTAGGGGCGGGTAAGCGCTGACACGCTCCTTGATGGTCTCGATGTCGCCAGTGCTGAATCCGACATCGTCCTTGCCCCGCATCATCTCATCCGTCTTCATGGCAAGCTTGAAGAGGTCGAACTTCTTTTTGCCGCTAAGCCGGTCGTCGCCCGGCAACTGGGCTGTGAGTGCCTGGATGATGGTCTCGCCATAGGTGGCACCGTCTGTGAAAGGTTCCCCCTTCATATCTTTCAAGACTTCGTTCAAAGCGCTTGCTTCCATATAAGGTAGTTCCTCCGTTGAACTTAACGCGGCATCAGCCGCAGTGGATGGTTGCTGGAACAGTATAGGCGCCGTCGCTGAAGCTTTCGATGACCTCGGTCGAGGTAACCTTGGCAACCATGCGCTGTATGACTTCGATGGCGCTAAGAGAACGATCTCGTATGACGCGACCGCAGCCATTGCCGGCGCTTTCGATCAGGTCGCCAATTTCTACGGTTTCGCCGGCATCGATAAGCACACGATCGGCGCCTAGACCACCAATAAAGCCATCGTTGGTACCGCTCTCTTTGTCGCTATCCCACCACGCCCAAACGCCATAGACGGCCTTGCTACCGGCGCGATCGCTAACCTTGAACCTGGGCAAATGTTCATTGCATTGGCCGACTTCGTTGTCCTTGGGCCAATTGCAAAGCTGGCTGATGGACTCGATGATTGCGCCGCGCCGGATATCGACGCGAGACCCATCTGCGAGCTGTGACCAGTGCGAGCCGAAGAATGTGCCGTAGGTGACTGTCGCACCGGAGACTGACGTAACGCCCTGCTGTGTGCCGCCGCTGTTGTAGCGAACCAGGTTACCGTCAGACGTGACGTTGAGGACGAGAGGAAGCGCCGACGCCGACGCGTAGATGGTATTGCTGTAAATAGCGACGCCGGCCGTGTTGTTGCCGTTGCCAGGCACGCTGGTGGTGTTCTGCCCCTGTCGGACGGTATCCGGCATGTAGATCGTGCCGCCGCCAGCGCCCAGCGTCAGCAGAGTCGCGCTGATGTCCAGCGCGATGCCGGGCGAGCCGCCCGCGCCATGGGTAGTGATTTCAAAATCGCCAGCCTGCGATGCGTGACTTGCGCCCCACAATGTCATGCGCGCGCCGCCCGTCGTGGCCGGCGTAGCGCTGCCACCGATGGTAAGCGACCCGGTATCCAGCACGCGACCAATCGGATAATCAGCTGTGCTGCTGGGGCCGACGTTCATGAGCGTGTCGGCGATTTGCAGGCGCTCGCCCGTGGCATTGTCGTCAATGCCGAGCGATGTGAAGGCACCGGTTGTGGTGAGCGTCGTGAACGTTCCGGCTGCTGATGTCGTCGCGCCGATAACAGTGCTGTTCAGGCCAGTCGTGGTGAACGTCGCCACCACTGTTTCATCAACGCCGATCCGAACCGGACGGATTGATGAATTGGTGTAGATGTCTGCTCCGCTAGCGTTGAGCGCGATGCCGAAGTCATAGGCGTTGCCACGCAGGACGAGTTGGCCGGCAACAGTGTTGTTCATGCTGATGTCGGAACCGGCACCAGCTGAAGCCGCACCAGCGGTTACCCCGGTATTGACCGTCAGTCGACCGGAGCTATCCAGAGTCATCCGGTCTGTAACAGACGCCCCACCATCCGCGGCGGTGGCCCATACAATGCGGCCCGGCATGTCGCCTGAGCCGCCAGACGTGACCGTGCCATCCACTTCGTAACGGACCTGCGCGGCCATCGTCTGCGTGGCGAATGTGCCGGTCTGCTGCGCGCCATAGGCGTTGACCGAGCCAAGCACATCGCCTGACGCTACAACCGTTGCGGAGCCGATAGAGGCGTTCTTGGAGCGGTAGAAGTCGAGATGCGGCCCAGTTCCCGCCGTGGCATTGAACATGCCGATGGCAAGGCCGCCCGTCGCGGCGGTCGTGCCGAACACTTCGAAATTGTCGGCATTGCCACCGATGGACAGGTTCGCGGTATGTCCGACCGTTACCTTCGTGTCGAACGTGTACCCGCTGGCTGCCCCGGAGAAGGCCAGCAGGTCGGTCGAGTGCGTGACGGCGACATCCGATGACCCGAACGTCAACGCCGTCGCAGCGGCCAGCAGAAGCCCGCCTGCAAAGTATCCAAGGCCCGCCTTGGTGATGTACGATTTGTCGACCGATCCGACCTGCAACGTCATCAGTCGCGACGCAGCCGCCGATGCCGAGTCGGTGACGTTCATCTTGATCGCGTCGTAGGTCGTGCCCCCGGAGTTCCAGAGGTCGGTCATGTTGTAGACCGGCATCGTTGCCATGACCTATCCCCTGATCTGGTTGCGCAGCGAGAAGTTGACTGTCATCGTCTGCAGCGTGTGCGGCAGATGATCGGCTGACTGGTACACGACGACTGGCGAAAAATTCCTGCCAAGGCCGCTGATCGAACGGCGGAACTCTGCCTCTCCGACCTGCGTGAAGTCGACACTGGCGTAATAGTCCGTGGTTATCAGTGGCGAACCGGCGTCGACATCGCCCGTGACTTGCGTCGTCGGCCCCTGCCTGGCGAAGTCGAGACTGAATGACAGACCAAGCTCGATGTCCTCTTGCGAGGACACAGCATAGCGCACCATGTGGAAGCGCTTGTTGTTGTTCGGAGCGCCCTCGAAATTCCAGACCGGCGCGATGTAGGCCTTGAGGTCGGCTCCATCGAACGATCGACCCCGGAACAGTTCATAGACATAGCCGTCATCGGCCCCGACAAACACGCGATCACCGCGATCTGCCTCGATTTCGCCGGCACATGCGCAGCGCACGACGATGGGCAGGTGGAACGGCATCACTTCCGGGTTCTTGCGCCCGAAATAGATGATGAGGCCGGTGCCGTCGTCAAAGAACAGGAGATATTGGTCCCTGGACTTCACGATGACGGCCGCCGTGACCGCGACGCCTGCTTCGCGCTTGGCGTCGACCAACGGCTGTATCTGCTGGGTGATCGTGCCCATGCGCCAGTCACCAAACGCATTGGTCGAGGTCAGCCTGCGAACGCCGGCATCGTCCATGAAAAGCGGCACATCGATGATGGCCTGGCTCCATTCGATGGCGCCCGACTTCTTGCTGATCGTCTTGTTGTCGAACGAGTCGACGTCCCAGCCCGTGACGTATTCGGTTCGTGTGCGGCTAAAGATCATCAGCGAGGTCGATGCAACATCGACAAAGCCGGTGACGCGATCACCAAAATCGATATCTCCCGCGCCGACCAGCGTGCGCCAGTCCAGCGGTTCGCCATCGCCCGAAAACTGCACCGCCCCGGAGCGGTAGCCGAGCCACAGGTGATTGGCGTACTCGGCAAGGTGCGTTGGGCGATCCGCGAACAGGCGGCCGATCAGCGAATCTCCACCGCGTCCGATAATGGTCGAGCCGTCCCGCGCGAGCAGGTAGGGCACGTCTTCCGCGGCGCCCTGGTCAATGCCGGTGCGGATCGGCGCGATCCATTCGCCGTTGAACTCGAACGCGGTGCCCTGCCCGTTCGAGAAATACATTCGGGCTAGCTTGGCCGGGCCGTAGAAATTGTGGGTGAGGCATTCGTACCTGCCGCCTGCATAGAGCGCCACGGTAGACGTGCCGGCCACCACGGCAGCGCCCGACGTCGAAGTGATTGTCTCGCCAGCGGTGAACGTCCCCGAGACATCAGAGAGAACCAGATAACCGCCTGCGGTACTTAGCGACCAGTCGCCTTCGCGCTGCACAAGACGGTCGATGGTTGCCGACGCGGCCGACGTGCCGCCAACGATGGTCTCGCCTTCCTCGAACTGCGCGGTGCCGCCCGTGGTGAATTCCAGCACGGTTCCGAAAGACGTGAACTCCGTCCATCCGCTGGTCGAGTCCGCGTACATATGCCCGGCGCCGTCGACGCCGTCGCGAAAGGCATAGACATGACCGTCGTAGATGTGGACGCCGAGAACCGAGCCTGTCCCCGGCACGGCTGAAATGGCAGCCCGGCGCGCTGCAATCGTGGCTGCCACGTCGCTGTCAGAAGGGCGCGGATGACCGTCAAAGCGTTCGTAATTGCCGAACAGGGTATAGCCCGACACATCCGGCGCGTAGTTGATGGCAGCCCGTGCTTTTCCGGGCGGTATGGCAATGGACGGCGATACGAGATCGAGCCCGCCGCTCAGTGGAACGGTTTGCGTCTGCTGCGCCATCAGGCCAGCGGCCCTGCCAGCCGCACTTGGGGAAGTTGCTGCGCTTCAAGTTCGCAGAAAATGCGGTTTTGACGCAGTTTCCAGAGCGGTATCTGCTGCGGCGCTTCGTCGTGGGTGCCGAGCGATTCCAGAGCCACAGAAACGATGACGTCCTGCAGGTCGACCGGCATTTCGGGAATGTCGCCCGATGCGGAGAGCGTCTGTGCGCTTTTCCTGTAGGGCCCGATGACAGTGTAGACCGCGTCCGGTGTCGGAGACAGCACAAGGCGGTTCTGCGGATCTATGGAGAAATGGCTCGGCTTGTTGTTCGCCGCCCCGGTGTTCATCCGGTAGGCATAGAAGTCGCGCCATTCCTGGAACTGAAGCCGGCCAGCGCCCGCAAGCCCGTCTGCAGGCAGGTAGAGCTTGAAGCGGTTCTCACGCGGGCCAGAGCAGTCCCACTGCGAAAAGCGCGTGATGGCCGAAAGCGCGAATGCATCGTTGAACGATGTTCCGGCGTAGCGCGCCGTGCTCGCGACCGTCGAGCCGTAGAACTCGGACTGCATCCACAGCCATTCGCGATGGGCGTTCTGGATGCTGAGCCACGCCTCGCTCGTCCATCGCACGATCTTGAGCTCGTGCTCGTCGGTCAGGCCCGTGACATTGGTCAGCGCTTCTGGAAGCGTGCCGCTGTCAGAGCCGACCCTGTTTGCAAGCTCAAGGAATGTGGGCATGTCAGGCAGCCTTCTGGATCGGCGGGTCTTCGCGGATCAGCGAAAACGGATACTCGTGCGCCTCGCGCGGATCAGGCTTCAGGCGGCCGATATCGTCGATCTCGTAGACAAGCTTCCGGGCGTTATCGAGCGCGTGGTAATACTCCCACGGAACGGTGACATCCTTGTTGCGGGGGATGAACATCTGCTTGCCGTTGACGGCCACGGGAACGGGATCGCTGCCGCCGGGCGTGTCCTGGGTCTGGATGCGGATCGTCGCCATGCGGCGGTCATTGGCGGGCTGCGGCGGATCGATGCGCTTCACGTCGGCTTCCGCGATCTCGACCTCGATGTAGTCCTTTTCGTAGGCGGCGATGGCGATCTTGGAGCGGATCGAGTCCGCGCCCTGCCGGTAGTTGATGCCTTCGAGACCGAGGACGTTTTCGGCAAACTCGGCAAGCTGCCTGGCAGTCGCTTCGGTGAGTGGAATTTTCTTGGTTGCCATGGTGGTTTCTCCTTCCAAATGATTCAGGCCGGCAGCGGAGCCGGCTGGACGAGGTTTCCTTTGTCGAGTGCCTGCTGAAGACTGCCGACCCACATCTTTTCGCCGATGTGGCCGAGCACGATGTCGGTCTTGCACCAGACCGTGTAGCCGAGGTCTTGAATGTCCCGGAAAAAGGCCATGTCTTCCGTGCGGCGGGTGCCCTTCTCGTCAACGTCGATCCTGAAAACCGACGGGACGTAGCGCCCGGCCATCTGGTCGAAGACCTTCGGTGCATTGTCCGAAAGCTGCTGGCAGACCTTGCGGTCGACAACGGTGAAGCCGAGCCCCGCGCCGTTGAATTCCTGCAGCCCGTAGGGTCCGATCTTCCTGTTGGCTTCGCAGTTGACGAAGAACGTCCCGTTGCCTTCGGTCTTGGCCGGATAGGCAGCGCAGACGACATCGACCTTCTGCGAAAGGGCGAGCATGGTGAAAAAGGCCTGCCGGTCCCAGACCATGTCGCTGTCGATCCAGAATAGCTTCTGGCAGCCGCCGTTCAAAAACCGTTCGAGGACCGCGTCGCGCGCCAGCGTCACCACGTTCGACTTGTGAAGGAGCGGCTGGTGCTTGATCTTCATGGCGCCGAGCATTGCAAGCGTCTCGGCAATCGAAAGCACAGTGTCGACCGGCATTGGCGCGTGAGCGGGAATGCCGATGGCGACCGAGATATCCGGGTCTATCTCAATCGTCTCGGTGACGATGCTGGGCTTGGGTTGTGGCTGGAAGCTAAATCGCACGGGCGACGACCTCCATGCCGATGCGATAGCGCTCGCTCACGCCATAAGAGAGAGGTTCGAAGCCCGTCTTGCGCAGCAGCGCGAACAGGCGCTCGCGGCTGAAATTGTGGAAGTGCTCGATCTCCTGCCAGTACGGATTGACGCCGGCTGCATCGAGCATGTCCCACACCGGAGAAGCGGCGGCCGGGCAGGAGATGAACAGCAGGCCGCTTTCGCGCGCCAGCCGATGCCTTGACATCAACAGCGCCTGTGCGGGGAACACCATGTGCTCTAGTACGTCGCACATGCTGATGACCGAAACGTCGGCATCGCGATTTAGGCCTAGAATATTGCTGCAGTGGACATCGACCCCGACTGCCCGCAGCGCGTCGACCGTCGCTTGACGAAGGTCCGTGCCTATCGGCATGAAGCCGTATTCGGCAGCCGCGAACAGCAGCGCGCCGTTGCCGCAGCCGATGTCCAGCCAGTTTTCGTCGGGTTGTGGCAGTCCGCGATGCGCCATGACGCGGTCGACGATGCGGGCCGCGACAGGACGCTCCTGTTCCATCTTGGCCGGGTTGAATGCCTGATAGTCGTGCGTCTTGTCGAAGAGGATCGCCAGCGCCTCGTCCGACCAGTAGCCGTCGGTGTAGACGTGCTCGCAGGCTTCGCACTTCAGCCACTTCATCGTGGCAGGTAGCGCCGGCTGATAGAGGGCGTGTTGGGTGCAGTCCGTTTCGTTGATGAGACTGGACTGCTTGCCGCCGCACAGCGGGCAGCCACCATCGTAAGGCACTCGCATAAAATCTCCTCGTGAAAACCGGGCGGATGCTTAACCCGCCCGGTCGGAAGATTTTCCGCCTTACGCGAAGGGCGATGCCGGGGCCGCGATGCAGATGTTGCGCACCTCGACACGCCAGACATTGGTCGCCTCATCGACAAGGAAGACGCGGTCGCCGCCGACACCGCCGCCCTTGCCCGTGTTGTTCCACGTAATCGACGTCCCGTTCGTGATCGAGAAGGCCGTCGCGTGCGTCGCCAGCGCAGAGCTGTCGTAGGCAACTGCGATACCCTTGAACACGTCCAGCGTCGAGGTCGCGCGGGTGAACACGATGGAGCCCTGGGTCTGCGCGATGCCGTTGATGATCTCATAGTCATCGCCGGACCCGGTAGCCGTCGGCACGGTAATCGAGTTCGCCACCGTCGAGTTCGTGTTGACCACGAGCCGGCGGCCGGCATTCACCGAAGACGACAGTGCATAGACTGTCGCGGTCGTAATCAGCACGCGGCCGGAATTGTCGGCGCGTGCGTTGATCTCGGCCGCAGTGGCGGTGAGCGAAGCCGGCAGGAAGTCGCCATTGATGACGGCCTCCAGCGCATTGGCAATCGCCCGGAAATCGCCACGGAACGCCCTGCGCACACTCTGTAGGGCGGTGGTCACGGTAAGAGCCATTTGTTGTCTCCTTGCCTGTCAGAGGGCCTTACGACACGACGTTCTTGCGTTCGTCGGCGCGGAAGGCGATGTACCAAAGGAGCTTCGCCTCCTCCGCGACGGTCGAACCGATCGTGAAGCCGATGGCTGCCGAGGTGGACCCGGTGTAGCGCGTGATCGCCGCGTTGCCGGTTTCCGCCGCAACTTCGGTGTCGACGCTGAGCGTGAAGGTCACATTGGCGGTGACAGTCGCGTCATCGGCGCCGGCCGTGTCGTCCGAACTGATGTAGGCGGCTTCGGACGTGAACGTGCCGACCACATCGCGCACGATGAGGAAGCCCGCTGCGTCGCCACCAGCCCAAGTGCCGGAGTAGAGCAGGACGGTCTCGACGACCGCCGTAGCGCTCGACGTCGCGCCCTTGATGGTGCAGCCGACCGTGATTTCGGTCGTGCCGCCCGACGTGAACGGGATGTTGTAACGGCCAAGATGACCCATGGTCATCTTGTCGCCGTCAGTGAGGTTCTGGACGATGACCAGGTCGGGATACCAGCCGAGCGGGAAGTTAATCGCCGCGCCGTTGCCGACCGCGTATCCTGAAGCAATCTGACCCTGCATTGGAGGGCTCCTTTGAAAGCTGTGTTGCTAAAGGGCGGCAGTCAGTCCGCCGCCCGGTGTCTCAGGTCAGCGCTTAGCTGAGGTACGTCGCCGCCACTTCGATGCGGGTCATCCAGGTCTGGTTCAGGATCAGCGCCGCGTGATAGAACTTGGCGCCGACCGAGCCGCGCTGGCCGAGCGGATCGCTCTTTTCCAGCTTGCCGACCGGGATGATGGATGGGCTCAGTGCGTTCTTGCCGCGAAGCGCGACGTGGCCCCAAGAGTCCTGGCCCATCACGACGATCGGATAGACGTCGGCGGAAGTGCCCGAAGTGGAGACCATCGTGGTGCCGGAACCGGCCTTGGTGCCGCCGCCATCCGTGAAGACCGACAGGTCCGGCGAAGTGACGAAGCGGATTTCCTCGACCGAGCCGAACTCCTGCTCGCTGATAGGCTGACGCGAACCGTACTCGGCAACCGGCGTGAAGCCGGCAAGGCCGCGAACGTCCGACTCGACGTCGGTGTGGCAGACGGCCACATAGGCGCCTTCAACGGGGCGCGTCGCGAAGTCCGAGGAGCCCGAAAGCACCTTGGTGATCTTCATCGCCTTCTGCGCCTTCAGGTAGCGAACGGCGGCGCGAAGCTTGGTCAGGCTGACCGGCGTGTTGACGTCGGTGCGGGCCGTGCCGTTGGCGTAGAAGACGCTGGTGCCGGCGCGGATGACCGCCCAGTTCAGCGCTTCCATCGTGCGACCGATGTTCTCGCCGACCTGAGTCGTGGCGTCCTGCAGCACGGGGTCTTCGTGCATGTCTTCGATCTTGTCGGTGATCTCGACCAGCATGCCGTACTGCTTCATCGACACCGACACATCGTCGTATGCGAAGGCAGTTGCCGACGGGGTCACGCCCTCGACAAGCGGCGTGGTGAACGCACTGAAGACACGCGGGCGTCGGAACTTGATGGTGTCCGACTTGTTGGCCGGCAGCTGCTTGGGCGTGCCGAACTTCTCAAGGACCATCGTGGGCTTGGCCCACTTGAGCATGTCCTTGGCGGCAAATAGCGTCGTGCGCTGGGAAATGCCGCCTGAATCGTAGTTGGTGGTCGTCATCGAAGCGGTCCTCTTGGGAACCGCTCAGTCACCCCTTACGCGCGTCGGTGGCGAAGAAACCGGTCATCCGCATTGTCGTCGGGGATCGCCTTCCAGATGGCGTCTGCATCCCCTTCTCGCGGTATCCCCGAAACAAGCGGCGCACCGCTTGGTGATCTCGGGGAAGTGGTTCCGTCCAACTGCGCTGCGCGCTTGGCACTGAGCTCCTGGGTCTGGCCGTTTCCGGCCGTCGGGTTCTCAGCCGCCGCTAGGGCACTTTTGAACTTGTCGAACACCTCGATGGCACCTTGGGCATCGAAGATGTGCTGGGCGTTGTGCACCAGAGCGATGTCGCGAAGCCGCTTCGGCTGGTCTTGAATCCAGTCGTAGAACAGCCTGGCCTTCGGTCCGCTGGTGTACTCTTCTTCCCAACCGGGATGAGCCGCGTCCAAAAGTTCCTGCTGCGACCTGATGTGCTCCACCACTTCCTGACGACGTTCCGCTACGCGGTTGGTCTCGGCTGTGGTAAGCGTTTCAAGCTGCTTGGCGATCGGTGCGAGCGCGTCCTTGACGGGCTTCGCGATCTCAGGGAATTCAGCGAGGCTCTGGTCGAGCGTGTCGCCTACTGTCTTTGAGGAAGGCGTGTCCGCGCCCTTGTCAGCGGAGGCCTGCAATTCCTCGAACTGCTTGCGCATTCGGCCGGCTTGCGCTTTCGCGTCATTGGCGGCCTTGCGCGCTGCAGCCATCTCGGCTTCATGCGCTGCCCGGATTTCGGGGGACGCAGTTGCCCAGATGTCGTTGTCTTTGGAGGCTGGAGCGACTGGTGTATCGGTGCCCGTATGAGGCCTATTGGCAGCGCCACCAGTCGGCTCGTCAGCCCCCGCCGACGACGCAGTATTAGCATTTTCCAATGATTCCGTCGAGGCGTCCGCGATCTCGTGCGAGACAACCTCGCCCGTGACAGGCACCGGCTTTTCATTCGGCTCGTCGGAGGCGATGGCTTCGGCCCAAATCTTGTCGGCTTCGGCTGCTTCGACGGCAGCGGCGGTGTCGGTGGACGTAGTGTTTTCGGTGGTCATTCAGGTTCTCCTCAAAATCCTGCGCGGTCGGTGCGCTTGCTCGGCTCGCGTGGCGTCTCCACTGGCAAGCCGAGCGCAAGTATCTGGCTGTAGGCATGGATGGCGCCGCGCGACTGGTCGGCCCGCTTCTCGCTGCAACCCAACCCTTCAAGCACACCGCGTTCCTGCCCGATGGCCTGATTGCAAACTTCCTTGATGGTCGCCCATGTGCCGCTGCCGATGTCGATGGTCACTGCAAGACCCCGGCCACAAGAGGGACCAGTCGCAGATCGCCGCCTTCGTCTGCCTCGACAAAGGCGTTTTCCTCCAAGTCGAAGCTGAGCCAGCCAAATCCTTCTTCACCGAAGGTCACAAAGGCAGCGCTCGATCCGACGTCCGTTTCGTCACCATTTGTGTCCAGCATTTCATAAATGGCGAGCTTGCGGCCGTTGTAGGTAACCACGCCATTGTCTAAGTCGAAATCAAGTGAAACACTGCGCATCAAAGCGTGCCTCCGCCGTGCTGCTCGTGCGCCGGCTGCTGTTGGGTGTAGGCGGTTTCGACCGCAAGCTTTCGTTCGCTACTGTCGATCTCCAACTGCTTGCCGCTGAGCATTGCCTCGATCTCGTCCAGTTTCATGTTGTGCTGCGCAGCCAACTTCATCATCGCGGTATCGCGGTCGTACTTGGCGACATACTTCTTGGTGTCGGTCTCCATGTTGGCGATCTCGACATTGGCCGCGATCTGGTCGCGCATGACCTGCAGGCGAATCTGAGCGGGATCGGCTGCCTTGGCCGCTTCCGCGGCCTGCTTGGCTGCCTGCGCCGTGATGGCCTCGAACTGCTCCTTGGACAGCATGACCTCGGCGACCGGGATCATGTGCGCCTGGAATATCTTGCCCAGCAGTTCGTAGTTCTTCAGCATCGGGCCGAAGACCGGGTGGCCGCCGAAATTGAGGGCGATCGCCATGAGGCTTTGCGCCTGTATCTCGCGCACCAGCAGCACGGACGAACCCGTTGCCTTGACGTCGTAGTCGCCCTTGATGTCATCGCGCTGACCGAACTGCATGTTCCAGTCGTACTGGCGGCGGATGTCGGGGACAGTCACGTCGTCGTCGAAGTTCTTCACGCCGTCGCGGAAGATGACGTTGACTGCGTTCATTGCCAGCACGGTGGTGCCGACCGGCGTGTCCTTGGGCATCGAGCCGACATCGCCCTGCGCCATCTGCGGCGTCATCGACACGTCGTCGATAAAGCGTTCGGCAAGCGTGATGATGTTGGCCAGCTCGTTCTGGTTGTTCTGGATGTTGAAAACCTGGAACGGAGGGTTTTCCTTGGTGATGCCCTTCGTCGCGTACCAGAGCTTGCGCGGGCGAATTGTCATGTCGCCGTCGGCCGGCTTGATCGTGCTGGTGTCGATGACGATCTGCGGACCCGACGAAATGCCGGCATTGTCCATCATGCCGCGCCATGCGGCGTTGAGCGCCGACTGCAGGTCGCGAAGGATTGCCGGCATACCGTAGCCGAAGATCGACGACTCGTCCTTGACGAGGTTGAAGACCGAGTACATCGGCTCGCCGGAATCCAGCGGGTAAAGCTGGAACTTCAGCACCTCGTTGTCGCAGAACCAGACGCAGGCCTGCATTTCGGCAAGCTGGTCGACCGCGCCATCCACAACGTCGAACGCTGCCCGGTTGCCCATTGCCAGCGAGAGCGTGCGCATCTGCTCGGGATCGAGCGGGCCGTTATACTCCCACACCTGATAGAGTGGGCCGGCAACTGCCTGTGCCTCTTCGCGGATGCCGCGCAGGCTGGCGATATAGGACGGCGCACCGCCGATCGGCTTGGAAGCCAGAAGCCTGCGGATGGCGTCGACATCGAAGCCTGAGAGCTTGGAAAGCTGCCTGAGCTTCGTCGCGTTCTTCAGGTGGCGCTCGAACACGCCGTTGCCGTCCTTCATGGTTGCAACGTCGGGGTCGGGGAAGAAGCCCCATGGATCGACAAGGCGATGGCTTGGCTGCGTGCCGTATGCCATTTTCAGTTCGTGCGGGCCTGCCGGCTTGCCTGTGGCCTTATCGACCGGCTGCTGCCAGCCCTTGCGCACCAGATCGCCAGTCACCGGCCCCTTCGTGATGCCGGTGCCGATCTTCATGGCCCAGTCGATCTGGTCGCGTTTGACGGCCTGGTAGTTGCACTCGGTAAGCTGGTCCTCGATCACGTCCTGCATGAGGCCGGCGCGGCGCTTCGCCTCCTCCAGTTCGGCGCTGAGCTTCGCCCACGTCGCCTTTGCCTCGGCGGCTGCCGTTGCGGTGGCCTGCTTGTTGGCCTGGGCCTGTTCCTGCAGTGCGAAATCGGCGTTGTCGTTGGCGGCCTGATCGGCCTGTTCTTCAGCCTGCGCTGCCTGATCGGCAAGCATCTGCGCTTCGCTGGCTGCTTTCTCGGCCGCCTGCGTCATGCGCGGCACCGGCGTCGGCTGGATGCTCCAACACTTGTCGTCGGTCGGGAACAGCAAATCCTTGTAGCGCGCGCCCATCGCGTTGGTCTTGGGCCGCGTCATGTTGATGAACAGCCGCGAACGCTCTTCGTCCTTGAGGTTCTTCTCGGTGTCGACGTCGTAGCGGCTGTGATACTGTTCGAGGTCTTCGATCCAGCGATCTTCGATGCCCTTGCGCAGTCCGACGCGGCGAGTGGCTTCGGCCATCAACTCCCCGGCGATCACCGCCATGGATGCCTTCAGGCGCTCGGCACTCATCGAAGCGCGCGCTTCGGCAAAGCGGTCGGGTTCTGGTTCGTTCGGGACCGGCTGGAGTGCCTGTGCCATCAGCAAACCCTCCGGCGGCGGAGCCAGTATCTGAACTCCGCAAACGACATCGGATCGCTGAAAGAGTGTCGTCTCTTAAAGCCAACGTGGTCGCGCCAAAAAACCCAAGTGACAAACATCACGATGCCTCCGAACAGCACGTCGGCGACGATCAATGTGAAGAGCATGGCAGATACGATTTGCGCCATCACATGCCCGCCCTTCGGTCAGCGACGGCAAACGGGCGCACGGTCGCGTCCGGCGCCTGCAATGTCGCGATCTTGTCCCATGTCATCCAGAGGTAGCGAAGCGCATCCATCAGATGGTCGTTGTCCTTGACGAGCTTCCCGTGTTCGTCGCGGCGATATACGCGGTACTCGGTCTTGAAATGCTGAAGCGTGCTGAAGATTTTGAGCCGCCCGAGCGCAAGCGCCTGCCAGACCTGTTCGAGCCCGGTCTGCACATCGTTGATGGCCGGGACCAGCTTCAGATTGCAGGGTTCGCCGCGATACTCGTCGATCAGCTTCTCGCCATCGCGCTGCGAGCGGCCACGCGCTGCCGGATCGATGCAGCCCTGTATCCATGCGCCGCGCGCCCGGATGGCTGCCGCATGGACCATTGGAAGCTGCTGGCCCTGATAGTGCTCGGTGTAGATGAAGATCGTGCCGTCGGCGGGGTCTTGCGCGCCCCACAATGCCGCAGTGCGCTTCCAGCCCACGTCGAGCGCATAGCCGCGCTTCCAGAACCGACCGATGGAGAATG
>ERZ869929.90-NODE-90-length-46098-cov-9.425472_pt1 | contig 46098 bp, 76 predicted proteins | sample MGYA00579312_ERZ869929 | MGnify/ENA primary metagenome ERZ869929 (study PRJEB32216, sample SAMN09231818) | wastewater metagenome | place: USA: Maryland | collected 2016-08-09 | study: EMG produced TPA metagenomics assembly of the PRJNA472060 data set (Reclaimed water... | reverse complement strand
TCTATCTGAAGCATCGCCTTAACTTCTTTTGGCCCAGCTGCTTTAGTGGTTGTATTTAGTATATCGCTATAAGAAGACTTATAGGCACTTAATGCACCTTCTGCCAGATTTACATGCGCTCCTCCAAATGCCCTATAGTTCCTAGCATTATCTGTAAGGGCTTTATTAAGCTCAAAGTCAATTCTAGTTATATTATGTTCTGGAACATTTATAGATTTTGGCTTTCCCGAATCCGCTGGTCCAGGTATGGTTCCTCCTCTTAGAGGAGAAGGAAGCCCCCTTGTTAAGAGATTTACAAAACTATCATTATTTATTCCGGCCTGTAGGGCTACATTTTTTATCTGTCCACGCATAAAATTATAAGAGGCATTTTCGTAAACCTCTATCATTTTATCAGATAGCTCCTTGCCTTTCAGTGGCTTGACAGCCTTTTTGTTTTCTTCTATAAATATTTTTTGTTTTGCCTCTGCAAATCGAGCCGCTTTCTCACCATAGGCATCTAAGAACTGATTTTTCTGCTGGTCAAAATCCTTTAATATTTCAATAAATCCGGTGGCCTCTTGTAGGTTATAGTAATTTTGTCCATTGCCGAAAATATCTCCTCTGCGAACTAGGGATGCCATCGATTTTGCATCAATACCCTGATTAGACACAGATAGACCAGCCTTTTCCATATTGCTGGCAATCTCTTCCATTGTCTTGAACTGAGAGCCTCTAGCAGCTCTTATATCCTCTTTATTGAGTTTAGAGTTAGTTCTAAGGGCTCCTACAATACCAAGGCCATTATTTATCTCGCCTCCAGCTACTGAATATATTTCTCTAACTGCCTGCTCGGCTGTCTTTGTTGTTTCTTTTTGTGCATTTTTTTCTATTTCTCTAGATGCCTTATCAAGCGAAGAAACAAGGCGACCTAGCGCTGCGTCAGTAGCATTAACAGCCCTGCCAAATGAATCAAAAACTATACCTTCCTTAGAGAGCATATTTGGATTTTTGATTGACACATCCCTAAGTATCCCGCTGAGTGTCTCATTAACGCCGGCTATACGTCTAGTCTTTTCCTCTGGCAATAGCGTTTTGTCGTTTTGTATTGTCTTTCTTTCTTCTATTAGGTCGTTTATTGACCTGGTAGTTTTAAGTATATCCATCTTTTCTTGTCTTGCCTTAGACAAAACATCTTGTTGGGCCTGCACAAGCTCCTTAGTTGTGTCCCTAAGGTCATTGTATATTGCGACGACTCCCTTAATTACAAGTATTAGGGTTGTTAATGCAGCGGCAGCAGTAGCAAATCCTACCCCAAGAGCAGCGAGTCCGCTTAACTCTCCGCCATAGCCAACCATTTTTGCCGTACCCCTACCAAGGCCACGAAGCAAACTAACACTGCCGCCTTCACCTATAGATTGCGCCCCTATAGCCTCAGCTATTCCACCAGCTCCTTTTCTAATCTTCCCATTATTCATCGCTAGGAACTTAAATAGAGCAGAGCCACCAAGATTTAAAGCAGTTATAGATGCAAGTGCAAGACCAAATGTCTTTACGGCATCGCTAGAGTCGTTAAATAAACGAAGCAAAGATGTCATCATGGTAACAAGGCTTCCCATAGCTGGTAGGGCTCTTTCTCCAGCGGCCCTAGCTAGGTTATCATACTCGTTGCCCAGTAACTGTATCTTCTTGGTAAATGTATCTCCAATACGCTCGTTTTGTCTTTGTGCGGCACCCAAACTATTTTGGCTAACAGTAACTAGGTCCGTTACAGAAGCAAAGTTGTTCATTAGTGCAATAAATGCATCATACTGCCTAGCTCCAGCAAAGGCTACAGCTATTTGTTTTTTCTCTGTTGCTCCCAACTTATTCCACTTCTTATCAACATCCTCTAGAACCTGCATAAATGGCCTAAAGTTACCAGCTTGGTCTTTTACAGATATTCCAAATTTTTCATATAAGGTTCCGGCATTCTCATCAGAGGTAGAGCGCTCAAACATACGTTTAAATGCGTTACCTATCTCTGGACCAGATTTACCAGTAGATGTTGCCACTACGCCAACCATGGCGTTAAGTTCGTTTATACTCAATCCAGCAGTCTTTGCAGCATTACCAGCAGCTCCAAACGCCTTACCAAGGTCGTCAATCGTTACAGCAGAATTGGCGGCAACGTTTGCCCAAGAGTCAGTTACGGTCAATGCCTGTGATGCGGCTAACTCATACTGGTTAATAGTAGCCGTTAGTGTTTCAGCACTAGCTTTTAAACCTTGTCCCGATATATTTGAAAATAGAATAGCAGACTTAGAAAGAGCTTCTAAGTCTGAGGGTGCCTTAAACTGGGCAGAGAATATCTCCATAGCGTCCAAGACATCCTGTGTTGAGCCTTTATACGTCCTGGCAATTTCTATGGCACTATTCATTAATTTTTCGAAATCTTCTTTTGTGCCGCCTAGCGTTTTGTGGAGGTCGGCCATTTGCTTATCCATCGTTATCATTGTTTGGATAAAAGCTTGGCCAGCCTGTACTGACTTAAATATAGCTGCAGAGACAGCACCAAATAAAAGCGCTCTTCTAAAGACATTCTCTATAGGGGCTTCTTTAACTACTCCTTTATTTGTATCAAAAGCCGCATTCATACGCATAGCTTTTTCATGCTCTGCATATCTAGCCGCTCTCTCCTTAGAGGCGTCCCTCATTGGCTCTGTTAAATAAGACGATGCAGACCTTCTAGCTTGGACAGCTTCCTCAAGTCGAACCCTTGTCTGTTCTTTCTGCTGGTTCGTCATTAGTTGCAGAGGTGTTTTATTGGCTCTTGCTTTAGTTCTAGCTCTATCCTCTATGATAGCTTGTTGTTCTGCTGAGTATATTTCAGCTCTTCTACGAGACATCTCATCCTGGTCTCGTTTCCTATCTAGGAATATCTGGGCCTGAGCGTCTCTTTCCTTCTGCTGTCTTCTCTGTGCGTCTTCTATATGAGCTGCATTCGTAGCTCTCCAAATGCTATTCCTTTTTTGTTCTTCGTTTTTTAGCTCAAAATTAACCTGGCGTTGAGGAGATACATAATGCTCAGCTGGGCCATATAAAATCTCTCCATTAGGTCCATAGCCAGAACCAGTTTCCTGTAATTTCTTAAGTCTCGCAAATTTTTCTCTAGCTCTACTAGCCCTAACCTTTCCTCCTGCAGCGGCAATTGCTAGGTTTTCGGCCTGCTGCTCTGGGTCTTCAGTAAATCTATATCCAATATTTGCCGGTACGTTTCCAGCGGCACTTACGTGCTGCATACCAGCCTTTTTATTTGCGTCTACCCCTTTGACAATGGCGCGCATTGTTTGTATTTCACTTGTTGCGCCTAATATACGTAGTGTTTTATCGTTTACTGCTCCAGTTCCTGGGGCAAACATCCCCATCTTGAGCTGTAAGGTGTTAAGTATTTGCTTTATCTGGCCAAGATGGTTAGATATAGCGGTCAACTGATGAGACTTTATTTCTATTTGTCCGGTTACTCCACCTGTAGCCTGAACAGTTCCAGCAGCCCTAGCTCCCTTGCTTCTAGCCGTAGCCCTAGGTATGTCATTTATCAAGGCAGAAAGAGCATCACGCTCATCCTTAAGCTCTTTTGCAGCCCTCTTTGTAGCCTGGACATTAGCGGTCGTGTTCCCAGAAGGTCCAGTTTTTATATTAGCTATACCAGCAAGAGAAGCCTCAGCTTGTTTAACCTGAGCTTCTAATATAGTAGCCTTCTTAATAGCTGCTTCTAAACTCTTAAGAACCTTATCAGAATCAACTGATAAGCCAATGATAAAATCGCTACCTTGATTGTCATTTCCCATTTTATCTCTTCTTCGCAGGTAATACTTTATGCTTTGTGAATGTAGCCCTGAATCCTTCATCAGATTCCGAGGTTGCTCTGTTCTTTGATTCTGTCGATTTAGATTCTAGCCAAGAATCTAGGAAATCATCTCTTTCTACTATAAAGTTTTCTGGTGGTTCATATGATGCGTATATACTGTCGTAGAAATTTGACCAGTAAGATAATAGTGTTTGATTGATATTCCAGTTTGTTATTGCTCCTTCGAATATAGGCGCTCCTGTCTTTGTTGCGCTTATCCACTTACTGCGCCACATTGAATGCCTAGCTATTCTACGCAATATCGTTTGGTTGAAGCCGCCAAGAAACTCCATACATCTTAATTGTATTAACTTGGTTAGTAGAACGTTCTTTTCTTTTTTAAATCTTTCGTACGAGCTCCAAACTGGTTTTTTATTATCCCCATTTATACAGCAGGCATATGTAAGATAGTCCGCCTTCTCTTGTTCGGCAAAATTCTCAGCCGATATCTTTAAGGTAGCGCCTTTCTTATGGTTTAGCTCTATATATCTTTGGTATTCTATTTCTGTTGGTGGTATATCCATAGACGTATATAGCTGCTCAAGCTTCAAACGTCTGGTTCCCGTCATTATTTCGATTAAACATTTTTCCAGGAACTTATACAACAGGACATCGTTCTTAAAAGAGCCAATCGATGGATATTTAAACATAGGGTGTCCACTTAGGTCCTCTAGTTCATTTCTCTCTGAATCAGGGAACACGCCGTAGTCATTAGACAGCTTTAGAACTAGTTCTGCATTAGGAACGCCATCTTCCAACAGTTCTTCTAGTTTGTCGTCATAAAGTTGATTAGCTATAGATATACTGTCTATGCTAGGATATTTAAATATTATCGTTTTCATCCTGTCCTAATAAAAACAGGACGCCACGGGAATCTATTGTCCCACAGCGTCCCGTCCGCAATGTGAGAAACTATACCTTTTCTTGCTCTGGTTCTGTGCTGCTCACTACTGGTTCGTCTTCTTTTATCTCTTCGCTATCTCCTAAAACTATCTTATCTATCTCTTCTAGCTTCTCATCAAATTGCCCTATGAATGATATAAACTTCCCTACTAGGTCTCCGACCCCGTTATTGTCTCTATCCTCTAGTAGGTCTTTTTTGTTTGCCCATGCAAGAGCCCCATTCTTCTTTGTGCATTTTACCAGCAGGCTAGATATTTTTGCTTCTTCGCCTTTGGTCTCAGCAGAGTTTAGCAACATTGATTGCTTGCGCCCACTTATTTCTGCAAGCTTGATACGTAGCTCAAAGTACTGAGATACTAACTTAGCTCTCTCTTCTTTGTCTTTTACAACAGATAGCTTAGCTACTATTATCTGAGTTTCGCTTATGACGTTATTAAGTTCTTTTTCGTCTTCATCTGTCCATGCTCCCGAGCGAATCAGTATTCGCTCTAGGGCTACACGCGGAAGAATCCCAACTTGTAACGCTCTTGTATAAGCCTTAGAGTACTCTACATCAGCCTCTGTGATATTCTCAACAGTTGGCATCTGGAATACATATGTGTCTTCACCTATTTTAAACTCTTTCGTTATTTCCTTTGTCATTTTTGGTCTCCTCGCCAAGTATTTTAAACTTATTTTTAAAGTTAAATATCTGAGTATCTATGTCTGGGCTCTTTGTTTTCTTGTAATCAAAAGCCTTGAAAGCTACATAGCAACTCATTATTGTATCTAACTCACGAATGTTATCGTTTCCTATCCTGAGAATCTTAGAGCGTATTATGTTATAACGCTGTTCGTTCTCTGACCCGTCTCCACGCTTGTGCGGAAACGAGACCTCCATAAACGTCAAAATCTGCCAAAGCATATCCTCGAACCGCTTTGCCAGAAGTTTTTTAAGCTCCTCATTATTGGAGCCGTTTACATCAATTTCAATTGTATCCTTTTGTTCCATTTTAATTCCTTTCCTAAAGATAGTTTACGAAAACAAGTAAACTAAGTTCTCTTGTAACCCTTCCCTGCTTTTACTTTTCCATGAATCTGCAGAAGAGTTGTAACCCCATCCTGTTTCGAAATATTTTTCGTTTCTAATACAGCTTATTGTAGATTCTGGGACACTATACTCTTTTGCAAGTTCGCGCCCAAGAAAACCAAGTTTTAACCTAACTTTAATTTCTTCTACCTGCTCTAAAGAAAGCCTTCTTTTGCCTTTATTTACAGGAGCTATGCCAACTCTAAACTTATTGTCAATTAGCCTAGCCGAGATTCTAATTCTTTCTGAGAATGGAGCCTTTCTACCGATAGTAGATTTTAAAATAGCTTCTTGTACGTGCGGCAGCATTTTCTTACCTTTATTGCTATCGCTTATCTTGCGCCTTGTTTCTTCCGTGTGTCCGCCAGAGTTATAGCTTCCACCAAGTGTTCCATTTACTAGCTTGAGCCCAAGTCGCGTGAACAAATCTATGTAAAGAATCTCAAAGAAGTCAGCCTGCTCTTCACAAACTCTACACAGCTTTGTCATTACCGGACTCATCCCATTTGAACGAAGCCCCATTATCCACGCATCCTTTTTGTTGTTTTTGTTACTACTTCTTAAATGAGCTTTATATCTACTATCTAAGTCATATGCCTGTCCTACGTAGTATTCTGCAGAACTAGGGTGACTTAGATAGTAGATATATTTGCTCTTCATTAGTATCTTTCTTTCATACAACTTAAAACCATTGTGAATAAAGCGTATTTCGTTCTACCAGCGTAACGAAGTTCCCTCAAAGTTCAGCGAAACCGTTGCATTGGCTCCAACGCCATTGTTTAGCGTTGAGGTCGATGGACGCAGTCCTGAAGCTATGATGAAGTCTCTTGCGTTTGCCTGTCCAGCTATCGAGTTTGTACGAACCTTGATAACTAGGCCGCCAGCGCAATCGGTCATTGGGTCATAGGTAGGAACGAACTTGTTCCACCAGTTAACCAAGTTTACTTCGTTTGATAGCGTGTTGATTGCTACCGTTACATTGTATGGATACTGTACTGACCTATCGAATGGCTCAAACTGGCCAATCTGGAATACATCCGACCTATTGATGTTAGCGCTGAATGTTGCGGTCTGAACACCGGTCAACACGACGCCATTAGAACCATCATAGATGTGTATCTCGTCCCAGGTCAGAGGATTTACGCAATGGTAATCCTTGTTTCCTGCGCCGCCAGACAATGCTACCGAGTAATTCTCGTAGAGAATTCCGTCGCCAACAAATGCCCATGAGGTTGTCGAGTTATCATTCTGGTTAAAGCTGAACGATACTGACGATGTGTATATTCCAGTAACTGTTACCTTGCGACCAACAGTGCTATTGGTAGTGATTAGCGTTAGTGCACCAGTAAGTCTGTTGTCGAAATCCTGTAGCTGGTAGCCATAGGCTCCGGATACTGCGGCGTTATCAGTTAGAACTGCGTCGATTGTTACATCTACGCCACCGAAACGCTTCGAGTAACCAGCATGACCCTTGTAGCTGATAGCTAGTAAGTTCTCTGCAGAATTACGTGAGGTGATTGCGACAGACTGAACTGCTTCTGCCATTACACCGGAATAAGGAAGGTTGCTACCTAGCCATCCGGCTGTTAGTTTTGGAGCATTTACATCGAATACACCTGGCAGACCTGGGAAAGTCAGCAACGAGGCTTCGTGGTTTGCTACACTCATTTGAAATTCTCTCTTTCTTATTTATAATATCGGGCCACTAATTTCGTTTTGTCCCTACCTTTGTGGCTCCGGTTGTCTTTTAGTTTTCCAAACCTTTTTAATCGTATGTCAGGATATTCAGCGTTATTGCAGCTCTATGCCTGAACTTATCTATTTCAAATGGATTTCTTATTATTCGTGATATTGTATTTTCAAACCTTATGTCTTTCCATTTACTTGCTGGACCCCTATCGAACGCTAGGTTTCTATCTCCATTGAACTGTATCGGGAAACCAAACGAATAATCTATGCTCTGATTAAAGGTGTATCTTAGTGCATCTTCTATCGAGTCTAAGATGTCATCTCTTTGTGTGTCTGAGGCGCCTATTATATCTATTACAAACTGTCTTGTTTGAGAGTATCCGCCACCAATTTGAAATGCGTTATTATCTCTTCTGTTTAGGTCTATTGTTACCATTGGTATTTTTATATCTGCGACCATCTTTGGGTCTTCGAACCAATCAGGGTATCCGTCAAAAACCTTAACAGAATATGCCCAGTAATCTATATCTATCGTATTAGAAAGAGCCCCAGAGTAGTAGACTATACCGTTGTAGTAGTCCATCCTAGCTATCCCACCGGAAACACTTATCGTTGGAACTGTCCATACTCCGCTAAGAGATGGGTTTGATGGGTCTGGATTGTAGTAAACCCAATCTTTTTCGCTAGCCTGATACGGTGTTACCTGAAGCCCTGTTTCTTGGTCTATTTCTGGGCTTCCCGCAGTAAGCGTTTCAGTTAATCTAGTTACATATCCATCTGCAGGCAGAATCTTTTCTTTAATTGTATAAAAAAGATTTAAATCAATTTGTCTTGCATCAGAAAGACCACCTATGGTACTAGGGTCAACTGGTCTACCCCATACAAGCGCTGAAAATGGGCTTTCGCTCATGTCGGTGCTCCTAATTTTAATTTATATGGGATTTCGCGCAAGGATTTATGCAGAGGCTTCCATAAGTATTGCTTATTTAAGTCATATATCTATAAATAGTCTTATTATATAAGCTTATTTATTATCCCAAATCTATATTTTCTCTGATTTTATATGCTCATATTTGTCTTTTAACTTCGCTAGTTTTTCACCATCAATATTCAAACTGTTTACAACAACCTCAAAATCAGTGCCATTATAAAAACATTCGTAAGAAATATCGTTATCGAAATCCGGCTCGATGATGTTTTCGTCCGGTATTGCCTTAACCCTAGCTTTAAATGTATCCTTATCTGTCTTTAGTCCCATTATGCACCCACACTTGGAAAGTCTAGATTTCTAGAAGGAGTTTCTGTATATTTATTAGAAATCTTTATCATCGACATTGAGTTTGGATAAAGAGCCAGGCCATTAAAGGACGTGAATAGCGTAGAGTCTGTGTTTTGATTAAATAGGTGAAATGGTGGGTAGTTATTTGTAATGGAATGTGTTGAATTTAAAGTTAGCGTTGTTCCGCTTATGCTATACCATTTTGATTTTACTAGAGAATTACCATCTGGTTTTTTATACCAAGTAACTAATACATACATTGGCGATGTTCTTGTCCCGGCAACTAAGGTCTGTGTCCCATTTATCACGAAAACATTTTGTTGTCCACCACCTACATACATATTGTGTTCAAAAAATCTAGTTCCTATTATATTATCTCCAAACGACACAAGTTCTTGTACAGATGTTATACCCATATCGCCTTCAATAACTAATTCTATGCTTCCCTGATTGGAGCAGTTATCTCTAAACCACCTATAATCCAACTGAAGATAATTAGAGTTGCTAGCGCTGTTTGGTTTAATCCAATAGTTTTGCGAAAAGGGCACTCCAGTTGTTATAAATGTGAATGGCCCAATTTGACTAACTAATCCAGATTGATTGGTGGTCCAGTCTAAAGTAGATGCTGTATCGCCTTTCCTATAGTATAGGAATTTAGCCGGATTCTCAGAAGCTCTATGTATATAACCTATCACATCTAACTCCTAAAGATAATTATTGGAGAATGAGCCTAAATAATTAGCTCCATTATAATAAAAACTAAACATATCTATCCTCCCACTAGCCGCTGTGATTATCCCACTAGTGCCGCCCTGCCAGAATATTCTATTTGGTCCCCATGCTAAATTTATAGTTCCACTTGCGTTTTGCTGTGTCGTTAATATATAAGCAGAACCAGGAAGTCCATTCGTAAGATTTATACTATATGTACCACTTGCTATACCGTTGAAATTCAGATGTTGGGCAGTCCCTAGATTCCAATCAATTGTTTTTGTCCCGCCAGCGCCAGAGACAAGAGATGTGGCATACTGGTTAAAATAACCAGTACCAAAAGGCAATGCTGGATTGCCGATGGAAAGAGTTCCAGAATTTGTTGGAGTTATACTGGACGTTACTGCCCCGCCAGTAAATGTCGTACCGCCAGCAGCTAACGTTATTCCGTTAAGCATTATTCCATCAAAATAACCAGTTTTGAATGTTTTGGCTGAACTTCCTACAAACGTATTGCCAGAAGATGTAGGTAAAACTCCACTGTCTGTATTTATATATGTAAAACTTCCACTCGTAGATGCGGTGTATACCGAATATAGATTCTTCCATCTCTTTGTTATTTTCCCAAGATTCCCAGTCATATCTGTCAAGGGTGCAATAAATTCATTACCTCCAACAGTTAATAGTTCTATTCCAGAATTAGAAGCTGGGAAAATTTGAAAACCCTGCTGAGAGTTTATAAAAATGATATCCTGTGCGCCATCCTGAATACTAACAGTCTTAGAGCTATCTAGAGAGGTTATAGACTGGCCATTTACGAGCAAGCTAGTGTTCTTCTGTCCTGCGCCAACTATTCCAGACCATACGACTAGCGCGTTGTCTGTAGTAGTTTTTGTAGGCCCAAGAGGCCATGTCTCTAGATTCCCTATCCTGGCAGAGACAGTTGCAAAACCCCCTAATGGGTTTAATCCTAGTGTTTGCTCTATTCCAGAAACCTCGTAATATAGGTCTCCTACGTGCCAAGGCCAAATTACAAAGTTATTAGCAATACCCGAAAAAGGCATTCTAATATAACTCCCTGGATACCAACCGCTAAAAGTCATTTTATCTCCTATTCAATAGTAGGTGACGCATCTACTGTTTCTTCTGAAATCCATTCAAACTTAGTCTTTAAAACCTCTAGATGCGATGAAGCTATATCCCAAACTACTATTTCAAAGTAATCTTCCTTTGAATAATATATAAATGGAAACCCACCATAAGTAAATATATCTCCACCGCCATAGCTTCCAATATTTGTTTTAAACTTATTAATTATCATGATTACCTCATACTTTCTACTCTGAAGTTCCCATATCTAAAGTTTTTAGCAGCCATTGCGAAGCTAGCTAATACCGCATGTGGTCTCATGGCGGTATTATTTAATGGTAGGTTTGTAACTGCCATCCCAGAGTGATAGTAACCAGATGTTAGATTCCACATCTCGAATGCAATATTGTCATCTGGGGCAACTGTGTAGAAGTGCATGTCGTATACACATTCTGGTAAGCATGCAAGTCCAGTTATCAGGGTTTGCGTCACGTTGTTTTTTGTAGCAAATACCCAATTATCATCTTGTCTTCTAGTTCCAACACCGGATGCATAGCAGTACTGGAAGCCAGCATGGTTACCAGCAAAGTTATCTTCTCTCGTAATTGGAACCGCCGCAGACTGGTCAGACAGCCCAACGAAAATTCTTGTGCCAGAAAACATTGGCGAAACACCAGAATATACTTTATCTGGCAGAGCTATTTTAAACCAAGCGTCAAATCCGCCTTGCTGATTAAATCTGCCGGTTCCGGCTATACCCGAAGAACGAGCAAACATTGCAGCGCCACCAGTTAAGCCAGGTGATGCACCGAGAGTGGCTGCCGAGGCAAAGTTCTGCATCCATCCATACTTCTGAGAGTACGCTGGCTGAGTTGCTGTAGCATTTACAGTTGCTGCAATACCACCAATTGTTGTAACCGTAGCCGCTGCAAGAGGTACGACTTCGTATCTAGTAGTGAGATTTTTCTTAACTCTTTGGTCAAACGAAGTCCAGTCCGTCTGCCTCAGAAGGCCACCGGTGTCACCGGTGGCGTATGGCAGCAACGTCCCTATTGTTAATGAAGTGGCATTACCTTCTATAGCTATGCCGGAGCCAGGTATTAAACTCTTGAACTGCAAGTCGTAGATTGACTTCTGCGCGAATATTCCGCTTCCGCTACCAAGATTAGATGCTGTATTTGCTTCTCCGGCTCCAGCAGGTAGATTTGCATTTATAGTTATATCTGTTGGAGTTACGTCAAACGAAACATTTACACCTGTCTTTAGGGCTTTAAATTGTAGGTCATAGGTTGACTTCTGAGCAAAAACTCCAGTTCCGTCTCCAAGGTTAGAGGCCGTATTTACTTCTCCTCCGCCTCCGCCAATTGCGCTTATAGTTATTGTGTTTGCGTCCGAAGCTAGATTTATTCCAACTCCAGAAACTAGCGACTTGAACCTTAGGTTTGTTCCATTAAAATCCGCGAACACTCCAGTGCCAGCTCCTAGATTCACGCCGCTATTTATTTTGGCGTTAAAGCTAGACCAATCTCCAGAAGCTAGAATACCACTCTGATTAGCTGTTGCTCGCTGTATATTAATTGTTGTCCCGGCTCCAATAACGGCATTAGTGCCATTAGTTATAGTCAAACCAGGCGTAGTGCTCGTTAAGTTTCCAGATAAAGCAGTGTAGAAGCTCTTGTTATTGAAGTTAATCCAGTCCTGATTAGACAGGAAGCCGCTATTAGTGCTTGATGCAAAGAGGCCAGATACATTCAGACCATTAAGCACTAATGGTGCTGCGAAATTCTGTATAGTACCAGGAACGCCCGAGACTCCCTGTATGCCTTGGATTCCCGATAAGCCTTGAGGACCTTGAATTCCCTGTATGCCAGATAGCCCCTGTGGCCCCTGAATACCCTGAATTCCAGATAGGCCCTGAGGACCCATTGGCCCCTGAGGACCAACTAATCCGCTTATAGCGACTCCACTGATAAAGATATTAGTAAAATAGCCCGTTGCAAAAGGACTAGCCTGAGAGCCAACATTGTATAGACCAGAATTTAGCGCAGCAATATTGCCACTGATTACACTATTTAAAGGCCAGAAGCCTAAAGGTACTTGTTTATTATTAAAGTTTATCCAATCTGCATTCGATAAGAATCCACTGTTTGTTTGAGATGCAAATAAGCCAGATACATTTAGACCATTTAATACTAGTGGTGCGGCAAAATTCTGTATAGTTCCTGGTACACCAGAAACTCCTTGAATCCCCTGAATGCCCGATAAGCCTTGAGGACCCTGAATACCTTGTATCCCAGAAAGCCCCTGTGGCCCCTGAATACCACTTAATCCTTGTGGCCCTTGTGGGCCTTGTGGGCCAGCCACACCACTAATTGGTACTCCACTTATTAGTATATTAGTAAAGTATCCAGTTGCGAAAGGACTATTTTGCGACCCAATATTGTATAACCCAGAGACTGAAGCGTTTATTGTTCCGCTTATAAAACTATTGAGTGGCCAAAATCCTAGAGCTACCTGTTTATCATTAAATGTATTCCAGTCTGTTGAAGAGAGGTATCCATTGGTTGACGTATTTGCAACAGGTATTGACAGGGCATCCCCGTCTATCGATATTGGAGATATTCCAGAAACTATATAGTTTCCAGATGGCTGTTTACTATTAAATAAAACCCAATCTGCTTTGGATAGATACCCACTTGAGGATGAGCCAGCCTGCGCTATAGATATACCTTGTGTAGACTGAGAATAAATGATTGGCTCGGTTGCATATAGAACGCCTGGTACTCCTGACACGCCCTGGATACCGGACAACCCTTGCTGGCCCTGAGGTCCTTGGGGTCCAGTTATTCCAGATGCCGCTATCAGGTCTAGTACTCTCTGGTCTGTATAGTACAGGTTAGTCCCTTGTGGTATATCGCTAGTTGTTAGCGTTATACTTAGACCAGACAATCCATTTATGCCAGACACAGGAGTGTAGTTTAACAGATTTTGCTTATCGTTAAATGTATTCCAGTCTAACGCTGTTATAAAACCAGGAGTGCTTGAACTTGCATAGCTTCCACTTATTATAATGAATGAGCCACTAGGAATAGCATATATTGGCGACTCTGCAACAACGTTTACAGCAGCGCTCTCTATTCCGCTCACCCTAGCTGTTAAGCTCGGATATCCATTGAGAGGATTTAATCCTAGCGTAAACTCAATACCAGATATATGATTGTATAGCTCATAATAGTGATAAGGGTGTAGCACTTTTCCAGTCTCTACACCCGTTCCTAGAATTTGAACTGTCCCTTCAGGATATTGCATTATTTGTCCTCGAAATTAAACTAGGGATGAAACAGCGTAGTAATAAGCTTGTTTCTCATTTAAACCACTATCTATATAGCTTGTATTTTGTGTAGACCCTATGCTGCTTAAGCTTGAGTCCCAAGTTGTTGCTCTCCATACCCTATATCCAGATACCTGTATTCCGCTTGGTGCATTCCAATTCAAAACCAATCCATATCCAATAGGTGTAGATGTTTGCGTCACAGTTATATTTATTGGGGGGATTAAACCGGAGACTAGAGGGTCCTCTGAGCCATTATTTATAGAATCTGCCGGTTGAGTAACCGGTCCAAAATAATCATATCCAAATCTTATATAGCCAAAGGTATCTATTAGATGATTGGATATTGTCCCAGAATACGTGTCGTAGTAATTAGAGCTTACGGCGAAATGATAGTTATTAATACTTTCTAGGCCACTAACTATATAGCTAGTGCCGGAAGTTATTCCTATTTTATTGAATACTAATTCTCTATTATATGCCTGATATACATTATATGAAAATACCAAACTTGATGCTGCGGGAACCCATTCTAAATATATTTCGTTTATCCCGTATGGTTTTATAGAAAGTGCGCCAGGTTTTGTAGTTTCGTCTTTTTTATAAAGGCTTATTAATGTTGGGTCGTCAGCCATAATTATACACCTTTATATTATCCTTTTTTAATTATATCTATAACCCTGGTCCTTAGCCTGCTTCTAAGTATGGCCTTTTTGGCACTTACTGTATCTCCGAACAAGAATACCGGCAAAACTCCAGGATGAGGTCTTCCTGCGTGGCCCAATGGACTAACTTTGTCTTTATATCCAGCCTGTGTTCCGCCTACAGTTGGAACGAATCCATAGCCTTTTGTGCTAGCGCCTGCTCTTGACCCAAGTGTTCCGTATTCAAATAAGCGCCAGTACGCAGTATTAGACTCTGTATTATAGGCGCTTGCGTCCATTAGCGATTCGCTACCTATGCCTATTAAGTAGTTGTTGGTGGTGGTATTCAACACCATTACGCTTCTGCTGTCTCTAATTGCCTGGAACAAGCCATCCATACCTATTGGTTTGAAGTATTGGCCTCTTCCTCCTCCGCGCTTAGCTGCCTTCCAAGATGGAACAAGTAGGTCGGAGCCACTCTCTATATCGTCATATACTTCATCTGCCCAAGCTAAGCATATTTTCGGGACCTCTGCTCTCACCTTTATCATTTTCAAGCGCATTCTTTTTTTGAATCCACTTGCGTCTAAAGTTGGCATTAGAACCTCGATACGTCTGTGCGTTTACCCTCTGGCCATTCAGACCTCTTACACATTACCACTATTTGGATAAGGTCTCTTAGGCCACGCTCTACTATATTTGTAACCTCTGTTGGCACCCCATCTATTTCAACTATCCTTGCTCTTCTAAAATCATCTTCAAATTCTATTGCCGCTTTTAGCCTATAGTCATTTTGTTCTTCTATGCCAGCAGCATGATACTTTATGTCTCCAGACTTGAGCCAACGTATAAGGCACTTTATTACTTTTGTTGTCTCTGTAGTGTACTGCCCAGTTCCATTACATACTGGGCACAATCCGCCTTTAAATGGTTTCGGCCCAGGTGTCGTAGCTGGGTAGTTTGCGCTTGGCGAATATACATTTGTACTTCTTTTGTTAACTGGGTCAAACAAGCAATTAGGGCACTTTATTGGTGGTCCAGGTATATGAAGAGTTACGTTACGACCAAGGTCTTCACGTATTCCCTCTACGAAATCCTTATATAAAGATATCTGGTCTTCACTTACAAAGCGTCCCATTTAATCTCCTACCAATCAGTTGGCTGGGCTAACCCACCACGAACAGTATAATTACTTTGCTGCCCAGGTATAGTCTGCTCGTCGATTTGTCTTAACGAGTATCCATTGAGCATGTTATACATAATCCACTTTAGATTACTTTCATAGTCAGCCTTTAAATCTCTAACGTAGTCAACTAGATAGCGCTGGTTTACAGCTGTATCAATCTCTGTATCTCCGTCTTTGATTCTTATTGCATTACCAGCCCCAACTCTGCGCTCTCTCTGAGCTAAATTATAGGCGGCCTTTTGAGCTATGAGTTCTTGTATTATCTCTACATCTTCTGTTATTACAAACTTCTCATCTGCGGCATATGGATTTGCACCTAAATAGTGAACCTCGTCTAGATAGCTTCTTCTTAGTGGGGCTATATCTCCGGATATACCAGAGACATACATTCCTATTTGTAGCGCCGACTCTACGTCTGCAACAGCATAGCTAACGTAGTCCGACAATACATTGTCTGTATATTTACTCTTTTGATAGTAGACTATAACCTGAGATGTGTTCCATGGTGCAAAAGGAGCAAGCGTTCCTGTCGTGTACGACATTCCGCTCCCCCTATACATATATACTTCGCCACGGTTATAATTTATATCGTATACTAGATTTATACCAGAAGAATATGTAGAGCTCTGAGTCCCGTTCCTAGGAACCTGCTGATTATATCCAGTAGTATAAGTGGTGTGCGTAATAAAAACTTCGTCAGACCCAGAAACTATGGGCCTGGACGTTAAACGTAATGTGTAATTAGTGCCATCCTGCTGCAGTACGTCCCTGGCCTCTTCTACAAGGTCAGCCTTACTGCGTAGCCTAGCTACTATTTTGGACATAGGAATGGCCATTAATTACTCCTCAGTAATCTAACGTTATGCCTAGACTCGTGGCTTGGGCAACTATATCCTTTAGCACTTCATTTCTATCCTTCATGAAGGCCTTAATAGCTGCTTCTCTGAGCACATTCGGGTCTTTTACTTTTGCGATTGCTAGTTTGAAATCATCGGATGGGAGACCGATTAGACGCGTTACTTTTTCTGTTACTGTTAATTCCTCGCCGCTTAAATTAGCCATGTGGACCTCTCCTTTTAACTATATTTATTTAAAGTTAATAGACCAGAGGGGGTTGGGAGGTGTCCCCCTATTCCCTCTGGTCTATTAGTTTTCACCTACTATGTTTGTTGGTCTAGATTAGACTACCGAGCAGGCTGTGCTAGTGTGAGTAGCGTCCATTACGGCCTTGACTACTGCGTAGCTATCGGTTACACCGAAGCCCAGAGCCTCACGAGCTAAGATACCTACCTGCCAGTCGAGCACGGCGGTTGGGTCCTCAACAGTGCGGAGCTCATACTTGATTGGCATCTTGCCGAAGGTGCGGACATCAAAGCCCCAAGCCTCGGAATCAGCAACCAAGCTGCTGTTGTATACCTTGTGGAGCTTGACATCCCAAACGTTGCCGCCTGGAAGGCCACCAGCCTGGAATATCTCACGCTGAGTCAGGTAGTCAATCTGAGCGTTTGACCACTCACGAATGTCACCCATCGAGCGAGGAGATACATAAAGGTCGGTTAGCTGCCTGCGCTGAATGTCCATCTGCACCAGCATCTTGTTGATGGCTTTCTTGCTGAAGCTGTGGAAATTCTCGCTTGAACCCGAGCAATATACTGTCTGGTTGGAATTCAAGCCAGACATTGTGCCCTTGATGGCTCTCCAGCCAGCAATCTCTTCCTTGGCGATTAGCTTATCCTTGAGCATCATTAACTGCTGGTTGGCTAAGTCTAGGCGACCCTGCTCAGCGATATCCATATCGTAACGGATACCGGCCTCGAGGCGGAAGGTAGGGATGAAAATCTCAGTTCCCTCTGTTACAGTCGTGACTGCTCCACCATACTTTGGTAAGTAGGAGGCAACCTCGGTGTAATCGAACGAAACTGGGTAGTTCGACTGAGCATTAGGAGCCAATACCTCAGGGGTAAATATGCTTCTAACTGTGCTCTGCTCGCGGATTAGGGGCAGCAATAGCTCTGCACGGCTGGCGATATACTCGCCACGTTTGTCTGCCTCGCTAGCGATAGCGCGCAGCATTTCCCTCTTCTGCTCTAATGTATACTCCTCTTTGGCCTCGCCTTTTCCGGCGCTTGCAGCTAGGAGAGCTTTTACTAATTCTTGTGCGTCCATTTTTATATTCTCCTTTTCTTAGATTATAGTCCGTAGGTTCTGATACGGATGAAGGCGTTACCACCTGCCGTACTGAACTGGGTTGGCTCAAGTGATACCTGGGCGCTTCCTACCGTGGCCTCTACTACGGCTATTGCGTCACCGGTCTGGGTTGCAGCATAAGTCTCGAGATTGCCGCTGTTATCTTTGGCAACTGCAAGCTTATCCTTGAACGCAGGGGTTCCGTTGTACTGCTTGGTATCGGCAACAAACGAACCCTGAGCTACGCCGACGTTTCCACCGAGGTTCTCAACAGTGTTGTTTAGGTTGCGATAACCCTTTACTGCACCAGCGTCTAGGTCCTTGACATCCTGCATTAAGAAGCCAGCAATATCAGAAACTTTTGCACCGGAAGTAGCTAGAGTGATTGAATCCTCTCCAGCTGTACCGTACTTAACAACGTGTCCTGCTACGCCCGTCTGTGTGCCCTGCATGAAGAAGAAAGGCGAGATGAACGTGTTAGGTGTACGAACGTTGAATGTACGGCTATAACGCTGAACATTTTGTAAATATGGCTCGAATCCCATTTATGTATCCTCCTAATTAAATTTTGCTATAGTCTAGCTTTTTGGGAGCTAGTGTTACTTCTACTGACAACTTACCTACCGAAGCCTTAGCGGCCCCAATGGCGGTCTTATCTAACCCCGCCTCAGACACGAAGATACCCTTTAAGTCCTGCATCTTTGTTACGTAAGAAGCAAAAGCCTCTTCCGTCATGCCCGTGACCTCTCTCTTCTGGGCTTCACCCTTCTCCCCAGCAAAAAGAATCTCAGCCTCTGATAAACGCTCTATTCTTGCGGCAAGAGCGATATCGGCTTCAGCCTTAGCCTTAGCCTCTCTGAATGAAGCAACTTCTTTGCTTGACTCAGCGGCAAACTTTACTAACTCAACATAACTGAATTTTGTTGCAAGAGCTAATTCCGTCTCTGTGAGTTCGAGGCCTTCTAAGTCCTCTGCACACATAGCCTTCTTTAGTCCGTCTTTCTTTGTTACTTTTGCGGCAGCGGCCTGCTCTGCAACAACGCTAGAATCAGTAACGCTTTCTACTGTCTCATTTGTTATTGTAGTTACGACAACTGTCTGTCCTTTTTCATTCTTGTATGAGTATTGAGATGTGCTTTGTTCTGTATTCTTGCTCTGTGCTACTACGGCGGCTTCTGCCTCAATTACGGCAACCTCTGGAGCTGTCTCTGTTGCTACAACTTCTGCAACGGCTACCTCTTCCTTAGCTACCTCTGTAACGTTCTCGGCAACTGTCTCCACTACCTCGGCCTTTGCCTTTGGTCCGCATTTAGCGCAAGTTTTATCTGATTCCGTCGGAGCGCCGCACTCTGGGCACTTAGCAGCGGCCTCAGCCTCTTCAGTTACTACTGTTTCTGTAACTACCTCGACGACTGTCTCTTCTGCTTTGGCTGTATCGACTACAACCTCTTTCGTCTCTTCTTTTTCCACTACTTCCTCCGTTAGGCTAGATTCTGAAGCAACTGTAGAATTCTCTATAACCTTACCTAAATTAGCTACAGTTTCTGCTAACTTTACTAGTTTTTCCTTTAAACTAGAATCCATAAGGCCCCTACAAATAATAGAATATACAAATTGTCTCTACTTTAATTAGATATTTAAGTGTATGGTAAATTAAAAGCGTTGGTATATAAGGGTTTTAATTTTTAAACTTTTCTAACTTTTCTGCAGAAATCGTTGCATTTGTTACTAATTGCTGGATTTCGTCCAAGAAGTCCATCATCATTTCCCTATCCATATCTTTATCTAGGTTGTTTTCGTATAGAAGATGTAGCTTCTCTTGTGCTTTGTCCAAATTGTCCTTAGCGTCTTTCATGTATGTGTCGTAATCATCCTCTTCGTCTTCTGTTGATACACTAAGCGCTCCAACTCCAAGAACGGAACTAAAGCTACCTACAAAATCCTCTATATTGGAAACTAACAAATCTATTTTTTCCTCAATAGACGCTTTCGTGCATCCACAAACAGGAACTCCGTCAATTAGCTCACAGGTTCCAAGGTCTTTGTTGTCGTCTTTGTTGGATACGGCCTTAATTATATTGACTAAATCATCCTGTTCTTTTTCCTGTTCGTGTTCCGAAAAGTTCTTAGCTATGCTGGCAATGCTAAGGTTTATAGAACGCTGGTTAGCTCTATTCCCGGTTATTGCCATGCCAGAAAAGAACATATCTCCGCCTAAAATCCTGGTTATTTTCTTTCCGTCATACTTCTGTCGTTTCTTCCATGCGGCCTCTAGTTTATTGAAAAGAGGGTCTCCATATTTAGCTTCGATGCAGCCTATGGATGTAGCGTCAAAATTAAAATCCTCACCCGCATCAAAGTCTCCCACTCTGTACTTGTAGTCAGTGAACAAAACCTCCATACTGACACCAAAAGACTTGTTGTCATTGTTCTCAAATTTATCCTCCACTAATTGAGCTAGTTCTGGATATTGAAACTTATATATAACCCATGCCACTACGATATCTAAGGCTTTATCTCTAAAACCAGAGTCAGCGGCAAACCACTTACCGTCTTCTTTCACTACAAAAGAATCATCTATAAGCTCGCCCGTATCTTGTACAGATAAAACGCTATCATATATATGGCCGACAACCTTATATCTAGATGGATTTTTGTATACAGAGGTAGCGTCTACATCGTGTTCGTAGTCGACAAATTTATGTCTTGGTGTTTTAAAAATATCTATTAACTGCTCTCTGAGGAAGCCATCATCATTAGCGTTTGCGCCTTCCGATACAAGTATAGATAATCCGTACAATAGGTCTGGTTGTTTCTCTATAATTCCTCTAAGGTCGCCAAACATACCAGAGTCAGCTTTTGCATAATTGCCTATTGCTTTTGTAAAAGAATCGCTCTCTGATTTCTGTATCGAGACGTCAAGGGATGTCCTATAAAATTTCTTATTCATTTCTTTGCCTCTCTTGGGACCCCGGTAACCAACTCTTTAAATAGGGCTTTATTATATTTTAAGTCCATCACAAAAAGTATGTTGTAGACTATTTTATCAAAGTCGCTCTTTATACTAAGTGTTCCATGTCCTAACAAAAAGTGCCTAAGAACTGCCTCAGCCTCTGTAAGATATCTGTTTGGAGTTCTAACTATAGCCTCTAGCTCTACAAACTTCTCGTTCTTTTCGTGCCCTATTATTTTCTCTAAATTTACTTTTGACAATCTAGCATGGGCCAGTTCGTGATTTAATGTAAGTCTCTTTGAGCCGTTACTGGTAACTGGCAAAGATTTCTCTATATAGATAACTTTCTTATCAGTTTTTATTAATCCAACAGCGCCTTCAAAATCATCATCCGCCTTCGCTCTTTCTGCGAAATAAGCCTCTTTTATCTTGTACCCTTTCCTTATTTCTGGAAGACTGGTTTTCTTTCGACGCATGAATACCCCTACTTTTTAATTTTAGATAGATATTCCTGGACCATAGCAACGGCCTCTGAAACTGACTCCTCTGTATTTAGTTCTAATGTTGGTAGCTCAAGTAGCTCACCTTGGCCTTTTATCTTCGCTGTTTTTCTATCAGGTATTTTCTTTGCCATCTTTGTTGGCGGCCTTCCATCAAGACCCTTGTTGGGTCTATTTTTATCAGGAAGAGATGTGGCCGGGTTTTTAGACTGGTTATTTTTTCTTTCTCTTTGGTTCTCTACCTGGTCTTTCTTGTCAACCTGCTTGCCATCCTTGTTCTTTATGGCCTTTTTATTTGTTTCTGTATCTGTTATAGCCTGGTCTGCCTCCATCTGTGCAGACTGGTTAAACCCTAGCACTCCAGCATCTACATCTGGTTTCTCTTCTTTCCTTCTCTGCAACTCTATTCTTGGGTCGTACCCTAATCTGCTCTGAGCTGTCTGGTAAGATATGATTCCACGGTCAACTAGCTGCATTATTATCTGTTTCTCTGCAATTTCATCCGTTAGGGACAATGGATTGAAACTTGGCTCTGGATAACTATCAAAGCCCATTGCCTCAGCTATATCGGCATATTCCTGACGAACCCAACGAAGAACATCCTTGCGAGCCTCCATCAGGTTGCTTAAGAACGTCTTTAGCGACAGATAAGACGTTGCAAAGTTTGCCCCGCTCGAGCCGCCTCCTGTCAATATCTCAGATATTCCAAATGCATTTCTAATGTCCTCGTTTACTCGCTCGTACTTCGAGGCACCAAGAACAGAGATGTCCGGCTTTATCACCTCTATCTGAAGTGTGTGATTCCAGAAAATTATTTGGCTCTTTCCAACATTTTGGAAGGCTTCGGCTAAATTCTTCAGCGCCTTAGGAGTTGCGGGGAACTGGTCATTACCTATTGTAACTTTAACAATTTGGTTTATAACAGAGTTAACCATCGTCATATCCATTTGACGAAGCTTGTTCTTCTCGTGTAGTGCCCCGAAAGCTCTTTCCATTAGAACGGAACCATAAGCCTCATAAGGCTGACGCATTCTAAGAACTCTTCTGACGTTCTTCTCGTCTAGAGGGATACCGTCCTTAAACCTACGCATATCTATCATTGTGTTTGGTGCGTTCTGTATGGACAGCGTGGCAGTGTCGAACGAACTTGTTGGTTCAACCTCTAGTCCTTGCTGAGACATAAAAAGACTGTCCTTATATCCATTTAGGTCTTTTACGTAAACTGTAAGTGGATTAAGGACAGTGTATGCTCCAGGAATCATTCTCTTTGTGAATGTATTTTTGGCAGCGCCATCTACCGAATAAGGCTGAGACGACATTCTTGCTAGATTCACACCCTTGGTTACAGGGATTAACTCTCTAGCTGTAGTTGTATTACCACTTCTAAAATATTCTAAAAATATCCATCCAAGAACCATGTCAAAATCAACTGTGTTGCACCAGTTGTCATAAAACTCTTTTATCTTTGGATTTGCGTGTTCGTTCTTGAATCCATCATTAGCAAATACCTTCATCAGCTCTATAATCTTACCAACTAATGGGTCTGTGTTAAAATACGACATAGCCAAACGCATCTTATCGTGTGGCCTAAATGCATTAGGATTAAGGGTGTCAAAGAAGGCGGACGATTGTGGCTGGTTATATAGAGTAGCCGCAGAAGCTGCCTGCCTGGTTAAACCATTCGCTATAGTCTTCCTGGCATTGACAGTTGCCTTGCTTGGGTCTAGATATAAAGACACTTGAGACCCCTCCTGCTTTATTTCCTGAACGCCCATTGCCTTCATAGCGGCATCTATTTTTATTTCTTTCTTAGCAGCCATCTTGTCCTCACTGTACCAGAGCACCGTCTGATAAATCTGTTTTATGTCCTTTTCTAGACATTCTTCGCATTAGCTCTTCTTGCGTCATCTCGAAGTCGTCTTCTGGGTTGCTTTGAGACCCGTCGAACATCTGTATCCCGTTTGGGGTCCATAGAGCTCCGCCAGCAAGTTCCTTCTCTTCGTAAGTACTCTTAAGGAAGTTGTAGGCTATTCTGTGTCCTACCAGCAATGACGAGTACCTATCTTTACGCATATGTGTGTTTGGGGTATCAAAATGTAGTGTTCCACCTTTTGTTGCAGTCATAACAATAGATTGTAACTCATCTAATAGTTTTGAATACTCAACAAGCATTGTGTCTTCTATGTCCGACTCATCTTGTTCTGGTCTTATGTATGTATCTGCCAAAGCTATATCTGGAAATAACAACTTCTTGTGTTCTAATGAGGCCCTCATATCAAAGTTAGCTTCCGAGACCCAGTGTCCATTAAAGTTAATCATCTTGAGTATTCTTCTACCCTTGCGGCCTATTGTTTCCTCGTCGTCGGCGTCTAACAATATTTCTTGTTCGTTGGCTGCTGTCATTGGGTTAGCCAGCAAATCCTTCATGGCTAGACCGCCACCACCAGCATCCATGCCAATCTGGACTATGTTATACTGCTTCAGCAACTCTCTTATAAATTGAGCCGTCTCTGGGAAAGGCTTGTTCTCAAATGTTATTGTCCTAACAACCCTCATTGTATCGCCAGCTATCTTTAGTATCGTTATGGCAAATGCGTCGCTAGTTCTAGCAGGGTCAATACCCAAGAAGTATCGGCCATCTTTCTCTCCAATAGCCTCTAAATAGAAGCCATTTGCCGGTTTGCAAGATTCTATCAGCGAGCGTTTAAAGAATCCATCGCTATCGGCTGGAAACTCACTAAGATACTCCATTGCAAAAGCGACAGACGAGGATGTGGCCTTAGCGTGCTCTATCATCTTCATATCAAAGAAGCCTTCTGGGGCATCTAGATAATTAAAGACGTAGGCCGCATAATCCGATTTCAAGCCACGTTTCTTTGCGTCGTCAGAGAACTTCCTGTAATCGCATATGGTTTTATACATATGATTAAACTGGAAGTAGGCAGAAGAGAACCCGCATATCTTGTTGTTCTCTTGTTTCTTCTCGTTAAACTCTAAGCCTTTTTCCTTGTATTCTTTTTCTCTCTGTATCCTTCTTACGTTCAACATTGGATTACGCTGTGTAGCCAACATAGGATTAATGACTAGGTCTAATACGGCTTTTGGAACGTGAGGATACTCGTCAATCATGGCAACGTGCAAACGAGTACCACGAATAGATGCCGCGCTATCTGCCGACAATGGAAGAGCAAATATAAATGCCCCGTTCCAGAACTCTACGCTCCACATATCTGTCTGTCTGGACACATTCTTTACGCAAGCCTGTAGGTGCGGGGACTCTTCAAGGATTGCAAGAAACTCCATGAATGCTAGTTTAGACTGTCTAAAACCAGGAGCAATAAATCCAACCCTTATCTTTGGGTTAAACATACACATGATGGCGGCGCACATGGCAATCATTCTTGTTTTGCCAGAACCACGAGACAGGACAGATATTATGTAAGAGTGCTCCATTATGCCTTTTATTATGAGGCGTTGGAATGGGGCAAGGTCTTGATTTAACAAATCTATGCAAGCCATGTCTGGATTCTTTTTATAGAATTCAAACAACGCTCTTTCCTCAGCCGTAGGCTGGTGTAGCATTAGATTTTGTTCATCTGTAGCCATTACTGACTTACCTTATCTGAGCTATCTAGCAATCTAGATTCCTCGGCCCTAAAGGCCTGAAGCTTTGCGTCAAGTTCCGCAGCCTTCTTAGGGTCTGACATAACAACAGACATGTGCGCTATATTAATCTGTTGTTTCTTTTCAGACTTTGTCTTTATTCTATCTGTACGGCGCATAGATAGGCTTTTCTTAAGCTCATTTATTCTCTTTGTGCAGTCTGTGTAGTCTTTGCCTATGTCGATACTTGGCGTCTTCTTTTTACGCTTTAATAAGTTGCGGAGCATAATATGCTCTATTATTAGAAGATGAAGGTCGTCCAGGTCAAACGGGTCGTTCTCTAGGTCTGGATAGGCCACAACATATTCTGATTTCTTCTGCATGTAAAAAGCAAAATCATCCTTGCTTAAAACACCGCTAAGGTCTACCTCGTTGAGGTTGTTAGACATTATAGCAACGTGTTTTTCTTCAACAAGTTGAACGCTTTTTGCCTTTATAAGCTTCTCTGCTCTGCTTAAGGCCGAAGTTGTTCTTGTCTCGACAGTCTGTATTATCTCAACTGGAGAAGGAGCTTCGTTATCTAGTACGTCATCTGTGTTCATAGTCCCTATCTAAATTTTAAATTTAAGTCTTCTGCGCTGTAATATGCTTTATTGACAGTCGTTTTTTATATCTTCGCTATAGCTAAAGTTGTACCTTAATTTGGCTTTTATCTTAACTATAGCCGCATCTCTTATCTCTTGTATGGTGCCTATTTTAACCCCCAGATGCTCAGCAGCACTAGTGAGCGTCATCCCGTGGGTGTACAGTAGCTCCATAATTTGCCTTTGCCTATCTGTAAGCTTTACTTTCTTTATAAGCTTAAGCATCACCTTATTATACTGTTCTTTTTGTTTTCTATAGTCTGTTTCTTCCTCAGTCTCGAACCCTATCCTCTTAGAGGCATCAAACATCTGCTCCATAAGTTCTTGTGGCATAGGTATCTCCTGTATCTTTGACTGCAGGAGAGAGTTGCCGAGAGAGACTTTCTTTTTCTTTTTGTTTTTCATAATAAAAAAGCCACACCTATAAAGGGAGTGGCTTTCTAGAAGCTCTTGTTTTAAATTAGTCGTTATTCAAAAATGATGTTAGTGTGTAGTAGGTAATCTTACCTTTTTTACTATCAACCATCTTAAACAACGGTTCTTTTTTACCAGAGCCAAATAACTTGTATGTTTCTACGAAATATTCTTTACTTACTTCTGTATACCCAGACAACACTCCACTATTTATCGACATCTTTTGTCTCTTGTTCTAGTTTGACCTTCTGCAAGAAAGAATCTATTTCTCCTTCTGTAAGTGGGTTCAGGTTAACAGTTGTAGATACCTTAAACTCTCTACCTTTTTTATCAACTAAAACTCTACTTGGGTTCTTCTTCATAACACAAGCCATGCACTGTGGCCAAAATGTAGGCCACTGTTCGTGAACACAGCTAGGAGTCATTAGGGCAGCCTTCTCATCTGGCGTACAAGTATCTTCCTTTTTCCCGGTAGCGGCAGCCCTAAGACCACAAAAAACTTTCTCCTCAAACTTGAGTTTTGACTTTAATTGTGGTAGAGGTAACTTGCCTTGGAATTTCTTTCTCATGCTTTTCCTTCTCCTTTACATACTGGGCATATCTTTCCTGTGAATGGAACTGGTCCTCTCTTATTATACACACCCATAGACTTCTTTGTAACCGGGTCTATGTAGCAGTTGTTGCAAGTCACCTTCTTAACAGCGGCAATAGCCTTTTCCTCTTTTTCTATATATGTAGGCTCTTCCTTTATCATAGGCGCATTCATGGTATGCTGCATCCTCGTGAAATTACTGTTAGAATTACCTGGTTCGACAACAATATCATATGGGACCTCGTCAACCCTATCTCTTTTACGAGCAGATATGGTCTTTCCTTCCTTAATATCGTTCCAAAGACGTTCAAATCTGGCCTCTGGGTACTTTAGTCCATTAAAGAATACATAGAATTCCAGGCAATCGCTATCTACGCTTGTGTATTGACCTCTGAATACTAGTCCGTCACCTATTATCTCTTTTGCTTTTCCAAAAGCATATCTTATACACTTCGATACATTCTCGTCCTGCATATAATGCTCTGGGCCTACAGCGATAATACCAATTCCCTTGGCAGTGGATAAATCAAACCCATCTACGAAGTTGCAAGACTGTAATGCTTCCTCTACCTGGTCTAAGTCTAGAGGATGGGGAACGACAATCTGCGTACTGTTAACGGCTTTCTTGCTGTTCCCAACTATGAATTTTCCCATGGCGCAGCATCCACCTAAGGACCATAATCTTGCTGTATCCATGGTATCTATAGTAGACATGTACTCGGATGTCTGGTTTGAGAAGCTGTTGAACTTATCTATTATTCCAGCTATAGAACCATTTATCGTTGGATACATTTTGCCGATAGGTAGATGGTTGTAGAGCTCCATCATCTTCTGGTTGTCGACTAATATTAACGGGCTAACTATGCCATTTATAGCAAATGTGTTGTACAGCTCCTTAAACACAGCCACTGCGTTTATTTTTGTAGTCGTATCTTCTGAGTCGTCCGGCAATGTGCATATGACAGCTATTGGCATATTAAATTTCTGATGGCAGATAGAAACTATCTCTGTTATTAGTCCGCTTCCAGACCCGCCACCTAAACAAGCGAATAGATAGAGGTAGTCGTGCCTTACGCTGGCCTCATGGATAATCTGTATTATGCCAAAAGAGTTCCCGCATACCGAACATATATGCATATCTCCAACAGCCTCTGTGTCCTTAAGTTTTTCTTTGGAATTACAGTTAGAGCAGTTAGTAAAGATTGGAGTTGTGTCAAGCATCCTCTTGATAAATTCTACAACCTTATTTCGCATGTCCGGAGATTTCATTGCCTCTCTTACAAACGTTGGTTCTTTTCCAGAGCCACCGCCAGAAATCTCTAATAGCAACTTCTTAGACTCTGGTATCTTTGTTAGTCCTGCAAGGTCTCCCCTGTTGGTATTTATGCATGATATATTGGCGCCAGACTCGACCATAGCCATAGCTATTCGTCCGCCACCTTCTCCCACGCCTATACCCATAATGTTGAAGCTCATTTTTTCTCCTGTAGGTATTTAAATTTTTTATTCACTATTTTCGACACTGTCTGAAATGGCAAATCAACAAGCCTGCCTATTTTGGATAGAGATAAGCCAGACGACCTGAACTCAAAAACCATATCTATCTTAAAATCAGGTATAGTTTTCTTCGATATAGAGATTTTTAAACGACTGTCCCCTGTGTGGCTCTTGCCATAGAACGGATTTCCAGTTCCTGAATATTTCACCTTTTTAATCGCGGATAGCTTCCTATATCCTTCGGCGATTGCATCCGGGTTATTAATTCTGCCAATCCTAAGTCTTTCTTTGGCAATAGAATCTAGAGGAATCTGATATTTATGTAAATGTTCGTAGTTATTAGTAGAGACTCTTCTTTTTTCAGAAGCTATCAACAGCCCCTCTTTCGATACCATTCCTTCTCCGCCATGTGTTTGGTTTGTAAGGTCAAAACCTTTAGATAGAAACTCCATTATCGTGTTCTTCTCGTCTTGACAGCATTTTTCTCTAGTTGTTTCAGAGATGCAAACTATTGTTGGTTCCAAATTTTCAGCTAGCAAAAGTCTAATCCATCTAGCCTTGTGAGTTTTAAGCTTAATATTCCTTGATTCAGATATATGCTTACTAAGCCTTCTTTGAAGTGGATACGAAGTAAAACCTATGTATCTAATTTTATTAGATAACGGGTCCACTAGGCCGTATATCTTCATTGTACTTCCTCCTTGCCAATATACCACACAGGAATTGTAGTCGTTATTGGATTAGTTAGACCTAATACTATTTGTGCTCCGGCGTCTGTTATGCCTACGACATTGCATTTCGCTCCGGCATTTGCGCCGAATATTACATACGTATTGCTGGCATAAAGATTAAGAATATCCTCTGTTGTCGGAGTTGACTTTATAAACTTAGACATCTCTTTCCACTCTATGGGTGTCGGTATATCCTTGCCATTCACAGGAGTCGAAAGAATTTCTTCTACGCCTTTAATCTTCTTTATCTTTTTCCCAAGCTTATCATCTATTCCAGAGTTAAGTATAAAAACATAATTAGGCATAGCCATTTCAAGATGGCTAAACGTCGCCCCGTTTATCCTTATCTTCGTTTGCCTCAAAGGAATAAATGCGCTTGCCGGTGTCCCGGATAACTCTTTCTCTATTTTATTCTTAACTTGCATCTCTAGATTAGCGTCTTCGTCTGTTCTAACAGCGAAAAAACTAAATTCTTCAAGCTTCTCCATCGTCCCAACCTTTGCTAGATTTAGCTGATTTTATACTTCTCGGGGATTCCATGACCAAACTTCTGCATTCTGGGCAATAATTAAGTCCATTTTTATTGTTGTGCCATAATCTTTCAGAATATGTATCGCACTCGTCGCAGATGTTGCTTTGGTCAGTTAGGTAGTTCTGTGCCATGGTCTCCTCTAGAATAAATTAAAATGCCCTACTTGTATTATACTATGAAATCGTCAGATTAAAAGAAAATCTCGTCATCCAAACAAACCGGGTTATCGTTAAGTTTTGCAAACCTTCTAAATGCCAATCTTTTATAGATTGTTCTAAACCAAGCGCTGTTAAGCCTACTCGCTCTTAGCTTTTTAGGCCTTCTAATTATATTTAATCGCAGATGGTTAGAAAACCCAGAAGCCCACACTAGGCCTATGTTTGCTGGTAGGTCTTTATCTGAGATGGCCCCTTCTGGGCACAAGAAATACAGGTAATCGCAATAGTCCATATAATTCTTCCACTTATCGTCGTTCTTGAAATCCTCTTTACAGGACTTTATTTCAATTATGGTAACCTTGTCATCCCAATCCATAGCCAAGATGTCAGCACGGAGATGAGGATTAAGATGGACTTCCTTAAATATGATATTTGCCTTCCGTGGATGGAATATCTTAAAAAACATGCCTACAGATTTAAATAAAGATACAGCGGCATCTTTTCTAGAACAATCCTCTAGCTTACTGCCCGGTTGCTTTGATATAGCCATTTTTATTTCTCTCAATCTTTTTAGTAGACTTCTTTGCCTTCTTTTTAGAGAGGTCTATTTCAAAACGAACACTATATATATCAGTGTCGTTATATAGTTTTACAATCTCGAACTTTTTAATTCTTTTTATCATCTCGTTCTGGTTCATCTGTTCCCTCATTATCTTCTGATTCAGAATCTAGCATACCCATATAGTAATCCCATGTTCTTTGTACCATTTCTCTAGTCGCGTCCATGTATTTATTAAAGTCGGCCATCTCTTTTCTTTCTATCTCTATGAACTTATATTCATTTGCTAACAACTCCATAGAGTCTAGCTCTTGCCCGTCTACATCTACAACCCATCTACCGCAGTCACTGCATTCCCGCATTTCTACGTGCTCAATCATATCTGTTTTGCTACTTTTAATCTTCATAGAATCTCCAATAATCTCTTAGCTGCAGTCTCCCATGTGTATTTATCCTTTAACTCAATTGCTGCTCTCTCGCCTATAGCGGCAGCTTCTTGTTTGTGGTCAAGCACCCACATCATTTTCTCTGTGAGCTCATCAATGTCTGGAGCCATCCATGTTCCAAACTCTCCCTTATTTGGGAAGAAGTGTGGGTCGTATATCTCTTCTTCTTTTGACTTCTTAAGTAGTATTGCATTATTATCGTTTGCGTATTCCGTTATTCCAGTGTTGAAAGATGTTATCACTGGCATACCACAAGCCATGGCCTCTACAATTGGCAGACCTATACCTTCTGCCTTTGTCGGGAAAACAGCACAATGGTGAGTCTTGTACAGTTGCGTTATATCGCTAACGAAGTGGATTACATCTATGTTTGTACTAGAATACGGAAGGTTCTTAGTCACAGATGCAACATAGTCCTCGGCAGAAAAGTTAGATATGTGAGGATTATCTATAGACAAAGTTAGCCTAACTCTTGGGTCGCCCATGCTTGCGCTGTTAAAAGCGACTATTGTTTCGTATGTGGACTTTCTATTCTCAAATTTGCCTATATGCAAGAAGGAGAACGTTTTTGTGTTTAGTATCTTATTCTCTGTATTGAAAGTGTCCGTATTTATTCCACCTGGAATAACATGGACTGGAATAGTGACGCCGTTGTCTATTAGCGTCTTCTTTCCCCACTCAGAAGCAGTACAGATACCGACTAAGCCACTATCGTTTATCAATGAAATAAACTGCCTAGGTATCTTTGTGTACTCAAAGATAAAATATCCAAGCGTCTTAGGGAATACATCAAAACCCTTATATGCGTCTGGATACCAGAACACTACACCAGGGGCGTCCGGATGGAATTTCTTCTTGAGTGAAGCTATAACTTCTTTTGGAAGCTTCACCTTGCTCTCTTGGTTATTGAATATCTGAATAGCGGAAACATCTGCACCAATCTTATTTAAGGCGACAACCATCTCTCTTGCGTGTTGAGGAATACCCATAGGCCCATGGAACTGACCTATAAAATTAATCTTTTGCATTGGCTCCTCCAAGTCTCACGTACTCCTTAAGATACTCTTCCTCTGTTATCCCAAACACATTAGGAGATAGCCACCTTGAGTCTATTAGACATTTGAAGAGCCATCCAGAGAACGAGGATAAGATATCAAGAAACAACATCAGAGATATAAGGATTGCCGTAACCACGAGCAGTAATGCGTTTATGGGGAACAAAAGGAATCTGAGGAAATCAAGAGTGCTTGTATATTGTTTAAACTTTGGAAGTTCGCTACGCTGTAAAACTAATTCATCGCTATTTGGTCCGAGTGTTCTATTTAAAAATTCTAGCATCCTTGTCCTCTATTAAGATTATTTAACCTTGCCTATAAAGCTTATACGAACTTGATGTTGTTTCTTCTTGTTTGCTTCTTTGGGAGTAAACCAATTGGTACCCCCATATCATTTGATAGATTGTCTAGCTGTTCCCTAGTGGCGGCATTTGCATATTCTGTTCTATAGTATATGTGCTTTATTCCGGCATTTATTAAAATCTTGGCGCAATGTAGACATGGTGTATGACTAACAAAGGCAACTCCTCCGTCTATCGACTTACCTTCTTTTGCGGCCAAAGAGACAACTGTCTGCTCTGCATGTATTGTACGCATACAGTGATTATCTATCATTAGGTGCCCAATGGCATCACACCCAGGTTTCCCCAAAGGAGATGCATTAGCTCCAAAAAATAAGAAAGAGCCATCCTCGGAACACACGATACACCCGACTCTAAGTCTATCGCAAGTACCTTTGGTGGCCCCATACTCTGCAGCTAACTCAAGATTCTTCTTTAATTTTTCGTATGTAAAGTTCGGCAACTGCAATTGCATCGGATGTGTCATCGTCTGTCTTATCCTTATTGGTCTTATGAAAATTCAATTTAAGTCCATACATTTTATTAACGGCATCAACCATCTCTTGCTTCTTGGCGTTCCCGTTTCCAGACATCATTTTCTTAACTTCTTTTGTATTCATTCCCTGGGACTCTATTGCGAACCTCAGGTATATCATATACCTAACTATCTGGTATATACCACACAACATTCTTGTCGTGTTCCCGTTAATGAACGAATTTGGTTCCTCTAGAGCTATCTTTAGTCCTGTCGTATCTATCTTATTGATTATAGCCTCTATCTTATTCACTATATGTTCGCACTTTTGCAGATACCCTAGGTCTTCTGGTACGACTATCTTGCCGTAGTCTGTTAACTTGTGTGTTTTCTCTGTTACCTTAAATACCGAGTATCCAACACACGTAGTTGACGTATCTAAACCTAAAACATAGTAACACTTAACCTTTCTTGGTGCCATGACTACTCCACGTATTGATACAAATATGAGTAAAGTTCCTTATCCCATGTATCGTAATTCCATCCCATAGAGTATCTCTCTAGCTCGACAAGAACTCTATAAATTAGTATGCTGTCTATGTCGTCCTGTGTTTTTTCGTCAAAAGGTATTTGTATAGTTTTCCTTATTGTCTCTGGGTCCATCCCTATTGTCTTATAAACCTTGTATTCTTTCCTTGACTCTATAGCTGGGGTCAAATCTATCTTCATAAGGTTAATTTCTTTTGGTATTTTTGCATTCTTTAGCATTTTCCTAAAACGCCTATTACCTATATTAGTAGGAATTGGCTTCTTATCCTGAATTGCCTTTGCCGCAATATATGTCCACTTCACGTTCTGTTCGCTTAATCCAGCGTGCCCAAAGTCCACGGAATAAAACTTCACCTTGCGGGTTCCATTAAAATATCTGGCACCTGGAACATTTATGTGCGATAGACCTAGCTTGAACTCGCTCTCTGTTCCGCTATAGCTAAGGAACTCTATCATTCTCTCTTGTGCGGTCTCTGCTGGGAACATTGGGAAGTATCCAGCAACCCTGGACGCAGAGTAAAGAAATGGCCTATAGTATGATGCGCCTCTATTTACACCCTGCTCACGATAATATCTATCCATTTTCTTAGATAGCATTATCCTAGTTTCTTGGGTAGCGGCTTCTGGTTTAAGTATATTAGGGGCTGCCAATAGCGACAACGTTAATATAAATATAGACAGATATTTTCTCACAATAAAATCTCCTTTAGATAAAAAAATCCGGTTTCAGTGTTGCCTGACCCCGGACATGTCTTACAAAACTATATACTCTTGAGAGCCTAAAAATTCCTCTTTTTATTTAAAATATAGAACCTAATTCTCTACTATAATACTGTGGTTAAGTGACTATTTCTATAAAGAAATAGAATTAGGCATTATTGTCAATGCTTTCCGGTGGCGTCTCTGACTCTAAATTTTGTCCAACTTCCCATAGAAAGGCAGAGGTCATTAAAATTGGGATTATTATAAGAAAAGCCATAGCGACGACAGCCATTACAATATACCCTGACAACCCAAGAACAAAATCTATAAATAGCTTTAACCCTGAGCCTAAATTCTTTAGAAACGACCTAGAAGCCATTTTCTTTCCTCTTGTTAAGATAGTCAGTATATTGTTCCCTCGTAGCGCTCTTTATGCGCTTTATGAGAGTTATAATAAGCTTCTCGTCCTGGAAGTCCTTGCACATCTCTGCGTCTATCTGGTGCATATAATAGCCTATCATTGCCAGCTTGCTATCTTTATAATTACTCATCGGTATCCTCGTCTGCCTCAATCTCGGTATCGGTTATTTCTCTTATCTCTAGAGCTAGCTCCCTTGCTTCCTCAAGAGTTATATTGTCGTCAACTAGTGAATTAAGAAGACGCTCTGTTAGGGCCGCTACTATATCGTCACTTTCAAAAGTATACTCTTCCATTATGCTCCAATCATTTTGTTTAGTATTGTTTTATCGAAAGAGCCAAAGGTAGCTCTAAGTACGTTCCTGCGCGCCAGTACGCCTTCTATATTCCTAGCCCCGTCATAGTTAAAGCTATGTATCACAACAGGTGTGGTTCTATTCTCGGTCTTGTCTATTTCCTTGGCTACCGTATAGCCAGTCTTCTCTGTTGTCGCCTCGGAGTGAACCATGTAGTGCCCACCTAGGTCGTGGTCCAAGAAGATAATATCATACTTCTCTTCGTTTAGCAACTTTATAGCTGTATCCGCATCTGGGGTGACAACTATTGCGTGGCCAACAAACATATTGCAGAACTTATACGTCCTATCCGGGTCATCTTCCAATACAAGTATCTTCATTATATACCTAGTCTCTCTAGGACTTCAGTTCTTCCTGGCTCTGTGTAGTCTTGCCACAAAGCCATGACGACGTCAGAGTTATTATTTCCAAAAAGAAGTATGCTATTAGGGACAAGCGTTACGCTGTATCCTCTCGATTCGCAGAACCTCTTAAATGGTAGGGCGTTCCCTCCGTGAAGATTAGCGCCTATCTCTAAATGTTTGTCCATTTGCTCCTCTAGCATCATTGTGGGATATATTCGTTCTTAACCTTATTTATTCTCTCTACCTTAATCACATCTCCAAAGACATAACTCTTAACTTTGAAGTTATCGTTCACCGCCTTCTCCAAAGCTGCCGGTATAGACTTAGCTCGTATCGTGTCCGTGACCTTAGCCTTTTTAATAGCTACTGTTCCGTTCTTCTTTATCTCCTCGTACCCTATTTCCATAGTTACTCTATATGTGTTCACTTGTTCTCCTTAATATAATTATCGGCCTCTTTCTTTAACTGATTATACACATCTCTAATATCGTGCATTACCTCTTGCCTATTAACAAGTAGTACCATGGGTATTCCTACGAATGGGGTTGCTACAGACGTTATTAATACTGTTGCGAATAAGCATCCCAGTATGTAAAAGAAACTGAGGTATGGCACCGTGGTCAGCAGCACGAGCAGTGTGGGCACTGCTAATAGTAAATTATACACAACCGCAAGCTGAGTTATACTATCAGAATCTTCAAATCTATATGCGCGAACATGAATGTTCTTTAGCCACAACGACAAAAGAGTGTACAAATATTTTACAGCCTTTAGCATTTTATCTCCTTAGTAGGATTATGCCTAATATAACTATTCCCAGGCCAATCCAGTTTATTAAAGTAAAACCTTTGTTTGAAAAGACATTGATTGATATTGCATATGTTAACAACATCGTCGTATCATATAATACGCCGTCGAAAGCAATATTACTGCTTCGCGCCGACATAAAAGGCCAGAGAGGAATTAAACCCAGTGTGAAGACAAGCCATGTGTATTTACCGGTCCAAACACTATTTAGATTAGAAGCATAAGCTTGCACGGTATATAAAGATATACAGGCAAGAAGCCACGGAATGTAATATGTTAATAGCCTCATTTGTTCTCCATAAATGCAAAGAGAAGAATGGTACGGCTATCCATATATCTAATCTATACGGTGCTTTCCATTCTTCCCAATATGCCCCGAACCACATATTTCTATATGTTACTATTATCTCTGCGTTCATTTCTTCTCTTTAGTTCTTCTGCTATTGCGACTCTTAGTTCAGAAGCCCTAGCTTCCCTCTCCAGCTTAGCGTACATGTTGGCCAAATGGTCTGTAGAGGCTTCCTGGAGAGTTATATAGCGTCCTGCGGCTGTTCTCCAACCCTTTGTATCTATGCTTTGAGCCCTCTTCATAAGCTCTTTTCTACCTGGGCCAAAAACAATCCTGTCTTCATTGTCGTCAAAATAGCTCATTGGTTATTCTTCCCACGAAATATCAAATGCCCCGTTATACACCTGTGTCTTAAATCCATGGGAGCGAATTATGGATAAAACAGATTTCTGTAGCAATGCAATTTGAGCTTCTGATTTCTTTGGCATTGCAATGCTTGCATCATAGTATCCAAGTGACGCTCTTTCTTTAACAGTTGGCATCACTGTATTGTTAAAAAATAGTTCAGCCTCAAGCGATGCAATCTTTTCAAAAACTGCAACGCTGTCCTTGGTTTTTCTTCTAATGTCTTCAATAAGTGTCATAGTTCCCCTCCTTGAGAAAGAACATTTGCCTCTAGTTCGCCTAATTGTCTTTCTAGGTCTTCTATATATTCGTCTTTTTGAGAAAGTTCTGAGTCAATAACTTTCACGAAAGACCTTAGTATTGTCATGTTTTCTTTCGACCATTTAGCAAACATCTCTGTCCTTTCCTCGTAAGAATACGACATAGACATATCGTCTTTCCCAGGAGGCATCATTCCAGTACATAGTCTAAATACTTCTGCTATTATTTCAAACTCATGGCTTGAATTCACTTGCACCTCTTGCTTGCAGAATCATACCATGCAAAAAATAATAGCGCAACAACAGCCGTCGCCTCCATCAATAATATACCTCTGCACCACAGCGCAATAGTGGTAGGGATATCAACAAAGTGATATAGACTACAATCAGTGTAGTCATCTAGAACTTTCACTGTTGTATAGCTTGCAATAGCATTTATAAGCACAGCTGATTGCACAATTACAAATATAATCATTGCGTATATTGAAAGAGCCTCTCTATGCGTTACTATATTCCATATATCTAGGAACATCTGCTTGACTGGATTGCATTTCTTTTTAGTACTCATATCTCTCCTCTGTTTCATACTCTCTGCGATTAAGTAGCATCATCACAATTCCCTCTACACTTGTCTTGGCTCCATCTAAATTATAGAACGGCTCTTGAGTGTCTAGAAGTATTTGTCTTATCTCTTTATCTTTTTCTATCGCTTGCTCCTCAGTTTGTATACGGCCAATCCCAACATACTTCTTTACTCGACTAAGGAATATATTTATATTATTATACTTAGCGTACTCTTTCTTGATTAATTCATTTAGCAATGTATCTCCATCGCTATATGCGGTGCCTAGTAGAATAGGAGAGTCAGTTATAATTAAATCTACATGCTTAGCGACTGTAGCTATATTGTAAATCTGGTTTGCCGAGACAAACATCTGTGATTCGAACACCCTAAAAGACTCTTCCCATACCTTCGTCTTGGCATATTCAGTTACTAGCTCGCAATTAACCCCAGCCCACTTTAGTTCAGCGAAAACCGCCGCAGCCATTGTAGACTTGCCGCACCCTGGTCCACCATAGAAATTAACAATTGTTGTTTTAAGCATTAGTGTCTCCGCAAATTGTCTTCTTTAGAGCTTCTGTTATATCGTAGTCTAATTTTGTTAATTTCTCTATACGAGCCTGCTCTCTTCTTCTGTTTTCTTCTGCCACTGCTTCTTTAACTAGACAGTCTAATACGGCGCATGTCTTATTATCTACTCCTTGCACAAATCCAGTTAGCTCCCAATCATAAAAGCTTCCAGTTGTGGCGTATAGCTTTCCGTCTCTATCTATACCTATCGCATCTAATATACTATTTTCACTAGCTCTTCTATTGCTGTATCCATATTGATATTTTTCTATATCACAAATAGAACGCACATATATAAAAGAGTTATTTACATGTCTGTTAAATAAAATCATTGGCGCCGAAACATCATAGTAGTCGTTTCTAACATACCTATCAGCGAGTATCTTATGCCAAATTCCACCAGGGAATATAATTTCTTTTTTCATAGATGTTGCCTTACAAGACACATATGGTTTATCTAGCCATCCAAACATTATTCTTCCTCCTCTTTATCTATCATCTCTACTATTTCTCTTCCGTGTTCTCCGTATATCTCATAAAGGTTCCCACCAAGATGAGTGAGAACCATTAGGGGCATTTTTGGAGAGCCTATTATCGTTCCGCCATTCTCAATTTCCACTTTGGTCCTTTGCTGGGTCTATACCTATTATCACGTTCTTCTCAAAATTTATACGCCAAACATCTGCTAGGTTCTTTATCTTTTCTTCTTGTTCTTGAGAAAGAGGTCGGATATAATTCCTTTTCCACTCCTCTGTTAGACCCCAAATAGGCTTTTCTGAATATGGATGGAAAGGCTCTTCGCTCACAAATATAAACCCGAAATTCCTAGTCGCGGCGAAATCTATATAGTCTGCGCCCTCTATAGCAATCTGAACATCCTTCTTAAAGTCATAAGGAGTTAAGGCCTTGCATATCTCGCTAGCCTTTTGAAAGCCATAAGGTATGTCTATTGGATTTATTAAATCCTCAGGACTAAGAGTTACTGTTATTCTTTTGTACATTTGTTCTCCTATAGTAATTCGCGGCTAAAGCATCTTGGATTTCTTCTATATACGGAACGTCGTCCCAAGCTAACCAGCAAGCCTCTATTTTAGTTAATAGAGCTATAAGCCTCTTGTTCTCTTTGTCGGCTTCCTGTAGCGCAACAATACACTTAGGGCATGCCTTTATAGAAATCTCGACGCTACCACAGTCAGAGCACAGCTCAGTCGCCACCGTCAACTCCTTTTGGCTCAATCTTAGGCTTTATAGCGCCACTCTCGTGTAATTCCGAAAACGCGGCATACATTACAGTTCTGAAAGCCCCTTTGTCTACTACTTCCATATTATACTGTAGATTTAATACCCCAAGTATAGACTGGTTATCATCTTCCCACTCTATGTGGTCAAAGCAGGTATCATAAGAATCTTCGTATTTCCAGCACATTTAATTTAACCCCACTATAGTTTGCTCATGAAGCTCTGTCTTTGTTATATACGCAAACTCTTGCTCTTTTCCTTCTGGAACGCTAATTAAAAACATAACGCTGGTATACGGATTTTCGGCGAAATCCTTTCCTCCGGCTCTATATGTATCTAGAATCTTTCCGTGCATATCAACAACTGCCTTTAAAACCCTAGCGTAACAAGCATTACTGTTAGAACCATAGAACTCCCATGTCTTATAGACAATTGGCTTATACGACATCACTTGTCCCTATGCACAGTATCGGGCAATATAAAAGATATAGCTCTATACACTATCGGCCAAAAGCCAAGTCTTCTTTCATGGTCAAGAATTCTACCCTCCAGTGGTGTCGGCAAAGTATTGAATTCATACCCTCCGCTTAGCTCAGGCTCATCGCCCTGGGTTATCTTCACCCTATAATTACCCTTTCCACTATCAGCAGTACCATCGTTAACTATATACATACGTCCTATAGTTCTAGCTTTCGTCTTATCGCCAAATGGCCATATCTCTACTTTAATTGCTATCATCTTTATCCTCAACCACTTCTTTTATAGGTTCCTCTTTCTTTATATTGTTCGGCCAGTCTGATTTTAGTGGACTATGTTCATCCTTCATTATATAGAATGGTTTATCTTTATGTTCTGCCATTATTTACCTCTCTTTAATAATCTACGTTTCTGTCTTAGTTTAAGTAATTCTACTCTTTCATCAAAATAGGACTGTCTTCCCTGGATAAAGGTAGAGAAAGAATATGCGACGAACATGGCAAACGCAAAGATAATTCCTACTACATCCCACATTATTTCTTCTCCAGTTCATCGTTCTTCATTTTAACATACGCCCTAGCTTCTTTAACGTTATCAGGGTGGTAGATAGCATCTCCAAAGTTTATACTGCTTCCATCTGGCCTAATAACTATAGCGTTCATCCCTATTTGTGCTTTCCAGACTTTATCCATTATTTCTTCCTCACTTATTTAATGCGTTCTGGGCGTCCTTCGCGGCTTTAGAAGGCCAGTAATTAGCCCTTATGCCTTCCAGTGCTCCCTCTAATTCTTTAACTCTTTTCTTGCTAGCTACTAACTCTTGTTTGAGTCTATTTATATCAAGGATATTCTCCGCCCTTGATGCTAGCGTCGTATCTAGCTCTTTAATTCTAGCTTCTCTTGAATTCACTGGTTGGCCTCCATTCTAGTTTTAATATCTTGGACTACTTCTCTATATACGGCTTCTCTGTCAGGATGTCTTCTTGGATTCTCTAAGCAAGAATCGAGTAGTTTAATTACGTCATCATAATTAACATATTGCCCATCCGGCTGATAATATAAATCTGTAGCCATCAACATATATCTTCTCATTGTTTTCTCCTGTAGGCTATATCATATAGCCATAACATAAAAGAGTTCCAGCAGAAATCATGATATTTAAATTTCCCTAAGCCCTTATAGCTAATAGTTAAAACATATTTAAGCCAGTGAATAGATACAGCGTTAAATCCTCTAAAAGGCAACTCTTCTTCCGGCGATAGCCCTCGTAGAGGCATCATGACTCCTGGGCATACAACAATAGAGAATATTCTTGACTCTCCATAAGCTGGCCAATCGCCCCTAAAATCTATATAGACCTTTTCAAATAAAACCATCTACCTGCACTCCTTCTTTGCTTCTTTATATTCTACGTAAAACCAGAACAATATTCCGCACGCTATTTCTATATATCCTATAGTTGCAGCAGTATAAACAATCCAGGCCTTATCAAGTTGATTTGTCGGCCCACCTAGAAAAGCAAGAAGAAATATAGAACAAGTTGATACTAGCATTTGAACTACCCATAGCATGGTCAAAGGACCTTTTATTTTATCAAATATGTTAAGCGCCATTCTTTTTAAAATACATAAGTTCATTTGCTCCTCCAATTTTTAGCTCTTAGCGTTCTCCACCCTTTGCCTACTTTCTCGCACTTCTTTACTTCTTCTAAGTAGCTACCATATATAGCAAACAAGATAAGGCCAATTATTATCGGGAAAATAAAAACAGCGAAGAATGCCCCTTCCCAGTCTACTGTTATATATTGCCCATATAGAAGCTCCTGATAATACGTATTGCCGACATAATTAAAAATAGAACCCCATACGCTCATAACGCCCATTATAGCTATAAACCCACCTATAATTGAAAGTAGATTTATACCCGTATTCTTTAAAGCACATTTATTCATTACTTTCCTCCATATCTTTTAGTAAGCCAATCTATATATATTCCAAATAGGTAGGCGCCCATGGCTATTATCTGATAAGCCAGAATTACTGGCCAGAAAACCCAGAAAACTATAAACATAAGTCCATAAGGTACATCTCTAGATATTAATCTACTTTCCTTGTCCAATAAGGATTTTAACACCACTATATCTATAGAGCTTAATAAAAACCCTATTACTGTATACGCTATAGTCCAAAACATTTTATAAAAACTCCAATATAGGGACTTTTAAAATATGGTCCCCGAAAAATTTTAGATTCGCCTCTTTCTATTGCTATATACGTGTTTTGCTTTTGAGATTCCTCAGCCCAGGGGCCCAATTTGAATGATTTTGGGAAAACGTCTTACGTGCTCTACCTACTAGCGAAAATCACCTTTCCTTTTCTACAATATTTGAATAAGGTTAAACGTTTAAATAGACTATTTAGTTAATCGTTTAAACAGCTACGTCAAAGCTTTGTTTGCATGGGGCACAAGGCAATTGGACAAATGCTTCAATCTTTGTTTGCACGTTGGGCCGGGCCTATGCTATACTTGGCACAAGTGAGAAAGAGCAGGGCTGGCATGGTGCTTGCTTACTCTTTTCTCAAAGCTCTGAGGTTAGTCATGGCAAAGAACTATAGCTTCGCAAGTGTTGTTGGTGCGCTGGGCCTGAACGTCGCGCCTACCGAAACCCCGAATACGCTTTCGGCTAAGGACTTCGTTGTGCTCCGCCGTTTCGTCTGGCGCAACTACCGCTTGACGTTGGGCGCATCTTTGACCAAGGACGGGTGGTTCACGCTTATCCGTCGTAAGAAGGACGTTAGCACGGGCCACAATGTCCGTGCGCGCGTTATCTACAGCAAGGACAAGGCTTTGAGCGGGGCCTTGTGGATGGCAGCCGATTTCGCCAAGCGGAACAAGCTCGGCGTCTACGCGGCCTAATACTAACCAAAGCTTTGAGTGGCATAGGCATGGGGTCTAGGCCACTCAAGGCACTAAAGTAGAGGGTATCATGGCACGCACTAAGACACAGGAGCAGATAGAGAGGGACATCGCCGCTTACAAAGCTTTGAAGGGGCGGCAATCGGTGGTTAAGCCGATAATGGACGCTGATAAGGCAAAGGAGGTTAGCCGCTACGCTATGCAGGTGGTCAAGCCTGAGGCTAACAAGAAGGTAATCAAGACCAAGTGGTTCTAAAGCAAAGCTTTGTAGTGGGGTAGGGATTGGCTCTGCCCCGCTTAACCGTTTAACTCAGGTGATACCATGAACACGACCAAGCAGACCGTTGACACGTTCTTCATTCTCCTGTATAAGAACAAGAACACTCAAAGCTTTGAGCGCAAGCCTCTAAAGAGGGATGATGTGGCGTCCGCTATGCTGGCTGGCTACAAGGTCATAGATGACTTTGAGGGGCGCACGAATGGCGTTTCGGCCCGCTATGTCATCATGTCGCGGACAGTCAAGCCTGCCACTTGGCTGGAATACAAAGCTTTGAAGCTCAAGGATATGGGCTTTAAGACGGTTGTTGAGCCTACCGCAAAGGCTCTGCCCACGCCCACGGTCGAAAAGCTCGAAAAGCCTGCCGTGGCAATCGCAAAAAGGAGCGCACCCATGACGCGCAACTACGCAAGCACAATCAATATCAAAGCTTTGGTGGAAGCCAATCGGTCGAACATCAAGGCTGAAAAGGCACTCCAACACGCTATCGAAACGCACGATGCGGAAGAAAGCTTTGGGGAAGATGATGGGCAGACCACGGGCTACTTTGAGGATAGCTTCTGTGGACACAAGTAATAACAAAGCTTTGAGCGCCTTAGTCATGGGGACTTGGGCGCTTAAACGCTTAAGCTCGGAGAATACAATGGCATACTGTGACCCTGCAATTCAGGCTGAATACGTCAGGCTCTCTGTAGTAATAGAGAACCTAGGCAAAGCTTTGGAGACTGAGCCGAACTTGATGGATAGGCTCTATTACAAAAAGGCTTGCGCCTACAGGAAACTCTTGTTCATGGAGCATCCTGAAATTGACAATCTCTGGTTTCTGTGATACAAAGCTTTGCAGGGCTGGCATGGGGTCGGCCCTGCTTAACCGATTAAGCTCAGAGGATACAATGAAAACCATCTGCATGAACGGCTACGTTGGCACGAACATGGGCGACAAATGGTATGCTTTCCACGATGGCAAAACTTTGGAGTTTGCTACATTCTCCAAGTTTATCATGTGGGCGAGCTTCCGTCCTGCCGCCCCGAAAATCGTCGTTATCCTCTCCAACAACTAGGAGCAAAGCTATGAAAATCAAGCTGGATAAGAAGAACAAGGGTATTTATATCAAAGCTTTGGAGCACACGGTGGTCTTGAAATCGGGCTACCTGCAAGTGATAGACGACCACGGCCTAGAAACGTTCTATCTTGGCTTTGAGGTTATCAAAGCTTTGGGCGGAATTATTTTCGCCTGGGGCTTGACAATCGCCTTGATGGTGCTATAATGGCTGACGAAAGGAGAAACGCTATGATTGACATTTATACAATCGAAGTTGCGTTTACGGCATTGGCTCGCGCCAAACGTGACCGAGAGCAAGATATTGACCTGCTTAAAGAGATACTCCGCGAAGTAAAAGACGCGGACACTCTGGCGCGGTTGCGTCAGACGGAACGGACGATTGACCGATACAAGAAAGGAGCAAATAAGCTTATCCTGCTGGCCTATCGTGTGGGGCTGGACAGGGTGGCAATCAATGACCTTAAAGCAAAAATGACCACTAAATGGGACTTGTTTGATGCTGGCGAAAACCGCGCAAGCGTCAACGGTTCTGGCGAAATGGAAATTGGTGACAAGAAAGTTGACATAACGACTAGCACCTATGCTTTGCCTACGCAAGCGCAATTTGCCAAGCGCACTAAAGAGCAAATTGAGGCTGAAATCAGGGCATTGGCAGAACGTAAGGGCGTCCTTAAGAAACGCTTTTACAGGGTGCTGGATGTGCTCAATGCTTTGGGTGATACGCGCGAAACGCGTGACCTGCCCACGGCTGAGATTGACGCAATAAAGAAAATCTGGGCCATCTCGCCTAGCAAAATGACGAACAATGGCTGGTATCACAGGAAGTTTGGAAAAAAGTAAGCCTCTCGCGGGTGGGCGCACATACGCGCCTGCCCGCATAACTCAAAGCTTTGGAGCGCACATGAAAAACAAAGCTGTGCAAATGCGGTTGCTGGATGTTGACCGATTGGAAAAAAGGGAAGTGGTGGAGTATATCAAAGCTTTGGAAGTGGCAGGGCGCAACCTAGCCACCCATGCTCAAAGCTTTGTTAATGCACCCACGCCTGAGAAAAGCAAAGCTTTGTTGCTGGCCCGAAAAATCTTCGGATTGGCAATATGACAAGCTGCCTTCAAAGCTTTGTTATATGCGCCCACGCGATATCGCGCACACACGCATATATAAAGTATTCGCGCACACGCAGGCGCGCAGAAGGTAGGCCGGAGGCGGTTCGGGGCAGACCGAGCCGACCGACCACGGCCCCCACAGACGGGGCGGACGGAAGCTCCCCAAGTTGCTCTCTGCTCTTCTGACACATACCCTCACCCCCACGGGGCAGGCGTGCAGAAATTGGGCCAGAGGCGGCTCGGGCCGAAACGGACAGACCGGCATTGTGTCGGAGTCCACACAGAAGGAGAAGTATCATGAGCAAGCTCGAAGAGTTGGTCGCGGAACTGACCTCAGTCGGTTTCTCGGCAGAGGAAGCCCGAACCAAGGGGCTGGAGACCTACCAGAAGATGCTGGCTGGCGGTCAGTCGGCGGTGAAGCGGGAACGCAAGGATGTCGTGACCCAGAAAGTGACCCACATCCCCCTGGGTTCTCAGGAAGAGCTGGAGGCCTTCTGCCAGCACTACGGCCAGACCATGACCACCCGGTTCGACACCTTCGTGGCTAAGAACGGCCAGAACGCTGGCCGCTTCGGTGTCTCGGTCGGCGGTGGCTTCAAGGGTGGCTCCAAGTTCATGCTCTACCTCTCTGACCGGGTGGGTCAGACCAACATCAACCTCATGCTGGAGTGCCGTGACCGCTGCAAGAAGAGCATCGACGAATTGTCGGCGGCTCTCCAGACCGCAAACGAGATGGAAGCTCTCCTCTCGACCGCCATCATGTCCGAGTTCAAGAAGGACGATGGACAGTCGGTGAAGCCGACCATCGGCAAGAAAGAGAACCTGCACTAGAAAACGATACTCCCTTAGTCCCCATCTAAGGGGTATCCACAGAATCCCAAGTGTGACAGCTTGGGGTTCTCTGGATACGGAAGGACACTAGAATCCAGCTTGGTTTCCCCTTAAACGGGGCCGCTAAGCTGGATTTTTTAGTGCCTTCCTCTCAATAAGAAAGGCCTATAGCGCCGTATGGGGCTGAAGATATAAAGAAATTTCCGGCGAAAATCCAAATTCTACATAGACCGCCGAACATAAATAATCCCGGAATTTCAATCGAAGGTATCAAGTTTCCCCTATATACCTAACACTAAGAAGGAATATCGCCGGGAACAAGAAGTCCACAAGAACCCCTTTATAGGAGAAATAAAGATGCCTGTGACCCTCATCTTCATCTAAAGCACAGCCCAAAACGAACAAGAATACAACAAGATTTTGTTGCACAAGGCTGAAAAACGCTTTGTTTCCAACAAGATTGCGTATGTTCC